>Ga0209018_1000781_pt1 | contig 28123 bp, 20 predicted proteins | sample YNPBryBLVA2012_FD_185814 | JGI IMG/M metagenome (GOLD analysis project Ga0209018, IMG submission 185814) | Anoxygenic and chlorotrophic microbial mat microbial communities from Yellowstone National Park, USA - YNP Bryant BLVA 2012 (SPAdes)... ...
TCCCAGGTTGCGCCCCCTTGACAAACGATGTGCTCTGCTGTATCTTGATTGAGAGGGACAGAGGATTGCCCATGCGCCGGAGGATAATGCTGGTGGCGCTGGCCGTCCTCGCCCTGGGCGCTGTGGCCCTCCTATGGCGCAGCACGCGACCACCGTCACCCGCCACGCCCACACAGTCGCAGGACGAGACGGTCTATACCCAACGACGGGAGCGGATGGTGCTGGAGACGATCATCAACCGCGGAGTCAGCGACGAGCGGGTGCTGGCAGCCATGCGCGCCGTCCCCCGCCATCTCTTCGTGCCGGAGTCGGAGCGGGACCTGGCCTACGGCGATTTCCCCCTGCCCATCGGCTACCACCAGACCATCTCCCAACCGTACATCGTGGCGTTGATGACCGAACTGCTGGCGCTCCAGCCGGGTGACCGCGTGCTGGAGATCGGCACCGGCTCCGGCTACCAGGCAGCCGTGCTGGCCTCGATCCCCGATGTCGAGGTCTATTCGGTGGAGATCATCCCCGAACTGGCGGAGAGCGCGGCGCGGCGGCTGGCGGAACTGGGCTACAACGTCCATTGCCGACAGGGGGACGGCTATTACGGCTGGGCGGAGGAAGCGCCGTTCGACGCCATCATCGTCACTGCCGCGCCCGACCACGTCCCGCCACCGCTGGTGGCGCAACTGGCAGTAGGTGGGCGCATGGTCATCCCCATCGGCCCGCCGGGCGGCTACCAGACCCTGTGGCGGTTCGTCAAGCAGGAGAACGGCGAACTGCAGGCCACCAATATGGGCGGCGTGGCCTTCGTCCCGCTCACCGGGCCGGCCAGCGAGGGGAACTCGCAGCAGGACCACAGCGGATGGCCGGACCCGTCGTGGTGAGCCAGACGGCCAGGTAGCAGGCCGCCCCCAGCAGCAGCACGGCGCCGAAGCCCCAGGAGAGGGCCAGCAGCGCCGCCAGGACGGAGGCGACCACCGACAGCGCGCCGTTGACCCCCCAGGCCCACGCCGTGAGGCCTGGGGCTTTCTGTTGCAGGAGCGCCAGGGTGGCCGGAAAGGGAATCCCCATCAGCACCCCCAGCGGGGCCAGCCCCACTACCGTCAGCGCCGCCCGCGCCGCCAGCGGCCAACCCAAGAGTGGACCGGAGAGAAGCGGCAGCGCGGCGCGACAGAGGACCACCAGTCCCACCAGCGTCAGGAGCGCCATCCCGCGCGGCACCCGCGGCGAGAGCCGGCTGCCCACCCCCGAGAAGAAGAGCAGCGTCCCCAGCACCGCCGCCATCGCGTAGGTCGGATGGCCCAGGAACAGAATGAAGCGCTGGAGCAAGGGAATCTCTACGAACAGGTAGGCCAGTCCCAACAGGGCGAACGGCAGCAGGTCGGACAGCCGCCGACCCTTCTGTCCCCTGGCGGCCGCAACCGCCAGGTCTGGGCGGCGGGGGGCGGACAGGGGCAGGAGCACCAACATCCCGGCAGAGAGCGTGGCCACGGCCAGCAGGGCCAGCAACACCAGGTAGCCCGCGCCGCCAAACGGCTGCCAGACATGGCCGGCCTGCGCCAACACCTGGCCAGCCTGCCGCCAGCGGAAGAAGTGGCCAAAGAAGGGCCGGTCGTCCGTCGGCGGGGTGACGTCGAAGGGGTAGGCCGCCAGCCAGGCCGCCCGATCCTCCGCCGTCAGCAGTCCGATGCAGGCCAGATAAGTATCCGGCGAAGGCAGGAGGTTGTAGCGGTTGACCTCGTCGGCCTGGACGCCAGGGACGTACACCAGGTCGAAGGCCCGCGCGGCGGCAAAGTCGCGCACCGTCCCTATCTCCTCCGGCGTGAATGGCCCGCGACGGGCCAGGATGAGCATCTGGCTGTAACTGCGCAGCGCTACCAGGCTCTGGGCGGGGTCGCTCCCCAGTCGCTCCAGCGCCGTCGTCGCCAGGGCGAAGGCGCGCACCTCCTCCGAAGGGGGTGTCTGCAGCCAGCGGACGACAACCAGCAGCCCGTCTTCGTCCAAACGCTCCAGCGCCGCCGCGAACCCCTCGACGGTGTAGCGGTAATCCTCGGCCAGGCTGTAGGCGCCGGAAGTGACCGGATGGTAGGTGCCGGGTGAGGGAAGGACGATCACGTCATAGCGCGGGCCGGGACGGGCCAGGAAGGCACGCTCCTCCTCGACGAAGAGCCTCACTTCGGGCCGGTCGTAGAGGTTCCCCGCCCATGCCCCCTGCTCGCGCACGGCGCGCACCAGCAGCGGGTTCGGCTCCACCGCCGCCACCTCCCGCGCCCCCTCGGCCAGCGCCACCCACAGGTCGAATCCGCCGCGCGGGTTCAGCACCACCGTGCTGGCCCCTGGGCGCAGGCGATAGGGGAGCGCGGTCAGCAGACAGTCGGTCAGCGGCCGCAGGTCGGCGGGACGCGAGAGGTACGTGATCGGGCTCAGGTCGTCCCCGTCCACGAACAGCCCCCGCTGGGGCGGCGGCGCCTGAGAGCAGGCGAATCCCTGTCCGGGCATGCTGCGGATCCCGCTGGAGTCCACCACGTCCACCCGCGAGATGCTGTTCCAGTCTTGAAAGACCAGCCGGGCGTCCGGCAGTTGCAGGGTGGTGCTGAGGCCTTTGTACGGGGAGAGGCGCGGCTGAAGGAAGGCGGGCGGACGGATGGCGACGATAAGCAGGACTGCGGCCAGGAGCAGCGGTGGCAGATGGCGGACGTGGGGAGGACGGCTCGCGAGGGCGAAGACCAACGCGGCCAGCAGTCCCAGCGCCGCGCAGAGGAGCACCACCCCGACCGCCCCGCTCAGCGCCGGCAGGGTCACCGCCAGCAGACAGCCCGCGGCGGAGCCGGTCAGGTTGGCCGCGTAGGTGCGCCCCGTCGCCTGGGGCTCCACGGTCAGCCACAGCCCCACCGCCGCCCCGGTACACAGAAAGGGGACGGCCAGGGCCAGATAGTGCAGCGCCAGCACCCCCCACTGCGCAGGGGCGATGGAGACACGGAAGGAGTCGAAGGGCACGTACAGGGTCAACAAGTACGAGCCGACGGCGCTGGCGGCGAAGCCCCAGGCGCAGGCGACCAGCGTGCGGTGTGGGCGGCGGGTCAGGCCAGGGGCCAGGCTCAAGAGCGTGCCACTGGCTCCAAAGCCCAACAGCGCCAGGCTGACGGTCATGAAGGCGAAGTGGTAGAACTGGGCCACCGAGAAGAGGCGGGTGAGGTTGACCTCAAAGGCCAGCGCCGCAGCCGAGAGGAGAAAGAGGCCCAACCGTTGCATCAGACCTCACCTGCTCGCCACCTTACGCACCTTACCTCCGGCCTCCCACAGGCTCACCGTCTCCACGTGACAGGTCTGCGGGAACATGTCCAGCGGCTGCGCCTCCACCAGGCGGTAGCCGGCCTCGGCCAGACGGCGACCGTCGCGGGCCAGCGTGGCCGGGTCGCAGGAGACATACACCAGGCGGCGCGGCGCGGCGACGAGCAGCCCGTCCAGCGCCTCCGGCTCCAGGCCGGTGCGCGGCGGGTCCACCACAGCGGCGTCCAGCGGCTCCTCCAGCGCTTCCAGCAGCGCCGCCGTCGGCCCCTCCACCACCTCGACGTTGTCCAGCCCTTCAGTGTTCGCCAGCAGGTCCTCCACGGCCTGCGGCTCTACCTCCACCGCGTAGACCAGCCCGGCCCGTTCGGCCAGGGGGAGGGTGAACAGTCCCACGCCGCAGTAGCCGTCGAGCACCGTCTCGCCGCCGCGCAGGTCGAGATAGGCCATCACCTGCTGCACCAGCCGCTCCGCCTGGGCGGTGTTGACCTGGAAGAAGGAGGGAGCGGAGATGCGATAGGTACGGCCGGCGACCGTCTCGTTCAGGTGGTCCTGGCCCACCAGGGTCAGCGTCGTCCCGTCGGCGCGCAGCAGCACACAGGAGACCGGCAGGTCCAGTTCCAGCGCTGGCGGGTCATCCCCCTCGGTTTCGAAGATCAGCATCTGCTCGCCGCTGGCGACGGCGGCGCGCAGGGTGAGCGCGCGCAGGCCCGGCAGGTCCACCTCCAGCGCCGCGTACAGGTCGGCCAGGAGCGGGTGGAGGATGGGACAGGCGGTCACCGGGGTGACGTGGTGGCTCTCGCCGCTGTAGAAGCCCAGCCCGCCGCCCGGCACGGGCCGGAAGCGCGCCTGGTTGCGATACGCCCAGCCGCTGGGGTCGGGCAGCGGCGGACGCACTAGCGGGTCGGTCAGCCTGCCCAGGCGGGTCAACTGGTCGGCTACCACCTGGGCCTTGTAGCGCAGTTGAGCGGGGTAGGCGGCGTGTTGCCACTGGCAGCCGCCACAACCGTCTGGGCCGAAATGGGGACAGGGAGGCGAGACCCGGTCGGAGGAGGGACGTACCACTTCCAGCAGCCGGGCATAAGCGTGCCGGCCGCGGTCGTCGGTCACCTCCACCACCACGCGCTCGTCAGGCAGGCCGTAGGGGACGAAGATGACCTTGCCCTCGTGCCGGCCCAGCGCCGCCCCGCCGTGGGCCATTGCCGTGAGATCGAGCGTCAGGCGCTCGCCCATCTATCCCAACCTCCCGCTGGCGACCAGAGCGGTGAACACGGCCAGGAACCAGTGGATCAGGAAGGGGTAGAAGAAGGAACGGGTGCGCCAGGCGACATAGCCATAGGCGGTGCCGCCGAAAATGCAACTGAGCGTCTCCAGTTCGGGTTTGCCGAAATGGGCCATGGTGAAGGGAACAGCCTGCAACAGCAGCGCCAGCGGCCCGCAGGCGCGGTAGAGGGCGAAGAGCAGGAAGCCGCGGAAGAAGAACTCCCAGCCCAGGAGTTCGACGCCGTCGGCCAGCCAGAAAGGCAGCCCACTGCGGGAAGTGGTGTGGTAATAGTCGCGGAAGGCGGACGTGCGGGCAATGACGAGCATGATCACCGCAAGACTGGTGCAGCCGGCGAGGGTCAGCAGCAGCCCGGCCTTCCAATCGCCCAGACGGAAGCCGTAGCGGGCTGGCGACTCGCGAAAGAGGAGCAGGATGAGCAGCAGGGGGATGATCAGGTAGAGGATAGTGCGCGTCAGCAGCACGTTGCCCCAGAGGACGTGGTACTCGTCAACGGTCAACAGCAGCGTGCTGACGACCACCGCCACCGCTGCCCGCCAGTCCATGCGCAGTTCTCTCAGATGCACGGGGGCCTCCTGTTGTTGGACCACGGACGACGGACGACAGACGACGGACGACGGACCGTAGTTTGTGTTCAGTAGCCTGGATGCAGGACGTTTCCTCCAGGGCCGAGCAGGGCGGCGAGGAGGCCGCTGTCGCGCGCCAGTTCGCACCCCCAGTTCAGGGCCAGGAGCAGGACGAGCAGAAGCGCCACGCCCTTCTGCCAGGGCCGCGCCTGCCGCCAGGGTCGCTCGACCAGGGCCCCGGCGGCCAGGAGCGCCAGAAGGGGCAGCAGCGGCACGTGGAAGCGGTCCTCCGCCAGGATGAGCATATGGATGCCGGTGTAGTAGGCCAGCAACAACCCCGCCAGCGCCGTCTCGCGGCGAGGCGCGGCCAGCACCAGGCCGGCCAACCCCGCCGGAGCGACGAGCATGAACGGCAGGCACAGCGCCGCCAGCGCTGCTGCCACCCCTGCCGCCGGCCAGTGGCCGAGGAAGTTGTTGCCGTAGAAGTAGATGAAAGCCCGCTTATCCAATCCCCACAGGTAGCCGGCCTTGCGCACCATCAGGTAGGGCACACGGCCGGGGTCGGCACGGACAAACGACCAGAAGGCCTCCATCCCCCGCCGGTTGCGCTCGCCGTCGTCGAGGATCGGCACCAGGTCGAGCGAGATGTGCCAGTTGAAGGTGCCGGTGCTCTGCGGATGGTACCCCTGGTAGAGGTCGTACCCCAGCGCCGACTCGATGAAGTGGAACTCGCCGTGGAGGAGCGTGTTGCGCAGCGACCACGGCAGGGTGATGGCGAGGAAGCAGCCCACCAGCGCCGCCGCCGGCCATAGCCCGGCGCGGCGGGGATGGGCCGCCAGCCACGCCCACAGCGCCGCCAGCGGGACGAAGAGAGCGACCACCGAGCGGGTCAGCGCGGCCAGGCCGCAGAGCAGGCCAGCCAGGGCGAAGTCCCGCCGGCGCCCCTGCTGGACCGCCCGCAGCAGCGCCCAGAGCGAGGCCAAAAGCAGCGGGGTGTAGAGGTTCTCCGTCACCAGCGCCAGCGGATAGATGACCAGCAGCGGCGTGATGGCGACGATTCCCGCTCCCCACAGCGTGGCTCGTCGGTCCAGCCCGAGACGCCGCCCCACCCCCGCTGTCAGCGGCACCAGCCCTGCCCCCAGCAACGCCTGCGCGATTCGGGCCGCCAGGAAGCGGTGCGGCCCCGTCCCGGCGACGGCGTACACCAGCGCCAGGAAGGCCGGGTAGAGCGGCGGGCGGAAACTGGTCAGAATGCCGCGGGGGTCGTATTCCGGCGGCACTTCCATCTGGATGTAGCGCTGGATGAGGGCCAGGTCCTCCTGGGCGTACCAGCGGTAGCCGTTGCCGGCGACGAGGGAACGGGCCAGCATGTCGTACTGGAACATGTCGTCCAGACCGATCGGCATCTGTGCCGCAGCCAGGACGACCGCCAGGCGTAGCAGCAGGGCCAGCAGGAAGAGCCACAGCAGCGCATCCCTCTGACGTGACATATGAGGCATTATAGCCGGGTGGCTGGCTTTGCCAAGACGGGAAGACAGGCACCGACCACAGCGGCGCGTCAGCAGAAATGCCGAGGGGTTGCAAACGGCGAGTCAGTCGGGGGCGGAGAGCCGCTACCCTTTCAGCGCTCCTGCCATCAACCCGCGCAGGAAGTAGCGACTGAGGAAAATGTAGACCAACAGTGTGGGCAGGGCGGCCAGCAGGGCGCCGGCCATCTGGACGTTCCATTCCACGATCTGGCTGCCGGCCAGGTTCTGCAGAGCGACAGTGACCGGCCAGAATCTTGGCTCGGTGAGGGTCACCGCGAAGAGGAACTCGTTCCAGATGGACGTGAACTGCCAGATGAGCACGACGATGAAACCAGGAATCGCCAGCGGCAACATCACGTGCCGGTAGATGCCCAGAAGTCCAGCGCCGTCCATGCGCGCTGCTTCGACGATCTCGGTTGGAACGCTGGCGTAGTAGTTACGGAAGATCAGGGTGGTGATGGGGATGCCATAGATGACGTGGACCAGGACAAGCCCCCAGAGGTTCCCATAGAGGTGGATCGTCTGCATGAACCGCACCAGGGGAATGAGGATGCTCTGGTAGGGGATGAACATGCCGAACAGCACGGCCGTAAACAACCCGTCAGCGCCGCGGAACTTCCACTTGGAGAGAACGTAGCCGTTCAGTGAGCCCAGAAGCGCTGAGAGAATGGAGGCTGTTACAGTCAGGGATAGGCTGTTTCGCAGGTTGGGGAGCAGCTTCTCGAAGGCGGCAGCGAAGTTATCGAGGTAGATCCCGGAGGGCAGGTTCCACATCGTGGCCAGGTTGACTTCCTGAAAACTCTTGAACCCGGTCACGAGCAGCACATACACAGGCATCAGATAGAAAGCTGCCGCTATCGCCATGAGGAAGTAGAGGAGGAAACGGGTCAGCCGGCGAGTCACTGTTCAACCTCCGTGCGCAGGTTATGGATCAGGTAGGGGACAACCAGCACGGCGACAGTCAGAAGGATGATGACAGCGATGGCTGCTCCGCGGCCGAATCGTAGGGCCCGAAAGGCGGTATACCACATGTTCAGCGCGGGCACGTCGGCTGAGAATCCCTCCCCGCCCTCCTGCGTGATCGCCATCACCAGATCGAACACCTTCAGAGAGATGTGACCGAGGATGATCACCGCGCTCAGGGTCACGCCCTTGAGCATCGGCAGAACGATGTGACGATAGATCTGCCATTCGCTGGCCCCGTCCACGCGGGCCGCCTCCCGCAGTTCGTCGGGGATGCTGCGCAGGCCGGCCAGGTACAGCGCCATAGTGAAGCCAGACATCTGCCAGGCAGCCGGAATGACGATTGCAGCGATTCCGAAGGGACGCGACGTGTACCACTTCGAGATCAGAAAGTCCAACCCCGCCTGATGGAACAGCAGGTTGATCCCACTCAGGCGCTCGACGGAGGTCGCGGGGTTGAGGAGCCAGCGCCAGACGACTCCGGTCACGATGAAGGAGATGGCCATTGGGAAGAGGTAGATGTTGCGGAAGACCCCTTCACCACGGGGATGCTGGTCCAGCAGGATCGCCAGGACGAGTCCGATGGTCAAGCAGGCGCCGAGGAACAGCACCGTGAAGATGCCCGTGTTGCGCAGGTCGATTTGGAAGCGCGGGTTGTTGAACAGGGTGATGAAGTTGGAGAGTCCCACAAACGTGTAGTCCGGGTTCAGGCCCTCCCACGCAGATAGAGAGGCCCGAGCGGTCCAGCCGATGAACCCATAGACGAAAATGGCCACCGCCGCCACCGAGGGTGAGATCAAGGCAATGGCCAGCAGGTACTCCTTCCGGACACGCATATCGAATGATCCCCACCGGCGGTGGGGCAGCCCTGATCGATCAGGGCTGCCCCGTTCACACGTTGACGTTACTGGCAGACCCCGGCATCAGCACAGGCCGACACCAGCGCCTCCTGGAAAGCCGCGACATCACGGCTGGTGGTGAAGAGGGTCACCGCATCTATGATGTCCTGCTGCCAGCTCGGGGCTGCTGCGGCGCCGTGCATCAGGCTGGGCACGATCTGATCCTGGGCGAAGTCGTCCATCGCGGACTGCAGGTAGACGTCATACAGACTGCGGTCGCCGTCAGTGCGGGCCGGGATGGACCCCTTGATCGGGTTGAAGGCATCCTGGCCCTCCCGCGATCCACAGACCCTCAGCCAGGCAAGCACGGCTTCGCGGTTCGGCGCGTTCGCCGGCAGGCCGAAGCTATCTGAGAGGGCATCGAAGGAGCCAGCGCTGCCCGGTGAGGGTGCCCAACCGAACTCCTCCCCTGGCGTCCAACCCTGAGCCTTGAAGTAGCCCTCCGCCCAGTCGCCCATGATATTCATGGCCGCTGTGCCGTCAATGACCAGTTGTGTGGCCTGGTCCCATGAGAGCGCGGCGTAGTCCTCGTTGACGTAGTCCAGGATCTGGTCGAAGTTGTTCAGCGCCTCCGTGACCTCAGGGCTGCCCCAGTCCGTTTCGCCGGTCCACAGGCCAGCATAGCCATCCGGTCCCAACGTCCCCAGGAGCACGGTTTCGAACAGGTGAACCTGGGTCCAGGTCTCACCCAGGGCCAGGGGGATGATGCCGGCAGCCTGGAGCGTCTCCGCCGCGGCGAAGAACTCCTCCCAGGTCGTCGGTGGTTGCAGGTTGTACTCCTCGAAGATTGCGGTGTTGTACCACAGGACGTTGGCGCGGTGGATGTTGACGGGCACAGACCAGATTTCGCCCTCGTAGGAGAGGATGTCGATCAGATCCGGAGGGTAGACGTCCAGCCATCCCTCTTCTTCGTAGAGGAAGGTAACCGGTTCCATCTGGCCCGCCCGTACATAGGTGTCAATCAGCTCATGTCCGGCGTGGACCTGGAAGGAGCCTGGCGGTGATCCGCCCTGCATGCGGGTGGCCAGCACAGCCCTGGCGTCCACTCCTGCCCCGCCCGCGACAGTGGCGTTGATGACCTCGACATTGGGGTACTGTTGCTGAAAGACCTCAAGCATCGCCGCGAGGCCCTCGGCCTCCCCGCCTGCCGTCCACCAGCTGAAGATCTCCAGTTGTCCGCTTGGCCCTGTCGGCGGCGCCTCGGTGGGGGCCTCCGTCGGGGCCTGAGTGGGGGCCTCCGTCGGGGCCTGGGTGGGGGCCGGAGTGGCGGTCGGCGCCTGACAGGCGGTAAGGAACAGTACGGCGATGAGCAGCAACACAAACGGCGAGTACAGCTTCCTTAGCATCTTTCCCCTCCTTCAGTTTTCAGTCAAGACCCTTCGCTGCTTCTGTACCTGGATCTGGCTTTTGTATCGCTCTCCCATCCTCACCTCCTTCCCAGTTGACAGTGCCCGTGTGCTTAGACGAACACGCTGAGCAATTACGACACCGATCGCCGCCAGTGTCTATAACTCCAAGAGGTTAGCGCTGTCCTTGACAAAGCCACCCAGATAGTGTACTCTGGTCACCAGGGCGTGTTTCTGGGCTTGGGTGACGGCCTGTCCCGCCGCGGTCTGCAGCCGACCATATCTGTCGGCTGGCGTGCAGGAGGGAGGAACACAACTCTATCCCGGAGAAGTTCTGGCAGAACACGCGGGGGGTGCGAGCCTTAGTTATATTATAGTATGGATTAGTGCCCAGTAAAGAGGTTTTGTCCCTTTTTGCTCCGACAAGAGTCCACATTTCAGGCATGTCAGACATGTCAGAACGCACCACACCAGTGACCCGCGAGTCATTTGCGCGCTGGGTTCGCGAGGCTCTCAACCGGCTGTACGACTCAGCCTATCTGCAGACACACCCCCTGGCCAGCCTGCTGGCCGACGACACGCCTGGCGCGTATGGGCAACGCAGCCAGAACCTGCGCCGGGTGCTCCTGGAGGCCGTCCGGGCCATGCGCCCGGGAAACGGCGCGCCGGCCGATTCGGCCGACTGGCGGGCCTATCGGATCCTTGAATTGCGTTATATCGAGGGGCTCAGCCCCGACGCAGCCATGCGCCGCCTGGCGCTGGGGCGAAGTCAGTACTTTCGCGAGCAGGCACGGGTGCTACGGGCCTTGACGGACCGGCTATGGGAACGATACCAGGAGGCCAGTGGGGAGCCTGAAACCGGAGCAGGCGCAGGCTCGTCGCGGGAGAGTCTGATCCGCCTGGAGACGGAACGGTTGAGCGCGCGCGCCACCTGGGAGACGGTGGATGTGGCGGACCTCCTCGATGACCTGCGCAATGTCGTTGAGCCACTGGCGCGCACAAACGGAGTGTCGCTTCGTTTTCTCACGTCGCCAGGCTCGATGCACATCAACGCTGACCGCGTGATGCTGCGCCAGGCGGTGCTCAACCTGATCACCTGCGCGGTTCAGGCGGCTCGTGGAGGTGGGCTCGAGGTCGGCGGATTCGTTCGGGAGAATGAGAAGGGAATCCGGGTGACGGCTACCGGGCTTGTGGCCGGCATCGAGCGTGAACTGCCGGAGCTACAGGTCTGCTACCGGCTGACCAGCGCTCTCGGAGGAACGCTTCTCCTGGGAGAGGAGAGCAGCGATCGTTGGGAAGCCTGCCTGGTTTGGCCAGCAGCCTTCCAGAACCTGCTCCTGGTCGTGGACGACAACGAGGGCTTCGTGGACCTCTTCCGCCGCTACCTGGCCGGCCATACCTGGCAGGTCGTTGGGGCAAGCAACGGAGCAGAAGCCCGACGTATCCTGGCCGAGACGCGGCCTGCGGTGATCGTTCTGGACGTGATGATGCCCAAAGAGGATGGGTGGGAGTTCCTGATGACGCTCAAGAGGAGCCCAGACACCCGGGCTATCCCCGTCATCGTCTGTTCCGTGCTGAACGAGCCTCAGTTAGCACTGGCGCTGGGTGCAGCGGCTTATCTCACGAAACCCGTGACGCGACAGGCGCTCCTGGAGGCGCTGGCTCCGTGGAGCCTGCTGGCTGCCAACCAGGGGCCAGCGCGTTGAAGACAGCGTCCAGCGCGCGCACGATTTCCCCCAATTGAAACCCCTGTGACCTGGAGACCTGGATCGAACCCGACAGTTGAAGCCGCGTCTGGTCCTGCCCCTTGGCAGAGACAAGGATGACAGGAATTCCCGTCAACGCTGGCTCGGCTGCCATCCGTTCCAGCACGCTGCGCCCATCCACGTTGGGCATGATCAGGTCAAGCAGAACCAGATCCGGCCTTCTCTCTCGCATCACCGCCAGCGCCTCTTCCCCGTTGTAGGCTTCCAGGCAGTTGTGGGCCGGGATCCGTGTGGACAACATTCGGCGAAACAGGCGGACGACCTCAGGGTCATCATCGGCGATCAGCACACTCCGCACCGAGATGCCCAACTGGTCTATGGTGGAGAGGAGTTCCTCGCGAGATACCGGCTTCACCAACAGGTCGGTTGCACCCACAGCCATGGCCGCCTGACGGGCGCTGGGCAGAGGGCATTGAACGAGAATCGTATCGGGAGGGAGTGATGACAGGCCGTCGTCGCAGTCCGTCACCAGCGCCATCGCCTTGACGCTGTCCACAAGCGCCTGGCCTTCTCTCGCATCCCTCGCTCCTACCACTCGATAACCATCCAGATAGCGCTGCAACAGCGGCGCGATGTGAGGATCGGAGTGCACGACGACGATGATCCGCTCAGAGGCGCCCAGCCGGGTGACCGGTCGCAGACGGCTCAGAGGAAGGGCCCGTTGTCTGGCGGCCGACGCTGGCGAAAGCGGCAGCGTAAACCAGAAGGAAGTCCCTTTCAAGTAGGTGCTCTCCACCCCCATGCGCCCGTGATGCAGTTCCACGAACTTCTTGCTGATGGGCAGACCCAGCCCGGTGCCGCTGTGCCAGGTGGAGATAGGCTGGCTGGTGGAGCGGAACTCCTCGAAGATCTTCGGCAAATCCTCTTCGGCAATCCCCCACCCGGTATCTGTCACCCGCACCACGACCTCTTCCTCCTGGCGTGAGATCTCGATGTGGATCCACCCCCGTTCGGTGAAGCGCGCCGCATTGACCAGCAGGTTCAGCAGCACCTGGCGGATGCGCAGCCGGTCTATCCACAGGGTGGGCAGGTCGGAGGGCACAGATACCCTGAGTTCCAACCCTTTGGCCGCGATGTAGTCCCGGACCATGTCAGTAGCCTCCGCTACCAGGGCAGCCAGGTTGACCTCTTCGCGCGCCAGAGCGATCTTGCCGGTCTCGATGCGCGCCAGATCAAGAACATCGTCCACCAGCGCCAGCAGGTGCTGTGCGCTATGGTAGATGGCGTTCAGATCGCTGCGATAGGCACCGGGGAGTTGTGCCCCGTCATAGCTCTCCGGTGAGGTCATCATCATCTCGCTGAAGCCAATGATCAGGTTCAAGGGAGTGCGCAATTCATGGCTGACATTGGTCACGAACTCTGCCTTGAAGCGCTCGGCCTCATCAGCGGCCTTCCAGGCGGCGACCAGCGCGGCATTAGCCCGCTCCAGGCGGTAGTAAGCCTGATCCAGGTCCTTCAGCACACGGGAGAGCTGAGCCCGGTGTTGGCGAGCCTCGTCCAGGTTCTTCTCCGCCTGGGCGAAACTGAACAGGTACCACTGGATGGCGGTCAGAAATGCGCGTGCCGCAGCCCATCCCAACAACCCGGCCAGAACGCTGCCAGCGATGATCTCCAGGCTGTAGCCTGCGGGAATATACTCTCCCCGAACCAGCCAGAAGACCAGTACGACCACCAGCGCCTCTGTCAACAGGCCAGCCGGCCATCCGACAAGGACAATAACCATGAAGGGGAGCAGGCCATACAAGAAGGCGATCTCCGGCCGACGAAATACGACCATAGCCACAGTGATGGCTGCCAACCAGCCGACATGCCACACGGCCTGCGCTGCCAGGAAGTGCCTGGAGAGCAACCGCAGGGAAAGCAGACCGGTGAGAAGCACAACCAGGGTGACCAGCCACATGTTCCACCCCAGCCTCTCCGGCCAGGTCACCGTAGCCACCAGGTGCCAGACCAGGTAGATGCTGCCCATAACGAAGATGAGATTCCGCAGCGTAGATTGTTGCAGATCGGTCAGGGAGGCGATGAGGTGGGGCGTGGCTTCCCGTGAACGGTGCAATCCGTACCACATGGGGGCCTCCGTATCCGGCAAGGACCGGTGAGGACAGCAGCACTGTCCGAAGTGGCAGCAACTCCTGCCAGCGAGGTCTTGATCCCGACTTCCTGCCGTTTCAATTGTATGGCTCTGCTATGGGCTGTCAAGTAAGGGCGAAGCATCGGGGCACCTGCTGCCGATGCTCTGTCCCTGCTTTCGGTTCGCCTGTTGCCAACGAGTATGTTATAATGGAGTCGTCTGGTCTCGCCACCATCTGTGGCGCAGCCAGCCATCCTATAGAGGAGTCCATAGTATGAAAACCCATCTGGCCTTGATCGCCCTGGCGGCGCTGATGCTCGGCGCGGCCTTCTGTTGCTGTGGGTTACCCGACATAAACTGGAATTGGAACCCTAACATCACGATTGACCTGGGCGGCCCCACTCCTGCCCCCCAACCTACCCCGCAGGTCATCGTCGAACCGCCGCCGGAGACCGCCACGGAGACCGAGGCACTCCTGGAGACCACCACCATCCCGGTGCGCGACCTGCACAGCCTGGCCATCCGCCTGCGCGGCCTGCCCCCCGACACCCCCAACACCATCACCGGGCCGGCCTATCAGGTGGGCGACCGGCGCATCTTCCACGTCTCCAACGTGGACACCGACGAGCAGTTCGACATCACCGCCGTCCTCCGCTACACCACCGACCACGTCTACATGTGGGTGGAGGAGGGGGTGAACGTGGACATGAATCAGTTGCAGGCTGCCGCCGACCTCTTCGAGCAGCACACCTACCCCACCGACCGCGCCTTCTTCGGCTCCGAGTGGAGCCCTGGTGTGGATAACGACCCCCATCTTTCCATCCTCCATGCCCGTGGCCTGGGGGACACCATCGCGGGCTACTACTCCTCGGCGGACGAATTCGTCACCCCCGTCCGGGAGGACTCCAACCAGACGGAGATGTTCTACATCAACATCGAGAACGTCACCGTCAACGACGAGTTCTACAACGGTGTCCTGGCCCACGAGTTCCAGCACATGATCCACTGGTACAACGACCGCAACGAGGACACCTGGCTGAACGAGGGTTCATCGGAACTGGCAGCCTACCTCAACGGCTTCGACGTCGGCGGATCGGACTGGTCGTTCGCCATGCGGCCAGACACGCAGTTGAACTCCTGGCCCGAGGGGCCGGGCGCCGCCGGGCCGAACTACGGCGCGGGCTACCTCTTCATGTCCTATTTTCTCGACCGCTTCGGTCAGGCCGCCACCCAGGCGCTGGTGGCCCACCAGGAGAACGGCTTCGCCGCCGTGGACGCGGTGCTGGCCGACCTGGGCACCGGCATGACCCACCAGGACTTCTTCGCCGACTGGGTCATCGCCAACCTGTTGGACGACCCCACCATCGCCGATGGGCGGTACGGCTACCGGGATATTGACCCCCCGTCGTTCTCCATAGACACGACTTACAGCAGCTTCCCGGCCAGCGGCGAGACCACCGTCTCTCAATACGGCACCGACTACATCGAACTGATGGCCAGCCAGCCGCTGCTCTTCTCCTTCACCGGCTCCACCCAGGTGGGACTGGTCAACGCCACAGCCCACAGTGGCCGCTTCCTGTGGTGGTCCAACCGCGGCGACGACTCCAACATGACCCTCACCCGCGAGTTCGACCTCTCCGGGGTGCAGAACGCCACGCTGCAGTTCTGGACCTGGTATGATCTGGAAGAGGACTGGGATTACGCCTACGTCGAGGCCAGCACTGACGGCGGGCAGACCTGGGAGATCCTGACCACCCCCTCCGGCACCCCTTCCAACCCCAACGGCAACTCCTTCGGTTGGGGGTACACCGGACGCAGCGGTGGCGGCGGCACGGCGCAGTGGATTCAGGAACAGGTGGACCTCTCCGCCTACGCCGGACAGCGGGTGCTGCTGCGCTTCGAGTACATCACCGACGACGCGGTCAACCGGCCAGGTTTCACCCTGGACGACATCGCCATTCCCGAGATCGGCTACTCCACCGACCTGGAGAGCGATGGCGGGGGGTGGGAGCCAGCGGGCTTCATCCGCCACGACAACGTCCTGCCGCAGCGCTGGCTGGTGCAGATGGTGCTCTTTGGCCCCCAGACCACGGTGCAGCGGCTGACGCTGGACGAGAACCAGACCGGCCAGTGGGAAGTGCCGCTGGGTGGCGGCGTCAACCGGGCGGTGATCGCTGTCTCCGGCCTGGCGCCGGTCACCACCGAGCCGGCCTCTTATCGGTACAACATCACCTATCGCTGATGTGACCCGTCTTGGACTGCGGCGACTGCGTCGCCGCTCTAAAAGCGCCGACTTTGGACTGCGGCGACTGCGTCGCCGCTCTAAAAGCGCCGACCCGTCGGCGCAATCCAAAGCCGCTTTCAAAGCGCCGACTTTGGATTGCGGCGACTTTGGACTGCGGCGACTTTGGATTGCGGCGACTGCGTCGCCGCTCTAAAAGCGCCGACTTTGGACTGCGCCGACTTTGGACTGCGGCGACTACGTCGCCGCTCTGAAAGCGCCGACCCGTCGGCGCAATCCAAAGCCGCTTTCAAAGCGCCGACTTTGGACTGCGGCGACTGCGTCGCCGCTCTAAAAGCGCCGACCTGTCGGCGCAATCCAAAGCAAGAGGGATCAGTCAGATGGCCCTTCGCTGTGCGCCGTTGGGCGCGTTGCTGAGCATCGCGCTGTTGCTGGTCAGCGGCCTCTGCTGCCTGACAGGCACGAACATAGAGATCGACCTGGGCCCCTCCCCTCCTCGCGCCACGGCTACTCCAACCTTCGTCTTCCCCACCCCCGCTCCCCCGTCTGACTCCGGCTCCTCACCTGCCCTGCTCAACGAGGCCCGCCTCAACGCCGCGGTCATGCCTGTCCACGACCCCATCGCCCTGCGCGGCCTGCTCGCCCCCGGCACGCTCTTCCCGAGCACTCCGACCCCCTCCTCCTACCGCGTGGGGGACCACCGCACCTTCCGCCTGAACGGGGCGAACGTGGACGCGGAACTGATCCACATCACCGACCATACCTACACCTGGTTGGTCACCAGTGCGCAGGCCGACCGCCAGGCGCTGATCGCCGCCGCCGAGCGCTTCGAGCGCGACATCTACACCGCCGACCATCAGTACTTCGGCTCGGAGTGGTCGCCCGGCATTGACGGCGATGTCCACCTCTCCATGCTCCACTACAGCGACCCCGACGAGGACGCCGCTGGCTCCTTCGACCCCAGCGATGAACTGCCTCGCTGGATCAACGCCACCTCCAACGAGACGGAGATGTTCTACGTCAACCTGGACAGCATGGACCCCGGCGACGACTTCTACTTCGCCGTCCTGGCCCACGAGTTCGAGCACATGATCCACTGGAACACCGACCGCAACGAGGCCAACTGGCTGGACGAGGGACTGGCGGAACTGGCCTGTCGCGCCGCTGGCTTCGACCCGGGCGATAACGACGAAGCCTTCTTCGCCCAGCCCGACACCCAACTCACCGACTGGCCCTACAGTGGGGACAACACTGTCCACTACGGCGCGGGCTACGTCTTTGCCCTGTACCTGTGGGAACGGTTTGGCGATGGCCTGATCTGGGACCTGGTGCATCACCCTGCCGACGGCATGGCCTCCCTGGACGCGGTGCTGGCGGCCCACAACACCGGCGTCACCGCTGACCAGGTCTTCGCCGACTGGGTCGCCGCCAACGCGATCGAACTGCGCCAGATGGGGGACTTCGCCATCTATCAGCACGAGGACTGGAAGGCGGTGATGCATATGGACGCCAGCCACAACCAGTACCCCGTGACCCGCCAGGCGACCGTCTTGCCCTATGCCACCGATTACGTGGAACTGACCGGTCAGGGAGAGTTGCTCCTGCGCTTCCAGGGGACACCTGAAGCCAGCCTGTGGCCGGTCAAGCCGCATACTGGCCAGACCGTCTGGTGGTCCAACCAGGGCGACCGCTCCGATGCCCGCCTCTCCCGTCGCTTCGATCTCTCCGGTCTCACCCGCGCCACGCTGCGCTACTGGACCTGGTACGACCTGGAGAGCGGCTACGACTACGTCTATGTCTCCGCCTCCGGCGACGAGGGGCAGACGTGGACGGTGCTGAGCGGGCAGCACAACACAGGCCGCGGGGACTACGGCCCGGGCTACAATGGCCAGTCGGGCGAGTGGGTGGAGGAGCAGATTGACCTCAGCCGCTACGCTGGCCGCCCGGTGTGGCTCCGTTTCGACTACGTCACCGACGACAGCATCAACGGCGCGGGCTTCCTGCTGGACGATCTCTCCATCCCCGAACTGGGCCTGTACGACTCCTGCGACGAGGAAGGGGAATGGCAGGCCGAGGGTTTCGTGCTGCTGGGGGAGACGGTGCCACAGCGCTGGCTGGTGCAGGCCATCACGTTTCCGGCCGGCGGCGGGGAGCCGCAGGTGGAGCGCATGACGATGGATGAGCGGCAGTACGGCGAGATGGCGCTGACCTTGGGGGCGGGTGTGGAGCGGGTAGTGTTGGCGATCTCCGTGATGGTGCGCGGCGTCACCAGCCCGGCCTCTTATCATTATGAAATCACGCCGCAGTAGGGCTTCTTCGCGCCCGGCGGTTGGAGCCGCCCGCCGACGCATAGGGATGCGTCGGCTACGGGATCATAGGGCGCCCGGTGGTTGAAGCCGCGGGTAACGGCGGCAAAGGCCACCTGCGCCCAAAAGCGGCTGTAGCCCCAGCATCCCGATGCCGGGGCGCTCAGTTTGAGGAGAGGTATGGCTTCTGACCGTGCCCCTGGGGCTTCCAGAATCGGCGTCTTCGACTCCGGCGTCGGCGGCCTCTCGGTCTGGCGGGAGATCGCCCGACAGTTACCGCACTGCGACACCCTGTATGTGGCCGACCAGGCCCACGTCCCCTATGGCCCCCGCCCGCTGGAGGAGGTGCGGCGTTTCTCCGAGGGGATCACCCGCTTCCTGCTGGACGAGGGGGCGGAAGTGGTTGTCCTGGCCTGTAACACTGCCTCCGCTGCCGCGCTGCACCACCTGCGCGCCCTCTTCCCGCAGGTGCCGTTCGTGGGGATGGAGCCGGCGGTCAAGCCAGCAGTGCAGAACACCCACACCGGCGTGGTGGGGGTCATCGCCACACCGGCCACTTTCCAGGGACGCCTCTTCGCCTCCCTGTTGGAACGCTTCGCCAGGGACACCCGCGTGCTGACTCAGGTCTGCCCGGGTCTGGTGGAGGCGGTGGAAGCGGGCGCGCTGGACACACCGGAGACGGAGGCGCTGCTCCGTTCCTGCATGCAACCGCTCCTGGCCGCGGGGATTGACCAGTTAGTGCTCGGCTGCACCCATTACCCTTTCCTGCAGCCGCTGATCGAGCGCGTTGTAGGGCCGGGGGTACAGATAGTGGACCCCGCCCCGGCGGTGGCGCGCCAGGTGGGCCGGGTTCTGGCCTCCCTACCTCGACGGCCGCTCCCCGAGAACGTGACCACAGACCTCCCCGGCCGGACAGGAGAGCACATTTTCTACACCACCGGCTCGCTGCCGGCCTTCGTCGCCGCGCTCGAACGATTGGTGGGCATACGTGGTCAGGCACGCGGGTTAGCCTGGGCCGGAGATCGGCTCATCCCGCGCGCGGGATCCTACTCCACGTAGATCTCCACCCGTTCGTTCTCTTCCTGGTCCGTCACTTCGACCAGTTTGCCGACCATGCCGCTGGCGATCATGTTGGCGATTTCCTGCGTATCCACCCCCTGAGCCTCAGGGGCGAACCGCCCTGCCATGCGCAAGGCGGCATTCACCAGGGTGACCGGCACGGTCACATTGACCTTTGCCGCTCCCGAGTTCAGGTCGGTGACATGGATGCGCAGGAAGCGTCCCTCGCTGCTGCCCTGGGGGGAAGTGGCGAAGGGAGGCGCCGCCGCCGTGCGGCGGCCCCCCTCCAACGCCCGCAGCAGGCTGGCTGCCTCTTCGGTGGTGATCTTCCCATCCTCCAACATCTGCAGGATCTTCAGGCGTTCCTCGCTTCCCATCTCTCGTCTCCTAACCGACAATGATCTGCACCTGCTCGCCGTCCTCCCGATCCTCCACGTCCACGACCAGAGGGCGGCCGGCGCGGGCCTCCTCGGCAATGCTCATCAGGATCTCGTCCACTCCAGTCTCCCGGAGTTGTGGCACAAAGGGGCTGGCGACGCGCAGGGCAAAGGCGGCAGGCTCCAGAGGGATGGCCAGGGAGACTCTCCGACCATCCTGCTGCTGGACCCGTAGCGCCAGCCAGCGGGACTCGTGCATCCACCAACCCAGGATCACCAAGAGGACACCCAGAGCACAGAGCGGCCAGCCGCACGCCAGCCAGCCGACGGCGACATCCCAGGCGTAGACCGACGCGACCAGCAGCGCGCCGCCCACCAACAGCGCCACTCCCGGCCAGAAGACCACGTGCCACAACTGCTGCACCCAGGCAGGAGGTTGTGCGGGTGGCGCGGGGATCGCCGTCTCGGCTTCTGGCGGCCCGCCATTCAGCGCCTCGAGCCGCCGTATCCCCTCCTCGACGCTCAACTCCCCCGCTTCGATCTGCTCCAGAATCCGTCGTCGTTCTTCCATCTCGCTGTCTCCTCACTGTAGAGAACGTGCCTGCTGCACCGCGTCACCCCGTCTCCGCGTCTCCGCGCCACCGCGTACCCCCATCTCCGCGTCCCCGCGTCTCCCTGTCACCCCGTCCTCCATAAACAGAATCGCCGGCACAAAGAGACCCACCATCCCCATCAACGCACAGACCGCGCCGCCGACGAGGAACCATACCTGGACGCCCAGCCAGTCGGCCACCGGGCCCGCCACCGCCAGCCCCAGCGGCGACATCGCCGAACTCAGGCTGCCGACGACCGTGAACACCCGCCCCTGCATCTGCGGCTCCACCCGCGCCTGCAGGATGGCCATGACCGGCCCGTTGGTGATGGGGTTCATCAGCCCGGCGAAGAACATGCTGCCCACTGCCAGCCAGAAGGCGGTTGCCGGCGCCAGCCCCAGCACCAATGTGCCTAAACCCATGCCGATCAACCCGACCAGGGTGGTGAGGATGCGGCGACGGAAGCCACCCCACGCGCTCAGGATCAGCCCTCCGGCAATGACGCCGAATCCCCAGGCGGACTCCAGCCCGCCCAGTTGTAGCGCCCCGCCGTTGAAGTGACGGGTGACCAGCAACGGCAGCAGCGAGAAACCAGGGTTGACCAGCAGGTTGATCACTGCCGCCATCCCCAACAGCGCCACGGCCCCCGGCCACTGCCAGATGTAGCGCAACCCCTCCCCCAGGTCCTGCCACACCGTCGCACGACGGGAGGCGGCAGGGAGGCTACGCGTCGGCTGGGGGACGGTCAGGAAGAGCAACGGCGCGATGGCCAGCAGCGCTGTCCCCACGTCAATGCCCATGATGGCGTGCAACGGCAACAGCCCCAGCAGCAACGCCCCCAGTGGCGGGGAGATGATGTTCAGCACGCCGTACATCGTCTGGTTGAGGCCGGCCACGCGGGTCAACTGCTTCTCCGGCACCATCAGCGAGGTCGAAGCCTGCATCGCCGGCCAGTGGAAACTGCCGCCGATAGCGCGCACCAGGGCCGCCACGTAGACGTGCCAGACCTGAATCCCACCTGTCCAGAAGAGCAGGGCCAGCCAGGCCGACGCCAGGGCCACCGTCCCATCGGCGGCGATCATCACCAGCCGGCGGTTCCAGCGGTCCACCAGCGCGCCCGCCAGCGGCCCCAGCACCACCCCTGGCAACAGGCTCATCAACGTCGCCGTCGCCAGGACCGTGGCCGAGCCGGTGGTCTGGGTGAGCCACCACACCAGGGCGAACTGCGCCAGGCTGCTGCCGACCAGGGAGAGGGCCTGACTGACCCAGATGGTGAAGAAACGTCCGGTCCAACGAGGCTTTGTCTCTCCATCAAGGCTCATTCGTTCGTTCTCCTGCTACGCAGATCCAGCCGCATCTGCACCAGGCAGCGCATGCGGCGGAAGCCGGCCTCGGCAAAGACCGGTTCGAGCGCCTGACGCGGCCCCGGCAGCGTGACAGTGGCCTCCCACGGGCGGCGGCGGGAGAGAGCCACCAGCGCGGCCCGGGCCAGTTGAGGCCCGGGGCCGTCCTTCGCCACCAGCAGTTCGACCTGATGCCAGCGTTCCAGCCAGGCGCTGCTCAGCCGGAACGCGCCCACGACCCGCCCCTCCTCTTCAGTCAGCCACCAGTCCTGAGAGACCCCTTCCAGCCAGCCGCCGATGCGCGCCAGCCAGCCAGCGCGGTAGGCCTGGGGGCGGACCTCGAGCACTTCGCGGTGCAGCAGGCTGAGGCCGGTCACCGCCAAATGGTAGAGGGTCTCCTGGTCAGCCTCGCCGGCCCGGCGCAGCGGCAATGACGGCAGGTCGGGCGGGGGCGACCAGCGCTCTCCTGCTGGACGGTCCATCTCCACGGTGGTGCCCACCGCCACGAAGCCCATGCGTTCGTACATCCCGGCGGCGATGGCGTTGTCCTGGCGCACCTCCAGTCCCACCCAGGCTGCCCCACGCTCGCGCGCCGCCTCCACCGCCGCTTCCACCAATGCCCGCCCGATCGAGCGCCCCCGCCACTCGGGATGGACGACGACGTTGCCGATCAGCCAGCCACCGGGGGCGCTGGCCCGGCGCACCGACGCGTTGCCCACCACGCGGCCCTCTTCGACCCAGACGAAGCCCGGTGCTTCGCCCGCCTCCGCCTCGGCCGCCCACAGCCACTGATTGAGGCCGCCCCAGCGAGCCATGCACTGCATGCGGCGCAGCACGGCGCGGGAACCAGGGCCCAACTCATCAGCGAAGGCCTGAGAGATGAGGGGGACCACCGCCGACAGGTGGCGGTACGGGTCGAAGGGCTGCAGGCCGGAGGGCGGTTGACGACGGGCCGTCGCGGCGACCATCAGCGGCCCTCCAGCGCATCCAGCAGGTCGGCGGCCTCGGTGGGGCTGATCTTGCCCTCTTCGACCAGGCGCAGCACGCGCAGCCGTTCCTCGTCGCTGATGACGGGGCGGCGGGCGGAAGGGCGTTGGCCCGTGACACGCTGCCAACGGCGTTCCGCCCGCTCAGCCTGCATACGGGCTCGCTCGGCCTCCCGGCGGGCCTGCTCGGCCGCGCGCTCCATCTCCCGGCGCGCCCTCTCGGCGGCGTGGTGGAGATGACCGCTCACCGGCACCGTCCCGTACCGCCCCAGGCTCGCCGTCAGACGGCTCTCCAGTTCCGCCATCGCCGCAGCGATGCTCGTCTCGATGATCTCACCGATCTCCCCCGACTCCGGTTCCGCCGCAAGAATGTAGACGTTCCCGTCCACCTGCGCCTCCAGCGTGGCTTCACCAGCCCCCAGCACGCCCTTGAACTCCCTCCTGGCTCTGTCCAGAGCCAGAGCGGGATGGCGGGAGCGCACCTCGCCGCGGGCCCGCACAGCCAGGCGAAGGCTGGCGTCCTCGGGCAGGCAGAGCCGCAGGTCGCCTGCGCACCGCAGGCGACAGGTTGTTCCGGGAGGAAAAGTTGCCTCCAGGCGGATATCTCCCCCTACCCGCCCGCTCTCCAACCCGCCCCGCAGGGCCGTAACCCGCAGGTCACCGTCCAGCGCGGTGATGCGCATGTCCCCATCCACCCGTCGGGCGGACAGGTCGCCGGCGACCCGCTCCACCGCCACCGGACCGACGTCGTGCAGGTTCAGGTCATCATCCACCACGCCGATGGCCACCGGCGCGGTCACCCCATGCACGTGCAGATCGCCATGCACGGCCTTGATCGTCAACGTGGTGGCCGGCGGGCAGATGAGCAGGGAAGAGTCGCGCAGGCTAAGGATGAAATGCTCCCCCTGGCGCTGCACACTCACGTCCTCTGCCTCGCCGTCGGTGTGCAGGGTGACGCAGTTCCCCGCCACGGCCCGCACCGTCAGATCCACGGCGCACTCTTCGACCGTGATGTGGGGGGTCGGTGAGGTGTCAAAGGATTGCTCAAACATAGCAGCCTCCTGGTCAGCCTTCCCCAAGCAGTCGGAGCGCTTCTTCGGAGGAGATCTCACGGCGAGCCAGCCGCTGGAGCACCTCCTGGCGACGCTCCTCCTCCCCGCTCCTTTCTTCGCCCACCTCGTATCCCAGGGCGCGGATGACCTCCTCCAATCGGTTACGGACGGTGGGGTAGGAAATCCCCAACTCCTCCTGCACGCGGTTGATCTTCCCCTCACAGCGCAGGAAGACCTCGACGAAATGGAGTTGTTCAGGGGTGAGTTGGAGCAACCGCCCCAGGGCGAAGCGGCCCTCCAGCGCTGTGCCGCAGTTACGACAGACCAGCCGTGTCACCAGAAGGTCATCATGACAAACGGGACATTCTGTGAGCACTGGATACATGGCTGACTCCTTAGGGTGGTCTCAAGGTTTCAGGTTTCAGGTCAGTTGCCGGAACCTGCCATCTGTGTCGGATATCGGCGAAGAATATCAAGTCAACTGTTGATTATTATAATATATCGCTTGATTTTGTCAAGTATCTGGACGGGTTTTTTTCTCCCCCATTGCCTCCTTATGGGCATTTTGCGTCTCACGCTGGGCACGCTCGCCGCTGGGCGCGGTCTCCTGAACGCACCCGGCGGCGAGCAGCGAATGGTTGCCATTCTGCGCCCCTGCGCTATAATATTCAGATGCAGTGGAATGAGAACAAATGTTCTACGATAGCGGCGGGTGAATATGGATAAGATCGTGGTCCGTGGCGCGCGGGAGCACAACCTCAAAAACATCACCCTCGAACTGCCCCGCAACCGACTGGTGGTCATCACCGGCATCTCCGGCTCGGGGAAGTCCTCCCTGGCCTTCGACACCATCTTCGCCGAGGGACAACGCCGCTACGTCGAGTCCCTCTCCGCTTACGCCCGCCAGTTCCTCGGCCAGATGGAGAAGCCGGATGTGGATGGCATCGAGGGGCTCTCCCCGGCCATCTCCATTGACCAGCGCGGCATCTCCCACAACCCGCGCTCGACCGTCGGCACCGTGACCGAAATCTACGACTACCTCCGTCTGCTGTACGCCCGCATCGGCATCCCCCACTGCCCCCGGTGCGGCCGGCAGGTCTCCCGACAGTCCGCGCAGCAGATCGTGGACGCGCTGTTGGCCCTTCCCCCTGACACCCGCTTCCAGGTGCTGGCCCCGCTGGTCAAGGACCGCAAGGGGCACCACCAGGCGGTCTTCGAGGACGTGCGCAAGGCCGGCTTCGTCCGCGTGCGCGTGGACGGCCAGGTGCATGAGGTGGACGAGGAGTTCGACCTCGATCGCTACAAGCCGCATACCATCGAGGCAGTCGTGGACCGGCTGATCATCCCCTCAGCGCCGGACAACGGCTTCCGTTCGCGGCTGACCGATTCGGTGGAGACGGCGTTGCGGTTGGGTGACGGGGTGGTCATCATCCAGGATGTCACTTCGGCCGAGCCGCGGGACCTGCTCTTCTCCGAGCATCTGGCCTGCCCTTTTTGTGGCATCAGCCTGCCGGAGATCGAGCCGCGTACCTTCTCCTTCAACAGCCCGCACGGCGCCTGCCCCACCTGTCAGGGGTTGGGCACGCGCATGGAGTTAGACCCTGACCTGCTGGTGCCCAACCCCGACCTCTCGTTGGAAGAGGGGGCGATCCAGTTCTGGAACACGGCGGACCACGAGGGGTACTACTGGCAATCCATCGTCGCGGCGGCCCGCCACTACCACATCCCGCTCGACCGCCCCTGGCGAGACCTGACCCCCGCGCAGCAGCGGGTGATCCTCTACGGCAGCGCAGGGGAAGAGGTCCCGATGCAGTATACCAGCCGAGACGGTCGGCAGAGCACCTTCCGCGCCGCCTACGAAGGGGTGGTGCCCAACATGCTGCGTCGCTACCGGGAGACCAGTTCCGACTACATCCGCTCGGCGATCGAGGAGTACATGGCCCGCCGCCCCTGCCCTGACTGTCACGGCGCGCGTCTCCGCCCGGAGGCGCTGGCCGTTACTGTCGCCAGCCGTTCCATCCACGAGATCGGCGGCTGGACCGCGCGCCGGCTTCTGGAGTGGGTGGATGAACTCAACACCCTCCTCACCGAGCGCGAATGGCTCATCGCCCGGCGCATCCTCAAGGAGGTGCGCGCCCGGCTGCAGTTCATGGTCAACGTGGGGCTGGACTACCTCACCCTGGATCGCACCGCCGAGACGCTGGCCGGCGGGGAGGCGCAGCGCATCCGCCTGGCGACGCAGATCGGCTCCCAACTGACCGGCGTCCTTTACGTGCTGGACGAGCCGACCATCGGCCTGCACCAGCGGGACAACGCCCGGCTGATCCGCACGCTGCTGGACATGCGCGACCTGGGGAACACGCTACTGGTGGTGGAGCACGACGAGGCGATGATCCGCGCCGCCGACTGGATCGTGGACCTGGGGCCGGGGGCCGGCGAGCATGGCGGCGAGGTGGTGGTGTCCGGCAGCCTGCAGGACGTGCTCGACCATCCCACCAGCCTGACCGGCGCCTACCTCTCAGGTCGTCGCGCTATCCCCGTCCCAGCCAGCCGCCGCCCCGGCAACGGCAAGAGCCTCGTCATCCACGGCGCGCGGGAGCACAACCTCAAGGACATCACCGTGCGCATCCCGCTGGGGCTGTTCGTCTGCATCACCGGCGTCTCCGGCTCCGGCAAGTCCACCCTGCTGGTGGACGTGCTCTACCGCCGCCTGGCGCAGATGCTGCACGGCTCGCGCGAGCCGGCCGGGGAACACGACCGCATCGAGGGGGTGGAGCACATTGACAAGGTGATCAACATTGACCAGTCCCCCATCGGCCGCACGCCCCGCTCCAACCCGGCCACCTACACCAACCTGTTCACGATGATCCGGGACCTGTTCGCCGCGCTGCCGGAGGCGAAGATGCGCGGCTACCGTGCCGGGCGCTTCTCCTTCAACATCAAGGGGGGACGGTGCGAGGCGTGCGAGGGGCATGGCACGCTGCGCATCGAGATGCAGTTCCTGCCCGACGTCTATGTCCCCTGCGACGTCTGTCGCGGGCGGCGGTACAACCGGGAGACGCTGCAGGTGCGCTACAAAGGCAAGAACATCGCCGAGGTCCTCGACCTGACGGTGGACGAGGCAGTGGAGTTCTTCGCCCCCTTCCCCGCCATCCAGCGCAAGTTGCACACGCTGCAGGACGTGGGGCTGGGGTATGTCCGCCTGGGCCAGCCTGCGCCCACCCTCTCCGGCGGCGAAGCGCAGCGGGTCAAACTCTCACGCGAACTGTCACGCCAGGCCACCGGCCGTACCCTCTACGTGCTGGACGAGCCGAGCGTGGGCCTGCACGTGGCGGATGTGGACAAACTGGTCGCGGTGCTGAATCGGCTGGTGGACGCCGGCAACACGGTGGTGATCATCGAGCACCACCCCGACATCATCAAGGTAGCCGACTGGCTGATTGACCTGGGTCCCGAGGGCGGGGACGCTGGCGGCTGGGTGGTGGCGGAAGGGACCCCCGAACAGGTAGCGCAGGTGGAAGGGAGTTACACCGGGCAGTTCCTGCGGGCAGTGCTCGGGTCGTGACGACTCCGTTCACCAACCGCGGGGGCGAAGCAGGGCCACAGCGGCGCCGCGCCCCTGCATCTGTTGAAGGGCGCCGGACCGCCGCTGGGCGCGGTCAGGGAACCGCGCCCAGCAAGGATGCGCCTGCCTTGCCCTCCAGCCGCTCCAGACGGTGGTGCAGGTCCGCCAACGCCCGCTCCCGAACCATCCCCGCCGGCCAGCAGGCCGCTCGCGCCAGCGCCAGCCGCGTCCACTCCAGGGCCAGCCCCTGGCGGGGGATGTGCCACTCGAAGGTCTTGGCCAGTTCGACCGCAGCCTCGATCCCGGCAGCATCCTCCAGGGCCAGTTGCTGCCACCATTCTACCGCTTCAGCCCAGCGACCCTCCTGCTTCAACAGTATCGCCAGTTCCCGCAGGCCCCTACGGCGCAGGTCGGGCGGGAGGCCAGCAGCCAGCGCCGCCCGCAGCGCCTGCTCCGCATCCCCGCCAGTCTCACGGTACCAGGCGGCCAGAGCCAGAAGTTCCGCGCCATCCCGCGACGGATCGTCACACGGCGCAGCGAAACCCCAACCCAGATGGGCCGCCAGCGTGACCATGCTGAGGATGTCCATCTGGTTGTGATAGAGGACGCGCGCGATGTCCCGCGCGTCCCCCGTGTGCAGGTAGTCGCGGTAAATGAGTGGGATGACCCCGCTGGGGACATCCGCCTGGTCGCGCTGCACGCCCAGCACCTCCCGCTCCAGCGTGCCCAGCGCACAAGAGGGCAGACGCAGCCGCCACAGTCGGCGGGACGGGGCCAGCAGGTCGAGATGGGGCAGCCCGGTCAGCGGGCAGCGCCTTCGGTCGAGGATGAAGCGCGTCTCCAGGATCGGCACGTCGAAGCCGCGCCCGTTGAAGGTGACCAGGGCCTGGAAGCGGGGA
>Ga0209018_1000783_pt1 | contig 28092 bp, 23 predicted proteins | sample YNPBryBLVA2012_FD_185814 | JGI IMG/M metagenome (GOLD analysis project Ga0209018, IMG submission 185814) | Anoxygenic and chlorotrophic microbial mat microbial communities from Yellowstone National Park, USA - YNP Bryant BLVA 2012 (SPAdes)... ...
CTCGCTACGCTCGCCTTCCTTCCGCTCCGGGGCGGCGGAAGAAAGACCCTTGGTCCTCGTCATCGTTCCCTTCATCATCCTATGAACCTCCCCGCCCTCAACAGTAATTTAGCACCGGGGGGTTGTCTCAGGGATATTGGCACAGGGGGCGGGGAGATCGGAGAGAATTCTTCTTTTCACTTTTTACTTTTTTCTCTCCTGCTTACGGCCCTTTAGGGAGGGAGGGCCCGAGGCCCTCCCTCCCGGGCGTCCTTACACCCACCCGCGCATCTTGCAGGCGTCGGCGACGCGCCGGATGGCGATCATGTAGGCGGCGTCCCGCATGAACTCCTTCTTTTCCCGGGCCAGCATGGTGACGGCCTTGAAGGCGGCGGTCATCTTCTGGTCGAGCTTGGAGAGGACCTCTTCCTTCTCCCAGAAGTAGTTCATGTTGCACTGGACCTGCTCGAAGTAGGAGCAGGTGACGCCGCCGGCGTTGCACAGGAAGTCGGGGATGACAAAGATCCCGCGTTTCTTGATCACCTCGTCGGCCTCGGGGGTGGTGGGGCCGTTGGCGCCCTCGGCGATGATCTTGACCGTGTCCTGGATGCGGTTCACGTTGTCGGCGTTGACCATGTTCTCCTGGGCGGCGGGGACCAGGACCGTGACCTTCTGGTCGATCCAGGCGTCGCCGGGGAGCTGTTCCCAGCCGTAGGACTTGGCCTTCTTCTGGTCAATGGTGCCGAACTTGTCCACGGCCGCCATGAGCTTGTCGAAGGCGATGCCGTCCATGGAGCGGTAGGTGTAGGCCTTCTTGTCGTGGTTGTCCCAGCAGGAGATGGCGATGACCTTGCCGCCGTACTGGGTAAAGAGGTCCAGGGTGTACTGGGCCACGTTGCCCGAACCCTGGATGGCGGCGGTGGCGCCCTTGATCTCGATACCCAGCTCCTTCATGGCCTCCCGGATGCAGTAGACGACCCCGTAGCCGGTGGCCTCGGTGCGGCCCAGGGAGCCGCCCATGCCCACGGGCTTGCCGGTGATGAAGCCGGGGAGCTTCTCGCCGCGGATCTTCTCCAGCTCGTCCATCATCCAGAGCATGTGCTGGCCGTGGGTCATCACGTCGGGGGCGGGGACGTCCTGGATGGGGCCGACGTTGCGGGCCACCTGGCGCACCCAGCCGCGGCAGATGCCTTCCTGCTCGCGGTCGGAGAGGTCCGGCGGGTTGCAGATGACGCCGCCCTTACCGCCGCCCAGGGGGATGTCCACCACGGCGCACTTCCAGGTCATCCACGTGGCCAGCGCCCGGACCGTGTCCACCGTCTCGTGGGGGTGGAAGCGGATGCCGCCCTTGCACGGGCCGCGGGCGTCGTTGTGCTGGACGCGGAAACCGCGGAAGACCTTGTAGGTGCCGTCGTCCATACGGACGGGGATGAGGAAGTGGTACTCCCGCATGGGGTTGCGGAGGAGTTCCCGGGTGCCCGGATCCAGCCCCAGCTTCTCCGCCACGCCGTCGAACTGCTTCTGGGCCATTTCGAAGGGGTTGAAGGCCTTCTTGTCCATCGGAAATCACCTCGCTTGGAAGGGCGCCCGCTCACGCTGGCCCGCCCAAAGACTGAGACTTTAGCAACGGCGGGGGGAAGTGTCAACGCGCCCAGGAACTTCGCGGGCCAGGGGGGCAATTGGCCCAGCGGCGGGGCGGACGGTTTACAATGACCCGCTGGGGAGGAAGGCCATGGCCTCCGACGTCTACTTTCTGACCTCCCGGGCGGTGGGAAACCGCTCGCTCCTGGAGGGGCTCCCGGCCCTCTTCGCCGCCGCGGGGGAGGGGTTCGTCTCCGCCGGCGACCTGGTGGCGGTGAAGGTCCACGTGGGGCAGCCCGGCACCACCCGCTTCCTGAGGCCCCAGTTCGTCCGGGTCCTGGTGGAGGAGGTGAAGAGGCGGGGCGGGAAGCCCTTCCTCACCGACTCCAATACCCTCTACCGGGGGCCGAGGGACAACGCCGTGGACCACGCGCTGGCGGCCCACGACCACGGCTACGACGTCTGCGGCACGGGCGCCCCCTTCCTGGCGGCCGACGGCCTTACCTCCAAGGAGTACGTAGAGGTGCCGGTGAACCTCAAGCACTTCCGGACGGTCCGGTACGGCGCCGCTGCCCACCACGCCCACGCCCTCGTCGTCGTGACGCACTTCAAGGGCCACATGGCGGCGGGGTACGGCGGGGCCGTCAAGAACGTGGGGATGGGGCTGGGGAGCCGGGCGGCCAAGCAGCAGATGCACGGCAACGTCAAGCCCTCCTACGAGGACCCCGGCCGGTGTACCCTCTGCGGGACCTGTGCCGCCGTCTGCCCCGCGGGAGCGGTGGAGGCGGAGGAGGCTCTCATGCGCTTCGACTGGGAGCTCTGCGAGGGGTGCGGAGACTGCATCGTCCACTGTCCCGAGGGGGCCCTCCGGATCCAGTGGGACGAGAAGCCGGAGATCCTGGGGGAAAAGATGGCGGAGGTGGCCCTGGGCGTCCTCAAGGCCAAGGCGGGAAAGGCCCTCTTCTTCAACTTCCTCCTGGAGGTCACCCCCGACTGCGACTGCCTTCCCTGGTCCGACCACCCCCTCGTCCCCGACATCGGCGTTCTCTGCTCCCGGGACCCGGTGGCCGTTGACAAGGCCTCGGCGGACCTGGTCCTCGCCTCCCCCGGCCTCCCCAACACCCGCCTCCGGCGGGCCTTCGGCGAGGGCAGCGACAAGTTCCGCGACCTTCACCCCTCGGTCCGGTGGGAGGACCAGCTGGCCTACGCCGAGGCCATTGGGCTGGGAAGCCGGGAGTACCGGCTCGTGGACCTCTTGCGGGGCAAACCGGTCACCCCGCGGGAGGCCCTGGAGCCGCCCTCGCGGAGGGAGGCATGACGCCGGCCGAGGAGCGGAAGCTCGATCTGTTGCGGCGCCTGTACCGCCACGTCCGGGAGACGGGCTTTGGACGGGAGTCGGAGGAGCGCCGCCGGGAGGTGGAGGAACTCTTCGCCGAGTTCGCCGAGTACCTCAAGAGAAAGGCCCCCCGGGTGGAGGAGGAACGGGTGCTGGTCCTTCACGCCGACGGGGGCAGCCGCGGCAACCCGGGGCCGGCGGGGGCCGGCGGGGTCATCCTCGACGGGGAGGGGAGGGTTCTCGAAGACTTCGCCCTCTTCCTGGGGACCGCCACCAACAACGAGGCGGAGTACCGGGCCCTCATCGAGGGGCTGAGGCGGGCGGCGGCCCTGAAGCCCACCCGTTTGGTGGTCCGCATGGACAGCCTCCTCGTCGTCAAGCAGATGCGGGGGGAGTACCGCGTCAAGGACCGAAAGCTTCTCCCCCTCCACCTGGAGGCCCGGCGGAGCTTTCCCCCCTGCCCGGTCCTCTTCGAGCACATCCCCCGGGAGCGCAACGCCTTGGCCGACCGCCTCGCCAACCGCGCCATGGACCAGGGGGTCCCGGCGGCGCCCGAGGCTTGAGAGGCCCCGGGGGATCGCTCCGGCCCTTCCGCAAGGGTCCGCCTTTTCGGTACAATCGGAACCCAAGGAGAAGCCATGGCCGAGGCGCGGGACTTCCGGAGCGACATGGCCAGGATGGAAACCCTCTTCGCCACCGTGAAGCGGCAGTACGACCTCTTCTTCGCGGGGGCGGTGAAGGAGCCCCCGACGGCGGACCACCAGGAACTCGCCCGGCTGGTCCGGTACTGGGCCACGGCCGGGATCTCCCAAACGGCCCAGCAGTTCCTCTTCCAGAGCTTCCAGAACCGCTTTCTCCTCCACCACGAGCAGTGGAGCAAGTGGATGCGGGCGAGGGAAGACGGCCTGGTGGCCGACCCCCGCCTGCCCATGGCCCTCCGGCGGGCCAAGAGCGCCTTCCAGGAGCTGGAGAAGGGCATCGTGAAGGAACGGACCCCCGAGCCTTCCCCGCTCCAGAGCGCCAGGAAGGACAAGGCCCCGCCTCCCGACCCCGCCCGGAAGCTCTACGAGGAGTTCGCCGCCGCCAAGCGGGCGGCGGGGGAGGGGCTCACCATGGATTTCGAGGCCTTCCGCGCCTTCGTCGAGAGCCAGAAGGCGGCCATCGCCCAAAAGTACGGCGCGAAGAAGGTGGACTTCGCGGTGGCCGTCAAGGACGGCAAAGTGACCCTGAAGGCCCGAATGACCAAGTAGCCCGCCGGCTCCTCCCCGCGTTCATAGAAAGTAAGGAAACCCCCTCCCCGATCTCCCCGATCTCCCTGTTCAAGAAGTGGAAAGTGATGAAAAGAAGAACCCAACCCCGATCTCCTGGATCTCGTTGTTCTAAGGTTTTTTTCTCCTTACCTCATCTCCTCATGCCCTCATCACGTCTTTACTTCTGTTTCCGGCGGCGCCTTGACCGGCCGGAGGCCCTGTGGTAGAAAGCGGCCTTCGTTCGCCTCGGGCGAAAGCCGGAAAGGGACCCATGGAGAAAGACTTCCTTTTTACCTCTGAATCGGTGACCGAAGGCCACCCCGATAAGATCGCCGACCAGGTCAGCGACGCCATCCTGGATGCCATCCTCAAGAACGACCGGAAGGCCCACGTGGCGGTGGAGACCCTCCTCAAGACCGGCTTCTGCATCGTGGCGGGGGAGGTGACCACCGACTGCTACATCGAGATCCCGAAGATCGTGAGGGCCACCATCCAGGAGATCGGCTACACCAGCAGCGAGATGGGGTTCGACGGCGGCTCCTGCGGGGTGCTGGTGGCCATCGAGGAGCAGTCCCCCGACATCGCCCAGGGGGTGACGGGAAAGGGAAAGAGGAAGGGCAAAAAGGAGCAGGGGGCCGGGGACCAGGGGATGATGTTCGGTTTCGCCTGCGACGAGACCCCCGAGCTGATGCCCGCCCCCATCACCTTCGCCCACGCGGTGACCCGGCGGCTCGCCGAGGTGCGAAAGAAGGGGATCCTCGACTTCCTCCGGCCCGACGGGAAGAGCCAGGTGACGGTGGAGTACCGCCAGGGAAGACCCTTCCGGATCGCCAAGGTGGTGGTTTCGGCCCAGCACGAAAAGAACGCGCCTGCCAAGAGGATCCACGACGCCATCGTGGAGGAGGTGGTCCGGAAGGCCCTCCCCGCCAACCTGCTGAAGGGGATGAAGAAGGACGACTTCCTCGTCAACCCCACCGGAAAGTTTGAGATCGGCGGCCCCATGGGGGATTCGGGGGTCACGGGCCGGAAGATCATCGTGGACACCTACGGCGGCATGGGCCGGCACGGCGGGGGAGCCTTCTCGGGGAAAGACCCCTCCAAGGTGGACCGCTCGGCGGCGTACATGGCCAGGCACATCGCCAAGACCATCGTGAAGGCTCGCCTGGCGCGGCGCTGCGAGGTCCAGCTCGCCTACGCCATCGGGGTACCGGAGCCCGTCAGCGTTCTCGTGGAGACCTTCGGGACGGCGGCGGTCCCGGAAGAAAAGATCGAACGGGCGGTGAAGGGCACCTTTGGGCTGAAGCCCGCCGAGATCATTGAAACTCTGGACCTGCTGAGGCCCATCTACAAGAAGACGGCCTCCTACGGCCACTTCGGGCGCACCGAACCGGAGTTCACCTGGGAGCGGACCGAGAAGGCGCCTCTCCTCAGGGAGCGTTGCGGGCTCAAGGGAGAGGGAAGGGGTAGGCCATGACGTCGGACGTGAAGGACCGGGCTCTCAGGGCCAGGGGAAAGGACCGGATCCTCTGGGCGGACCGGCAGATGCCGGTCCTCGGCCGCATCCGGGAACGCTTCGCAAAGGAAAGGCCCCTCGACGGGGTTCGGGTGGGCGCCTGCCTGCACGTGACCACCGAGACGGCCAATTTGGTTAGAACCCTGGCCGCCGGAGGGGCCCGGGTGGCCCTCTGCGCCAGCAACCCCCTCTCCACCCAGGACGACGTGGCCGCGAGCCTCGTGGAGGATTACGGGATCTCCGTCTTCGCCATCAAGGGGGAAGACCACGCCACCTACTACGCCCACCTCGCCGCCGTTCTGGACACCCGCCCGGAGATCACCATGGACGACGGGGCCGACCTCGTCTCCCTCGCCCACGGGGAGCGGAAGGACGCCCTTACGCACATCCTCGCCGGCACGGAGGAGACCACCACCGGCGTCATCCGCCTGAAGAGCATGGCCAAGCACGGGGTCCTCCGCTACCCCATCCTGGCGGTCAACGAGGCCATGACCAAGCACCTCTTCGACAACCGCTACGGAACGGGCCAGTCCACCCTCGACGGTATCCTGAGGGCCACCAACCTCCTTCTCGCCGGCTCCACGGTGGTGGTGGCCGGTTATGGCTGGTGCGGCAAGGGAGTCTCCATGCGGGCCAAGGGTATGGGGGCCCACGTCGTCGTCACCGAGGTAGACCCGGTCAAGGCGCTGGAGGCGGTGATGGACGGCTTCGAGGTCCTGCCCATGGCGGAGGCCGCGCCCCGGGGGGACCTCTTCATCACCGTCACAGGCAACAAGCACGTGATCCGCGTGGAGCACTTCGAGGCCATGAAGGACGGCGCCATCGTCTGCAACGCCGGCCACTTCAACGTGGAGCTGGAGCTGGAGGGCGGCCTCTATGAGAAGGCGCTGGAGCGCCGCCAGGTCCGGGACTTCGTCGAGGAGTTCCGCCTGAAGAACGGCCGCAGGGTCTACGTCCTGGCCGAGGGGCGCCTCGTCAACCTCGCCGCCGCCGAGGGCCACCCCGCCGTGGTCATGGACATGTCCTTCGCCAACCAGGCCCTCTCCGCCGAGTGGATGCTCCGGAACCACGCCTCCCTCTCCCGGGAGGTCCACGTCATTCCTGAGGAGCTTGACCTCGAGATCGCCCGCATCAAGTTGGAGACCCTGGGCTACCGGATGGACACCCTCACCCCGGAGCAGGTGGAGTACCTGGCCTCCTGGCAGGAAGGAACCTGAGCACCGGTTAGCCCACCCCGGGGGGTTGCGCCGGGGGAAAAGGGAACTATACTGCTTTGAAAAGAGGCCCTTCGGGGCCCCGGAAGGATCTTCGACGGGGGGAGTTCGTCTCCCCCCGTGCCGTTTTTCAGGAGGTGCGGAAAGGGTCCCAGGTTTCGCTTTTCGGGGTTGCGGATCGAGCGCCCGGAAGGAGGATGCCATGGCCAGGAAGGTCGTTCACGTGGTCGGCACGGGAACCATCGGAGAGCCCCTCATCGGCCTGCTGTGCCGGATGAAGGACCACTTCGGCTTCGAGGAAGTCACCTTTCACAAGCGAACGCCGCTTCTCGAGGACCGGGCCAAGGTCCTCGCCCTCTTGCACGACGGGGCGCGGCTGGCGGCGGACCCGGAGGCTTACGAAGGCTTCCACAAGCTGGGCATGGAGCCCAGCCTCACCGCCTCGGAGGCCCTCCAACGGGCCACGGTGGTCATTGACTGCACCCCGGTGGGGAACCAGAACAAGGAAAAGCTCTACCTTCCCTACGCCAAGGAGGTGACGGGCTTTTTGGCCCAGGGGAGCGAGTTCGGCTTCGGCAAGATGTACGCCCGGGGTATCAACGACGAGGCCCTCGTTCCCGGCCAGGACCGCTTCGTGCAGATCGTCTCCTGCAACACCCACAACATCGCCGCCGTCATCCACACGCTGGGCATGGAGAACGGGGAGGACCGGGAGAACTTCCAGGAGGGGCGCTTCCTCTGCATGCGGCGGGCCAACGACATCTCCCAGGACTCGTCGTACATCCCTTCTCCCCAGGCGGGAAAGCACGAGGACGAAACCTTCGGCACCCACCACGCCCGGGACGCCTGGCACCTCTTCAAGACCCTCGGCCTGGAGCTGGACCTCTACTCCTCCGCCGTGAAGATGAACACCCAGTACATGCACACCATCTGGTTCCAGCTCCGGCTCCGGAAGCCCACCACGCTGGAGAGGCTGGTGGCCCAGATCCACGCCAACCGGAGGGTGGCGGTGACCTACAAGAAGAGCGCGGGGACGGTCTTCTCCTTCGGACGGGACCACGGCTACTACGGCCGAATCCTGAGCCAGACCGTGATTCCGCTGAAGAGCCTCGCCCTCTCCCGGGGGGGGACGCAGGTGACGGGCTTCTGCTACACCCCCCAGGACGGGAATTCGCTCCTCTCCAGCGTCGCCGCCGCCACGTGGATGATCCATCCCGAGGACGTGGAGTCCCGGCTCGACTGCCTCAAGCCCTTCATTTTCCAGGAGGTGTGATCCCGGCCACTTGCGCCGGGCCCGTTTCTTGGATAGAGTGACGTCAGGAAAGGGAGGTGACCATGGGCGACCCCGAAATCCATGCCGGAAGCAAACCTTACGCGGACGAGGACAAGATCCACCTCTTCCTCGCCTATTTCGGCCTTTTGGCCTTGATCCCCTTCTTCATGTTCAAGGACAAGAAGGACGATCCCCAGAAGGAGTACGTGTACTGGCACGGTCGGGAGGGGCTGGCCTTCGCGGTGGTGGTGATCGTGGCCTGGATCATCGGGGTCTTCGCCTCCATCATCCTGGGCATGCTCATCGGCGCGCTGACGCTGGGGATCGGAAGCCTCATTTCCCCGTGCATCATGTGCGTCCTCGCCGTGGTACTCCTGGCCGTCAACATCATGGCCTGGGTCAAGGCCTTCAAGGGCGAGAAGTGGGAGATTCCCCTGGTGCACAAGATCGCGGAAATGTTCGGTTGATCTCAAGGAATGCAACCGGCAGGAAAGAGGGGCCCCGGCGGGGCCCCTCTTTCGCGCCGGCGCGAAAGGGGCGGGCCATGGGCGCCGTTCTGGGACTGGACACGAGCACCTTTCTCCTGCAGGCGGCCCTCCTCCGGGAAGACGGCACGGTGGCCGCCGAACTCCGGGAGCAGGTCCCCACCCATACCCCCCGGCTCCCCGGGGCAGTGGAGGGCCTGCTCCGGGAGGCCCGCCTCTCGGCGGGCGACCTCCTGGCCGTGGGCGTGACCCTCGGACCGGGCTCCTTTACGGGCCTCAGGGTGGGGCTGGCGGCGGCCCTGGGCCTGGGGAAGGGTCTTCGCATCCCCGTCTACGGCCTCTCGACGCTGGTGGCGGTGGCCCGCGCCTGCCCGGCGGTAGGGCGGGGCGCGGTCCTTCTGGACGCCCGGAGGGGAGAGGTCTACGTCCAGCCCTTTCTCCGGGAAGCGGGCGGGGTTCGCCCCCTGGCGGACGCCCGGAGCCTTCCCCCGGCAACCCTCGACCCGGCGGGGTTCGATTGGGCGGCGGGGGACGGGATCGCCCTCCTGGCGGAGTGGCCGGCCCCCTGTCGGCTCTTTCCGGGCGTGGGCGGCGCGGCGGTCCAGGCGGCCCTCCACGCCCTTCAAGAACGGGCCGCCGGAAGGGAGCCGGCTCTCCTGTCTCCCCTCTACGTGCGCCCGCCGGACGTGCGGGAGCCGGGACGCTGACCGGAAACGCTCCCATCCCTTTCCGCCCGGGGACCGGCCGGGCGTACAATGGGTCCTTCGAGGTCCGATGCGCACGTTCGAGCCCGTCTTCCGCCCTCCCTCCGAAGCCGAAAGCCTCATCCTCCAGGTGACGGTGGGGTGCAGCCACAACGCCTGCACCTTCTGCGCCATGTACCGGAACAAGCGCTTCTTCGTCCGCCCCCTGGAGGAGGTGCTCGAAGAGATCGAGGAGGCCGCGGGGGAGTGGCCCTCCTGCCCGCGGGTCTTCCTGGGAGACGGCGACGCTCTCGCCGCGCCGGCCCCTTTCCTCCTCGCCGTTCTGGAGGCCCTTCGCCGGGCCTTTCCCGCCCTGCGGCGGGTTTCCCTCTACGCCACCCCCATGAACCTGCTCGCCAAGAGCCCCGGGGAGCTAAAGGCGCTGAAGGAGGCCGGTCTCGACCTCTTCTACCTGGGTCTGGAGTCGGGCTCCGACGAGGTTCTGAAGCGGGTGGGGAAGGGGGCCTCCTCCTCCGAGATCGTCGAGGCCGTGCGAAGGGGGCGGGGGGCGGGGCTCAAGGCCTCGGTCATGGTCCTTCTGGGCCTGGGCGGGGTGGAGGGCTCGGAGGAGCACATCCGGGCCAGCGCCGGGGCGCTCAACGCCATCCAGCCGGAGTACCTCTCCGCCCTCACCTGGTACCCCGTGGCCGAGGCGCCCCTCTACCGGGCCCTCCGGGCGGGGCGTTTCCGGATGCCCGGGGACGGAGGGATCCTGAACGAGTTGGAACTCCTGATCCGCCTGCTCGACCTCCGCGACACCGTCTTCCGTGCCAACCACGCCTCCAACCCCCTGCCCATCGGGGGGCGCCTCTCCCGGGACCGGGAAAGGCTCCTCGATGCGGTGGCCGCCGCCCGGAGGGGGGACCTCCCCCTCCGGCCGCACTTTCTGAGGGGAACCTGATGGCCCGTCCCGTGCGAACGATTCTGGTGGCCGCGGCGTTTTCGCTTTCCGCCGCCCTCGCCCCCCGTGCCGACGCCTACGCCGACCTGGAAGCCCGTTTTCTGAAGAGCCTGGAGACCAGCCGCTCGGACCCCAAGGGCGTCGTGGATCTCTACCGGGTGCGGGCGATTCAGCCTTTCGTGGACGGGACGGCCCACCTGGAGGAGAGCCTCCGGGCCCTGCTGGCCGACCCCCAGACCGACCCCGAGGTGGCCGCCCACGGCGCCGCCCTCCTGGCCGAGATCCTAAGGGACACCGGCCGGGACGCGGAGGCGGAGCGCCTCGTGGAGGGGCTGGGCTTCCTCCGGAACTGGCTCCTGCTGGGGCCCTTCGACGACGACAACAAAAGCGGCTTCGACGCGGCCTACCCTCCGGAGAGCGACCTCCGCCTGGACGCTACCTACACCGGCAAGGTCCACATGGTGACCTGGCGGCCCCTGCCGGTCCCGGCCCCCGACGGCGCCGTCCCCCTGGACGAACTGCTGGACCCGGTGGAGAAGACCGCCGGATACGGCCTGGCCTTCGTGAAGGTCTCCGCCGACCGGCCCTGCGTCCTCCGCGGCGGCTTCAACGAGGCCTTCAAGATCTGGGTGGACGGGGAGTTGGTGGGATCGGCCAAGATCTACGGCGGCCGAGCCCTGGATCAGGTGTCCGTGCCGTGCACTCTCCGGCGCGGGTGGAACGCGGTCCTGGTCAAGGTCTGTAACCAGGAGTCGGGATGGAACTTCAGCCTCCGCCTCACCGACGGCGAGGGGCGGGCCCTCCAGGGTTTCGAGTGCACCTCCGACGTCCGCCGGGTGAAGGAGTCCATCGCGGCCATGCTGGCGAAGGACGGCGCCGCCCCTTCGGGCTTCTCCTTCCGCGATCCGCTGCGGGTCCTGGAGGAGCGGGCGGCGTCGGGCGCCGCCGAGGCCCTCAAGGACTGGGGGACGGCCCTCTACCGCCTGCGCCTCTTCGACCGGGCGGACCCCAGGCACCTGGAGATCCTGCGGAAGGCCGCCGAGGGCGATCCCAAGGACCCCGTCGCCTGGCTGACCCTCGCCGAGGCGGAGGAGGACCACAACCGGCGGCGGGAGGCCCTGGAACGGGGCCTCACCGCCTCGCCCCGCCATCCCCTCCTGCTGGCCGAGCTGGGCCGGTACTACCTGGACCGCAACATGCCCTTCCCCGCCCTGGACCATCTCCGGCAGGCGCGGGAGGCGGACCCCGGAAGCCCGGCCCTGGAGGCGCTGCAGATGCGGGTTCTCCTGCGCTTCGCCTCCGACGGGGCGGGGGCTTTCCGCCTCCAACGGCTGGCCGAGGAGAACCCCCGGTGCTTTGCCGTCCTGGAGGGGGCGGCGGAGGCCGCCCGGCGGCTGGGTTCTCCCGAGGAGTCGCGGCGGTGGTCGGCGGCCATGCGGGCCCTCCAGCAAGGGGACCCGGGAAGCTGGGCCGACGGGGCGGAGGAGGCCCTGGAACGGGGCGACGTGGAGGAGGGAAGGCGCCTCTTCGAGGAGGCGCTCCGCCGCTTCCCGGTGAACCGCCAGCTCGCCTTCACTTACGCCAGCAAGCTCCTGGACCTCCGGCGTCCCCGGGAGGCCGAAGGGGTCCTCGGCCGGCTCCTGGCCTGGTGCCCCGACTGGTCTCCCGCCCACGCCCTCCTGGGAGAGGTGCGGGAGTCCCTGGGAGACCGGGAGGGAGCCCTGGCCGCCTTCCGGCAGGCCCTCCTCCTCAACCCCCAGCAGGAGGACCTCAAGCGCCGCGTGGCCTTTCTGAGCCCCAAGGAGGAGCCCTTCTGGGGACCCTACCGGGTGGCGCCGGAGGAGGTGGCGAAGTCCGCCGGAGGCTTCCGAGGCCAGCCGGCGGTGGTTCTCCTGCAGAGCGAGGTGGTGGAGGTGCAGGAGACGGGCCTCTCCTCGCGCTACGTCCAGCGGGTGGTGGAGATCCGGGACCCCCAGGCCGCCCGGGGCTACGAGACCATCCAGGTGGGTTTCGACCCCGACCGGGAGGAGGTGAAGGTCCTGGAAGCCTCCCTCGTCAAGGCCGACGGCAGCCGGATCCACGCCGAGGTCCAGATCACCGACGCCCTTTCCGACCCCCAGGTCCGCCTCTACTACCGGAACCGGAACATGGTCCTGTCGTTTCCGGCGGCCCAGGCGGGGGACGTGATCTGGGTGGAGTACCTCCTCTCCGATTCGGGGGCCGTCAACGACTACGGACAGTACTTTGGCGACCTGGTTCCCTTTGGCGAAGGCCTGCCGGTCCTCTCCCGCCAGTACACCCTGCTGGTCTCCCCCCGCCTGCCGCTCTTCCTGCACGGGGAGCGCATCCCCGTCTCGCCGCTGGTGGTCACCCGCGGGGGCAGGAAGGTCTACCGGTGGAACCTCTCCGACCTTCCTCCCCTGGAGCGGGAACCGCTCTCCCCCGGGTACACCGAAACCGGCGCCTACCTCCACCTCTCCACCTTCCCCGACCGGGAGGCCATGGGGCGGTGGTACGCCCGCTTCGTTCAGGACCAGTGGGAACCCACGCCCGAGATGCGGGAGAAGGCCGCCGAACTGGTGCGGGGCACCGCCGACCCCCGTGAGCGGGTCCGGGCCATCCACCGGTGGGTGGTCCAGCAGACCCGGTACGTGGGGCTGGAATTCGGCGTCCACGGCTACCGGCCCTACAAGGCGCGGCAGGTCTTCGCCCGGCGCTTCGGGGACTGCAAGGACAAGGCCCTCCTCCTGGCGGTCCTGCTGAAGGAAGCGGGCTTCGACGCCGCCATGGTGCTCGTGCGGACCCGGGACAACGGCTCCATCGCCCCCGAGCCGACCTCCCTCGCCATCTTCAACCACGCCATCTGCTACGTGCCCGAACTGGACCTCTTCCTCGACGGCACGGCGGAGTACGCGGCGCTCGGGGAGCTTCCCGCCCTCGACCAGGGGGTGGAGGTCCAGGTGGTCTGGCCCGACGGGCGGACCCAGTCCCGCAGGACGCCGGTCTTCGACGCCGCCGCCAACACCTACGCCGGCACCTACCGGCTGGAGATCGGCCGGGAGGCCCAGGACGCTCGGGGGTCGCTGGAGATCGCCGTCACCGGGCAGGAGTGCTCCTGGATTCGGGCCCGGTACCAGGACCCGGCCACGCTCCGGGAAAAGCTGGAGAAGGACCTCTCCCCCTCCTTCCCCGGCACCCGTCTGGATTCGGCCTCCTCCCAGGGGATCGCCGAGTTGGATTCGCCGGTGAAGCTCCGGGTGGAAGGCCGCTTCGGGCAGGCGGCCCGGCCGGAGGGAAAGGCCCGGGTCAGCTTGCCCCTGTGGATGGGGCGGCTGGACCTCTCCTCCTCCGTGGCCTCCCTGGAAGAGAGGGACCTCCCGCTGGTGCTGGACTTTCCCTGGGAGCAGACCTACGACGTCGCCTACCTCTTTCCGGAGGGGGCCGCCGCCGAGGCTCCCTCGGAGGTCCACGAAGAGACGCCCTTCGGCCTCCTCGACCGGACCGTCACGCCCGTAAAGGGCGGACTCCGAATCGTCACCCGGATTCGGCTGGCGGTGACCCGGGTGGAGGCGGAGGCCTACCCCGCCTTCCGGGCCTTCTGCCAGCGGGCCGACCGCCTCGCCGGGGAACGCCTCCGGCTTCGCTTCGAGGGGAGCACGCCATGAACCTCGCCGTCCGCCTCCGCCGGTGGTCCGCCGCCGTTGTCCTCCTCGCCCTTCCGGCCTTCGGCTCCTCATCCCTCTCGCCGGGGTGGCAGAGCCTCCTCGCGGGGGACCTGGCGGGGGCCCGCCGGGCCTTTGAGCAGGCCCTGGAGAAGGACCCCGCCGACGCCGACGCCGCCGCCGGCCTCGCCCTCGCTTTCAAGCACGGCGGAGATCCGGAGAAGGCCCTCTTCGCCGCCGCCGAGGGGCTCAAGGCCGCCCCGGGCCACCCCCTGGCCTTTCTCCTGGAGGCCCAGGTCTCCGAGGGGGCCACCTTCAACGAGGCCACCGTGCGCCTGGTGGAGGACTCGCTCCCGCTCCTCTCCGACGCGCCGGAGATGGACCCGCTGGTGCGCCTCAACCTCCACTGGCTGGGACTGAACCTCGCCTCCCGCCGCGGGGAAGCCGGCGGTAGGATGGCGGCCCTTCGGCGGGCGGGATTCCTTCCGGGGGCCTTCTTCTCCCCGCCGCTGACCGAGCGACCCCGCACCGCCTTCGAGGAAGGGGCGGGAATGGAGCCGCCGGCCCTGAAGGGACTAGGCCCCTGGGCTTACTCCGCATTGGACGGCCCCCTTCTCCGGCCCCCCCTCTACGCCATGGCCCAGGACCGGGAGTCCCGCTTCTACGCCGCCATCCCCTTCGAGGCGGACGGGGAGGCCGTCGCCCTCCTGGCCGTCAACGCCGCCCGCTCCTTCCGCGTCTTTCTCGACGGCCGTCCCCTGGCGGAAAAGGACGTGTTCCGGCGCCAGGAGAACCCCACCGCCCTCCTTCGTCTCCGGCTGGAGCGGGGACGGCACCTGATCCTCGTGGAAGTGGCGGCCTCCGGACCGGGAGACGGCGTCTACGCCGCCCTTCTGGACGGGGCCGGCCGGGCCCTTCCGGTCCGGTACCTCGACGATCCGGCGGCCCTGGAAGGGCCCTTCGCCGGCTTTTCGGAACCCTCGGAATTCGCCGACGCCTTCACCGCGCGGTTTCCGAAGGAGGATCCCCGGTACGAAGGATTTCTGGCCCTCTGGAACCGGTGGCGGGGCGACGTGGCCCTGGCCCGCCTCCAGATGGAGAAGGCAACGGAGGGTTCCCAGGGGGTCCTCTGGGGGCTGGAGGCGGCGGAGATGTACCTCTTCGAGGCCGACGACCTGCCCCGAAAGATCGCCGGAAGCCGGGCGGAGAAGGTCCTGGAGAAGGCGCGGGCCGCCTCTCCCGCCTGCCCCTCCGCGCGGTTTCTGGAAGCCATCCTCCTCTCGGAGAATTCGGAGGCGGACCGGGACCTGGACCTCCTCCGGCGCCTTCTGGAAGAGTACCCCCGGGATCCCCGGTGGGGCCTGGCCCTGGCCGAAGGGCTCCACCGCCGGGGCTGGAACGCCGCCGCCCGGAGGGTCCTGGAGGAGGTCGCCCAGGCCCACCCGCAGTGCGAGGCGGTGGAATCGGCGTGGGTCTCCCTCCTCCACGACGTCGGGGACCGCGCCGGCGAGCGGGAAGCCATTCTGCGGCTTCAGAAGCTCCGCCGGGCCGACCCCGAGTGGGAGGCCTACCACCGGGCCCGGGGGGACCTGGCGGCGCTGCGGGCGCTCCTCGAAGAGGAGCGAGGGCGCTGGGGCGACCGGGACCTGCAGATCGCCCTCGCCATCGCCCGGACGGACCTTGGCCTCCTCGACCTTTCCCGGGCGGATGCGGAGTTCGCCGCCCTGGCGGAAAGGATGCCCGCCTCGCCGGAGGTCCTCCTCTCCCGGGCCCGCATCGCCTTTCTCCAGGGCGACGGGGAGAGGGCCCGGTCCTTCTGGAAGGCGCTGAAGAAGGCCCGTCCCGACGCCTTCGACGTGGACGTGGCCCGGATGGCCCTGGGGGACCCCCTGCCCTTCCAGGATAGCCACGTGGACCTCGCCGCCCTGCTGGAGAAGGAGAAGGGCCGGGAACCCGACCCCGCCCCCTCCTCGCTCCTGCTGGACCAGCTCTTCACCCGAATCGAGGAGGACGGCTCGTCGGTGGAGCGTTACCACACGGTGATCCGGATCAACGACAAGTCGGGCGTGGAAGGGGAAGGGGAGCAGCAGATCCCCGGGCAGATCCTCCTCTCCCTGAGGACCGTCAAGCCCGACGGGCGCGTGCTGGAGCCGGAGGTGATCTCCGAGAAGGACACGGTGAGCCTCCAGGGCCTGGAGCCGGGGGACCTCATCGAGTACGAGTACATCGGCCTCAGGCCGCCCAACCGGGTCAAGGACCGCTCCTACATCACCACCCAGGTCTTCCTCTTTCAGGACATCGAGAAGCCCTTCCACCGCACCGAGTGGACCCTCGAATACCCCCCATCCCTGGAGATGCGCTTTCTGGAGCGGAACCTCCCCGCGCCGGCGGAGCAGGGGAGGCGAGGGGACTACCTCTTCCGGCGCTGGGCCTACCGGGACATGCCCCGCATCGCCCCGGAGCCGGACCTTCCCAACAAGCTCCTCTTTGTCCCCATGGTGGAGGCCGCCGGCGGCCTGGACTGGAAGGACGTGGCTCTCTTCCTCAAGGAGACGGTGACCGGCACCTACCAGGTCACCCCCGAGGTGGAGCGCCGCTACCGGGAGGTTTCGGCGGGGGCCACCGGTCCCGAGGATCTCCTGGACCGCCTCGTCCGGGCCTGCCTCTCCGACGTGGAGGGAGAGGGCGGCGGCTGGCAGGACCCCACCGACGCCCTCCTGAACCGGCGGGGGGCCCGCCTGCCCCTACTCTGCGCCTACCTCACCCTGGCGGGGATCCCCTACGAGATCCTCATGGCCGAGCCCGTCCCCGAGCGGATCGCCCGGGAATCCCTGCCCCGGCTGGGGCAGTTCCAGGTTCCCCTGGTGAAGGTCACCCTCCCCTCGGGGGAGCGCTACCTCGTCCTCGCGAGCCCCCACCGCGCCCCCTCGGTGCTTCCCTGGTACCTTGAGGGGGCCGAAGCCTTGCCCGTCACGGCGAAGGAGCCCTGGCGGGTGGTGACCTTGCCTTCGGACTTCGGCCCCTGGCTGGCCGCCGGCGAGAAGGAGACCCGGGAGGTGGGCCGGGAGGGCGACCTCAAGGTCTCCTACCGGGCCCGCCTCGACCCCGACGGCGCCGAGGGCATCCGGTCCTCCCTCGCCCGGGTTCCGGCCGACCAGCGGCGAAAGGCCCTTCAGATGGCCCTTTCCCAGCGCTACGGCAGCGCCGACCTGGAGGAGTACGCCTTCGAGGGGCTCGAGGATGCGGCCTCCCCCCTGATCTGGACCTACACCGTTTCGGTCTACGGGGCGGGAAGCGTGGAGGGGAACCGGATCACCTTCTCCGATCCCCTGCCGGCCCTGAACCTGGGAAAGGCCTACGGAAGCCTGGAGGCGCGGCGTCTGCCCCTGGGGACCGGCGGCCCGGTCTTTCTCCACCAGGAAATCACCTTCCGGCTCCCCGAGGGGGCGTCGGTCGAGTACCGGCCCCGGAGCGCTTCGGTGAAGAGCCCCTTCGGGGAGTACAGCCTGGAGGTCCGGCGGGAGAAGGGGGAGATCACGGTGGAGCGGCGCCTCGTTCTTCCCAACCAGGTGGTGGAGCCCGCCCGGTACGGCGCCTTCCGCCGCTTCCTCCTGGAGGTGGACCGGGCCGAATCGGGGCAGATGACGGTGGTCCTTCCGCCCGGCTAGCCTTTCCGCTCCCGTTCCCCGTGGGGTACAATGCGGGACGACCGGATCGAGGTGGAGGGCGATGGCGAACCCCCTGAAGGATTTCGTGGTGCCCTACCGGAAGGGCGACGTGATCTTCCGTGAGGGAGACCCCGGCTCGGAGATGTTCATCGTCCAGTCGGGCGCCGTGGAGATCTACCGGACCATCAACGGCGAGAAGTGCTTCCGGCGCCTCTTCGAGAAGGGGGATTTCTTCGGCGAAATGAGCCTCCTCGAGCAGGTGCCCCGGTCGGCCACCGCCGAGGTGGTGGAGGACGCCGAGATCATCGTCATCAACACCGCCACCTTCCACCAGATGATCCAGAGCAACATCGAGATCGCCGTGCGGATGCTCCGCAAGCTCTCCGGGCGGCTGAGGGAAACCACCGACGAACTGGAGAACGCCCTCCTTCTCCAGGGTCTGACCCACATCCCCAAGCCTTCGGAGGTCCCCGCGGCGGCCCCTCCCGAGGCCACCAGCTCGGTGACGCCGCCGGTGCTGGCCCAGTTTCTCGTGGAGGGCACCCTCCGGGTCTTCAACATCACCAAGGACGTCTCCCTCATCGGGCGCCGAGACCCGGTGACGGGGATCGTGCCCGACGTGGACCTCACCGACGAGGACGTGAAGCGGAGCGTCTCCCGCCGCCACGCCAAGCTCATCCACAGCAACGGCCAGTTCTACCTGGTGGAGGAGGTGGGGACGCTGAACGGCACCTTCATCGCCGGAAAGCGCATCCCGACGGGCGTGCTCACGCCCATCAAGTCCGGCGTCCAGGTGGGTTTCGGGACGCTCCGGCTCAAGTTCGTCGAACGGACGTCCAAGGGGGGTAGCGAATGAAGGAAGGACTGGTTCTGGTGGGGGGGGCGCGGACCCCCATGGCGGAGTACAACGGCCACCTGGCTCACCTGTCGGCGGTGGACCTGGGCGTCCACGCCGCCAAGGCGGCCTTCGAGCGGAGCGGGGTCTCGCCCGCCCAGGTGGACCACGTCGTCTTCGGCAACGTCCTGCAGACGGGCAACGACGCCATCTACCTGACGCGCCACATCGGCCTCAAGTCGGGGGTGCCGGTGGAGGTGCCCGCGCTCACGGTGAACCGGCTCTGCGGCTCCGGATTCCAGTCGCTGGTGAGCGGCGCCCACCAGATCCTCCTGGGGGAGGCGTCGGTGGTCCTCTGCGGGGGGACCGAGAGCATGAGCAACGCCCCGTACGTCGTGCGGGGAGCGAGGCAGGGCCTCAGGCTGGGCCACGTTCCCTTCGTGGACACCCTCATGGAATCCCTTCGGGACCCCTACTGCGACCTTCCCATGGCCGTCACCGCGGAGAACCTGGCGGAACGGTACGGCATCTCCCGGGAGGAGCAGGATCGGCTGGCCCTGCGCTCCCAGCGGCGGGCGGAGGAGGCCTACCGGGCGGGGCGCCTCCAGGAGGAGATCGCGCCGATCCTTCTGGAGGACCGGAAGAAGGGGACCTTTTCCTTTGGCGAAGATACCCATCGGAAGCCGGAAACGACGCTGGAGGCCCTTGCCCGCTTGAGACCCGTCTTCCGCAAGGACGGCACGGTCACCGGCGGCAACGCGTCGGGGATCGTGGACGGGGCCGCCGCCCTCATCCTCGCCCGGGAGGACCGGGCGCGGGCGGAGGGGTGGCCCGTCCTCGGCTACCTGCGGGCCTGGAGCTACGCCGCCGTGCCGCCGGAGATCATGGGCTTCGGCCCCGTCCCCGCCATCCGCAAGATTCTCAAGGCCGAGGGCCTCTCCCTCTCGGACGTGGGCCTCTTCGAGGTCAACGAGGCCTTCGCCGCCCAGTACCTGGCCTGCGAGAAGGAACTGGGGCTCGACCCCGACAGGACCAACGTCAACGGCGGGGCCGTGGCCCTGGGCCACCCCCTGGGCGCCACCGGAACCCGGCTGACCCTCACCCTCCTTTTGGAGATGCGGCGCCGGAAGACCCGCTTCGGCATCGCCTCCGCCTGCATCGGCGGGGGGCAGGGGATGGCGGTGCTCCTCGAGATCGGCGACAGCGCCCCGTGAACGGAGGAGGGAAGCCATGACCTTGGAGAACCTGCTGTTCCAGGTGGAGGACGGGATCGGGCTCATCACGGTGAACCGTCCCGACAAGCTGAACGCCCTCAACCGCGCCACCCTGAAGGAGCTGGCCGCCGTTCTGCAGTCGGCGGAGACCGACGGAGCGGTGAAGGCCCTCGTCCTCACCGGCGCCGGCGAGAAGGCCTTCGTCGCCGGGGCCGACATCGGAGAGATCCGGGCCCTGGACGCCCAGGCGGGGCGGAACTTCGCCCTCTTCGGCCAGAACCTCTTCCGGGCCCTGGAGACCTTTCCAAAGCCGGTGATCGCGGCCGTCAACGGCTTCGCCCTGGGGGGCGGGTGCGAGCTGGCCATGGCCTGCCACCTCCGGGTGGCCTCGGAGAACGCCCGCTTCGGCCAGCCCGAGGTGAACCTCGGCATCATCCCGGGCTACGGCGGGACCCAGCGCCTCCCCCGGCTCATCGGCCGGGGTCCGGCCCTGGAACTCCTGCTGACGGGGGAGATGATCTCCGCCCAGCGGGCCTACGAGCTGGGCCTCGTCAACGCGGTGGTCCCCCCGGGGCAGGCGGTGGCCCGGGCCCGGGAGATGGCTTCCAAGGTCCTCGCCAAGGGGCCTCTGGCGGTCCGGGCCTGCATCGAGGCGGTCAGCGCCGGTCTGGACATGCCCCTGGAGGAGGGGACCTACCTGGAGGCCACCCTTTTCGGCCTCCTCTGCGCCTCCGAGGACATGAAGGAGGGCACGGGGGCCTTTCTGGAGAAGCGCAAAGCGGCCTTCCAGGGCCGCTAGCCGGGCCTCGGGGGAACGCGCCGTGGCGGACGAAGGGAGCTGGATCCACGACTGGAACGCCCCGGAGGAGACCTCACCTCCCCCGGTGCCGCCCCCTCCGGAGCTGGACGACGAGACGCTCCGGGACGGCCTGCAGCACCCTTCGGCCAAGGCACCCCCCCTCCAGGCCAAGCGGGAGTTCCTCCACATCCTGTGCGCCGTGGGCATCCAGGCCGCCGACATCGGCATGCCCGCCGCCAGCCTCCAGGCGCTGGAGGACTGCGTCTTCCTGGCCCGCGAAGTGGCCCGCCACCGCCTGCCGCTGAAGCCCAACTGCGCCGCCCGGACCGTCGGAAAGGACGTGCGGGCCGTGGTGGAGATCTCCCAGCGGGCGGGCCTGGCGGTGGAGGTGGCCGCCTTCATCGGCTGCAGCGAAGCGCGCCGCCGGGTGGAGGGCTGGGACCTGGCCTACCTGCGGAAGATCACCCGGGAGACCGTCTCCCTTGCCGTCAAGGCCGGCCTTCCAGTGATGTACGTCACCGAGGACAGCACCCGGACCTCCCCCGAGGTCCTTCGGGACCTCTTCCTGGCCGCCATCGAGAGCGGCGCCCGCCGGATCTGCGCCGCCGACACGGCGGGCCACGCCTTGCCCCACGGGGCCGCCCGGCTGGTGGGCTTCCTTAAGCAAGTGGCCGCCGAGTCGGGGGAAAAGGTGGCAGTGGACTGGCACGGCCACATGGACCGGGGCATGGGCCTGGCCTGCTCCCTGGCGGCGTGGAAGGCCGGGGCCGCGCGCATCCACGGGTCGGCCCTGGGACTCGGCGAGCGGGTGGGCAACACGCCCCTGGACCTCCTCATCGTGAACCTCAAGATGGAGGGGGCCTGGCCCCGGGATCCGAGGGCCCTTTCGGACTACGTGGCCTGGACCTCGCGGTGGACGGGGGTCCCCGTTCCCTGGAACTACCCCGTCTTCTCCCCCGAGGCCTTCCGGACGGGAACCGGCGTCCACGCCTCGGCCCTCCTCAAGGCCCGCCAGATGGGCGACGCCGTCCTGGAGGACCACGTCTACTCCTCGGTCCCCGCCGCCTGGTTCGGGCGGCGCCAGACCATCGCGGTGGGTCCCATGTCCGGCGATTCCAACATCGTCGCCTGGCTCCTGGAGCACCGGGAGGAGGTGACGGAGGAGCGGGTGGCCGCCATCCGGGCCCTCGCCAAGAAATCGGACAGCCTTCTCAGCGACGACGAGATCCGGGACGCCCTCCAGCGGCTGGAGACGCCGTGACGCCCCGGAGGAACCGAAAGGAGTGGGAGGTCTTTCTCGAGGACCTGAAGGAGGGTCTTCAGAAGATGGGCATTGACTACCGCGAGACCTCCCGGATCCGCAGCCCCGGCGCGCTGTGCACCGTCCGGGGGCGGAGGGTCCTGATCGTCAACCGCTTTCTGGACCCCGACGAGAAGGCCGACCTGGTGCGCCGGGAACTGCGCGGCGCCGACCTGGAGGGCGTCTTCCTCAAGCCCGAGGTGAGGGAGTACCTTGGCGGATAGGCCCGTGGTTCCCGTCCACATCGGCGAGTTCCGGGCGGCGGCGGAGAGCTGCACCCTGGCGGTGTACGGCCTCGGTTCCTGCGTGGCCGTGATCCTCTTCGACCCCGAGGCCGGTGCGGGTGGGCTCGCCCACGTCCTCCTGCCCGGTCCCCGGCCGGCGGCGGACCCTCCCTCCGTCCTCCCCGCCAAGTACGCCACCGAGGCCCTGGACGCCCTGGTTCCGGCCCTGGAAGCGCTGGGAGCCCGGCGGGGCCGCCTCCGGGCGGCGCTGGCGGGCGGGGCCCGTCTCTTCGAGGCCGCCGAGGAGGTGGACAGCAACATCGGCCCTCGGAACGCCGCCGCGGTCAAGGCCCGCCTCGGCGAGGCGGGGATTCCGCTGGCCGCGGAGGAGCTGGGCGGCACCCAGGGGCGGACGGTTCTCCTCCACCTCCCCGACCTGCTCCTGGAGGTCCGCACCCTGAGGGGCGGTCGGACCACCCTGCCCCTCCGCCCATGACGCCGGGCCCCGCCGCCCCCGCCGCTCCTCCCTTCCCCTGGCGCCGGGCCCTCCAAGCCCTCGCCTCCTGGTTCGAGGCGAACCGGAGGGACCTGCCTTGGCGGAGGGAACGGGACCCCTACCGCGTCTGGATCAGCGAGGTCATGCTCCAGCAGACCCGGGTGGAGACGGTGGTCCCCTATTTCGAGGAGTTCCTGCGGCGCTTTCCCACGGTGGAGGCCCTCGCCTCGGCGACGGAGGAGGAGGTTCTGCGGGCCTGGGAGGGGCTGGGCTACTACGCCCGGGCCCGGAGGCTCCCCGCCGCCGCCCGGGCCGTCCTCGCCCTGGGCGGCTTTCCCCGGGACGGGGAGGCCCTCCGCCGGCTTCCCGGTTTCGGTCCTTACACCGCCGGCGCCGTGGCCTCCCTGGCCTTCGGCCGGCGGGAGCCCGTCCTGGACGGCAACGTGAAGCGGCTGTGGTGCCGTCTCTTCGCCGTGGAGGAACCGTTGTCGGCAAGGACGCTGAAGGTTCTGTGGGGCTTCTCCCGGCGGGCGGTGGCCGAGGGCTCCCCTGGCGAGGTGAACGAGGCGCTCATGGAGCTGGGGGCCCTCGTCTGCACCCCCCGCCGGCCCGCCTGCCCCGCCTGCCCCCTGGCCTTCGCGTGCCGGGCACTGGCCCAAGGAGACCCGGAGGCCTATCCCCGCCGCCTTCCCCGAAGAGCCCTGCCGGAGGTCCGGGCGGCGGTGGCGATCCTCTGGCGCGGCTCCCGCTTCGCCGTGACCCAAAGGCCCTCCGACGGACTGCTGGGAGGGCTCTGGGAGTTGCCCGGGGGCAAGGTCGAGGAGGGGGAGACCCCGCCGGAGGCCGTCGTTCGCGAACTGAGAGAGGAACTGGGCGCCAGGGCGGAGGTGGCGGACGCCCTCCCGGAGGTCCGTCACGCCTACAGCCACTTCCGGGTGATCCTCCACCCCTTCGAGTGCCGCCTCCAGCGGGGTGCCCCGCCCCTGCGGCCCCTGGCTCCCCTCCGGTGGATCGCTCCGGAGGAGCGGGGGGCCCTGCCCTTCCCGGCGGCTACCCGGAAGATCCTCGACGCCCGCTTCGGCCCCGCGGCGCGCCGCGCCGCCGAGGGGCCGGGCCCTTGGGATGGAAGGCCCGGGGAGGAAGGAACACCGTGAGAAACGAAGCCCTCGCCACCGCCGACAAGGTCCGGGCCCTCGCCGGGAGCCCCCTCTTTCAGGGCCTCGGCCCCGAGGACCTGCAGGCGGTGGCCCTGCCGGCCGCGGGCCGCTCCTTCCGGGCGGGAGAGATGCTCTTCCTGGCCGGCCAGGAGGCCCGGGGATTCTTCCTGATCCTCGAAGGGCAGGTCAAGCTCAGCCGCTTCGGCGCCGACGGGCGGGAGCAGGTCCTCCACCTCCTGGGCCCCGGTCAGCCCTGCGGGGAGGTGCCGGTCTTCGAAGGGGGGGCCTATCCCGCCACCTGCACGGCCCTTTCGCCGGTCCGCGCCCTCTACCTCCCCCGGGAGGCCTTTCTGGGCCTGGCGGAGAAGCGCCCCCAGGTCCTTCTGGGCATGCTGGCCATCCTCTCCCGGCGCCTGAGGGCCCTCGTGGAGTTGGTGGACGACCTGGCCCTCAAGGAAGTGGCGCCCCGGCTGGCCCGGCACCTTCTTGCCGAAGCCGGAGGAAAAGAGACCCTCCATCTGGCCGTCTCCAAGGCCACCCTGGCCGCCCGCCTGGGGACCATCCCCGAAACGCTGAGCCGGGTCTTCGCCCGCCTCCAGCGGGACGGCCTTTTGGAGGTTCAGGGCCGCACCGTCCGCCTCCTCGACCCCCACGGCCTCCGGTGCCTCTGCGGCGGCGACGCCCAGGGGGATAGCGAAAAGTAAAAAGTGAAAAGTGAAAGTGAAAAGAAAAACTCTTGATCTCCCCGATCTCCTTGTTCTGCTTTTTGCTTCTTCCTCATCACCTCCTCCCCGCATGACGCCTTGACCTGGGTCAAGGCGCCGGGGCTCCGAAGGCCCTACACTTCCGCTCCTGGAGGTGGCCCATGGCGGTCCGGAAGGTGGTTCGCATTGACGAAGAGAAGTGCGATGGGTGCGGGCTCTGCGTGCCCTCCTGCGCCGAGGGGGCCATCCGGGTGGTGGACGGCAAGGCCCGGCTGGTTTCGGAGGTTTTGTGCGACGGCCTGGGGGCCTGCCTGGGCGAGTGCCCCCAGGGAGCCATCACCGTGGAGGAGCGAGAGGCGGCGCCCTTCGACGAGAGGGCGGTGGAGGTCCACCGGGGCGGGCTTCCGTCCCCCTCCGCTGCGCCCCCCATCCCCTCGGGCCTCACGCCCTTTCCGCTCCACGCCGGAGGAGGGGGTTGTCCCGGTTCCCGGACCCTTACCTTCGCCGAGCCGGCGGCGGCGTCGGCGGGCCTGTCCGCTCCCTCCGCCTTGAGGCAGTGGCCCGTCCAGCTTCACCTGGTTTCCCCCGCGGCGCCCTATTTTCAGGGGGCCCACGTGCTCCTCGCCGCCGACTGCACCGCCTTCGCGCTGGGGGATTTCCACGCCCGGTGGCTTCCCGGAAAGGCCCTCGCCGTCGCCTGCCCGAAACTCGACCAGGGGCAGGAGGTCTATTTGCGAAAGCTGGTGGCCCTCGTGGACGACGCTCGCATCGAGACCCTGACCGTGCTGGTGATGGAGGTGCCCTGCTGCGGCGGTCTTCTTCACCTGGCCCAGCAGGCCCTTCGCCTGGCCCGCCGCAAGGTTCCCCTCAAGAAGGTGGTCGTGGGCATCCGGGGGGACCTGCTGGAGGAGGAATGGCTCTGACCGGAACCGACCTTACCGCGAAGGAGTCTTCCGTTCCGTCCGGGCACGGCCCGGCGGGGGCGGCCGGCCCCGAAGCCGCTTCCCTCTGGCCGGTGGCCCTTCTCGCCGCCCTTTCTGCCCTTCTGCTGGCGGCCCACTTTCTGCGGAGCGGCCTCTGGGGCGGCGTGGCGGCTTCCCTGGGGGCGCCCCTAATCCTGAGGGTACGGGAGGCTTGGGTCCCCAGGGTTTTGGTCCTTCTCTCGTCGCTGGCCGCGGCCCTCTGGACGGCCATCGGCCTTCGGCTGGCGGCGGAGCGCCAGGCCGCCGGGGAACCCCTTCTCCGCCTGGCGCTCATTCTCGGCGCCGTGGCCGCTTTCAGCCTCCTGCCCGCCCTGCTCCTCTCCCTCCGGCGCTTTCGGGCCCGCTTCTCCGAGCGGGCCGAATCGGCCGCCCTTTCGGCCTCCGCCTTCGCCCTCACCTTCGCCTTTCTCCTCGTCCTTCACCTCAAAGGCCCCGCCCCCATGCTCCTGCTCAACCGGTTTTTGCCGGGCGGGGGAATACTGGAGGCGCTGGCCCTGGGGGTCTACGCCGCCTTCGTGGCCGGGCGCATGGCCGACCGGAAGGCCCAGCCCCTCTGGCGCAGACGGGTGTGGACCCTCCTCTCGGTGGTGGTCCTGGGGCAGTTCGCCCTGGGCCTCCTGGGCCTGGAGCGGTTCCTCATGAACCCCGAGCGCCTCCACCCCCCGGTCCCGGCCCTCCTCATCGCGGCGCCGCTTTTCCGGGGGGAGGGGTTCTTCATGCCCATCCTCTTCGGGGTCACGCTCCTGCTGGTGGGACCGGCCTGGTGCAGCCACCTCTGCTACATCGGCGCCTGGGACCTCCGGGCCTCCGGCGCCCGGAAGCGGCCGCTCGTGCTGCCCCGCTGGACCCGCGCCCTCCGGTGGGCCATCCTCGCCGCGGTGGTTTTCGGCGCCCTGGCCCTTCGGGCCCTGGGCGTTCCCGGCTGGGCCGCCGCCGCCCTGGGGATCGCCTTCGGCGCCGCCGGCGTCGTCCTGATGGTCCTCTGGTCCCGGCGAACCGGAACCATGGCCCACTGCACCGTCTTCTGCCCCATCGGGCTGCTGGCGAACCTGGGGGGAAAGGTCTCCCCCTTCCGGCTGAAGATCGGCGCCCTGTGCACCGACTGCAACGCCTGCATGCCCGTCTGCCGGTACGGCGCCCTCACCCTCAAGGACATCGCCGCACGCCGGGCGGGCCTCTCCTGCACCCTCTGCGGCGACTGCCTCAGCCGCTGCAAGGATGGCCAGATCGGCTACCGTTTCCCCGGCCTCTCCCCCGACCGCGCCCGGAACCTCTTTCTCCTCCTCGCCGTCTCCACCCACGCCGTCTTCCTCGGCGTCACCATGCTCTGAGCGCGGACAAGCGGAGAGGGGTTCCACCCCAACAACGGGGTCACATCCTGCGTTTCTGCATATTGTTAGTATGATTGGTGTGTAACGGGAAGGGGATGCGGTGAGGAGATGGCCCGTCCGTTACGGATCGAGAACCCTGAGCCGGTTTTTCCTGAGGCGTCGCGCGGGAATGGGGTCCAGCGTGTATTTTTTGATGCCCGTGACCGGAGTGCTTTTCTGGAGGCCGTGTCCGCTGGGGTGTCCTCGTATGGTTTGATCGTCCACGCCCATGGCCTGATGGACAACCCTTACCACCTGGTGATCGAGACGCCGAAAGGCAACCTTTCCCGTGGAAAGCAGCGCCGAACGGAGTCTATACGTAGGGGTTCCACCGCCGGCAGGTTTCTTACGCTGGCGAACGACAAGGGGAAATGAAAAGGCCAGAAAGCAAGATGTGATCTCATGCTTTTTGAACGGCGTATCGGAAACCGATGTTCGCACGATGTCCCTGGCGGGGACATCGGGGAGGAGGCCTGGCGCCATGCGGTGCACGTTCCATGTCTTGTTGTTGCTGGTTCTTCTCGTGCCGGTTGCGTCCGCACCCCAAGGACCTTCGTACACCCTCGCGCCGGCAGGGCCGCCGGGGCTAGGAGACGGCCAGTCTCGAAGGTATCTTTACACCAGCCTTGAGGCGGGCTATAGTTCCGGCTTTTTTTTGGAGAACTGGTTTCGGTCCCCCGACGAAGGACAGACCTGGCTCCCCACGCTGGCCCGGCTACCGGGAATCGCGGGGCAGGTCACCGAGGACCGCTTGGACCCGCAGACCGTCTACATGAGCTACTACCCCGGCCCCTTCGCCCTATCGAGGGACGGCGGGCAGTCCTGGCAGGTGGTGAGTGCCCCCTTCGGCGCCAACAACCGCGGCTGGAACCTGGCCCAGGACGCCGCGGGGGTGCTGTACCTTCAGGCCAGCCAGGACGGAACCACCTTTTTCCTCTATGCCTCCCGGGACGGCGGAACCACGTGGACGCAGATCCCGATTGGCCGCGGGAGGAAGCTGCTGGCCGATGGCTCAATGATCTTCCACTTCTGGGCCGACCCCGAAGTTCCGGGAATGCTCTATGCCTTTCGTTCTTCCGGCAACAACTCGGCCTTCCTGGTAACGACCGACGGGGGCAAGAACTGGAAGCGGCGCGAGCGCGGCTGGCCCCACCGGCCGAGCGGGCGGCTCGTCAAGGCCTTCAACCCCTCGAACTTTGCCCAGAGCTCCGTGCCGCCCTACACCATCTACGCCCTCGGGAACCTGAAGCAGGGCGGCTACTTCAGCGACGACCGCGGCAAGCACTGGCACCGCATCCGGCCGATGACCGGGACCGACGGCTACTTCGTGGATGGCAACTTGAAGGTCAAGCCGGGCACGAACGACACCCTCTGGGCTCTGGCGAATGAACCCGGGCCGCAATAT
>Ga0209018_1000784_pt1 | contig 28077 bp, 15 predicted proteins | sample YNPBryBLVA2012_FD_185814 | JGI IMG/M metagenome (GOLD analysis project Ga0209018, IMG submission 185814) | Anoxygenic and chlorotrophic microbial mat microbial communities from Yellowstone National Park, USA - YNP Bryant BLVA 2012 (SPAdes)... ...
ATCATCCATCATTGTCGTTACCCGATCAGCACAGCTCGGCTAGAAGGGATCAATAATAAAATTAAAGTCTTGAAACGGCGAGCTTATGGTTATCACGATCTTGAATATTTTAAACTGAAAATTATGCAAGCTACCGTCAACTAATTTTTAGAAGAACCACAAATTTAAATTATCTTGGACAGCAGTGGGCGGCAATGAATTTGTAAACAAAAACCCGGATGGTTTTTTCATAAAATTTCGAGCCATGGCGTCTTAGCGACAAACGAAATTGGGCTGAGGAGACGGGACTGGGTGGCGATGCCCTGGATCGTCAACGCATGTTCTTAATGACAGCTCACATCGCCTGAGATTTTCGAATGGATCAGTTCGAATGGATCAGGCGGCTTATTCAAATTATCCTTTCAAAAAATAGGACTGAGACGAGCCATGATTCCCTGGAATTATCTCTCAAAAAAGAATCTCATCAAATTGTGGTTAGGAGTACTTGTGTTGGGACAGCTTATGAATGTGCGCAGTCAAGATTTTTCTCCGAAGGCGAATCCCGATGCTATCGTATGCTCAGGGAATGCCCGGTTTACGGTATTGACCCCAGAGCTCATTCGATTGGAATGGTCGGCGGCTGGCAAATTTGAGGATCAGGCGACGCTGGTATTTTTGAATCGCAAATTACCGGTCCCCAAATTTCACACGCACCAGGCCGAAGGGTGGCTCATCATCACCACTGATCAATTGACCCTGCGCTATCGGCAAGACAGCGGAAAGTTTCATGCGGACAACCTTTTCATCTCTTTGGATTTGAACGGCCAAACGGTCACCTGGCATCCTGGCCTAGAGGATACTGCCAATTTGCGAGGCACGACCCGAACGCTGGACGGGATCAAAGGTTCGGCGTCTTTGGAACCTGGTTTGATTTCACGGAGCGGCTGGGCGCTGGTTGATGACTCGGAGCGCCCCTTGTTCGATGAAAGCGATTGGCCTTGGGTGATCGCTCGGCCCGTGGACGAACATCAGGACTGGTATTTCTTCGGCTATGGGCATAATTATAAAAAAGCGCTGTTCGATTTCACTCGGGTGGCTGGTAAAATTCCGCTGCCGCCGCGCTTTGCTTTTGGCCTCTGGTGGTCGCGCTATTGGGCCTATACTGACCAAGAATTCAAGCAACTGGTCCATGAGTTTGAGATTCATGATGTGCCACTGGATGTGCTGGTGATCGATATGGATTGGCATCAGACCTTTGGCCTGCGGTGGTGGCAAAAGCGCTACGATCAGGCCGGGCAACGGTTGGGCTGGTCGGGCTACACCTGGGATAGAATTCTATTTCCTGATCCGGAAAGGTTTCTGCGATGGTGTCATCGCAAAGGGCTAAAAACCACGCTCAACCTCCATCCCGCTTCTGGCGTGCAACCCCATGAGGAAAAATATCCTGAGATGGCACGGGCCATGGGGATGGATCCAGCGACCCAAAAATATGTGCCTTTCGATATTGTCGATAAGAAATTTGCTGAAAATTATCTGAAAATTTTGCATCATCCGTTGGAAGCGCAGGGCGTCGATTTTTGGTGGCTCGATTGGCAGCAACAGCCGACCACTCGGATTCAGGGCGTTAACCCCACCTGGTGGCTCAACTATGTTCATTTTACTGACATGGAGCGGCGCGGCAAGCGACCCCTCATCTTCCATCGCTGGGGCGGATTGGGCAATCACCGATATCAGATCGGTTTCTCTGGAGACGCCATCTCGGTCTGGGAGTCCCTGGCCTTCCAACCCTATTTTACGGCCACAGCCGCCAATGTCGGGTATGGCTATTGGAGTCATGACATCGGCGGCCACATGCCCGGCGAGGTATCGCCCGAATTATACACCCGCTGGATTCAATTCGGCGTTTTCAGCCCCATTTTGCGAACCCATACCACCAAAAATCCGCTGGCAGAACGCCGCATTTGGGCGTATCCCGTAGATTATTTTCTGGTCATGCGCGATGCCATCCTGCTCCGCTATGCGCTTCTGCCATACATCTATACGGCTGCACGACAAACTTATGATACCGGCATTTCCATTTGTCGCCCCATGTATTATGATTATCTGGAGAACGAAGAGGCCTATCAATTTAAGAGTCAATACCTGTTTGGTAACGATATGCTCGTGGCACCGATCACTGCTCCGCTATCGCCCGATTCGATGTTGGTCACCAAGTCAATCTGGCTCCCGCCCGGCGAGTGGATCGAATGGTTCACTGGAGAGCGACTCCAGGGGCCGCGACGCTACCGACGGCAATTTGCCTTAGATGAGATACCGATTTATGTGAAATCTGGCGCCATTATCCCGATGCAAACGCACAAAAAAGCCGCGATTGAAACCATGGTGGACCCCTTGGTCTTGATCATTTTTCGCGGCCCAACAGGTTCGACACGCGTCTATGAAGATGAAGGGAATACCCTGGGCTATCAACAGAATGCTTGCGCCTGGACACCGATCCAATTTTCCTGGGAGCATCCCGAAAAGATGAGATTGGAGATTTTGCCAGTCGAAGGCCAATTCCCAAAAATGCTATCGCAGCGTTCCTATGAAATTCGAATCCCCGGCGTTCTGCCACCGGTTGCGATTTCTTGCAATGGTGGGCCGATCGCATACGACGGCGACGACTCGGCCACGGTTGGCTGGCGCTATGATGGCAACAAATTGCAGCTCCAGATTCTGTTGCCAGCGTTTCCTGTCACCGACAAAGTCCAAATTGACGTCACTTTTCCCGCCCTCGCTGCGGACCACGCTAAGCTGATCAATGGCGTGCCTGGCAAACTGGCGCGCCTACGTCGCATTATGCCGTTGCTCAATAGCCTCTGGCCGCAGGAATGGTCCCCTGATATTTTGATCGAGGCAGCCCAGACCGGCAATCGAATCAGCCTTCATCCGGATCTGGCTTTGAGCGAATTGCAGCATTTACATGACATCATGCCAGAAGTTGTCAGGCAAATTGAAGCATTGAAGCAAGTAAATCCCGAGGTCGTGGAACGCGCATTGGCGCATCTTCGATTCCGGCCATAGGTCATATTTCTAAAATCAAATTTATCAATTCGAACAATCCCTATCCCATTGGGATTTTCGCTCGTCGACTGCATTTCGCTGGGCCTATAAAAGTTGTTGAGAAAATAAACAGTGCCATTTTTGAAGCTATGCGTCAATGGCACAGATCACGGCCTTATCGAATGAACTCGGATTTCATGCACCAAGGATTTTTATCCGCATCCGAGGGGTGAATTTTTTGATCTAAAACGAATTGCTCTGATCTCCAAGGGTTCTCAATCGCCAAACTTCGGATGAAAATGGATGCGGCTAAGGAATAGATACAGGAGTTCCAGGTGGAATCGCTCTGGTCAACTTACTCACTCTATCGGCGCTCGGAATTGCCTTTTATCCCAATGCCAAAACTCTGCCGATCCTACCTGAGTACGCGCTGATCTCTCCGCTAACAGAAAGTTCCATCCTTTTGACCGGCGCGCTCTTCATCACATTGCTATAGGTGCGATTGACGACCTCATTCGAAAATATCTCCAACGTCAGATCTGCCAATCGCGTTGACTTCCATGGCTGATAGCCCCTCTGGGTTTGGCGTCCATAGCTTTCAAATAAATTGCCAATGACAAAATTTTCCTGTTGACATTGGCGTTATTTTTGGATAAATTGTTTAGGGGTTCAACGAAAGAATTCAGAAGCGGTTGAATGAAAGACAAGCCAAAATTCTTTTATCTCCTCTTGTTTTCTCTATTGGCGCAATGCCGATTCATTGAAATCAACCAGCCGAAGCACGCCCAGCCCGGTGAAACCATCGACATTTCCGTTACTATTTTCGATAACATCGTCCCCGAGCCGAATCCTCATCCAGGCGTCCTGTGCATCTTGATCCCGCAGGATTGGTCATTTATTTCCGCCGAATACAGCGGCGATCTGGGGACAGGGATCATGAATTGGGCGCCAAACTGGGCCGACTCGGTGGAAGCGCATTATCCCGCCATTGATTTTGGCTTGAACATGAAATGGATCGGACTGATTTCTGATACGGGCTACACCTATCAGAATCCGATTACCGTAGCGGCCAGGATCCGATTGCAGGTCGGCCTCAGCGAAGGGCAGTTCAATCTGGCCTATCTGGCCACCAAAGCCACAGGCGGACTGATCGGCAGCGATCCATCCTGGGCACCGCTCTCCTATCCCCATCCCATCGGCGTTCCCGATTCGGGACAGGTGGTTCAGCCGATCGTCGTCGAGCGAGCTTCGGCTTGGGATGCGCTATTGGATCGAACTTCTGGCTGGACAGGCGCCGATGGCATCTATTCCATTCCGCTGTCAGGCCGTGAAATCCCTTCCGATCCGAGCCATGAGCGAACCCTGCTGGTGTTCAGCGATACCTTCATCGGCAGCGTCGATGCCAATGATCAGCGCAAAAACACAACGATGGTCAATAATACCTATGCGATTTTGAACGGCAATCAGCCCGATCCCCAGAACATCCAATTTTTCTGGCGCACCAATGCCAGCCAACAGCCGCAATCGGTGTTTGTCCCCAGGACGCCAGACGCCCAGCCAGGCGATTGGTACTGGCTAATGGACGGAGTGGTGCTCCAGGACAAAATTTATGTTTTTGGATTGCGTCTGAATACGGGCAGCGGTGGCGGCATTTTTAATTTCAAGATCGTCGGCGTCAACTTGCTGACATTTACGCTGGATGCCACCGATAGCGTCCGAGATTGCCAGCAGTTCGATACGCCACTTTTTTACAGAAATGACGCCGAGGGCTGGGAGATCGTATTGGGTCAGGCCGTCATGCCGATGACGGAAGCCTCGGGCAATCCTCATCCCGACGGCTATCTTTACGTTTACGGTCCCCGAAGCACTTCCAGCAGGAAAGAATTGGTGGCCGCCCGAGTTTTGCCCGATGAGATCGAAAATTTTTCGAAGTGGCGATATTGGGATGGTCAGAATTGGTCAGAGAACATGGCCGACTGCGCTCCGATTACCCCTGGCATCAGCCAGGAATTCAGCGTGTCGCCGATTGACGGGGGGAAATTTATCCTGGTATTCCAGTTTGGCGATCAGGTGGGATTTCGCATCGGGGATAGTCCTGTGGGGCCGTTTCATTTTTACAGGGGAATCTGGAATTGCCCCGAAGTGCTGGAAGATCCAGATATATTGGTGTACAATGCTAAAGCCCATCCCCATCTTTCGACGCCTGGGAAACTGCTGATCAGTTACAATGTCAACACGTTCAATTTCTGGGATCATTTTTCGAATGCGGATATTTATCGCCCCCGCTTCATCACGCTGGAATTGAACGATCAGGTGACCAGGATCGAAAAAAAAAGTGAACCACCCGAATTATTTTCCCTGCGCCAGAACTATCCCAATCCATTTAACGCCATCACCCGAATCGAATTTCAATTGGATCGAAACGCACCTGTCCTTTTGAAAATCTATAATGTGTTGGGCCAGGAATTGAGGACGCTTATCAACCAAAATTTGGCTGGTGGAATTCATTTGGCGAACTGGGATGGCAAAGATGCGTCTGGCGCAGATATGGGTTCAGGAGTTTATATTTATCGACTGCAGGTCGATGGAGCTGTTAAGTTTGATAAGATGTTGCTGCTGCGATGAGATGATTGGGTTGGTAAATTTTCCCCCAACGGATTGATGAAACCAGCGGATAAAAAACCAAAAATCAAAAACCATTTCTGTGGGATTTCGCTCCGCCGAAGGGCGGACCGCCACCTGGCGGTTTTGTGGGAGAAAATTAGCCTCCCACCGAAATGTTGTCCCACAGAATTGAAAAGTGAAAATTGGTCTCAGAAACGAAAGGACTCAGAAAAAATATTTGGTTTCATTTCGGCGACCTTTCAGTTCTGAGACCAATTTCCAGATTCATTTCTGTGGGATTCCGCTCCGCCAAAGGGCGGACCGCCACCTGGCGGTTCTGTGGGAGAAAATTAGCCTCCCACAGAAATGGTGTCCCACAGAATTGAAAAGTGAAAATTGGTCTCAGAATTGAAAGGACTCAGAAAAAATATTTGGTTTCATTTCGGCGACCTTTCAGTTCTGAGACCAATTTCTAAATTCATTTCTGTGGGATTTCGCTCCGCCGAAGGGCGGACCGCCACCTGGCGGTTCTGTGGGAGAAATATTATTTGGATCTATTCCTGGGCTTTGCCCTACGGATAGATGAAGCCAACGGATGAAAAACCCAAAACTAAAATCCGTTGGGTTGTTTCTATCTGTGGGAAAAATTTCGAATAATTACTATCAATCAATGAAATTCAACTTGATCAAGATCTGCCATTATTCGATTCTCGGTTTGCTGATTCTATTTTGCAGCCAAATTCTCTTTACCCTCGGGTGCAAACATGTTAGCGAACCTCAAGCCGCCATGTTCCGTCGCCAATTTAAAAATCCGCCCGCATCCTGTTTACCCACCGTCTATTGGTTCTGGAACGGACCGATCGAAGATGATCAGATCAAATGGCAACTGGAAGAAATGAAGCGCAGCCACACCGTTGGCAGCGTCTGCATCCTGGCCTGGGAAGGATTGACCATTGACTATCTTTCCGATGAGTGGTTCGCCAAAATCAAATACGCCTGCCAGATCGCCCAGCAGCTCGGACTGAGCATCTGGCTATATGATGAAATTCGCTGGCCCAGTGGCCATGCAGGCGGAAAAGTGTTGGACGCCAACCCTGAATTCCAGGCAAGATGTCTGGCTCAGACCGAACAGCGAGTGCCTGGCGGCCAGCAAATTTCCTTCCCAATCAAGTCCCAGCCAGTTGCCATCATTGCGGGCCAGCTCAAAAATCAGATCATCGACGAGTCCAGCCTGGTGGATGTGACTGCGTTTTGGGATGGCACAAATTTCTCCTGGAGCGTTCCCCCAGGCGATTGGTCCATTTTTATCTATTCGCTGGAACCGTGCAGCTTCAAGCCCACTTTTCTGGATCGGGAATACGTCGATCTGCTGAACCCCGAAGTGGCTAAAAAATTCATTACTCTAACTCACGAACAATATTATCAACGAATGCCCGAATATTTTGGCAGCGTCATCAAAGCGATCATCACCGACGAGCCTGGCTGCTATTGCAATTTAAAGGCGTTCCTGCTCAATCCCGAAACCGTCGCCTGGACGCCCGCATTTTTAACAGCGTTCCAGGCCCGAAAAAATTATGATCTCAAAAAATATCTCCCTGGCCTGTGGCAGAATATCGGAGAGAAGACGGCCCAAATTCGAATCGACTTTTATGATGTGCTCTCTGATCTCTTGCAGGAATCCTATTTCCAACCGCTGCACGATTGGTGCGAAGCGCATCACATCCAGCTAAACATTCAGCCTGCCCACGAGGAGACGATGAAATACAGCACGCTGATGCAGGGCGATTATTTCAAGGCCATGGCCTGCTCGCATTTGCCTGGCTGCGATGATGTCTATTCCTGGGATAGGAGCCGCATCACGCCCAAACTCGCCGCCTCGGCAACATCCAGTTTGGGCCAGCAGGATGTTTACTGCGAGGTCTTTGGGGCGTATGGCTGGGATGTGACGCTGGAAAAGATGAAGGCGGTGACCGATTGGCTGTTCGCACGGGGTGTCACTCGACTGCTGCTAAGCTCGTTTTATTTTGCGGATGACGGCGATTGGCGCTTTGAAATTCCCCCGTCGTTGTTCGTTCAAAATACGCTCTGGCCGTATTTGCCCCATTTTAGCAGTTACGTGCAGCGGCTGTCGTTCGTGCTTTCGGGGGGCAGAAAGGTAGCGCCCATTGCCATCCTTTATCCCAACCAGAGTGTTCAGGCGGCGCTTTCGCCCCTGGATGAAAAATTGGCGGATCAAATCGATAGCGCCTTCATCCGACTATCCAATTTCTTGCTGGAGCAGCAGCTTGATTTTGATTATTTGCCCGAAAGCGTTTTGAATCGGGCAGAAATCAAAATAGCAGCCAATAAAGCTATCTTGAGGCTGAACCATAAGGATTTCTGGAACGACTATGAGCTGGTAATTCTGCCTCTGGCAAAAATTCTTGAACCGATGACGTTGAAAAAGCTTCTGCAGTTTTATGAGCGGGGCGGCAGGATCATCGCTTACGGCAATCTGCCGCAATTCAGTTCGGAGGGAGCTGATCTGACAGTCGAAGTCCGTCACATCTGGCGCCAGGTGCCTGGCTCCAACACCAATTCCAATCAGGGGCAGGCTTTTTTTGTGCAGAGCGATCTCGATTCGCTAAAAAATATCATCGACGGCAGCATCGCTGCTGACCTCCGTCTGGAACCCCCGAATAAAAATATCAGCTTTATTCACAAAATCAAAAATGGACTGGATATTTATTTCATTGCCAATAGCGATAGCGTCCCAGTCAGGACCAGCGCTTCGTTTTTGAATCACGGACGATTGCAAATCTGGAAGCCTGAGGATGGTACGATGACGGATGCCATTGAATTCGAGCGAGCGGACAATCGCACCATCGTCCCGCTGAATCTGGCTCGCTACGGCTCGGCGCTGATTGTTTTCGATCAAGCCTCGGCCGAGCTGCCCCATGTCGCTGCAACCAACCTGACCATCGAAAGCCTCACCAGCAATGGCGATTCACTGTTTGTCGCTGGCGTACCGATTGAAGCAGGAGAAAATTACGTCCTGCTATCCTATCAGGGGCTGGAATTCGAGCATCGAGTCTCGGCCGAACCGCCCGATACCATCGAGCTGCCTGATGCCTGGAAGTTCGAACCAGCGGATCATTCATTTCCTGCCGAAATCCGACGGTCGGGCAGTTGGACTGAGGAGCAAAAGGTGCACCAGTGGGATGGCTCGGCCAGTGCCCCTGCTCATCCTTATTTTTCTGGAACTGGAATTTATTCCCAAACATTTCGGCTTGGGGAATCTGCCTGGAAAGAAAATGGCAAGCTCGTTTTAGAAGTGGGAGCGGTTAGAGATCTGGTCGAGCTATGGCTGAACGGGGTCAAAGTGGGCGAGCGCTGCTGGTCGCCATTCGATTTTGATGTTACCGATTATGTGAAAAAAGGTGAAAACGAGATCGAGCTGAGAATCACCAATACGCCCGCCAATAACTATGCCTGGCAATCTCGGCAGTATCTATTCGGAGAAAATTGGGGCAAGGTAGTGCCTTCAGGTTTGATGGATGGGGTGAAAGTTATCGCTTATGAAAATTTCAGGATGGGATTTTTTATTCCACGATGATACAGGATGATTAATAACAGGATGATTGGTAGCAGAATGAATTGACAGCAGGATAATTGATGGCAGGATGATTGGCGGCAGAATAAATTGATAGCAGGATTATTTATAGCAGAATTATTGATAGCAGAGTAATTGGCAGCAGAATGAATTGATAGCAGGATGATTGATAGCAGGATGATTGGCAGCAGAGTGTTTAATGGCAGAAGCATTGGTATCAGAACGATTTTGTCAGGCTGGTAAAAGGTTTTTTGGTATTGGAATGATCAATTTTGGGTTTTCGTTGGTGGGCAGTTAGGAAAATATTTAGGAGCGAGCCATGCACAAATTCAACGGCAGACTTGTGTCGATAATTTGCTTCATCTGTCTTCTCTCAGTTTTGCCCCCGTTGCTGTTGGCAGGCACTTCTGGCAAAATAGCGGGAGTGATCAAAGACAAAAAAACAGGGGAGCCACTGCCTGGGGTCAATGTCATGATCCTCGGCACGCAGCTTGGGGCAGCATCGAATATGCAGGGTAGGTACTTTATTTTGTCGGTGCCTCCAGGCAGTTTCACGCTCAAAATCACCATGATGGGCTATCGAACGGCGGAAGTCAAAAATGTTAGGGTGAGTATCGACCAGACCACCACCATTGATGTCGAACTGGAGCAGGAGGTGCTGGACCTGGGGGAGACCGTTGTGGTGGTGGCCGAACGTCCCGTCATTCAAAAAGACCTCACCACCAGCCAGGAGGTAGTGGCTTATGATGAGATGAAGCGATCCATCGCTACCAAAGTCACCGAGGCCGTCAACCTGCAAACGGGCGTCTTTTTCGATCCGATTCCCGTGGAGGGCAACCTGTCGGGAACGGGGCGAGGCGAAAAACGCTATTCGATCCGAGGCGGCAGTCAGGATCAGGTGATCTGGTTTGTCGATGGGACTCGGATGGCGGCCATGACCGAAGCCAAGGCCGATGGCGGCGGCTCATTCACGCAAATCAATCAGGAAGCGGTGAAAGAAGTGCAGGTGATCACGGGCGGATTCAATGCGGAATACGGACAGGCGCAATCGGGCATCGTCAATGTGATCACCAAAGATGGAAGTCCCTACTACACGTTCTCGGTGGACTATCTATACGGCGCCCCGCACCAGCGCCACTTTGGTACATATCTGTACGATCGAGAGAAAAATATCGAATTTATCCGACATACATTGACCGATACCGTCACAGGGGCCACTTACCTCGATCCCAAATGGTGGACGCCCGATCGGCAGAAACAGGTGTATGATTATCGGAAATTCGCCGAACACGATTTCAGGTTTTCCTTCGGCGGGCCTGTGCCAGGCAGTTTTCTGCCAGTGATCGGCCATGAGATCAAAAAAATGACCTTCTTTCTGACGGGATGGTTTCAGGAACTGCCTTATGAGCTGCCCCGTCCCCGAGCAACGAGAAAGTTGACCAACTTCAATTTGAGCGGCAGGTATGATGTCACTTCCAATTTGACCATCAAGTTCGGCGGCCTGTACAGTTACGATGCCCATGCCACCAATGCCGAAGAATCTTTCCCGTTGAAAGCCAAATATTATCGGGGCTATGGCTCAACGCTGGACAATTTCGTCTATCAGGCTCGGCTTGGCCTGACGCACGTGATCAAGCCCGAAATGTTCTATGAGCTGAAGCTGAGTTCCTATAATTTCCGACAAAAGGAGCGACCCAGTCCCTATCGGGTATTGGGCGAAAGCAAAAAGCCCGATGTATGGGGCTGGCATTATTACGATGATTTCGAGGACGAGCCGTTTCTGGCCCATCTCTTCAGCCCGTATGCCAATAACGTGACCCGTGATCTTTCGGTATGCGGGAATTTCAACTGGCAGGCCAATGCCAACAATTTTTTGAAAGCTGGCTTTGAGTTTCATTACAACACGTATGATGAGGATAGCTGGGTGCTGGCAGCTTATAGCAACGACCTGAAGGATTGGCGAGTGCGAGGCTTGAACGAGACCTTTCATCCCCTGCAACTGGGTGTCTATATTCAGGACAAGATGGAGTTTGAAAGCATGATCCTGAACATGGGGATTCGGTATGATTATTATGACGGCAATCGGGATTGGTTCACCAAAGACAGCTTTGTCTGGAATCCGTCGCTGGATCCCGAATACAATCCCAAAGCTGATCCCGATGCCGATGGGATCGATTCACTGGGCCATGACAAATGGAGCTTTCAAAATGTGCTGGCCAAGTCACGAAAACGGGTGAAACCGTTTCATTCCATCAATCCTCGGCTGGGCATCTCCTTTCCGATCACCGACAATTCGGTGTTTCATTTCAGTTATGGCCATTTTTACCAGATGCCGCCGATCAATGCGCAGTATGAATTCAGCTATTTTCGGCCCGATGCCTTTGTGAAAAATAGCCCGCCGCCAGGACCCGACAATACCGATCCCGAGCGGGTGATCAACATGACGCTGGAGCCGCTGAAGCCAGAGAAGACCATCCAGTTCGAATTGGGCATCAAACATCATTTTGAACATCTGGCCGTTCTCAATGTCACTGGATTTTACAAAGACATCTATGATCAGCATGAGCGGCCTGGTTTCCTGCGAGACCTGGTTTACGGCGTCGACCCATTCGGCAGGACCTCCAACCTGCCATATTCCACGCATCTGAGCGGGGATTATGGCGATGCCCGTGGCGTGGAGGTGAGCCTGAAGACATTATTCAGCCAGGATTTTATTTTGAATCTGAATTACAGCTTTTCCCGAAGCACGCATGGCACCGCAACGCCCGCTCGAATCAACATCGACAAAGATGGGAAGGTCACCTACCAGTGGTACGTGGAGGCGTCGGATCGGCTGCCAACGGAAAACAGTTATAGTCGACCGCACATTTTGCGAGCTAATTTTTACCTGCAATATCCCAAAAGTTGGAACATTCCCCTGCTCAGTCCTCTTTTCAAAGGCAGCGACCTGAGCTTGCTCTATACCTACGTTAGCGGTCAGGCTTTTACCTATTTAGAGCCCGATGATCCGCCCGATCTGCTGGACAACCATCGTTTCCCCGCCCGCCAGACGTGGGACTTAAAATTCGATAAATATGTGACCCTGGGTGATCATACGTTTACGCTATATACCAGGATCACCAATTTGTTCAATCAGAAAAACATCAAAGCTTATGGTCATCCCTATCCCTACGATGGCGGCGCATTGGAAAAATTTGTCGAAACAGGCCAGCCCACGCTGATCGATGCCGATGGCTACGATATCAGCTACATGATCTACTATGAGCCAAGAAATATTCTGGTGGGGTTGAAATATAATTTTAAATAGACAAACGTGACCGTCACCCGCCAGTTGGCGGGTGACGGTCACGTTTGTTGTTTCTTTCAAAGGCTTGTAGCCTTTGAAAGGGTGATGGCATTGGTTAAAGTTTTTATCCGTTGTTTTCATCTATCCGTTAGGGAATAAAAAGATATTTCAATTGCCCAACGGATAAAAAAAACCAACGGATTCCTGAAGCAACAGACCCTTTTAAAGGCTTGCAGCCTTTGAAAGGGCATCGCCCATTACCTAATGAAAGGGTGCTGCTTCCAAATAATTACGGAGCCAAACATGAAATCAAAACTAATTCTTTTTATTTTCCTCCCGCTGCTATTTGCTCTGAATAGCGAGCCAGGCTGGGCGCAATACCGTGAACCCCTGTTCAAAATTCACGATCGAGGTCGGCTCTGGGAAACCATGAAGGATAACGGCCAGATCGGCGGCGTGTTTTCGAGCTTTCAATATTATCCCAGCATGGACTGGCCTGGCGGGCCTGCGATTTTGCCCAATAAGGACGAGCAGCGCTCCTACTCTCAGGGCGGCGGCTTCTGGGTCGGCGGCAAAAATCCCGATGGCTCGGTCTTTCTGGATGAATGCGGCCCATTTCTCTATGTGGATCAAGGCAGCTTTTTCGATATGAAGGAGGAGGAAAATTTCATCGGCTCGCCCAACTTCAATCCCAACGAGGCCGAGGAAAAAATCACAGCCCATTGGAAGACCAGCCGTGGCATCGAAGTCAGGCGGATCAGCCGTGCCTGGAGCTATCCCGCTTTCGCCGACTTTATCATCATCGAATACACCTGCATCAATGCCTCGTCGGATAAGTTGACCGATGTCTATTTCGGCTTCCCGTATCTGCTGCGTCCCAGCTACCAGGATGTGGTGGTGCAGGGATTCTGGGGCGACAACGACAATATCGATGACGAGCTGATCGGTTATGATGAGGCCCGAAAGCTATTCTATGCTTACGACTACAAGCCCAGCATCGAAACGGATTGGAGCATTGGCAATTATTGGGACAAGCGAGGGGAGCTGCGGACACCAGGCTATGCTGGCTTTGCGCCGCTGTTTCACACCCCTGCCAAAGATGGCAGACCTCAACCCGCTACGGTGTATTACGCTCAAACCATCAACAACAGCCATCGCCTCACCCTGGCCAACCAATCCGAAACAACCCTGTACGGCATTCTGAACGGCAGTGACCGCACGCTGATGGATGCCCAGCCATTGGAAAATGTGTTATCGCCATTCTTGCTGCAAGGATTTGGCCCTTACGATTTGTCGCCCAGAGATTCAGTGAAAATCGTCATCGTCGAGGCGGTGAATGGCATCCCGCTGGATCTGGCGGTGAAGGGATTGGCGTCGCAATCGCTGTTGCCAGCGGGGCTGGACTCGTTAAAGAAAACAGTCGATCGGGCCAAAGTTCTATTCGATAATAATTATGTGCCAAAAGCATTGGCTCCCCCTTCGCCCAAAACTGAGTACTATGTTTTGCCATCGACCCAGGAATTGGTGATCATCTGGGAGGCCGATGTGGAGGATTGGGTGGATCCATTGACGGGCAACAAGGATCTGGCCTACTACAACATCTATCGCAGCAGTCGTTCGTTCATCGGGCCGTTCGAGAAGTTGAAGCGCACGGGCATCAAAATTTCGGGCACGGATCGGACTCGCTATTTCGATACCGAATTGGGGAAATGGAAATATAAAGACAATACGGTTCAGGTGGGCGTGGGCTATTTTTATGCCATCACCTCGGTGGATGTGAACGGCAACGAAAGCGGGCTGGTCAATCGCAACGTCCAGCCGCTGCGAACCGCACGCTCGCCTGCCGAAAACGCCTTGAGCGTCAGCGTGTTTCCCAATCCGTTTCGATTGGTCTCTGGTTTGCCCACGGCGGGCGAGGAAAGCTCCATCGTATTCACCAATCTGCCCGCCAGATGCACGATCCGCATTTACACCGTTAGCGGCGATCTGGTGCGCACGCTGGAACACGATAACCCCACTTCGGGCGAGCATGTGTGGGATCAACTCACCGACTCCCGTCAGAAAACGGCGGCGGGGATTTATCTGTATACCGTTGAATCGGACGTGGGGAATGCGAAGGGAACGCTGCTTTTAATTAAATAAATTTCCAAATAGCAATAGCCAAATATCAAATAAAACACAAAAGACAATAAACAATGATCAAATCCGTTCCACCACATTTATTGTTTCTTTTTTAGAACTGGTTTCGATAGCCTGTTTTAATCCGTGCGGACTATACTCGTTTGAAATTTGAAATTTTATGATTGGAAATTGTTTGTAATTTGTTTTTTGTTTATTGGAATTTTTTAGGAGATCCTCTCATGAAAATAAAATTAATTGTGCTTTCGATTCTTATAATGACCGACATCGCCTTGGCACAATGGGACTATGGTTTCGATTTCAACAAAGCAGGGACGGCTGGATTGCAATTTCTCAAAATCGGGGTTGGCGCCAGGGAGAGCGCCATGGGGGAAGCGGCGCTTGGCATTACCAGAGGAGCCAACGCCATCTTCTGGAACCCAGCGGGCATCGCTTATGCGGCGCAGCGAGAGGTCTTCTTTTCGTACAACAAATGGCTGCTGGATATTGACCACAGCGCCGCAGCGTTGACCTTGAATGTCAAACGCATCGGCACGGTGGGATTGAGCATGGTCTACCTGGGCCTCCCAGAATTTCAAGAGACCACGGTGCAGGCACAGGATGGTACAGGCCGAATGGTGAGTGCCGCTGATCTGGGCATCGGATTGGCCGTGGCCAGGCGGTTTACCGATAAGCTGGCCATGGGCGGACAGATGCGCTTTGTGAGGGAGCAACTGGATCATGACTCGTTTGACAATATCCTGCTGGATATCGGCGCTATTTATTTCACAGGTTTCCGCCATCTCACCATCTCGGTATGCGCTCAGCATTTTGGGCCTGACATCAAAATGCTGCGGGACAAATTCAGAATGCCGCTCGTATTTAAAGTCGGACTGGCAGATGATTTGATCAATTCGCCAAACCAGCGATTAACCCTGGCCATCGATCTGGTTCACCCCACCGATAATACCGAGCGGATGAACTTTGGACTGGAATATGGCTTTTTCGATTGGCTGTTCCTGCGGGGCGGCTATCGGCTGAACGCCGATCTGGGCAATTGGTCCTTCGGCGCAGGCCTCAGGCAATCGCTCATTGGTGTCAATGGCTCGATTGATTATTCATTTTCCGATTATGGGGAGATTATGGCAGGAGTGAATCGGCTTAGTATTTCTTTTGGATTTTGATTGCAAATGAGTATCAGCTCAAATGGCTAAAATACAAAAAATAAAATCCAAATCCCAAATGACAAATGCCAAACAAATTCCTATTTTAAAATTTCAATTCTCAAATCTGGATGAGCCTACTGAGTTTAGAACTTGACTTTTGGTTTTTGAAATTTATTTGAATTTTGTTATTTGGAATTTGATAGTTTATATCGAACTTTGAACAAGATAGGGAAAAAATTATATGCCCCAGCACTACGAATTTCATGTCATCTCCAACACCCACTGGGATCGGGAGTGGCGGTATCCGTTTCAAGAAACTCGCACCCATCTGGTTGAATTAATGGATTGGCTGTTAGAATTATTTGAAAAATATCCCGAGTACAAGCACTATCATCTCGACTCGCAGACCATTCCCCTGGAGGATTACCTCGAGATTCGCCCCGAAAAGAGGGCGCTCTTGAAAAAACACATCTCCGAAGGGCGGCTGCTGGTTGGCCCGTGGTACACATTGCCCGAGATGAACACGGTTAGCGCCGAGGCAATCGTGCGAAATTTGATGCGAGGACATAAAATTGCCGCTGAATTCGGACGAGTCATGAAGATCGGCTACACGCCCACCTCGTACGGCCAACTTTCGCAGATCGCTCAAATTTATTCGGGCTTTGGCATCGATGGCATGATGTTCTATCGGGGCATCTCCCGAGAGGAATGCGCTACGGAGTATATCCTGGAAGCGCCCGATGGCAGCCGAATTTTGGGCCTGCGGCTGAGCGCCCTGTTCAGCCGTGCCTCGTTCTGGATCCATCTGTTCCGAGCCACCATGTACGAAAACGCCTACCATGATGGTTATTATCGCTGGGAAGCAGGCATGACGCCGTTTCGCCGCTGCGACCTGCAGGCTGGCGATCTGGATTATCGGCTGCTGGAACCCACTTCGTTGAACTATTTCAACACGGCGCTGCTGGACGAGGGCATGAAGAACATCAAAGCCGATGTCGCTGCCGATGCCACCACGCCCTACCTGATCGTCATGGATGGCATGGATAGCGTGTTTCCCCATCCCAACACGATCAAGGTTATCGAATATTGCAATAGCAAAAATACAGGTGACTGTTACCTACATAGTTCGTTTCCTGCTGCAGTGGAAAAGATCAAGCAGGCAGTGGATTGGTCGAAATTGACCGTGCTCAAAGGCGAGCGCCGCCATCCCAGCAAAGATAACTGGTTCAATCGCTTTTTGAAAGACCAGATGTCCACCCGACTCTATCAGAAGCAGATCAATGCCCGCATGCAGACCCTGCTGGAAAAATGGGCGGAGCCGTTTTCGGTGTTTGCATTTATCCTGGGCCAGGAATATCCCGCCCCCTATCTCGAACTGGCCTGGAAATATCTGCTCAGCAATCACCCCCACGACAGCATCACAGGCGTGAGCCTGGATCAGATTCATGACGACATGCGCTATCGCTGGGATCAGGTGAAGCAGCTTGGCGAGGCAGTAACCAACAGTGCGTTTGCGACGATTGCCAAAAAAATCGATCTGTCGGATGCGGCTAAAGAGGATATTGCCATCGTCGCCTTCAATCCGCTAAATTACCAGCGCAGTGAGATCGTCGAAGTGGAGGTCGATTTTCCCGCCGAGCCGAAAAACAAGTCGATGGAGATTTTCGATGCCGAGACCAAACAGCCCGTTCCGTTCCAGTTGCAGGAGCGCAAGGAGTGGGGCTCGCTAGTGATGAATCCGTTCGATATTCCTTCGCCATTTTACACCCGTCGCTTCAAATTTGCCTTTGCCGCAGCCAATGTTCACGCCTCGGGCTATCGAACTTTTATCGTTCGCTCCAAAGCGGGTGAGCTGGTCAACTATGGCTCGATGCTGACGGCAAACAACGTGATGGAAAACCAATTTTTGCGGGTGAAATTCAATCCCAATGGCACATTCGATCTGACGCACAAACCGACGGGGCGGTGTTTTGCCAATTGCCATTTTTTTGAGGAAGATGCCGAGGCAGGCGATCCCTGGACCCGAATTTCGCCACTGGTCAATCCGAAATACACTTCGCTGGGTTGTGCTGCTCGGATTTCGGTCGCTGAGGACGGCGAATTGCAGACTACTTTCAAAATCGAGCTGGAAATGCAGGTCCCGAAATGCCTGGTCGAAGGCAAACGTCGGCGCAGCGAAGAACTGGTGCCGCTGCCCATCGCTTCGCTGGTTACCTTGCGCAAAGGCAGCCCACGGCTGGATATTGTGACGACGTTCGACAATCAGGCTCAGGATCATCGGCTGCGGGTCGGCTTCCCCAGTGGCATCGGCGCCAAAACAGTGGCTGTGGAGACCGCTTTTGACGTGGTGACTCGAACTATCGAATTGCCCGATACCCGTGACTGGGTGGAACCTGCGACAGGGACGCAGCCGCATTTGTCATTTTTCGATATGTCCGATGAACGAGGTGGGCTGGCCGTGATCAGCCACGGGCTGGTGGAATACGAGGTGCAGGACAACGAGCCTCGCACCATGCTGCTGACGCTGGTGAAGGGATTGCGCTATCCCAAGGTGGGTTTGCCGCCCGAGCGGCTGGAACGGCTGGAGCAGATCGGCAGCCAGTGCCTGGGCCAACACACCTGCGCCTACGCCATCTACCCGCATGAAGGAAATTGGGAGAGCGGCAGAGTATTCGAGCAAACCTATCGCCATTTCACCCCGCTGCGATTGGTGCAGTGCGGCGCCTCGCCTGGTCGATTGCCCAAAACCATGCAGTTTCTCAAAATCGAGCCCGAGGAATTGATCCTCAGTGCAGTGAAAAAATGTGAAACTCGGGAGTCGATCATCGTGCGATTTTTCAATCCGACTGAGAGAGAAATTGATGGCAGAATAAAATTCTGGCAGCCGATCAAACAGGCCTGGTTGACCAATTTGAATGAGGAGCGAGAGAGGGAATTGGCTGTCAGTAAAAATGGCGAGCTTGAAATGAACGTGGGGCACAAAAAGATTGTGACGGTGGAACTTGGTTTTTGAAAAACGATGAAAGATTAATTTATGCTTTAGAGGAATTCAACATTATTGATCATTTCCTGGGGTTCTAATATTTCGTAAATCAGCAGCAGAGACTTGATGATTTGGCCGATGGTTCTTGATCCCAATTTGCAATAAGCTATCCCACAATGGGAAAAGCCCTGGTCATGCAATCGAAGAAAGTCGCTATCGTGGGTAACCAGCACTCGGCCTTCTTTCCGAGCAAAATCTAATTGATCCTCGTCGGTTGATTGAATTAGATTTTGCTCTGCAGTCGTGCTAACATCTATTCCACGTTTTCTCAAGCTTCGAGCAATGGCTATTGAAACATTTTCATCAAGATGGAAGCGAATTTTTTCAGGCATACGCTTCCTTCAATTTCGATTTCAATTTTGAAGGATGTCTGTTGAGAAATGATTCTGAAAATTCTTCCTCTTCTCTGATGTCGTTATCGATCTGCTCCTGATGATCAAAATAATAGGACAGGGCGGCATAGATGTCAGCAAACGTCAGCGTTGGATAGTGCAACATGATTTCATCGGCGGAGAGTCCCAATTTTTCATGCCAGATCACAATGTCCTGGACTCGGATCCGATGTCCTGCTATATGCGGTTTTCCCCCGCAAAAGCCAGGGGTAATTTCAATATGATTTTTTTCCATAAAATCCTTTTCATCAATTTCAATTTGTTCTGCTGATATAAATCGTCTATTTTAATATACAGATTTTTTGGGGGAATGTCAATCAAAAATATTTTTCATTGACCTGAACCTCTCATAAAACATTTTTTTATGAAAAGCAGGATGCTTTCAGCAGCCAACGCCCGTGATCTTGGGCTTTTGTTCACCAACAATAACGTCAACATGATCGGCCAGGATGGCGCCTATTCGATTCCGATCAATGCCGATGAAACGCTGTGGGTTTTTGGCGATACCTTCATTGGCACTTTTGATGAAATCGGCAAAAGAATCATCGAGCGGATGCCCAATAACACGGGGCTCATTTGTCGCTCAACCGATGCAGCATTGGGCCTGACCGACTTTTCTTATTTGACCGATGAAACTGGCAAGCTGCGGCAACTTATTCCATTATCGCCCGACGAGGATCAAGCGGACCATCGTATTTGGGCCATGCATGGCTGTTGCATCGATGGCAAAGTCTATTTGTATTATATTCGAGTCAAAATTCTGCCCGAGGGCCAATGGCCTTACAAATTCGATGTCGAGGGCAGCGGCCTGGCGGTCGGCAATTATCCCGAGCTGATTTTCCACCGCATTGAGGACAATCGCTCGACAATTTTGTGGTATAAAGACGAACCGCTGTTCGGCGTGGCGGCACTGCCCGTGAAGGCGGATGGATTTGTCTACGTCTACGGCTCGTATTATAAGAACTGGCAGCACTACTGCGCTCTGGCACGAGTGCCTTTCGATAGTCTGGGGTACATCTCGTACTATGAATATCTGATCTCTCCGAAGCCCGAGTGGAGCGTGAATCGGAGCAAAGCCATCTCGATCATGGAGGGAATGCCGACCGAGATGTCGGTTTCGTACAACGCCTATCTCGGCTGCTACCTGGCGATCCATTCATGGGAGACGACAGGCAAAATCGTCGGGCGAACGGCACCACATCCCTGGGGGCCGTGGAACGAGCCAGTTGTCTTGTGGACACCGAAAGTACCGCTGAGGAATCCGTTGGTCTATAATGGCCCGCTGGTTTATGCGGGAAAAGAGCATCCCGAATTGGCGCAGCAAAATGGGAAGACTATTTATCTGACGTGTGTTGAGTTTGAGGAGTATTATCCGAGATTGGTTGAAGTCAACCTGGCATAGAGCATGGCGCCTGGGGCATAGAGCAACGAGTAACCTGTCTTGACAATTTACTACATAGAGCATTAAATAGCTTGCATAGCAGAGTCATTTCGACCCGCCAGTTGGCGGGGAGAAATCTGTAATTTCACCTATCACTCGAAAGACGAAAAATATCCAGCTTTAGAAACACGCTAATTTAGACCTTTTTATATCGAGCGGGGCTTCGAGTGCCATGCGCCAAGCCCCATGCGCTAAAAATCAAGAGGCAAACTTGACAGAAGCAGCAAAGCATAGCCAAATAAGGCTCCTGACCAAGCTATTTCAGTACGTCATCCCCTATTGGGACAAATATCTGTTGGTCATTTTGCTCCAATTTATCCAGGGGACGATCCATGCCCTGCCCATTTTGTTGCTGTCAAAGCTGCCGCTGTTCATCGGCCTGGGGCGGACGGCCGACTATGTCAAATTCTGTTTGTTGTTGCTGCTGCCCGCTTTTCTGTTTCGTTATGTCATTTTCGAAAGCTTGCTCAATACGCTGAACTGGTACCTCGGTCTCAAATTATCGCTGCGATTTCGCCAGGTGCTCTATCGCCACCTGGAGGCGCTGCCACTGAGCTTTTATCAGACCAGGCCCGTGGGTGAGCATATTTATCGAGCCAATGTCGACATTGATTCATTCATTCCGCTGTTCAATAATCCGATGAGCGGCTTCCCCATGTTGATTTCCAGTGTTTATCAGACGCTGTTGATGGCGTACCTAATTTCCGTGGCAGGGCCTGAAATCCTTTTTTACCTGGCGCTGGTTTTGATTCCCATTTACAGTTTGGTGCATGTGCTGTATACCACGGTCCGCCGATTGGATTATAACAAGCGAGCCAGGGCGCAGGAGTTGACCGCCGTGCTGCGGGACAGCATCGCTGGCATTCGGGTGATCAAGGCGTTCGATCGGGTGAAATATACGGTGCGACGCTATTTTCGTGCGCTGGTCAATTATTTGAAATCCACTCAGTCTGCCTATCTTATGCAAACGCTGGTGGCCGATCAGGTGCGCACCTCGCCTGTCCATATTCTATGGCCATTGTCGTTGCCGTTTTTCGCCTACTTTGCGCTGAAAGGCAGAATCGCCGTCGTCACCTGGTTCAGCATCGTGATCTTCTCTCGGCAGATGCTCTATTTTCTTGATCTCACTTTCAGTTTCTTTCAGAAGCTTCGACTCTATACCGTGCCCGCCCAGCGATATTTCGAGACGCTGGACCTTCAGCCCGAAATTGTCGAGCCCGCCGACGCCAGAAAGCTGGGCGAACTCAGGGGGGAGCTGGAATTCAATGCGGTCGATTTTTCCTATCAACCAGGCTTTCCGATCCTGAAGAATATTTCTTTTAAATTAACGCCAGGGAAAAAGCTGGCCATTATCGGCGCCAGCGGCGCTGGCAAAAGCACCATCGCCAATCTGGCGCTGCGGCTCTATGATCCCAATCATGGCGAGATCAAGATCGATCAGGAAAATATCAAACAAATCAATATGAAATCTGTGCTGGAGCAGACGGGCGTGATCCTGCAGGATACCTTTCTGTTTGGTGGAACCATTCGGGATAACATCCGCTACGCCCGTCCCAATGCCACCGATGACGAGGTGATTCAGGCGGCCAAAGCTGCAGGGATTCACGATGACATTATGCGCCTGCCAGGTGGTTACGACATGGACGTGGCTGAAGGCGCCAATCTCTCGGGCGGGCAGAAGCAACGCATCGCCATTGCCCGTGCGCTGATCAAAAAACCCCGCTTGCTGCTGCTGGATGAGGCCACGTCGTCATTGGATATTGCCACCGAAGACGCCATCATCGAAACACTCAGGCAAAATTTTAAAAACATCCCGACCATCATCATCTCCCATCGCATCAATTTGATCCGTGATGCCGATGAAATTCTGGTGCTCGATCATGGGGAGATCGTCGAGCGGGGGAAGCATGAGGAGTTGGTTCAGCAGCAAGGGATTTATTATAAATTTTTTCAGGGACAGTTAGGTGATTAGGTAATTGGGCAAATAGGTGATTAGGTAATTAGGTAATTAGGTAATTAGGTCAATTAGATCAATTAGGTCAATTAGATCAATTAGGTCAATTAGCCAATACATGGGTTGGATTATTACCCAGTTACCCAATCACCGACTAATCAATCAGGATGAATTTGAAAAAACAGACTGACTGGAAAATATTTCTCTACTTCATCCGCTACCTGCTTCCCATCTGGGATAAGGTGCTATTGATGCTGCTGCTGGCGGTGATGCTGACGGTGCTGGACATCAACACCATCGTGCTGCCGCTGGTCATCAGAAAATTCATCGACCAGGTGCTGGGGCAACAGGATTGGCACATGTTTCGGGTCTTGTTGATCATTTTGATCGGCCAGATCGTGCTCTATTTGTCCTGCAACGGCATCCTGGAATTGATCAAATTCGTGGTCTCGATGAAATTAGGCATCAATTTGGGGATGCACGTGTTTGGGCATGCGCTCAGTCTGCCGTTGAGCTTTTTCCAGAAACGACCTGTCGGGGAGCACATCTATCGGCTGGGGACGACGTTCGATCCAGGATTCGCCAACCTGGCGATCCTCGGGCTGCTTTTCGAAACGGCTGGCTCGGCCAAGGGACAGACGCAGCCCTTTGTCGGCAACGATGTGGATGCCGTGCTGGCCATGGTCACCCAGTCGGTGGATTTGATCATTCGGGTCACCGCCCGATTGATTTTGATCATCATCACCATTTCGGTCACCATCAGCACCGCCATCGGTCTGGCGCTGATTGTTTTCTGCATCCCCTACATCTGGGGCATTCATCGGTGGTACAACCTCCAGCGCCGCATCGATTTCAAATATCGGGAGAAATGCCAGAGTTTTCTGGCGGGATTGCAGGAGTGGTTCGCTGGCATCAAAACCATCAAAGCCTTTGGCAAAGGCAAGTTCGAGGTGTTCAAAAATATCAGGCTCTACATCAAAATGCTTCGGGTGGAATGGCAAAATTACTTCGTGAAACTGGCCACGGACAATTTCATCTATCTGCTGCGCTATGGCTTTATCGTTGGAGCGATTCTCTACTCCTGTCTGGCCCAAACACCAACGGCTGGCGCCATTGCAGCGCTGTTTTTGCTGCTGGAACAATTCTTCAGCCCCATCAATCAATACGTTCGGGTGATCGAAGGCATTCGGCTGCAGCTAATCCCCGCCAGACGGTTGATGGATACCCTGGGGCTGGAGCCATCGCTTCGGGAGAAAAAAGATGCCATTGCCATTGGAACATTTTCAGGGCCATATCATGTGAATGATGTTTCGTTCAGCTACGTGCCCGAGCAACAGGTTCTGACCCATATCACTTTGACCATAGCCCGAGGGAAGCGAGTGGGCATTGTCGGGACGTCGGGCTCGGGCAAGACCTCGCTGGTGAATCTGGTGATGCGGTTTTATGACCCCGACCAGGGCGAGATTTTAGCCGATCAGGTGAATTTGAAAGATCTGAAATTGGGGTCATATTATCAGAACATCGGCATCATTCTGCAGGAGGATTTTTTATTCAGCGGCACGGTCAGGGAAAATATCCGCTTCGGCAAATTGGACGCCACCGATGAAGAAATCGAGGCCGCCGCCAAACTGGCCGCTGTGCACGATCATATTTTAAGCCTGCCCGATGCCTACGATACCGACCTGGCGGAGGGAACCAGACTTTCGGGCGGCCAGCGCCAGCGGATCGCCATTGCCAGGGCGTTGATCCGCCAGCCGAGAATATTGATCCTGGATGAGGCGACCAGCGCATTGGATTCGGAGACCGCCCGCCGCATCGAGGAGACCATTTTCAACCTCGGCCAGAATTTGACCGTCATCATGATCACCCACAAGCTGATCTCGGTCAAAAATTTCGATGAGATTTTTGTGATCGACAGAGGCAAGCTGGTCGAGCAGGGCTCGTTTGCCCAACTGATGGAACGGAATGGCTTGTTTGCTTCGATGTATAAACAGCAGAGCCTGTAGGGCAAGATGGCATCTTGCCCTTGACTTGTAGGACAGGATGTTATCCTGTCCCAACTTGTAGGACAGGATGCTATCCTGTCCCATTCTTGCAGTGTCCCAATCTTGTAGGACAGGATGCCATCCTGTCCTACAATTCGGAGAAAAGAAATGAACCGATTTATCAAAAAATTATTAGCCAGATACGTCACATATATCGAAATCATCGGCTATGCCTTTGTGGTGCTATTTGTTGCTGGAATGATCGCCCTCTCCTACATCAAAGCCGAGGATGAATTGGTCAATGTGCAGGGCAAATTCGAAGTGCCCGCCGATCTGATCCAATTCGATCGGCCGCATTATGTGATCGACCAGCTTTCGGATTCCAATGCCGTGGTGGAGGCGAATGCTCCGCTGTTCGAGCTGACCGATGATGAACAATTCATTGCCGAACAGACGATTTTGAACAATCTGCAAGGACAGATGGAGATCGCCCGAGCTGCGGCTCAGAAAGATTTGCAACAGGAATTGAATCGAATCACCTCCAGTCTGATTCAGAAGCGATATCCCTACCTGCGCCTGTCCACATTGCGGGCGAAAATGGCGGGCGATTTTCTGATTACCAATTTAGCAGGCGATCTGATTCCTAAAAATAAAATCATCGGCGGCGTCTTTGATTTCGAGAACAACCTGATTCGAGTCACCGAATTTCCGCCCGATCGGCAGGTCAGAAGAAAATTGAAATTGGGGCAAACAGGCACGGCCACATTGAAGCTAAGCCCAACCGAATCGATCAACCTATCCGTCGTGCTCGTTTCCATGAATGAAAAAGAGGCCTATTTCCACTCGCCCGAAATTGCAGCCGAGACCAAATTTAAAATTGCGACATATCTGTGTTCAAATCCAGAGAGCAATCAAATAGAAGCGAGCATCAGTGTGCTGGTGGGCTGGAAAAGCTGGATGCGGTTGATCTGGAGGTAATTGGGTGATCGGGTAATCGGGTAATTGGGTTTTTTAGTTTTTGGTTCAAAGGTCACTTGCTTTTTTGGTCTCAGAAATGAAAGCTCTCGGAAATTAGACGCTGAAAATTCATTTCGGTGGCATTCCATTCCGCCGAAGGGCGGATCGCCAACTGGCGGTTCTATGGGAGCAATTCTTTTTATTCAGAACCTTCGGAAGCGTAAGTGATCTTTTTTGGTCTCAGAAATGAAAGCTCTCAGAAATTAGAAGCTGAAAATTCATTTAGGTGGCATTCCATTCCGCCGAAGGGCGGACCGCTAACTGGCAGTTCTGTGGGAGCAATTCTTTTTATTCAGAATCTTCGGAAGGGCATAATGACAATTATTTTGACCGCAAATTTCGCCAATTGATCCCAATTACACGAATTGAAAATTAGCGAAATTCGATTCATTGGTGCACTTAGCGGTTCAAGGTCTGTTGGGCTCTGGCTCGTTTGAGCTGGGTTGCGTTCCTGCGGCATCAAAAATTCACCGCCAGTTCCGATTCGAACGACAATTTCGTGATCCGAGAAGGAGGAGGCGGGGCAATTTTTTCAATTTTAATGTAAACGAGCGGTCGATTTTTTACATCGTCAATAGCCCGATAATGCTCGACCAATTCGATCATTTTAGAACAAAATTCAGGATCGTCGGCAGGCAACAGAATTACCAGCGCATTATCAGGGATTCGATTTAAAATCTCGGGATGCTCGATGAGGTATTTATTGAATTCAGTTGTCAACATCAAATTTTTTAGAAACAGTTGCTGATCATCCTGGATTAAATTTTCTATGTTATTCATTTTTCATTTTCTCCAGAGCTATTTTAATAAATTTATTTTATTCTGTCAAGCGATATTTTTATGATCCGAAAGATCTCCGATGCAATAAATTCGCTAATCATAAAAAATGGAATAGCCCTTCGGAAGGTTTGGAACCTTCGGAAGCGTAAGTGATCTTTTTTGGTCTCAGAAATGAAAGCTCTCGGAAATTAGAAGCTGAAAATTCATTTCGGTGGGATTCCATTCCGATGATGAGCGGACCACCAACTGGCGGTTCTATGGGAGCAATTCTTTTTATTCAGAACCTTCGGAAGGGTAAGTGATCTTTTTTGGTCTCAGAAATGAAAGGTTTCGGAAATTAGAAGCTGAAAATCCATTTCGGTGGCATTCCATTCCGCCGAAGGGCGGACCGCCAACTGGCGGTTCTGTGGGAGAATTTGTTTTGTTCATTTATTTGATCGATTTCTCATGCCTGATAAAATCAAAATCGAAGTTATTCCAGCGCCTGAAATAGATCGTTCTTTTCAACACGGCAGCAACGGCTGGCTGGGCGGGGATTGCGCTTTCAGTCTGCCGCTGGCTCACGATCGAGTGCTGTGGCTGTTTGGGGATTCCTTCATTCAAGAAAAAAATCGCTGGTCTCGGGAAGGGGCTGGGCTCATCAACAATTCTATTGCCATTCAACAGGGGAAAACGATCAACACTGATTCCCTGCATTTCTATTGGAATCAGCACAATGGCCAGCATCGGGCATTTTTTGTGAATGAAAACGAGCCAGGCTTTCTCTGGCCACTGAGTGCGATTCGAGTAGCAGCCAAACTGTTTGTCTTTTGTGTCCGCATCCAGATCGTCGATCCAGCAAACGTATTTGGCTTTCGCCAGATCGGCAATGAGATTTTCTGCATCGAAAACCCCGATGATCCGCCTGATCATTGGAAAATGAATGTCCACAAGCTGCCGTTCCAGCGCTCGCTCGGCAGTTTCGGATCGAATTTCTTAGTCAGCAATGATTACGTCTATATTTACGGCTACCGAAATTTGAAAAGCGGCTGGGATGATGCCGATATCCATTTGATCATCGCCAGGATAAAACCTGAACTGGCCAATGAAATTTATAACCAGGATCATTGGGAATATCTGGATGGCGGAACAGGCAACTGGCACAGGGACATCCATCAATTGAAGCCTGTGCTGGAGCATTTCACTACTGAATTTTCGGTGACTTTCGTTCCTGGTTTCGGCAAATATGTGCTGGTCGCCAATGCCTGGAAGCACCCCCATCCGATCACGGTTCGGTGGTCGGATTCGCCTTATGGGCCGTTTAGCGAGCCAAAAATTATTTATCACTGTCCCGAAATCGACTGGAGTCCTAACTATTTCTGCTACGCCGCCAAAGCCCATCCCGAATTGGCGGAGGCAGATAATGAGCTGGTAGTGAGTTACATGACCAATTCAAAGGCGATGTGGGAGGTTTTCGAGGATCTGAGGATTTATTTTCCGAGGTTCTTGAAAATTGTATTCGACATGAAATCGATCAAGAATTTTTTTGACCGCTAATTACGCCAATTATCCGAACTTCACAAATCACTCATGAGGCTAAGATACAAACCGATTAAAAAATTTTCTCCCACAGAAACGAAATCCCACAGAATTTTTTATGTATTTTTCTGTGGGATGACAATTCTGTGGGAGAGGATAT
>Ga0209018_1000785_pt1 | contig 28064 bp, 22 predicted proteins | sample YNPBryBLVA2012_FD_185814 | JGI IMG/M metagenome (GOLD analysis project Ga0209018, IMG submission 185814) | Anoxygenic and chlorotrophic microbial mat microbial communities from Yellowstone National Park, USA - YNP Bryant BLVA 2012 (SPAdes)... ...
GTGGACGCCGGGCGACCTGGACGGCGGCCGGACCGGCGACTGCGTTGTCGACCCTGCGGCGCGAACGCCTGGAGGTAGCGGCGAATGCGCGATCGTTTCCCCCTGCCGAGGCGACACCTCGAACATCGCATAGAACGTGAGCCCGTTCAGCTCCCGCGTCCGGTAGACCCCGGACGCCCGCACGATCGCCGCCGCGGTATCGGCCAGCCGGATGGCGTGCTCCTCGCTCGGAATCGGTATCTGCCCGGTGGTCAGGGATGCGATACCCATGCGCTGACCTTCCGCGAACACGATATTTAGCTTCGACCGGCCCGGCGGACGCTCGAAGGCGCTCCAGGCCCAGCGGAACATGCCCACGTCAGGCCTGTAGGTGCCGATCGCCTCGACCTGCGCCGACCACAGGCGTCGTCCTCCGACGACGTACGCAATCAGACCGTGCAGCGGGTCGAAGTCCACGTCGTCGAACCCGGCTACGCGCGCGGCCTGGCTTTCGCGCATGCGCGCGACGTCCCGATCGAGCAGATCCACGAGGCGCCACAGCTTATCGTCGAGCGGCATCGCGCCCATGCTAGGCTACCCGCGCCGCTGCGGTAAACTTCGCGCAGCCTGTCTACTTGCCCAGCGGCTTCCTCACCGCTTTCGCGCGAATGGGAAGCGCCTTGTCCGCAAGCGTCACCCCGCTGTCGTCCGTCAGGGTCAGCGTAAGCTCTCCCGTCTTGTCCGCCTTCCTTAGCGTGTTATAGGCCCACGTGCGGTACGACCATGACGGTTCGACGTCGAGGTCGAGCGAGGTGCGCGATTCGCCGTTGACCTTGAAGGCGAGGTGCACGCTGCGCTTGTTTGGAGAGCGGTTGCGAAGCCTCAGATGAGCGTAGACGCGCATGCCGGGCTCGGCCGCTTCGAGGCGGTCGACCGGTTCCTTGCCTTCGACGCCGCTGGTCAGCTCGATCTGGAGAAGTTGCAACGGGGTGTCTTGCACCACTGCGGAGGACATCGCCGGAGGCGCGCTGCTGGCCGAAGGGAGAGCGCTGGCCGACGCGTGCGCGGCGGGGGCGCCGACTTCCCCTTCCGTGCTCGTGGGCTTGTTGTCACAGGCTGGTAGCAGGCCCAGCACCATGACCGTCATGTAGGCAGCCCATCGGGCCGCAGGCAGGTCAGTCCACATCGTACAGCAGCATGCCGCGCAGCTTCGAGAATCGCTCGATCGATTGGCGCGCCTGGCCGGACAACGACAGGAATTCCAGCCCCACGCCGGGCGGGGCGCAGTCCGTTGCGTCCGACGCTTCGCGGACCCACCGTACCACGGTGTTTGCCACCAGCAGATCGGCTCGGCCAGGAATCTCCAGGGCGACCGCGACCCGTGACCCGATCGGATGCGTTCGATACGTGGGTATGAAAACACCTCGCGGCATGTCGTCGAGCAAGCCGCTCCAGAATGCCGCCTCACCGCCCTCGCGCATGCGAACCATGTAGTCGACATCCACGCCCGGCGGCGGTGTGAGCCCGTCGGTCCGGCACGGGCGCGTTCGGGTCAGACGGATCGGAATGGTGTTGTCGGCGTCGCTGAGCATCATGATTGCCAGAATTGTCGCCGACCCGCGGCCGGCGGGCCAAGTCCTGGCAGGACGCCGCGGCTACTTCTCGAGCAGCCGTCTGGGCAGCAGCACGAGCAGGGCGAAGCATGCCACGATGCGGCCGAGCAACCCCGCGCCGCCCCGTACCCGGGCCATCGCGAGGGCCAGCCTGCGAAGCGTTTCCCCATACGGATACCACCATAGCTCCTTGGCCGACATGCTCGTGTCCACGAACACGACGAACGGTCGCGTGTAGCTGTCGAGCCCGTAGGGGCCGTTGGTGACCCCAGAACCTGAATCGCCCACGCCCGACCACGGCGCCATGGGTAGCGCCGCCGTGAAAGCGTGGTTGTTGATCGTGACCACACCCGTGCGAAGCTTCCGCGCGATCACCTCGCCCATCGCCGTGCGACGCGTCCAGATGCTCGCGGTCAGCCCGTACCGGCTCGCGTTCGTCCGCGCAACCGCTTCCTCCGCGGTCTGCACGACCGACACCGCCAGCACCGGACCGAACGTCTCCTCGCGCATCAGCGCCAGGTCGTCCCGCTCCACCTTCACGACCGTAGGCGGTATCGGCTGGTCGTCATCCGCCGGCAAGCCGCCGCATAGCACCTGCGCACCTGCTTCGATGGCTTCTTGCAGATGCCGCTGGACGATGACACGCTGCGCAGCCGTCGTGACGCGTCCGACCTCTTTTCGCTGCGTGACCTCTCGTGTCAGTTCGACCACCCTCCGCAAGAACCGATCGGCAATCGGCTGCTCCACATACACCCGCTCGATGGATGCGCAGTTCTGCCCGGCGTTCGTGAATGCCCCCCAGACCACGCCCCGGGCCGTCCTCTCCAGGCGTGCATCCGCCAGCACGATCGCAGCGTCGTTTCCCCCCAGCTCGAGCGAGCATGGAATCAGCAGCTCGGCACACTGGACCGCAACACGCTTGCCGGTGCTCGCCGAACCGATAAAGACCACCGCGTCGACCCCGCTCCCGATGAGCCTCGTCCCGGCCTCGCCGTCTCCCTCCAGGCTGCCTATCAGCCCCGATGGTACTGCGCCTTCGAACAGCGACACCACCATCCTTGCCACCTGCGGCGTCACCTCGCTCGGCTTCCAGACCACCGCATTGCCGCTGAGCACCGCGGGGATCAGGTGGCGCATGGCGATGATCACTGGGTAGTTCCAGGGCGTGACGAGCGCGATCACGCCACGCGGCACCCGCTCCACGCGCCCTCGCTTGCCTGGAAACACCAGCGGATCCGGCTCGATCGGCGACGGATCCAGCAGGCCCTCGATCGCCGTCGTCCAGTAGTCCGTCAGGTCGGCGATGGCCAACACCTCGGCCAGCAGTGCTTCTTCCAAGGGCTTGCCGGTTTCTTCCCCGATGCACCGGGCGAGCTGCTCGGCGCGCTGCAGCGCCCGCGTGCGCACCTGTTGGACCGCCCGCGCGCGTTCTCGCAACGAGACATCGGCCCACTGCTGCTGCGCGACCCTTGCGCGATCCACGACTTGCACGGCGTCGTTTCCTGCCGCGGGGGCGGTCTCGGCTTCCTGGTCTGCACTCGCTTCCGGGCGGTCAGCCGTCATGGCCGTGGTTCTTGCCACGTCCGGGGGCGGAAGTCATCGGTCCTCCGTGCGCGATCGCCGCTGCGACGGCCTCGGCCGCATCACAGGTTTCGCGTGCCGCGTCCGCCAGCCTGGCCGCATGGACGGCCGGGGCGAGGCCAGTGGCGGCAAGGCCGACACCCAACGGCAAGTACAGATTGGGCAACAGCCGGGTCGGGTCGTGCTGGTGCGTTCGAGCAGCGATGCGAGCCGGCGCTTCAATAGCGGCGGTGTGCATCGCCCGGATGGTCTCGTCGTTCGCAAGGGTTCGCATCGCCACCGCGTGGATCGCGACGAAACGCGGGTCGAGCCCGACCATGCGAGGGTGTCCGAATCCGGGCACGCGGCCTCGCAGCCGCAGGGACGTGTCCACCGCCTGGTCGACCGTGTTCGCCCGCAAGGTGGCAATCCACGATGCCGCTTCGGCGGCCTCCGTTGTGGCGTTGATAAGGTCATCCCAATGGGCAGTGCCCACGGTGAGGGTCAAAAACGTGCGTGCCAGGTCCGCGGCCGAGTCCCCTCCTTCGGTCAGGATGCGATCGACCGCGTCGTCACACGCGCGGATGGCGGCGGCGAGCCTTGCGCCGGCCACGGTATCGGCCAGGAGGGTGTCGAAGGCCGCCCGGGTCGATGCGGCGGGGAGTTCGCCCGTGGCTGCCAGCATCGCCGCCTCGCGCGGCGTCAAGGACACGATCTCGCCTGCGGGAATGCCCCGCACCTGCAGCGCGGGCCCGTCGATGGTCATGGGCAACGCACGAGCCTCAGGATGTGGCGAGACAATGCCTTCGCGCCGGCTGCGACCGTGCCGCTCGCAGCTTCGTTGTCGGTCTTCGGAACGGAAGGGTTTTCCACGCGACCGAACGGCACCGTACCCCGGTTCGGCCAGTGTGCGCAAGCGCGTCCCGATGCCGGGGTGTGTCCTGTCGGGTCGCGGTCATGACCGGGCGAAGCCGGGGGACCGAACGCACCGTCGGTTTCGCCATGGCGTGGACGCAAGCCCGGGCTTGTGCTTTGCTCGGCGATACGACCGCATGGCTACCCGCCCACGAGCTTGCGCAACGACGCCCCGCACGGCGTGCGTGGGGCTCGCGGTGATGGGGCTTGCGGCGGCTTGCACGCTCTCACCGATCGAGCCGTCGGCTGCCGGGGGCGATGCGGGAGTACCGGAGGCGGCCAGCGCTGCAGGTTCGCCGGAAGCGGGGGCCGATGTGGTGCCCGACAGGCCCGATGCTGCATGGGACCAGGACGTCGGTTCCGACGTAGCGGCCACCGACCGGAGGCTCGCGGTGTTCGGATTGCGCGACGGAGGGGTGCTGAGCGGCGAGTGGGTCGCCACCTACAATCACAACTACTGGTGGCACGACGCCGGCGCCGAGCTGACCTACGCGCTTTTCGACATCGGGAGCTACGCCGTCCATCCGGACGACCGAAGCTTTCGCATGGTGTCGTCGCTCGATGTCGAATCGATTGCGTACCAGCCATGGCCTGAGGGCCTGATGGCCTATCGCGACGCCTTGCGCGCCCTGGGATTCGCAATCGACGGCGTGCCGTTGGGCGGGTCGGTGCACGTGATCACCGCGCATGACTCCTACCATCTCGAGGAAGATGGCTATGGCGATTTCGCGTTCGACCTGGTGCTGACGGACGCGCAGGGGGCGAGGTACCAAGGGGACGGCACGCGCAACGAGAACTATTACACATGGGGGGCGGCCGTCACGCTGCCGACCGGGGGATATGTGATTGAAGTGGACAGGGACGAGCCGGACCACGACCCGGGAAGCTACGAGCCGGGGGCTGCGTCGAACCTGGTAGGAATCGCTTTGGGCGGATCGTTCTACTTGTACTTCCTGCATTTCCAACAGGGCTCGATCCCCGACGACGTGCGGCCGGATACTCTCCTCCCGCGAGGATCGCATCTGGGCAAGGTGGGCATGTCGGGCGTCACGCTCGAGCCTCACCTGCATGTGGTGCTGCTTTGGTACGACGCATCGGCGGACCCGCCGCGGTCGTGGAGCGTGCCTGTCGAGTTCCATGGTGTGGGGGTGGCGCAGACGCCCGCCGGACCCTTCATTTCCTATGACTACGTGGTGCCGCCGGCCCGGTCTTGGATCGCGCCAGCCGGTGCGCGGGGGCCGGGCTGAGGGCTCTGGCCCCGAATCTGTTGTAGGCCGAGCGCGTGACCACACGCCGTTAGGGGTCGACCGGATGACCGTTAGGATGCTGACGCGGTGTTTCGCGACGGTGTGGTTGGGGGGCAAGGTTTCAGCACAATCGCGCTGGCCCAAAGATTGCTGAGAAGGAGGGCTTTCAACAAGGAGGTTGTCATGCGTACGAGTGTGATGGGCGCTCTGGTTGTTGTGGCTGCCATGCTCGCGTGCGGCACCGCCCAGGCACGGGGCGCGGCCGTTCTGGTCCGGTCGCAATCGACGATCGAACGACCCGTGTTCGCGCGGGTAGCGACCCCCAACGTGGAGAAGATTCGCCCGGGCGGAGGCGGTTCTGGTGGCGGCGACTTTCGCGCGACGCGCGACCTTCGGCCGCCGCGTGAGGTCACCTGCCCGGTTGGCAGCCCCGGTTGTTTCCGGTGAAGGCGTGATGGCCGGCCGCCGACATGGGCGGATGACGCGGCCCTCTGGTTGACGGGAGCAGCGGCTGTTCCTCCTCCAGACAAGCCAGGACGTCGTCGTCCGGCGTGCTCTGAGCCCCTGCGCAAGCATCTTATGGCGATTCACGATGCCAAGGTTGCGTGGAGGGAATGGCGAAATGGGGCGTATGCCCGAACGGTTTGGGAGCAAGAACCCCTCGCCAGGGCTCCCCGAGGGCTCCGGAAGGGGTCAGCGAGACGTCGCTGGGAGCTTTCGAGGACGGGGGAAGGGGGCAGTGACACCTCGCTGGGGGCTTTCGAGGACGGGGGCGGGGCCAGCGAGATCTCGCCGAAGGCTGCCGAAGACGGGGGGACGGGTCAGCGAGCGGTTGGGCACGTTGGGAGGCTCGGAAGGTCGTGGTGGGTGGCGTTCTTGGCGATGATGTCGTGAAGGTTGGCGTCGGACGGTGGACTCGATGGGGGCTGGGCGGTCGGCGACACCGGGCGGAGGAGCGGGTGGGGCCGGACCTGCGTCACACGGACCGATGCTGGCGCAGCCCCCGGTCAGGACCGATCGTGTAGGCCTGCGGGCCGTCGAGCCGCGCGGGTGCCCGAGGAGCGGGTATTCGTGGGTCGAGGCCCCGCGATGTCCGGAGCTGAACGAAGACACACAAGGCGCTTTCCCCGCACACCTTTCCGGATGTCGGCAAGCCGTGGGAGCCGAGCCATGCGGGTTCGTTCCTCGACCGTGCATCCGTGAAGATCTTGCGCGCCAGCCCTGTCAGGCACAGGCGCACTGGCCAGGGCACCACAATCCGACTGCCGGACCAGGTCGTGGTGCCTGCCGTGGGAGACGTGCCGAATGACAATCGGCCCCGAGTGGGAGAAGCCTCGCGTTCTTGTGCGAGCCGCCTGACTCGCCGCTGGCGCGCGCCACGGCACGGCCTATCAGCACCAGATCGGCCGCGATCGGGCGAAGCCGCCGGCCGACGCTACTTGGTGCCGGGACACTTCCCAGGCACCTTGGTGCACAGGGAGTCGAACATCCGCTTCGAGTCCGAGTTGAGGCCGAACTGGAGAACCACGAACACGCCGATTGTCTGCTCCACGCGTATCCGCTCCGACGTCCCACCCGCCTCGTAGGATGCCGCCTTGATTTCGTCGAACCGGGCCGCGAACACGTTATCGCCTTTGATGTTTGCTACGCGCTTGGTCGTGAGCACGTTCAGGTTGGTCGCCATGCCCGTCAGGGTGTTGTCGTACAGCCAGATGATGACGTCGCCTTCGTCCAGGAGCTTGCGTTCCTCGAGCTTCTCGCGCTCGCCGTCCGAGACCTCATTGCCAGCACGAACCATCTCAGACCGTACCTTTTCGACGACCTTCTCCGTGCCGCACAGACCGCACCCCGCCGCGGCCGATGCGCAGCAAAACAATACCCCGTGAACCCATCGTGCTGTTCGTGCCATGCGCGACTCCCACGTTTGCTCAGTCCCCATGCAGGTCCAACAGGTCCCGAATGCGGCGGCAATGCTACCAGCGTGATGCGTCCGGTAAGATCACGCAGGCAGCCGTGAGGAGAGCGATGGATCGGCCGCGAAACCCGTTGCACGGGAACGCAACTGCACCGTTCCGGTGCGCTGCGTCTGCCTGGAGGCTGTGCAACCGGGTCCGGACGGGGGACTACAACTGTTGAATGCGGAAAGAGCACTTGGTGGCGGGTGGTGGAGGCAGTGGCGAGGACGGGCGGGCCTGGTCGGGCCGCAAGACAGGTTGGCTGTCGGCGCCACGGGATGCAACGGCACCTGCGGGCAGGATGCGAAGCAGCACTGAACCCGGCCGGATACGACCGGACTCGTCCGTCCCGGGCCCGAACAGGCGGCGGTCGATCCGTGTGAAAGGTTCCTGTCGAATCTCCGTTACCCAGACCGCTTCATGTGTTACGCGGGCTCGTGCCCATCCGACAACCGAGGTGACATCATGCGAAAGCCTCTCTGCATCGCCGCCGTCGTGCTTGGACTTCTGACTGCTTCCTGCGCCGGCTCGGGCGCCAAGTACCCTACCACCGACGCCCTCACGTTGAGCCGCGTCGTGCTCTACCGCAACGGGATCGGCTACTTCGAGCGCGTGGGTCATGTCGACGGCGACGTGCTTCGCATCAAGGTGCGCAAGGACCAGGTCAACGACCTGCTCAAGACGCTCACGGTGGTGAAACGGTCCGGTGGTCAGGCGGTGAGCATCTCGATGCCCCTCGATCCGCAGACGTGGGCCAATGCTGCGCTCGCCACCCTTGCGCCCGGTCGGGGCAGCTTGGCCGAGATTCTCGACACGTTGCGGGGCACTCGCGTTGAGCTTCTTACCTCCACAGGCTCTGCGTCCGGCCGCATCGCCATGGTCGAGGAGATCGAAGAGCCCGGACCGCAGACGGGCGGCGGTCCAGGTCCTGTCATCCACGATCACAACGTCACGCTCCTCGACGGTAGCAATCTCAGGGTCGTGAAGCTCTCCAAGGTGAAGACCATCACGCTGCTCGACGGTGACCTGGCGATGCAATTCAATCGCACGCTCGATGCGTCTGCGGGAGAGGGGATGTTCCAGCAGGTGGAGGTGGCGATTCGTCTGGCTGGCGCGGATGCGCACGATCTGCTCGTGAGCTACGTGGTTCCTGCTCCGATGTGGAAGCCGACGTACCGCGTGGTGCTGCCCGAGAGCGGCAAGGGCAAGGCGCTGTTGCAGGCATGGGCGGTGGTCGACAACACCAGCGGAGAGGATTGGACGCAGGTGCAGCTCGCGCTCACCGCGGGGGCGCCGATCGCTTTCCGCTACGACCTGCACACGCCGCGCGACGTCGACCGGCCGGACTTGACCGAGACCAGCGTGCGCAAGCGCGCAGCCGTGGCGCTGGGGGAGACGACGTACGCCCGGGACGAAGTGGAGAAAAAAGAGGCGCCGGCTGAAGCCGAAACGAAACCCGCACCGGAACCGTCGTCGGGGGAGGAGGATGAAACGGGGATCGCCGAAAACCAGACCCGGGTTGCGGCCGATCGATCTGTTGGCACCCGTGGAGCAGGTGGTGGATCCGCCGACCATTGGGCGCCCGCCAAGTCGACCAGGCCGCCGCGCACGTCGTCCGTTGCGCCCCCTCCGCCGCCCGCGTCGCCCAAGCCGCAGCAGCAACCGTCCGCGCCGACCCTCGACCTCGAATCGCTCCGGCAGAGCACGCTTGCACGGGCGCGCGCGTCTGCGGTCAGCGGTCTGAGCCGCTTCGACATCAGCACGCCGGTGACGGTACCGGACGGCACTTCCACGATGGTGGCGCTTGTCAACCAGGAGGTGGACGGCGAGGAGACGTTCCTGTTCCGGCCAGGCGGGGCGGGAGTCGGTTACGAGGCGAACCCGTATCGCGTGGTGCGTTTCCGCAACTCCACGCCGTTCGCGCTCGAGTCGGGGCCCATCAGTATCTACTCGGGCGGAAGCTTCGTGGGCGAGGGCATATCCGAGGTGGTCGGCGCCAACACCAGCGTCACCATCCCGTTCGCGGTCGAAACCGGCATGATGGTCACGTCGACGACGCAGCACGATGGCGAACAGATGCGCCTGCTCAAGATCGTACGCGGCGTGCTCGAGGTCGAGAACTTCTCGCGCATGACGACGGTGTGGAACGTCAAGGCGCAGACGCGTCGCGACGGCTTCACGGTGCTGATCCGCCATCCGAAGGCGGGCAGCAACTACCAGCTTGCGCCGCGTCCTGAGGGCACGGAGGATCTGGTCGACGCGTACCTCATTCCGGTGAAGGTGCCGGCAGGGCAGCAGGAAGCAAGTGTGAAGGTGGTGGAGCAGACCCCGTCGCGCCTGTCGATCAGCATCTGGGAGGGGCGCGCGGTGCCGCTGCTGGAAACGCTGTTGGTTTCGACGAGCATCACGCCGGAGGTTCGCGCACGGATCGAGCCCATCGTGCGGCTGCGTCAGGAGATTGGCCGGATCGACACGCAGGTCGAAGGGCTTACGAGGCAGCGCCAGGAGCTCGACCAGCGGGCGGAGGAGACTCGCCGCAACCTCGAGGCACTCAAGAAAGACCCCGCTGCGGGCGCGCTTCGCAAGCGTTTGAGCGACCGTCTCGAGCAGTTCACCAAGGATGGCGACCGGCTGAGCCGTGAGATTGTCGAGCTGCAGAGCAAGCGGATGGAGAAGAAGATCGAGCTGGAGGATCTGTTGCAGAACCTGGACTTTACCGCGCCGGTGCCGGCCACGCCCGGGGTAGCGCAACCGACACCGGTGGCGACGCCGGCGGTCGCCGTGCCCCCCTCTGTTCCGTCGAAGTAGACGGTCCGCACCGTGCCGCCGCGGTGCATGGCGCGGCGCCGGGCGAAAGCGCTTGGCATCTGGAACCAGGCTCCCCGGCCCGTCGCGGATCGGGTATCGTCGCGCCGCATGAAACGCTGGCTTGTGGTCCTGGCATTTCCCTTCCTGCTTTCCGCCTGCTCGAGCTGCGGCAAGACGACCTCTGACAACGCCAAGCCCATGGCGAGTTCCGCGGCATCGGTCCTTGTGGACCCCAACGCTGCCCCTGACCCCGAATGCGTCAAGCTGTGTCCCATCAACGGACGATGCAAGGCGAAGGATGGCAAGTGCTACGCATACCGCGAGATCGATTGCGTGCGCTGCATCGGTTGCAAGAGCTTCGGTGCCTGCACGCTGCGCGACGGCGCCTGTGTTGCGGAGAAAGCGGAGGACTGCCGTCGGTCGACCATGTGCGCGACGAATGGCCAATGCACGCCCAAGGATGGCAGGTGCGTGAAAGACGAGTAGCCTGGGGCGTTCTGGAGCCAGCCGACACGTGACTGCCCCCGATGCTGGACCAACGATGGCCGATCGGTTCGCGATCGCCATCACCAGTGGTGCTTGTGTCGCCCTTCAGATCGCTCTCACGCGTATCTTCTCCATCACGCTCTGGCACCACTTCGCCTACCTGGTCGTGGGGCTGGCGTTGCTCGGCTTTGGGGTCGCGGGGGCCTGGCTTGCATCGCGAGGCCAGCAGGATACGCGGTCTGTCGGAGACAGGCCCGACGCGCTCGCGCGCCGCGCCTCGGTTGCGGCGGTTGCGGGGTGGATCTCGGTGCTCGCCGCGATGGTGATCAGGCCGAATGCGCTGGAGCTGTTCCGCAGCCCGAGCGTGGCGTTCTCCCTCATCCTGATGGTGGTGCTGTGCGCCGTCCCGTTCCTCGGCGGGGGCGTCGTTCTCGGCACGGCGCTCTCTCGCTGGGAGGGACGGGCCGGGACTGTCTACGCGTGGGATCTGGTCGGCGGAGGTCTCGCGGGTACCGTTGCTGCGCTGCTGATTCCGGCGATCGGTGCGCTCGGGCTCGCGGCTGTGTGCATGTCGGCCCTCGCCCTTGCTGGTTTGATGTTTGGCTGGCGGACTCCATCACGGCCTCGAGCTTTGGGGACCATGGTCGCCCTCGTGGCCGCGTCGGTCCTGTTCCTGCGCGACGAGGACGCCTGGATCGTTCCGGCGCCCACCAAGGAGATCAGCCTCGCCCACCGGCCCGACGTCGGGATCCGGGCGGTGGACACGCGCGTGTGGACGTTGCAGGGCCGCGTGGACTTGCTCCGGGAGGTGAGGACCGCGCCTCTGGTGGCTGGGGAGGTCAACGCCAGGACCGGTCTGTGGCGTTCCCATCCGCTCACGCAGGACGGCGCAGCACCCACGGCCATCTATGCGGTGACGGACGATCCTGCCGAGTTGGCCTTCCTTCCGCACGCATCGACCGCCGCAGTCTGGCACCTTCGGGGCGCGTCGTTCGGTCCGCGCGGGTCGCATCCGGCTGGCGGTCCTCGCGTGCTGATCATCGGTGTGGGGGGCGGCATCGACATCATGAACGCGCTCGCGCACGGCGCGTCCCATGTCACGGGCGCTGAGATCAACCCCGGCATCCGTTCGCTGCTAACCGGGCCGTACGCCGGCTACTCGGGCAACCTCGCCGCCCGCGACGACGTCTCCATCGTGCTGTCCGAGGGACGCGCCTTCGTGCGATCGAGCGGGGAGAAGTTCGACGTCATCCAGCTCGCGGGGGTCGACACGTTCACCGCGCTGGCGAGCGGCGCGTACTCCCTTGCGGAGGCCTATGTCTACACGCAGGAGGCGTTCGACGACTACTTCGCCCATCTGCGCCCGGGCGGGTGCGTGTCGGTGTCGCGTCTGATCCTGGATCCTCCGCGCGAGACGCTGCGCCTTGCCGTCACCGCCGCGAAGGCCCTCGAACGACGTCGTGCCGCCGAGCCCTTCCGCCACATCGCCGTGCTGCGCGGCAAGGTGTGGGCGACCATGCTTGCGTGCAAGAGTTCGATCGCCCCCGACGCCTTGCAGCGATTGCGTGATTTTGCTGCGGCCGAGGGCTTCTTCCTCGCGTTCGACCCGGACCGGCTCGGTGACGACCCTTGGTCCCGCGCTCTTGCCGGCGCGCCTGAGGAACGCGCCACGTTCGTCGCATCGTACCGCTTCCGCATCGAGCCTCCGACCGACGAGGCCCCATTTTTCTTCAACTTCTACCGCCTGCGCAACCTTGTCCTTCTGCCGCGTCTGAGTTCCACCGAGATGGTCTACGGTACGGTCGTGCCCATCGGCCACGGCGTGATGCTCGTGTCGCTGCTGGTGACCGCGATGGCTGCTGGGGTTGGCATCCTCCGACCGTTGCGAAAGATCGACGCTGGCACTTTGCGCGAAACATCGCCTGCGCTTGCCTACTTTGGCGGCCTTGGTGTGGCCTATCTGTTGGTGGAGGTCGGCCTGCTCCAGCGCATGACGTTTCTACTGGGCCACCCGACGACGGCGCTGGCGTTCGTGCTCTGCGTCCTGTTGATTGCATCCGGTGTCGGCGCTGCGCTCACGCGGTGGATGGTCCCGGATCGCGCCACGCGGTGGCTACTCGTCGCGCTACCACTCGTGGTGTCCGCCGCCGCACTTGCAAGCTGGACCCTGGTCCCACGCGCCGTCGGGGCCAGCTTCGTTGCACGCTCCGGCGTCGCACTCGCCATCGTCGTGCCCTGCGGCTTGCTGATGGGGATGCCTTTCCCGATCGGGATCGAGCGTGTCCGTGCGGTTCGAGCCCGCCTCGTTCCGTGGGCATTCGGCGTCAACGCTTTCTTGACCGTGATCACCTCCGCGGCCGCACCGCTGCTCGCCCTTGACACGGGCTTTTCTGCCCTGCTGCTGATTGCCGCCATGGTCTATGCCGCTGCGCTTGCCATGGGCCGCAAGGCCCTGGCCTGAAGCGTCTTGCCAGCCCGACCATGCTGCGAGTTTGCCTTGGCTCGATACGCCCGGCTATCCTCGCCATCATGACCGGTGCCTTCCCTTGTGCAGCCTTGGGGCTGGCGATCCTGTGCTTCACCGCGGGATGCAGGGACAAGTGCCGGGAACGAGGGGAGTGCGTGCTGCAAGGCAGATGCGCTTCCCGCGGAGATCAATGCATCGCGGGCAGCGACGACGATTGCCGCAAGTCCGAAGCATGCAGGCGCGACGGCCTGTGTACCATGCGCATGGGCGTGTGCATCGCCGGCAAGGATGACGACTGCCGCCTGACCGAGGGGTGCATCGCCCGCGGCTGGTGCCAGGCCAGGGACGGAGTGTGTTCCCGGTCGGATGACTACTGCCGAGGCACCGACGGCTGTCGTACTGCGGGGCAGTGCTCGGGTCGGGGGCAGCAGTGTGTCGCGACGAAGTCTGAGGACTGCGCGCAGTCGGTGCTGTGCAAGAAGTTCGGCCAGTGTTCGGTGGTGGACGGAGGGTGTGAGCCATCGAGCGACGGCGACTGTCGGGGCTCTGCGCAGTGCAGGGAGCATGGCTTCTGCAGCTTCGTGTATGGCGCGTGCGTGGCCCGAGTGCGGGCCGACTGCGAAGGCTCGGACGACTGCCGCGATCTCGGGCATTGCACTCCGGTGGAGGGCAAGTGTAGGGCCGAGCGGTTCCTCGATTGCAAGAGTTCCAATGTCTGCATCCGCGAGCAGCGCTGCACGCCGAAGTTCGGCGAATGCGTGCGCGAGCCATGAACGCGCGCTTTGAACTCCTCGAGGCCGTGCGGCATGCTTGTCCGTAGCGGTCCAAGCTGTCATGTCCAACGCCCCTGAGACCCCTGACGACGTGTTTGACGGTGTCGAGCGCGCGATCGACTTGATCGCATCCGGCGATGTGCGGGCTGCAGCCTCCGAGTACCGGCGCCTTCTGGCGAGGGCCCCGCGCGCACCGGAGGTCATCGTGCTCGAGGGCATGCTGGCGTTACAAGACGGCGCATTCGAAGAGGCTGTGCGGGCGTTTGAGAAGGCGGCGTCGCTCGATCCGACGTACTCGTTGCCGCTGATCCTGGCTGCGGAAACGTACCTGATGGACCTGGATGACGCCGCGCGTTGCCTCGAGTTCTGCGGCCTTGCAGCCAGGGTTGCCGGGTCGGACGACGAACGCGCGCAGGTGTTGTTGCTCGAGGCCGACGCGTGGTCGACACGCGACCAGGACGCGGAGGTGAGAAAGCGCATCGCGCGGCTGGCAAAGCTCGATCTGACCGACCCGATGCTGTGCCAACGTGCCGGAGACCTTGCACTCGACTACGAGGATCTGTGTCGAGCTCGCGAGTGGTTCACCAAGGTCACCCAGATCGACCCGACTTGCGCCGATGCATGGCACGGGCTCGGCATCGTGTGCGAGGCGCAGGGCGACCGTGAACGCATGGTAGAGGCGTGGCTGAAGACGCTTGCGCTCGATGGGAGTCGTCAGCCCCCGCCGTGGCACATGTCCCGAGACGCCTTCGAACGTGCCGTGGAAGACGCGCTGGTCGGCCTGCCCGTCGCGATCCGGGACAAGCTGGCCGATGTGGCCGTGCTGGTGGAAGACGCCCCGGACGAGGGCCTGGTCCGCAACGGCGTGGACCCGCGTCTGCTGGGGCTTTTTTCGGGAACGCCGACGACCGCGCGCGGGATGCTCGACGCGATGCCCGACGACGCGGACACGATCCGTCTGTTTCAGCGCAACATCGAGGCGTCGGTGGAGGATGGCGACCAGCTCCTGCGGGAGATACGGATTACGCTCATCCACGAAACCGCGCACTACTTCGGTCTGGAAGACGCCGACCTCGAGGGCATGGGGCTCGGTTGATGCCGTGGTTGCGCACGGTTGACCAGCGCGTTGCGATCGACCACGCGGCAGGTCGCCTTGTCGTCCCGCGCTGCTGTGCGGACACGTTCGGGTACCAACCTGCCGCAGGCTGTAGTAAGCCGGGCTCGTCTCATGATCGATAATGTGCTGGTGGTGGGTGCTGGAGTCTCTGGGCTGGCGTTTGCGCGCGAGATTCTGAAAGAAGGCGCGACCGACGTCCGGATCGTGGAGAAGTCCCGCGGGGTGGGGGGCCGCTGTGCGTCGCGACGGGTCGACGGCCAGCCGATCGACCACGGTGTGCCGTTGCTGCACGGCGAGTCTGGTCGCTTTCGAGCGGAGCTTCAGCATCTGCAAACGCGCGCAACCGTCATCGCCGACTGGCCCTGGAGGGTGCGCGGCGACGGTGTCCCGTGTCAGCCCCAGGCGTACCGCGTCCAGGCGATGCGCATCGCGGTGGTAGAGGGCGTCAATCAGCTTCCGAAACAGCTCGCCGAAGGCCTTGCGATCCAGCGGGAGTGTCGGGTCGAGGCGCTGTCGTATGAGGGGGACAAGCTGCTGGTCCACACGAGCACCGGGGCGCAGACGTGCCGGACCCTCGTGCTGACCGCGCCTGCAGACCAGACCCGGGCGCTGATCGAGCCGCTCGCCCGCTTCGAACCGATCCGCAGCGTGGTCGGCCTGCTTTCTGGTGTCTACACGGTGCCGTCGTGGACCGTGCTAGCAGGCTTCGACCGACGCGACGGGGAGGACTGGCACCTGCAGCTTCCAGGGCCGGAGAGCATTGTGCACACGATCATCCACGACAGCTCCAAGCGACCAGGGCCGTGGACCACGCTGGTGATCCAGGCGCGAGCTTCGTACTCGCGGCAGCGGCTGGAAAGTGATCCGGCCGCGTGCACGGAGGACCTGATCGATGCTGCTGGTCGGCTCCTTGGTGCATGGGTGCGGTCTCCGCGATGGGTCCAGGCACATCGTTGGCGCTTCGCTCGTGTGCAACGAGGCCATGAGCTCGCCCATCCAATCGTCGTGACCTTGCCGGGTGGCGCCCGCATCGCGTTTTGCGGCGAAGCGTTTCACCCCCTCGGTGGTGTCGAAGGCGCTTTCCTTTCCGGGATCGCCCTCGCGCGACGGCTGGTTTCTCTCTCCGTTTGATCCTCGACAAGGAGTATCCGCCTCCCATGCCTCTCACCCCCATGCAGATAGACGAAATCCTCCGTTCGGAGCGCGACCACGACTGCCCAGGATTCGGCAAGGACAAGGTGTGCGTCCGCATCGTCGCCATCGCCAACCTGCCCAGCCGTTTCGGCGATTTTCAGATCGTTGCGTTCTGGAACAACCGCGACGACAAGGAGCACGTGGCGGTGGTGCGTGGCGACGTGCGTGGCCAGCACAACGTTCCGATCCGGGTTCATTCCGAGTGTCTGACGGGCGATTGTCTTGGGTCGTTGCGGTGCGACTGCCGCGACCAACTCGAGGCAGCGCTCGTTGCGATCGGCAAGCGGGATGTCGGCGCGCTCCTGTACCTCCGCCAGGAGGGCAGGGGCATCGGTCTCATCAACAAGATCCGTGCGTATGGTTTGCAGGACCACGGCCTCGATACCGTTGAGGCCAACCTCGCCCTGGGGTTCCGCGACGAGGAGCGCGACTTTGCGATCGCCGCGCACATGATCAAGAGCCTCGACATCCGCTCGGTGGAGCTGATGACGAACAATCCGTTCAAGATCGCCGAGCTCGAGAAGCACGGGATCGTCATTGCCCGGCGGATTCCGCACGAGCTGCCCCCCAACCCGTACAATCGGGCATACCTCGAGTCCAAGGTCGCGAAGATGGGCCACCAGCTCACGCTCGACGAGCAGGACGGGGCCGGGCAGCCGGTCAAGGCCGGATGACGCGGGCGTCGCGCTGCGGTCGGTGATGTCGAGGGCGGGGGTGGCGGTTTCGCGCGGTCCGGATCCTGACCGGGAAAAACCATGCTGTCGGGAAGGGCTTGCCGGGTGCGGCTCGCCGTTCCAATACAACGGGGACCCAACTTGACGTGGACGGCGCTCCCGAGGCGCGGCGTCTGGTACACTCTGGGCAGCTCAGCCAGCCAAGGACACCATGACCCTATCCGAGGAACCTTCGCCTTACCCGAGCCCAGGCGACGTCATCGACGGCAAGTATCGGTGCGAGCGGCTCCTCGGGGTGGGGGGCATGGGCGCCGTTGCGCTTGCGACGCACCTGTTGCGCAAGGCGCCGGTCGCGCTCAAGTTCATGAACCCCGCCGTGATGGCGGAGCCCAGCGCCACCGAGCGGTTCATCAACGAAGCCATCGCCGCCTCGCGCATCGACAGCGAGCATGTCGTCAAGATCTTCGACGTCAGCCAGCTTCCGAGTGGAGCGCCATACCTGGTGATGGAGTACCTCGAGGGTCAGGATCTTGCGCAGATTCTGGCGAACGAAGGCAAGCCCGGGCTCGAGAGCCTCCCTCGCGCGGTGCACTTCGTGGTGCAGATCCTGCGTGGGCTTCAGGTCGCCCATCACGCGGGGATCGTCCATCGTGACATGAAGCCTTCGAACTGCTTCGTGGTCAACAGGGACGGCGAGCCTGATTTCGTCAAGCTGCTGGACTTCGGGATCAGCAAGGTCGAGCAGCCTGGTGGCATGTCGCTCACGCGCACCAACTCGCTGCTCGGCACGCCGCTGTACATGGCGCCGGAGCAGGCGCGCAGCGCGAAATATGCGGACGCCCGGACGGACCTGTACGCCACGGGTGTCATCCTCTACGAGCTGCTGTCGGGAAGCACACCGTACAACACGGAAACGGGCGAATTCGCCGACCTGCTGCTCAGCATCTTCACGGCGGACGCGCGTCCGCTCGAGCAGCTCCGTCCGGACCTGCCGGTCGATTTCTGCAAGCTGGTACACAAGTGCTTCGCCCGTGACCCCGCGCATCGTTTCCAAAGCGCATCGGAGATGATCGAGGCCCTCGCACAGTGGGCAGACGAACGAAGCCGTGCGGTCATCGACGCGGCCAGGCGGCGTGCCGCTCGTGCTGGAAGCTCGCCCGCTCTTTCGTCGGTCGCGCTTCCACCGCTCCCGGGGCTGTCCAAGGTCGAGCCCAAGGTTACCGCCGCGTCGGTTGCTCCTCCTCCGCCCTCGGAGGTGCTGCAGCCTCCAGCGCCGCCCGACACCCTCGCCACCAATGTCGCCCGGCCCGCATCGCCTACCGTCGTTCGTAAGCGCACCGGCGCCGTCCTGTTGGTCGCCGCTGGATTCCTCATCGCGGGCCTCGTCGCAGGCCTGGTCATCTTCGACAACCTTCGATCCAAGCCGGACCCGCAGGGGCTTGTCGCTGCAAGTGCCGACGGATCCGTTGTGCCTCCTGTTCTGCCCGTGTCGTCGCCGGCAAACTCCGTGCAGCCGCCTGCGTCTCCGGCGGTCGTGGTCCTCGCTCCTCCAGTTTCGTCGCCGTCCGCGTCTGCGACGACCGCTCCGGTGACGACCCGGCCGCCCGCAACTGCACCTGCCACGATTGCGCCGCCTCGCTCCGATGCCGGCCGTCCGCGCATCGGCGACATCGATATCCAGCAGTGAACCTGATGAAGACCTGGGGGATCTATTGCATGCACCGACGATTCGTCCCAATCGCTTTGGTTGCTTCCGTTGCTTGTTTCTCGCCGATGCTGCACGCGCAGACTGGGCGTCGCGACGGTGAGACGACCCGGCCCAAGCGCACCGCCATCCGCGACGAGCTGCCTCCCGATGCGCGGCGGTCCTGGAACGCCGCCCTCGAGCTGTACGAGGCGAAAGACTATCGCGGTGCGCGTGTCGAGTTCCTGCGCGCCTACGAGCTGTCGCGCAACCCACGGGTTCTGTTCAACGTGGGGGTTTGTGACAAGAACCTTGCGCGCTATGCGCGTGCCATCGCGGTCTGGCGGCAGCAGCTCCAGGAAGGGGCTGCGGCACTCTCCACCGAAGAGGCCGACGCGACGCGGGCGGCGATCGCGGCGGCCGAGCAGTTCGTGTCGACGGTGCAGGTTACGGCGAACGTCGATGGTGCGACCTTGCTGGTCGACGACGAGATCGTCGGGCAGACACCCGTTGCGGCGCCTGTGTCGATCGAAGTGGGACGCCATGTTTTGAAGCTGCGCAAGGACGGCTACCAGGAGCAGAGCGTGGAGGTGACCATCGCCGGTGGCAAGCCCGAGCAGGTCTCGTTCAAACTCGAACCCCTGGTTCGGACCACGATCGTGACGGTAACCGTGCCGAACGTCCCGGGGGCAAGCGTGTTCATGGACGGTACCGACATGGGGCCGGCGCCGTTCAAGGGAGAAGTGCCTGTCGGGCGGCACACCTTTGAAGCGCGTGCGCCCGGTTTTGTCGCCGCCAGGCAGACCAGCGACGTCGTCTACCAGCAGCCGCTCGACCTGACCCTCTCGCTTGCTCGAGAGCGTCACGAAGGCAAGGTGCGCATTCGTGTCGACGAGCCCGACGCGGTGATTCTTGTGGACGGAAAGGTCGTGGGATCCGGGCGGTGGGAGGGCGTTCTGCCCAGCGGCGGGCACCAGCTCACGGTGAGAAAGTCGGGGTTCGTGACGTACACCACGGACCTGGCGTTGACGGACGGTCAGGTGCGCGACGTATCCGTGCCGATGCGCAAAGAGGAGAAGGGGGCAACGTGGGTGTGGTGGACCGCTGGCACCCTCGCCGTGGTGGCGGGGGGGGCGGTGGCGGGCTACTTTGTCTTCAGGCCGACGAAGGAGGCGCCCGTCACGGGGACGTGGGCGCCGGGGTTGCTGCCGGCTGGTCTTCGTTAAATAGATCGCTTGGTTTTCAACATGCTTCGTTACAGGGGAAGGGAATCATGCTCATGAGAAATGTCGCGTTTCCGCTTCGCGTCGTGATGATGACCGTGTGCAGTGCTGGCCTTGCCGCTTGTGCCCAACAAGAGCAGACGGAACTCGTTGCGGGCATGACCACCCAGATGCAGGTGCCCAAGGAGCTCAACAGTGTCGGCATCGTGATCAACTCTGGCGGACGCCAGCGATTCTGTTCCGCCTATCCGGTCGCTGACGGCGAGGTGACGTTGCCCTCCACGCTCGGCCTCGAGCCTGCCGACTCGCCGTCCGACCCGGTCACCCTGTCCGTGCTGGGCTTCACCCAGCCCCAGCCCGACTTCGAAACCACTTGTGTCGCCGCCGTGCCCGATGTCGGCGACAACAGCGTGACCGTGCTCCGGCGCCGTCGCACGCCCTATATCGAAGACAGGATCCTGTACCTGCCGATGCCGCTGCGCCACGCGTGTACTGACACGCGCTGTCCCGATGGGGAAACCTGCATTGGCGGAGAGTGCAAGTCGCAGGACATCGACCCGAATGTTCTGCCAGACTACAACGACAGTCTGGTCTACGGCAACACGAACACCTGTTTCTCTCTGTCCAACTGCATGCCGCCCTATGCTGCAGTCCCAGCACAGCTCGTGGACCCTGCCGATTGCCGGTTCCGGGTCGACGTGCCTGACGGTGCCGGCGTCCCCATCAACGGCTTGAACGTGCGTATCCTGCACGAGAACTTCACGCCGGAGGTCCTGGACCTGGATCCCGAGGAGGGATTCGTGGTCGACGACCCGGCGAGGCCGACCGAGTTTCGGCTCGCTTCGAGCCTTTGCAATTCTCGATACAAGAAGGGCAAGGTTCTGGGCGTGTGGGGGAGCACCCTGTGTCCTGCCAAGACGCCGTTCCAGCCGCTTTGTGAGGATGACGCGCGCCAGCTCATGGCGGGCGAGTACAGCCCGTATGGCGAGGCCACGTGTGTGCAAGGAGACAGACTGCACCCCACCGAGAGCGCGCTGTACGTGGTGATGGACCGGTCCGCGAGCATGCATGAGTTCTTCGGGCCGGAAGGGCTGCAAGAAGTGCTGGGGCTGTCGCTGCAGGACCCGGTGTTCGAGCGCACCTATGTCGGCTTCAAATTCATGCCCGCCTCGCCATCGGATTGCTCGGCCACGGAGTCTTCGCCCAACTCGTTCGCTTCGCTCACCGGACCGAAAGACGTCCCCTTCGTCCTGGCCGTCGACGCTCGCCAGGCGGTTGCGGGCCTGATCGGTGACACGAGCAACGTGCTGTCCGACGATCCCCCGCTGCTGCTCGATGCGGTGATGAGCCCCGGAGGTGCCTATGCCGCCTTGTCCTCGCTGCAGCCCACGGCGCCGTCCACGGCATTCAATCGGCGTGCCCTGCTGATCCTCGGCAACCGCGATCTGTGGACCCGGTGCGGCGGCGCGTCGCCCGCGGATCTCGCAGCCCAGGCGCTCGCCGATGAGATTCACACGTACGTGGTAGCCCTCGAGGCACCCGCAGGCACGGACCAGGGGGGAAGGAACCCGGTCGCCGACGCCGAAGCGATCGCCCTGGCAGGCGGCACCCAGCTATTCGATGCAACCACCGACCCCAATGCTGGCGCACTCGCGCTCGCCACCATCGTCACCGACTTGGGCTCGTGCATCTACGACCAGCCGGAAGGTGTCCCCCTCTCCGCGCAGCCATCGTCGTTCACACTCTCGTATTTCGACCCGGTCACGCAGCTCAAGGTGGTTGTCAACCACGATCCCGCTTGCTCGGCGTCGTCGACCGATGCCTCCGGGTGGAACCTCGACAGTCAGGGCAGGGTGCGCATCTGCGGCAGCGCATGCGAGGCATTGCGCAACACCATCAAGGCGTCGGCCTTGTTTGCTGCGCAGCAGTCGCTGCCGCCCCCGCTGATTCCCATTCACGTCAACGCTCCTTGCAGCCAATAGGATGGGGAAGGCGCGTGGATGGGAACGGACAGGGCGCCATCGGTTTCGGCGCAGGGCCACGCACCCAGAGGGACGGAGGCATCGAGGCTTGGGAGGGGCGCTCTGCAAGTCTGGCGGCCAAGCCCCGATGCATCGATGGCGCTTGGCGCAATCTGCGGTCAATGCGATACGAACGGGCGACGTGGGTGGCAGACGGCGTTGGCAGGGCATGGAAGGCCGAATACGAGGAAACGATATAGGCAAACGAGAAACACAAGTATCCATGGTTGTGGTGGATAGCGGACGTACGGAAATCGTTCCTGGTAATTGCGATCGTAGTGGCCGTTGGCGTGTGGCTGGGCTGCGGCCTTGGGATGGATGTCGATGGCTACCACTATGACCCTGGCGTTAGCGGCGCGAGTGGGGGCGCGGCAGGAACGGTGGGCGTGGGGGGCACCGGTGGCGACGGTAGCGCGGGAGGAAACGCGGGCGGCTGCGCAGCTTGCGGACCGTTGGAAGCGTGCTACGCGGGGCAGCGATGCGTTGCGAAGTTGGTTCCGATGCCGGGCGGGTATTCGACCGACGCGACGGATGTGACGAGGTCGCAGTACGAGACGTGCCTCGCGACCGCCCCATCGACCTCCGGCCAGGCGTCGTACTGCGCGTGGAACGTGGATCATGCACCGGAGGCTGCGTGCATGGCGAATGACCTTGTACAAGCATCCACAGGGATGTGTCGACTGGTGTGACGCATAGGCGTATTGCGCGGCGAGTCGGAAGCGGTTGTGTGGCAAAATCGGCGGAGGCCAGAACCCGTCGCTTGACCATGCGAACGCGACGACGACCCAGTGGTACGCAGCAGGCTCGGCGGGGGGCCAGTAATTCTTTCCGTACGGGAATGTGCATGAGGCGCAGACACGCAATGGTTACGACAACACAACGACAGGTTGCGGGACCGGAGCTTGCGTGACGACGGAAGTCGGGAGTCTTGTTGGCAGCCAGTCGACGACAGTCGGTTATGAAGGAGTGTACGATCTCGGCGGCGACGTGTGGGAGTGGGAAGACTCGTGCGTCTCCAGTGCTGGACCAGAAGACACTTGCCACACACGAGGTGGTAGCTTGGCCGTCAGCGCCGGCACCCTCCGCTGCAACGCTGGCAACGGCAGCCAGCGTGACAACCATGAATGGTCCCTTGGGCTGTGCTGCTGCTCCGCCCCCTGACTCGGATGCATGTCCGGCGGTCGTCTGGACGGCAGATCACACTGCTTGAAGCGGTACTGCACCGCACATGATCCGCAGTGCTTGCGCGTACGGCCCGCCTTCGATTCGGGATGTCACCCCACGGTACGCGTACCAGCAATCGACTCCGCGTAACGAGTTGCACGGGAGGGCTTTCGTAGGCTGGAACGCGCCTTTCGCTGGAATGGACCACGAGGGACCGATACGCATGGAGCACGGTCGTGAGACGGCCGGGCGCGCCATGGCCGACATGTGCCGTGCTCGTGTTGCTCAGGTTCGGCAACGACGACCACGGACTCCGCCGCGCTGCCGTCGACGACCAACGCGAGCGATGCGCCCAGAGCAAAGACCTATGCGGCTGCTCCTCACCGGGCGCGTCAAGAACCCGACGACCTGACGCAGGTGGCCGCGTCGGCGTGGTCGCATGGTACATCGCGTGGTCAGATTCACGTTCGCTCAGATGAATCGCCACGCGCCCCTGGCGCGTCCCATCGTCCGTCCGGCGGATTCTGGTCAGAACCGCCCCCCGACCGTCATCCCCGCGATACTTTCGTGATGCCCGCGTCCACCTGACGGGTAGACGACCGGCCCGTTTCCCAACCCGATGATCCCGACCGACCATGCCACGAAGTTGAACGGTACGATGTCTTTGGCTGCCTCCGCCGCCTCTACCCGTGCCCGGTCGTTGCACGCCTTCGTCGACGAATCGCAATGCTGGTCGATCGTGTGCTGCCTGCTGCGCAGCATCCAGCCCGTCACCACGCCCGCCTGACTCCGGCAGCGGCCACACCTCCGAGCACGTACGCCAGTGTGTGGTTGGGTTCGGTGTCGGCCTTGCTCGGACCCGTGTGGCGAAACGCCAGCCTGACTACCCTGTGTTCGCCCTCTTCTACTGTCACTTCCATCCGCTGCTCAGGCAACCCAGGCGCTGACCCGATGGTCGCCCCCGCGACCGCGAGCGTCGTCAGGGCAGCGACAACGAAAGCATATCCGACAGGCGTTTTCATCGGCATCCCATGGGGTCTTTTCTTAGATCGCAGGTGGCACGTGGCTTGGGAGGTGGTGTCTCACTGGCGGGGACGCGCCTGTTGGCGGTATGGTCTGCGACTTGGCAGGCACGACCTTCGCCGGTGCCGCCGCCGAGTCAGTGGTCGCGACGACCGTAGACGCGTTGGTGGAAGGCGGAGATGACTGCACTGCGGCCGCGGCGCTGTCCGCCATGGTTGACGTGAGGGCGGTGGGCGGGTTCACGACAACACTGCTCGGCGCTGCCGGGGCGTCTGGGGAACCGTCCGTCGCACCGGGGCTGGAATTGCTGCCCAGCGCGGCCACCCTCATGACCATCACCGCCAAGGCGCCCACGACCACCAGCGAGGCTGCGCCACGCGGTCTTCCGACGCGGGGCGGTCGTTGGAGGACCTCGACGGGGGTTTGTCCCGCACCAACGCCCCCGCCACGGTTTGGCCGACCGCTAACCCGACGATGTCGGCCGGAAGGGGAGTCCCCTTCCTGGGATGCTGCCACCTTTCTGTCATATTCGTTCACCGTCGGCGTGGCTGAGCAGACGGACCCCGAGGTCCGACGCGCGACTGGGCCCATGCTTGCGCGTACCGACTACCTGTGCAGGCCTACGATCCCGCGATTGATGAGCGACCGCGATCGTGGATGCATCGAAGGCGATGAGACGCCGCCCCTCGGCAAGCGAGGAAGGCACCGCATTCCGCGCGCAGAACGAAGCACGGATGTCGGTACCTCACGCACCGTGGCACCGTCCCAGCGTGATAGACTTGGGCTTGGAAGCGACGAGGCCGCGTGCCTTCCTCCTCCACGCCCCATCGCACGCTACCGTTCCTCCGAGGGAGGATATCGTCGCGTCCACGCCATTCGGCACGCAGGCGGACCGACGAGCGTGTCCGGGACTGACGAGAGCAAACCCCCGCCGGTGATTACGAAGCGCGTCACAGCGTCCGCGCGACCGTGGCCCTGCAAACAGGTTGCGTTCGGTCCCGGAAACCATCGGTTCGGGACTGCAGTCCTGGGTGCGCCTACGAACTCGTCGCCAAACGTGGCGGAATCCGTCCAAACGCCGTAGTGCGCGACTCCAAACTTCTCGTCCGTGACAAAGTCGCAACCGGTTTCATCTACGGAGTTCGACAGAATTCGCACTCAACACAAGCCCGCACAACGAGGCAGCGAGGTCATGCACGGATCACGGACCGAACTGCATTCCCACGTAAGGCCCCAGGTATAGCTGAGCGCCGTTGGCAAGGTCGTACGCAGGTGTGGCGATCGGCTTCGACGTCACCCCCTGCGCCTTTGATGTCATAAATCGGTCCGTCTCCGCGGCCGTGCGGGCGTTCTCTTTGGCCGTCTCGCCCCAGAACCACACGCCCGCCGTCAGAGCCGTTGTATCGCCCAGCATCCAAGTCGCGGACAGATCGATCGAAACACCTGGCGAGACATAGCTCTTGGGGTCCGGGATAAACTCTTCTTGGAGCCCACTGCCGTCCGTCGCGGTCGAAGACCGCCGCATCCACATCTTGCGCCAGGAGAAGCCGACGCCGAGCGCGGCGCTGGCGTGCAGGCGCGGCGTGAACTCGAACCTGCCACGAACGCGCGCTGCGCCGAGCCCGCCCGCCCGGAAGATCGTGAACTCCTCGTCGCGTGCTGGTGCGGCCACCAGCGGGTTGATGTCCGACCCGTGGACACCGTCGAAGCTGACCGTCGGGTTCGCCAGGTCGGCCAGCGCTCCAGCCAACACCTCGAATCCAATTGGATCCAGCGCATAGCCCACGTAGCCGGCTGCCAGCGCGCCCTTCGGGCTCGACCTATCGCACGACGTTGCGCCGAGCGTCTCGCAATTGCGATCCATCGTGGTGCTTGCGCCCCACGGCATCAGGGCCATCCCAAGCTGGAATCCGCCGTAGACCCCGTCGCGGATTCGGGTGCCCCGCGCGTCGGATGGACCGCCCATACCGTCGACTTGCTGCTGGAGTGTGACCGACTCCGCCAGCACTTGCTGCTGTGTCAGGGTCACGGTCTTCTCGTAAGGCAGATATCCGGTGCGCTCGACCCGAATGCGGTGCTCTCCGGGCGGGACGTCTCCTGCATAGGATCCCTCGCCTACCTTCGAGCCATCGAGGAAGATGGTGCCCACGTTGTCGCTGATGCGTATTTCCACCCGGGCCGTGGAGACCACGGCTTCTAGCTCCACCTCCACCGACTTGCCCTTCTCGACCGACACGATCTTCGGCGGTGCCGTCAGCCCCGTTCCTCGCCCGCTCACCTCGTAGCTCTTGGGAGCCAGATCCCCCGTGTATGGGGCAGCCCCCATGTCGACCCCGTCGAGCAACACCCGAATCGCCCGCCCGCTCTTCTCGCGCACCACCAGCTTCCCTGTCTGTGCCTCCTGCTTGAGCTCCACCGTCACCACGACCTTCCCGTCCGGAGGGACCGAGATGGCCTGGTCGAATGGCGTGAATCCCTCCTTGCCGACTCGTAGCTGGTGCGCGCCGGATGTCACCCGCATGAGCTGCCGCACCGGTGTCATGCCCAACACGGCCCCATCCATCTGCACCGTCGCGCCGTCCTCGTTCACGCGGATCGACAGCGCACCGGTCACGCTTGCCAGCTCCGCCAGACGCTTTTCGATACGGCTTCGCGTACGCTGGCTGAGGTTCCGCGCGTACGTCTTCAGCAAGTCGTCGTAGGCCTCGTACGCCCGCGGCGTGTTGCCCAGCTTGTCCTGGGCGTCGCCCACGCCCTGCAGCGCTTCGGCCGACGGTTGTAGCGCGTTGGCTGCCGAGTACTCCTCGAGGGCGCGCGCCCAGTCACCCGCCTTTGCTGCCTTGTCGCCCGCTTTGAGGTGGTCCCGCGCCGTTGCTCCTGATGCCACGGTCCCGGCTGTGGCTTGCGCCCATGCCGCCCGCGGTGCTGCCGTGGCGACCAGCGCCACCATCAGGACCACGGCGATACCCTTGCTTGCGCACGACCCAACCACCAACGTTGTTCGAACCGCTCTTCCCCTCATGCGTTTGCACCCATCCGGCTGTCTTTGGGGTTCGATTCCCCCTGCTGCCTTGAAGCGTGAAGTCGTCATTCGCAAGAGGGGGCCCTTTCGCCGACCGACTCGCAGCATAGCCGAAGTGCCCCGCCTGGGCCACGCGATCGTGTGTCGAGCGGATCGGTGCAACCGGTCCGCTGCGGTGCGGATTCGCAGAGCAGACCGGGGTACGACTCAACGCGTCGGCGGTGGCCGCCCACTGCGCGAGTCAGGCGGCCAGGACTTTTGGTTTGCACGCAGGCGGCCTGTTCTTGGCGGCTTGGAGACAACCTGGGCGGGTAAGGTCTTGCCGCGTTCGGTGACCGGCTACGGAGTCGACCCGGCGACGCATCCAGGCGATCGCTGGCCGTCGCAGATTCTGCACGATCTCCTAACTGCCGCAGACGCGCGATCCTCGCCCCCAACGAAGCCTCCTGAGGGTGATCCGAGTGCTTGCCGTCATGTCAGGGAAGCGATGGAGGAGGAGAAACGATATGGGCCCCAACCCAGGCCTGGACATCGTCAGCCCCGGCGACGTTCTGAGCTTCCCAGTGTGGCCGACGCGCAGCTAGAATCGTCCCGCTGCGTTCGCTGCGACATGGCACGAGGCCTGCTGTCTGCTAGACGATCTCTCCCACCCTTGTTCCACGCTTTCACGGAGGTCGGCTCATGCGTCACCGCACCAACTCCACGCTGATCGTTTCTTGGGCGGTTTTCTTCGGGTTGGTCGTACCGGCTTGCGGTCGGTCCGAGATGGATTGGGACGACCTCAATCCTTCTGACCTGGGCCAGGGTGGCACAGACCCGGACGGCGGTGACGGGGGCAGCGGCGGCACATCCACTGGCGGTACGGGCGGCTTCGGCGGAAGCACAGGCGGCTTCGGCGGGAGCACGGGTGGCTTCGGCGGGAGCATGGGTGGCTTCGGCGGGAGCACGGGTGGCTTCGGCGGAAGCACGGGCGGCTTCGGCGGGAGCACGGGTGGCTCCGGAGGAAGCACGGGCGGCTTCGGCGGGAGCATGGGTGGCTTTGGTGGAAGCACCGGTGGCTTCGGCGGGAGCACGGGTGGCTTCGGCGGGAGCATGGGTGGCTTTGGTGGAAGCACCGGCGGCTTCGGCGGGAGCACGGG
>Ga0209018_1000786_pt1 | contig 28037 bp, 30 predicted proteins | sample YNPBryBLVA2012_FD_185814 | JGI IMG/M metagenome (GOLD analysis project Ga0209018, IMG submission 185814) | Anoxygenic and chlorotrophic microbial mat microbial communities from Yellowstone National Park, USA - YNP Bryant BLVA 2012 (SPAdes)... ...
GACCGTTCAAGCGGTTGACAGAACAGGGAGTTAGCGCTATCATACCCATTCCGTCGATCCGGAGGTGCGGATGTACGCGATCATTGCAAGTGGCGGGAAGCAGCACCGGGTAACCGCCGGAGACCTGTTGAAAGTCGAGCGGCTGGAGGCCCAGGCGGGACAGGAGCTCTCTTTCCGGCCCCTGTTGGTGGTGGACGGGGAGAGCGTCTACTCGGCCGACGGGGCCTCGGCCTTCACCGTCAAGGCCAAGGTGGTGGGCGAGGGCAAGCACCGGAAGATCCTGGTCTTCCACAAGAAGCGGCGGAAGCAGTACAAGAAGATCTACGGCCACCGCCAGCCCTACACCCAGATCGAGATCCTCGGCATCGCCCGGGACTGAGGGAGAATCGGCCATGGCTCACAAGAAAGGCCAGGGAAGTTCCCGGAACGGAAGGGACAGCAACGCCCAGCGCCTGGGGCTCAAGCGCTTCGGGGGCCAGCTCGTGAAGGCGGGCACCATCCTGGTCCGCCAGCGGGGCACCCCGTACAAGCCCGGCATCCACGTGGGCCGCGGGAGCGACGACACCCTTTACGCCCTGGCGGACGGCGTGGTCTCCTTCCGCCACCGCGGGCGCCTCGGGCTGTACGTCGACATCCTGAAGCCCTGACGACGGGGAATGTTTCTCGACTCCGTCCGGATCTTCGTCGAAGCGGGCCGCGGCGGGTCGGGATGCGTGAGCTTCCGCCGGGAGAAGTACGTTCCCCGGGGGGGGCCCGACGGGGGTGACGGCGGGCGGGGCGGCCACGTGATCCTGGTGGCCCGCCCCCAGGTCCGGACCCTCCTCGCCTACCGGTACAAGCGCAAGTTCCAAGCCGAAAAGGGGCGCCCCGGCCAGGGCGCCCTCAAGACGGGCCGCCGCGGGGCGGACCTCGTCCTGGCCGTTCCTCCCGGCACCGCGGTCTACGCCGAGGAGGACGGCACCCTCCTCTGCGACCTCGTGGAAAAGGGCCAGCGCTTCATCGTGGCCCGGGGCGGCAAGGGGGGAAAGGGCAACGCCCGCTTCAAGAGCGCCACCCATCAGGCCCCCCGGGAGTTCGAACCGGGGGGCGAGGGCGAGGCCCGGTGGCTCCGGTTGGAGCTGAAGCTCTTGGCCGACGTGGGGCTGGTGGGCCTGCCCAACGCCGGCAAGTCCACCTTCCTGGCGGCCGTCTCCAACGCCCGTCCCAAGGTGGCCCCCTACCCCTTCACCACGCTCCGGCCGGTGCTGGGGGTCGTCGAGTGGAGCCGCCACCGCTCCTTCGTCGTCGCCGACATCCCGGGCCTCATCGAAGGGGCCCACCGGGGCCTGGGCCTGGGGGACCAGTTTCTGAAGCACGTGGAGCGCACCCGGGTTCTCCTGCACCTCGTGGACCTCTCGGACCCCGTCTCCCCGCCCCTGGAGCGGGTACGGACGGTGGAGGAGGAGCTCCGGGCCTACGGGGCGGGGCTTTCGGAGAAGCCGGTGGTCCTGGTGGGCACCAAGGCCGACCTCCCCTTCGACGCCGAGGCGGAGGCGGCCCTCGCGGACCACGCAAAAGAGCGGGGCCTTCCTTACTACCGCGTCTCCGCCGCCACCCATCGGGGCCTGGAGGCGGTCCTCGCCCGCGCCTGGAAGACCCTCCACGAAGAGGACGAGCCGTGAAGATCGGCATCCTGGGGGGCACCTTCGACCCGCCCCACCTGGGACACCTTCGGGCGGCCCGGGTGGCGGAGCGGACCGCCGGCCTGGACGCGGTCCTCTTCGTGCCCTGCTCCCGCCAGCCCCTCAAGAAGGCACCACCCCAGGCATCCCCCTTCCACCGCGCGGCGATGGTCGCTCTGGCCCTCTGGGGCCGGTCCCGGTGGCTGCTGGAGGACTGCGAACTGAAGCGGGGGGGAACCTCCTACACCATCGACACGGTGAAGGAACTGGGCTCCCGCTTCCGGTCCGCGGAGCTCCACCTCATCCTCGGCGCCGACGCCTTCGAAAGCCTCCCCCGGTGGAAGGACCACGAGGAGATCGTGAAGCGATGCCGCCTGCTGGTGGTTCCGCGTCCCGGAGCCTCGCCGCCTTTCTTCTTGGGGGCCGATCTCGTGCCCAACGTCCGCCTCTGCCGGACGAGGCCCCTTGACGTGAGCAGTACGGACGTACGAAAAAGGTTCGGCGAAGGACTCGGTCTCTCCGGGTTGGTACCGGCGGAGGTGGAGGCCTACATCCGGCGCCACGGTCTCTACGATGCCGCGAGGGGCTCCTTTCGCTAGGAGGTTTCTGTGACGCCAGAGGACAAGGCCGTCCTTTCCAAAGCCGTGTCGGTACTCGAAGACGGCAAGGCCGAAGAAACGGTGGTGCTGGACCTGAGGGCCCTCACCTCCATGACCGACTACTTCGTCCTGTGCCACGGCACCAACACCCGGCAGGTCCAGGCCCTGGCCCGGGACCTGGAGGAGGCCCTCCGGGAGCAGGCGGGCCTCCGGCCCCACCACGTGGAGGGGCTTTCCGCCGCCCAGTGGGTGCTGATGGACTACGGCTTCTTCATCGTCCACATCTTCCTCGCCGAGAAGCGCTCGCTCTACGACCTGGAGCGCATCTGGATGGACGCGCCCCGGGTCGCTCCATGACCGAGCCCCGGCGGCTCGTCGGCCGGGATCCGGCCTTTCGGACCGCCCTGGAGCTGGCCCGGCGGGCCGCCCTCTCGCGGGGCCCCGTCCTTCTCGTCGGCCCCACCGGCAGCGGCAAGAGCGCCGTGGCCCGGTTCATCCACCGCTGCCGGGCCGGGGCCACCGGTCCCTTCGAGGAGTGGCACGCCGCCTCCATCCCCGCCGAACTCTTCGAGGCGGAACTCTTCGGCGTGGACCGGGGGGCCGCCACCGGCGTAGCCCCCCGTCCCGGCCTCTTCGAGCGGGCGGCCGGGGGCACCGTGTGCCTGTCGGGGCTGGAGCTGCTGGGTTCCGGCCAGCAGGCTTCCCTGTTGCGGATCCTCGAAGGACGGCCCTTCACCCGCCTGGGGGGAAGCCGTCCCCTCTCGGCCCGGGCCCTGGTTCTGGCCGCCTTCTCCGAACCCCCCGAATCGCTCCTCGCCCGGGGCCAGCTCCGGCAGGATTTGCTCTTCCGCCTGGACCTGCTCCGCATCGACCTGCCGGCCCTGGCCGACCGCCCGGGGGACATTCCCCTCCTCTGCCGCCACTTCCTGCGCCAAGCCTGCCGGAGGACCCGCCGGACCGTCCCCGTCCTCTCGCCGGAACTCCTCGCGGCCCTCACGGCCCACCCCTGGCCGGGGAACCTCCGGGAGCTGGCCCAGCGCATGGAGGCCCTCGCCCTCCTGGACCGGGAGGTCCTCACCCCCGAGGACCTTCCTTCCTCCTTCTGGCTGGAGGAGCCGGCGCCGGTCCGGGCTCTGGAGCGCCGCCTCACGCTGGAGGAGCTGAAGGACGCCTACATCCGCTTCGTCCTGGCCCGGGTGGGGGGGAACCGGACCCGGGCGGCCCGGTGGCTGGGCATCAGCCGGAAGGCCCTCTGGGCCCATTTGAGGCGGGGTTCCCCCTGAGGTAGAATGGTTGGGTTTGGAGATGTGGGAGATTCGAGTGGTTCACGTGGGCCGATTCGCCGACCGGAACCTGGGCGCCGCCGCCGCCCGGTACGCCGCCATGGTGGGGGGGGAGTGGAGCCTCCGCCTGGATTCGGTGGCCGCCTCCCACCGGGGAGAACCGGAACGGGTCCGGAGGGAAGAGGGGGAGCGCCTTCTGGCGCGGGCCCCGCGGGAGGCCTACCGGGTGGCCCTGGACCCCGGCGGCGAGCCCCTCGACAGCCCGGCCTTCGGCCGGTTTCTTCAAGCCCTCAAGGATTCGGGCCGACGGGTGGTCTTCTTCGTGGGGGGCGCCCACGGCCTGTCGCGGGAGGTGCGGGAGGGTTCCCAGCGGGTCCTCTCCCTCTCCGCCATGACCTTGCCCCACGAAATGGCGGTGCTGCTACTGACGGAGCAGATTTACCGCGCCTTCGCCGCCTCCACGGGCAGGCCCTACGCGAAATAGGAGACGAGAGGAGTGGTCCATGGACAAGAAAACCCTGAAGCACTTTGAGAAACTGCTCCAGGAAAAGAGGCGGGAACTGCAGGCCGCTTACCAGGACAAGCTCCAGCGGAGCGGCGACGCCGGCGCCGATGGGGCCTTGGATTCGGCCGACGAGGCTTCCGCCAACTACAACAAGGAGTTCTGGTACTCCCTCTCGGACTCCGACCGGCGGACCATGCGGCTCATCGACGAGGCCCTCCGGGAAATCCGCGCGGGAACCTTCGGCGAGTGCAAGAACTGCGGGGAACCGATCCAGCGCAAGCGGCTGGAGGCCGTCCCCTGGGCCCGGCACTGCCTGGCCTGCCAGGACCTCCAGGACCGCGGCCTCATCGAATGAAGAGAGGGCCATGCGCCTGAAGACGGCCGTCGTCACGGCCTTCCTGATTCTCCTGCTGATCTTCCTTCTGGGGCTCGTGTCCCTCAACGGCCCTCTGCTGGCATCGCCCTTCGACCTCTTCGGCATGCGTGTCCCCACCGGCTGGGTGCTGGCCCTGGCGCTCCTTTTGGGCTTCCTGGCCTTTTCCCTCTGGCTCGTCGTCTCGGGAACGGCGGAGGTGGTCCGCCGCTGGTTCCGCAACCTCGAACGGCAGAGCGAGCGCGCCGCGGAGGAGGCCTACCTCAAGGGCCTGGACGCCGCCCTGGGGAGCCGGCCGCTGGAGGCCATCGCCCACTTCCAGCGCTCCCTGGAGGCCTCTCCCGGCTACCTGCCTTCCCTCCTCCAGCTCGGCAACGCCCTCAGGCAGGCGGGAAGACCCCAGGAGGCCCTCGCCTACCACCGGCAGGCCCTGGAGCGGAGGCCCAACGACGTGGCCACGCTGTACGCCCTGGCGGAGGACGCCATCCTCCTCCAGGACCACGAGGAGGCCAAGCGCCACCTCCGGGCCATCCTGGACCTCCAGCCCCGCCGTGCCCTCAAGGCCCTGCGGATGCTCCGGACCCTGTACATCCGGGAATCCAACTGGACCTCCGCCCTGGAGATCCAGCGGCTCATCACCGCCGCCCGCGTCCGGGAGGAGGAGCGGGCGGAGGACGCCCCCTACACGCCGGGGATCCTCTACCAGATCGGGGTGGACCTTCTGGCCCAGGAACGGAACGGGGAGGCCGCCCGGCAGTTCGAGAAGGTGCGGGCCAAGTTCCCCCACTTCCAGCCGGCCTACCTCAAGCTGGCGGAGGCCCTCCTGCTGGAGGGACGAGAAGGGGAGGCGGTGGAGGTCTACCTCGACGGCTACCGGAAGAACGCCTCCCCCCCCTGCCTGCTGGCCATGGAACAGCTCTTCTTGGACAAGGGAGACCCGGAGGGCGCCATCACCCGGTACCGCCAGCTCATCGACTCCGCCGACCGCAAGGTCCTGCCCAAGTTTCTGCTGGGGCGCTTCTACTACCGGCTGGAAGCCTACGACCGCGCCGAGACCCTCTTCCGGGAGATCCGGGGGAACATCGGCCAGTCGGGCCTCCTGGAGTACTACCTCGGCCGGATCCGGGAGCGGAAAGGCGACGCCGGCGGGGCGTGCGGCCACTACCGCGAGGTGATCCGCATCCTCAATCCCTTCGAGCTGAACTACACCTGCTCGGGCTGCGGCGCCAAGGCCCCCGAATGGCGGGACTTCTGCGACACCTGCCTGAAGTGGGACACCTTCGCCCCGCGCTTCCGGGACGAACTGCTCCAGGAACTCCAGGAACCCCGGCCCGTCTTCTACGAAGGCGTTCCCTGGAACCGGTGAAGCCGCCTCAGGGCGGCAGCCGGGCGATGAGGCGCCTCAGCAGGCTCCGAAGGATCTCCGTTTCCCGCCGGCGCAGGCCCAGCCGGTGGACCATGGCCTTCAACTCCCGGGCCACCGGCTCGTCTCCCCGCTTCAGGAAGCCCGCCCGCCGCGCCGTTTCCAGAAGGCGGACCGCCAGATCCTCCCGGTCCCCGTGGCGCGCCTCCTCCCCCTCCCGTGGAGGGAGCCCGCCCTGCCCCCGGGCGCGGAAGACGAGGTAGGCCAGGATCGCGGCGCTCTGGGCCACGTTCAGGTCGCGGTAGGCGGGGTCGGTGGGGATGACCACCACACCGGAGCAGCAGGCCGTCTCTTCGGCGGTGAGCCCGGAGGATTCGGAGCCGAAGACCAGGGCCGTCTCTTCCTCCACCCGCTCCGCCAGGCGCCGGGCGGCCTCCTCCGGTTCGAGGTTCTCCAACCGGGCCGCGGCGTGGGGGGCCGTGGCCAGAACCAGGGTGCAGGGCGCCACCGCCTCGGCGAGGGTGGGGACCGTCACGGCCCGGTCCAGCACGTCGGCGGCCCGCCAGGCCATGCGCCGGGCCTCCGTCTCGAAGAAGGGGGGAGCCCCGGGGGCGTCGCCGCTCCGGTGGAGGCGAGGATCCACCAGGACCAGCGGCCCCAGGCCGAAGTTCTTGGCGATCCGGGCCACCGACCCCACGTTCCCCGGCGACCGACTGCGGACGAGCACCAGGCGGAGCCCCACTACCGCCTCCCCCCTCCGCCGTTCCTTCCCTTCCGCGTCCGGGCCACCCAGGTGTTGTGCTCCTCGAGGGTTCGCGAAAAGACGTGGGTTCCGTCGTTCCGGCTCACGAAGTAGAGGTACGGGGTCGGCCGGGGGTGGAGGGCCGCCTCCAGGGAGGCGCGTCCCGGGCTGCAGATGGGGCCGGGGGGCAGCCCCGGGTGGCGGTAGGTGTTGTAGGGGCTCTGGAAGCCCCAGTCCTCCCGGAGCAGGAGGCTCCGCGGCAGGCCCGCCCGGCGGAGGGCGTAGAGGACCGAGGGGTCGGTCTGGAGCGGCATGCCCAGCCGCATGCGGTTCTCGAAGACGCCGGCCACCACCGGCCGTTCCTCCGGCGCCGCCGTCTCCTTCTCCACCAGGGAGGCGAGGGTGACCACCTCCCGGACCTGCTTCCCCAAAGGAAGCCCCTCCCGTATCCAGAAGGAGCGAAAGGCCTTGACCAGGACCTCGGCCACCGCCCGCTCGGAAATCCCCGGATCGAAGCGGTAGGTCTCGGGAAAGAGGTAGCCCTCCAGGTCCTCCGCCCGGGGGTCCAGCCCGTCCAGGAGGGAACGGTCCCGAAAGGCCGCCAGGAAGGCCTCCCTCCGGCCCATCCCGGCTTCGGCCAGGAGCTCCGCCGTCTGGTCAAGGCAGAGCCCCTCCGGCACGGTGACCCGGGCCAGCTCCACCTCGCCCCGGTTGAGCTTGGCGAGGATCTCCAGGGGGCTCATGGGCCTTTCGAAGCGGTAGGTCCCGGAGCGGATGCGGCGCGGCTTCCCGTAGACGACGAAGGCGATCTTGAAGGAGGGCAGGAATCGGACCCGGCCGGCTCGGTGGAGGGTCTCGGCCACTTCGCCGGCGTGCATCCCGCGGGGGATGGTGACCCGGACCTCCCCCGGCGTCCCGTAGGGGGTGTGCCAGTCCCAGGCCAGGAAGCCGCCCGCCGCCGCCACCACCGCGGCGAGGAGAAGCGCGAGGAGGCCGGCGCGCCGGAGGGCCATCAGGGACACCCCGCGTCCAGGTAGGACTGGAGAAGGACCGCGGCCGCCACCTGGTCCAGCCGGCCCTTGCGGCCCTGGAGGCGCTCCCCTCGCACCCTCAGGATCGCCTCCGCCTCGTGGCTGGTGAGGCGCTCGTCCCAGAGCACCACCTGAACCCCCGGAAGAAGAGCCTCGATGCGCCGGGCCAGGAGCCGCACCTCCTCCCCCAGGGTGCTCTCCCGGCCGTCCATGTGGCGGGGGTCTCCCAGGACCACCGCCCGGACCCCCTCCCGCTTCGCCGCCTCGGCCACCGCCTCGGCGGCGGCCTTCCGGCCGGTGACCTCGGCCGTCGCCAAAGGCCGGGCGAGGGTGGCGGTCTCGTCGGAGACGGCCAAGCCGATCCGACGCTTTCCGTAGTCCACCCCCAAAATCCTCCCCGCCGGACTCACGGTTCTCCCTCCCTCCGGGCGGCGTGAAGGGTGGCGATCCCTCCGGTGAGGGGCCTCTGGACCACCGCCCCGAATCCGCACGCTCTCAGCACTTCGGCGAAGGCCGGGGCGTCGGGGAAGAGGTCCACGGTGGCGGGGAGGTAGCCGTAGGGACCGCGGACCCCGCTGACGAGGTGGCCGACGGCGGGAAGGATCCGCTGGAAATAGAGGCGGTAGAGGGAGCCGAAGAGCCCCGGCCGCGGGCGGGAGAACTCGAGGACGACGAGGCGTCCGCCGGGTTTCAGGATCCGGGCCATCTCCCGAAGGCCCGCCGCAAGGTCTTCGAAGTTCCGCACGCCGAAGGCCACGGTGACCCCGTCGGCGGACCGGTCCTTCAGGGGAAGGCGGAGGGCATCCCCCAGCACGAAGCGGAGGGACTTCCGGCCCCCCTTCCGGAGCGCCCGCTCCAGCATGGGACGGCTGAAGTCCACGCCCAGGACCCGGGCACCCCGCCTCCCCACGGCCAGGGCCAGGTCCCCCGTGCCGGTGCAGAGGTCCACCACCACCTCGCCGGGCCGGGGATCGAGGGCGCGCACCGCCCGTCGCCGCCAGAGACGGTCCACGTTCAGCGACAGGAGGTGGTTCAGGAGGTCGTAGGTGGGGGCGATGGCGCCGAACATCCGGGCAACCTCCTCCCCCCTCCGGCGCCCGGGGTCGGGCACCGGCGCCTCTCCGGCCCTCACGGCTCCTCCGCCTCCAGGGCCTGGAGGAGTTCCTCCGGCGTGCACACGGCGGTCCCGACCTTGCCCACCACGACCCCGGCCGCCGCGTTGGCGATCCGGGCCCCCTGTTCGAGGGGAATCCCCGCCGAGAGCCCCAGGGCCAGCGCCGCCACCACCGTGTCCCCGGCACCCGTCACGTCGAAGACCTCCCGAACCCGGGCGGGGATCCGGTCGAGGGCCCGGCCCCGCTCCAAAAGGGCCATGCCCTGGGCCCCCAGCGTGAGGAGGACCGCCCGCCAGTCGGTCCGGCGAAGGAGGTCCTCCGCCACCGCCGGTACCTCCTCCAGGGAGAAGGACCGGCCGAAGAAGCCCGCCGCCTCCTCCCGGTTGGGCGTCACCACCGTGGCGCCGGGGTAGGGAAAGTGGACCGGCTTGGGGTCCACCAGGTAGGGCACCCCGGCCTCCGCCGCCAGGCGGGCCACCTCCTGAAGAAGGGCGGGGGAGACGAGGCCCTTGGCGTAGTCGGAGAGGACGAGCGCCCCGCACTCCGGGAGGAGATCCGGAAGAAGATCCACCAGGCGCCGCCGCATCTCCGGCCCCACCTCGCGCCGGACCTCCCGGTCCACCCGAACCACCTGCTGGCGGTGGGCCACCACCCGGGTCTTCACGGTGGTGACCCGATCCCCGTCCCGGAGGAGACCGGAGACGTCCACCCCGTTGGCGGCGAGGAGGCTCCGGAGTTCCTCCCCGTCGGCGTCCTGTCCCACCACCCCCAGGACCGCCGCCTCGCCCCCCAGCGCCCGGACGTTGGTCGCGACGTTGGCGGCCCCGCCGGGCGAGGAGCGCTCCTCCACCACCTCCACGACGGGGATGGGCGCCTCGGGGGAAATGCGGTGGACCTCGCCGGTGATAAAACGGTCCAGGATGAGGTCCCCCATCACCAGGACCCGCTTTCCCTGCCAGCGAGGGAGTTCCTTCCTTCCCGCGGTCATGGCCGTCATGTCCTCCATTGTACACGGCCGGGCCTCAGAGGCCCGCCATCCACAGGTACGCCCAGTTCAGGAGGAAGGCCAGAAGGAGCAGGATCCAAAGGAACCGCTCCTCCCGGGGGGTGGTCTCCACGAGGAGGTTCCGTCCCAAGAGGCGGGAGACGGCCCCGGCCAGGACCCAAAGGGCGAGGAGGCCGAAGACCAGCGCCGCCAGGGGATTGTCCCGGAGGGCCTCCAGGAGCCTCCCGCGGAAGAGGGCGTGCAGGCTCCGCGTCATGCCACAGGTGGGGCAGGGCTTTCCCGTCACCGCGTGGAAGCCGCAGGCGGGCCGGAGCCCCGGGGGTAGGACCTCCGCCGCCAGAAAAACCCCCGCCACCAGAAAGAAAAGGCCGATCCCGACGAAGATCCAGGCCGGCGGCGGGTCTCCCTTTCGGGCGGGGCGGAGGAGGATCCTCACGGCTTCCCGCCCTTCGGCGGGGAGGAGGCCCGGCCTCCCCGGAGGAGGGCCTCGGCGGCCTTCCACGCCTCCTGGTCCAGGACCAGCGCCACCGGTCGCCCCACGGGGCGGGCCAGGATCCGGCCGTCGGCGGCCGGCCAGACGGTGGCCCGCTCTTCAAAGCCCGGGCCCTTCACCGCGAAGGCCCACGGGTGGGCCGGCGGAGGCGGCGCCCCCAGGACCGCCGTCCCCCGCAGGGAGGAGAGGTGCCCCACCAGGACCACGGCGTCGTCTTCCCGGCCGGCCAAGCCCTCGGCGGTCCACCCCTTCCGGGGATCCCGCCGCAGGCGTAGGTTCCGCGGTCCCTGGACCTCGATCTCGTCGGCGTCGTAGACCGACCGCCGAAAGACCTCCAGGGAGCGGAAGCCTTCGGCCTCCCCCTCCAGGGAGGCGAGGGAGCGGGAGGAGACGACGAGCAGGCCGGGGCGCTCGGAGGAGGCGGCGTAGACCCGCCTTTCCGCCGGATCGCCCCCCGGGGCGGGCCCTCCCAAGGCGAGGGTGACCGGGCTGCCCGTGCGGGGGCGGACGACGACCCGCAGGACCGGAGAGGCGAGGCCCGTGTCGCCCTGCCCCTCCGGAAGGAAGGAGGCCACGGGGCAGAGGGAGAGGTCGTCCAGGAGGGCGAGGACCTTCTCGGTGGAGGCCCAGTCCTCAAAGGGCTCCGTCACGTCCCACCCCTCCCCCCTCCGGACGAAGGCCAGCCGGCCGCCATCCCGCCGCTCCACGGTCACCGCCGAGATCTCCGCCGTTCCGAAGGTGAGGAGGTCCTTGAGACGGAAGTCGGAGGCGGGGCGGAGGAGCAGGCTTTCCAGGTCCTTCGCCACGAGGACGGTGCGGCCCCCCGCCCGGAGGTAGATCCCCTCCTCCAGGGGCGCCTCGCCGCCCACCTCCACCGTCCGGGATTCCCCCTTTTCCATCCCCAGCGTCCAGACGGCCCGGGGCGGATCGAGGCCCAGGCCCGCCGCGGGGGCTTCCCCGGAGACGGCCCTCAGGATTCGGGCGGTGGCCAGCCGGTCGGCGAATCCCTCCACGCCGTACCGGTCGGCGGCGTCCTTCAGGGGAAGTTCCATCCGCCAGGAGGTCCGGGCCTCCTCCCCCCCCGCGCCGGCGGGAGGGGCCTTTCGCACCAGGAGGACGGGGTCGAAGCCCCGGCGCTCCAGGCGTACGAGGTCCCCGACCTTCACCCCCGGCAGGAGGTCTTCCCGGTGCGCCTCCCGCTCGGCCGTGGAGGGGACCTTCCGCTCCCAGAGGAGCACGAAGGCGAGGAGGAGGGCCACCACGGCCAGGAGAACGAGGGTCGATCGCCGCACGGCTCACCGCCTCCGCTGAAGGAAGACGTAGATCCCGGTCCCGGCCGCCAGCAGGGGCAAGAGGACCGTGAAGAGAACGAAGAGGACGTTGGCCTGGGTGGTGGTGAGGTCCAAGTGGGTCTCCACCGCCTCCCGGGGTGGGATGGCGATGCGGCTCTCCTGCTCGAGGAGCCAGTGGAGGGCGTTCAAGGCGAAAAGCTGGTTGCCGAAGCCCTGTCCCAGAAGGGCGTCGCTGGCGAAGTCCGAATCTCCCATCACGACGAGCCGTGCCTTGCCGGAGCCCTTCTCGCCGGGGAAGACGGCGGCGGCCAGAACCTGGGTCCCCGCCTTGTCGTCCGGTCCCCGGGCCACGCCCCGGGCCAGGGCCCCAAGGTCCCTTACCCCCCACGCGGAGGGGGAGGTCTCCAGGAGGGGTACCGCCACGTACCCCTCGGCGCGGGGGCTTCCGAGCTCCAGGGAGCGGCAGAGGGCCAAGAGGACCAGGAACTGGTTCTGGGCCAGGTCCCGGACCACCGGATGGTCCCCGAAGTGGGAGGCGAAAAAGGTCTGGGGGCCCAGCTGGGGAACGGCCGCCGGCGGGTCCAGGACCACGTCGTCCCGAAGGGTCACTCCCCAGCGGCGGAGGAGGTCCTCGAGGCCGGTGGGCGCGAAGGCCGGCGGGCGGCCGGTGAAGACCGGGTCCAGAAGAAGAAGGAGCCGGCCCCCCTTCTCGAGGTAGGCCTCCAGGATACGGGCCTCCTCGGCGGAGAAGGGAGTCTGGGGACCGGCCACCACCACGGCGGAGGCCTCTTCCGGAACGGAGGTTTGCCCCAGGCTCACCCACTCGCGGACGGTGGCCCCTTCCCCCGACAGGCGTCCGCGGAGAACGCCGACGCCCTCGCCCTTTCCCCCCGACGAACGCTCCCCGTGGCCGGAGGTGAAGAGGACCACCGGCTTTTGCGGATGGAGGACTTCCAGGAGGGCGTTGGTGAAGGCGCCCTCGGCCTTGAAGGCCTTGACCCGGGCGGGGGTTCCCAGGGAGAGGCCGGAGAAGTCGTACTCCACCATCTGGTCCTTCTCCACGAGGCGCACGTGCCCCCCGGCCTCGAAGACCACCACGTTGGCGACCTGCACCTGGTACTGCTGGGCCAGGGCCTGGGCCCGGGCGTGGTCCCGGTCGGGGTCCACCGTCTCGATGCGGATACGGGGGTTCTTCTGGCGGTAGGCCTCCAGGAGGGTCAGGACCCGTTCGTAGAGCTCGTCCCCCGGCGCGAGAAAGACCGTCACCTTGACCTCCTCCCGGAGGCTTCCCAGCACCTTGAGGGTCTGGTCCGACAGGCTGTGGACCCGGTTCCGGGTGAGGTCCCAGCGGGCGTAGTGGCGGAGGGCCAGGTAGTTGACGAGGCCGAAGAGGAGAAGAAGGAGGAGGACGAAGACGCCCCAGTTGGTCTGCTCCAGAAGCCGCTTCTTCATGGCCTCACCTCCACCGGCGGGTTTCCAGGGCCTTCTGGGCCAGGACCAGGAAGAAGGCCGCCCCGCTGAGGCAGTAGGCCAGGGCCCGCGTGTCCACGAGGCCCTTGGCGAAGTTTTGCATGGCGGCGTAGAGGTCGAGGTAGCCGAAGACCTCCTTCCAGAGGGGGTCGGTCACCAGGTAGGAGACGAGGGAGAGGAGGAGCAGGAGGAGGAGCAGGGCGAAGGCCAGCACCGCCGCCACCATCTGGTTCCGGGACAGGAAGGAGGTGAAGAGCCCCGCCGCCACGAAGAAGAGCCCCACCGCCAGCACCCCCAGGTAGCCGGCGGCCACGGGGCCCCAGTCCACCCGGGCGTACCGGGAGAGGGCCCAGGCGTAGAGGAGGGTGGGAAGCCAGAGAGCCGCGAAGAGGCCCATGGCCCCCAGGAACTTGCCCAGGACCACCTCCAGGTCCGTGACGGGCGCCGTGAGAAGGGTCTCCAGCGTGCCCGTCTTGAACTCCTCCGACCCTAGCCGCATGGTGATGACCGGCACCGTCACGATGAGGAAGATCCAGAAGAAGATGGTCCCGCCGAAGAAGAGGGCCATGGGACTGGGCGCCGCGGCCCCCGGCTGGCTGAGGGCCGTGAGGATGAGGAAGAAGAGGAAGCCGTTGAGGAGGAGGAAGGCGGTGAGCACGGCGTAGGCCACGGGGGAGAGAAAGTACCCCCGGAGCTCCTTCTTGGCGAGGGCGAGCACGGCGTTCATCGCGGCGTCTCCTCGAGGCTCTCGGCGGTGGTGAGGGCGAGAAAGGCCTCTTCCAGGGAAACCTGCCGGGGGGCCATTTCCAGAAGGACAAGCCCCGCGCCGGCGCAGGCCGAAAAGAGGGCCCCCCGCACGTCGGTTTCCTTCTCGGTCTCCACATCCCAGAGGACCTCTTCGGCCGTCTCCGAGGTTTTTCTTAGGCCAACAACCCCCGGGACGGCCGACAGGACCTCCTCGGCCCTGGCGGCGGGGGCCGCCAGGCGGACCAGCAGGCCCCCCCGCCCCAGGCCCCGGCGGAGTCCTTCCACCGAACCGTCGTAGAGGAGCCGGCCCCGGTAGAGGATCAGGGCCCGGGTGCAGATGGCCTCCACCTCCGGGAGGATGTGGGTGGAGAGGAGGACCGTGCGCTCCCGGCCGAGGGTGCGGATCAGTTCCCGGGTCTGGACGATCTGGACGGGGTCGAGGCCCACGGTGGGCTCGTCCAGAATGAGGAAGGGAGGGTCGGCCAGCAGCGCGTCGGCCAGCCCCACCCGCTGCCGGAAACCCTTGGAACAGGCGCCGATGAGCTTTCCCGCCACCTCCGCCGCGCCGGTGGCCTCCAGCACCTCGTCCACCCGCCCCTTCCGGCGCTTGCGGGGCAGGCCCTTGAGCTCCGCGCGGAAGTCCAGGTACTCCCGGACCCGCAGATCCTCGTAAAGGGGGTTGTTCTCGGGGAGGTACCCGATGAGCCGCCGCACCTCCTTGCCGTGGTCGCTGGAGGACTTGCCCTCCACCACCACCTCCCCCGAGGTGGGGGGAAGGAAGCCGGTGATCATGCGGAGGGTGGTGGTCTTCCCGGCCCCGTTGGGCCCCAGGAAGCCCACGATGTCTCCCCGCTCCACCTGAAAGGAGACGTGGCTCACGGCCTCCGCCTCCCCGAAGCGGCGTACCAGGTCCTTCACTTCGATCATGGGGGCTTCACCTCGGTTTGGGGTTTTCCGCCGGTACCCGGAGGAAGGCCGCCCGGTTGGCGTCGGCGGTCTTTCCCAGTTCCCGGGCCCTCGTTTCCAGCCGGACCAGGAGGTCGGGGGGAAGGGCTTCCCCCAGCGCCCGGTAGACGTTCTGGAGCAGGAGGAGGTCCGCGCCCTCCACCGCCTTCTCGGCCAGCCTACGGAGGGCCTCCCCGTCGGCGGCGGCGCCGTAGAACTCCAGGGCGTCGTGGAGGAGGCCCGCCTCTTCGTACCGCTCGCCCCAGGAGCGGCGAAGCTCCGGGGATGCCCCGCCGAGGTAGAGGATCTTCTGCTTCTCGGCCACCGAAAGGGGGAACTTCTGGCCCATGGCGACGCGCCTCCGCGAAGGGGGAAGGATACCACAGGGGCGGGGGGAGGCGCGGAGAGGCGGGAACGTAAAAAGCTTTTCCGTCGTGAAGCACCTGCATCACCGAAGGCAAGACGCATCCATCGCGGAATTTGGGAACGTGGCGAGGGGATGGGGAGATGGGGAAGAGCCCACGGCGGGTACCCGACCCTTCGCCTTTCCCCTGCGGAGCGGCGGCAAGGATCTCGGCCAGCCGTGGTCGAGCCTCTACGGCGGGGAAAGGCCCAGGAGGTCCAGCGCCTGCAGGAAGTCCTGCGGGAGGGGTGCCGCGAGGGTTTCCGGCTCCCCCGGCTCCCCCCCGGGGAGGAGGAGGCGGTGGGCGTGGAGGAGGGGTCTTCGGGGAAGGGCCCGCCGAAGGCTCGGCGAGACGGCCGGTGGCACGGCCCGGAGGGCGCCGTAGAGGTCGTCGCCGCAGAGGGGGTGCCCCACGGCGGCGGCGTGGACGCGGATCTGGTGGGTTCGGCCGGTCCGGGGGCGGAAGCGGAGGAGCGAGCCCTGGGGGCTGGCCGCCAGGATCTCCACGGCGGTCCGGGCGGGCTTCCCCCCGGGCAGCGGCCGCATCCGGCGCCGGTCCCCTTCGTCCGGTCCCAGGGGGAGGTCCACCTCCGCGATCTCCGGGGGCCATCGCCCCCAAACGATCCCCAGGTACTCGCGGTGGACCCTTCCCCGGGCGAAGAGATCCGAGAGGCGCCGGTGGGCCTCCCCGCCCCGGGCCAGAAGGACGAGGCCGGAGGTCCCGGCGTCCAGCCGGTGGACGAGGCGCAGGTCCGGCTCCGCCATCAGGAGGCTCCTCTCGGAGGCTTCGAGGGAGAGGAGGAGGCGGCGAAGGCCTTCGCCGGGCCGGCTGGGGGGCGTCTGGAGGCTCACCCCCGGGGCCTTGTCCACCGCCACGAAATGGGGGGCCCACAGGAGGATCCGGGACGGCATGGCCCCAGCCTAGCACGACCCTGGCCGCGTAAGGGAAAAAGAAAGGGGGACCGTGGGGTCCCCCGAAAGGAGGGGTTGGGAAGGGGGATGAGGCAGAAAAGGGTTATCCGCGAACTTCGATCTTCTTCGGCAAGGACTCTTCGGCCTTGGGGATCACGATCTCCAGGATGCCGTCCTTGTGGGTGGCGCTGATCTTGGAGGCCTCCACCCGGGTGGGGAGGGTGAAGGAGCGGAGGAACCGTCCGTAGGCCCTCTCGATCCGGTGGTAGTTGTTCTTCTGGGTCTCCTTCTCGAAGCGCCGCTCACCGCGGATGGTGAGGACGTTGTTTTCGAGCTGGATCTCGATGTCGTCCTTCTTCACGCCGGGGAGGTCGGCCTCGATGACGTACTGCTTGTCCTCCTCGCGCAGGTCCACCGCGGGGGCCCACGCGCCGTACTCCGCCTCGCCGGAGGCGCCCCGGCCGAAGGCCTCGTCGAAGAGGCGGTTGATCTGTTCGTGCATGGTCATCAGCTCGCGATAGGGGCTCCAACGAACCAGGGACATCGCTCGATCCTCCTTTCTTTCGCGTTCTCGCCCCCCTTTTCGGGGGAGCCGAGGATAATATAGTCCTCTATTGAGTGGTTGTCAAGTTACCTGCTAATGCTAGGCTAAGGTTTCACGCAACTATAAGATAAATTAGGATTTGTGCGCTGTCCTGATGCCTGCGGGGATCCCGGTCAGACCTCGCCGGTGGCCTTGAAAAGCCGTCGCCGCAGACGGTCCAGGAGGAGGAGGGCCTCCAGGGGGGTGAGGCGGGCGGGGTCCAAGCGGAGGAGGTCCTGGAGGACGCTCCGGACCTCGGGGGGGTCTTCGTCGGCGAAGAGGCCGGCCTGCCGGGGGCGTGGCGAGGCTCCCCCCTCGAGGGCGACGGCCTCCCGCCGGGTCTCCAGCCGGGCCAGGACCTCCCGGGCCCGGGCCACCACCTCCAGGGGGACCCCCGCCAGCTCGGCGACGTGGATGCCGTAGGAGCGGTCGGCGGCCCCCTCGGCCACGGTGCGGAGGAAGATGACCCGCCCCTCGTGCTCCCTGACGGCCATGGTGAGGTTCTTCACCCCCGGAAGGGTCTTTCCCAGCTCGGTGAGCTCGTGGTAGTGGGTGGCGAAGAGGGTCCGGCACCCCACCCCGCCCGCCGAGGCCGCCAGCGCCTCCACCACCGCCCAGGCGATGGCCAGGCCGTCGTAGGTGCTGGTGCCCCGCCCCACTTCGTCCAGGACCACCAGGGACCGCCGGGTGGCGTTCCGGAGGATCGCCGCCGTCTCCGTCATTTCCACCATGAAGGTGGAGAGGCCGCGGAGGAGGCTGTCCCCCGCCCCCGCCCGGCAGAAGAGCCGGTCCACGAGGCCCACCCGCGCCCGCTGGGCCGGGACGTAGGAGCCCACGTGGGCCATGAGGGCGAGGAGGGCCGCCTGGCGGAGGTAGGTGGACTTTCCCCCCATGTTGGGCCCCGTCAGCAGGATCACCTGGCTCTCCGCCGTGTCCAGCCGGATACCGTTGGGGACGAAGGGGGCGTGGCGGGGATCCAATTCCAGGACGGGGTGGCGGCCCTCCTCCAGCTCCAGGACCGGTTCCTCCACCACCTCGGGCCGGGTGTACCCCCTCTCCCGGGCGAGGGAGGCAAAGCCCCCCAGGAGGTCCACCCGGGCCACCCAGGCCGAGACCTCCCGGAGGAGGGGAAGGACCGGCTCCAGGTCCCGGAGGAGCTCTTCCCAGAGCTTCGCCTCCAGCTCCACCCGTTCGGCCCGGGCGGAGAGGATCCGGCCTTCCAACTCGCGCAGTTCGGGGGTGACGAAGCGTTCCGCCCCCACCAGCGTCTGCCGCCGCTCGTAGTCGGGGGGGACCTTGGCCAAGTTGGCCCGGCTCACCTCCAGAAAGTACCCGAAGACCTTGTTGTAGCGGACCTTGAGGCTTCCGATCCCCGTCCGCTCCCGCTCCCGCCGCTCCACCTCCGCCACGGCGGCGTGGGCGTTCTCGTCCAGGTCCCGCAGGGCATCCAGCGGAGGGTGGTACCCCCGGGCGAAGATCCCCCCCTCCCGGGCGTGGGGGGGGAGGCTCTCCTCCAGGCCGCTCCGGAGCCGTTCCCGCCACGCCTCCAGGGGGGCGGCTCGGAGGGGGCCCGCCTCCTCCCCCGCCCCCTCGAGGACCGCCGCCAAGGAAGGAAGGCGCCCCAGGGCCTCCCGGACCTGGCCCAGGTCCCTTGGCGTGGCGATTCCCGCTCCCAGCCGGGCGGCGATCCGGCCCAGGTCGGGAAAGCCCCGGAGGAGGCCCCGGAGTTCCCGGAGCCTCTCCGGCTGGGCGAGCCACCCCGCCACCGTCCGCTGGCGGGCCCCGATCTCCTCCAGCCGGGCGCAGGGGGTAAGGAGCCAGTCCCTCAAGAGGCGCGCTCCCATGGGGGTCAGGGTTCCGTCGAGGCAGTCGAGGAGCGTTCCCCGGCGGCCGCCGTTCTCCAGGTTGGCCACCAGCTCGAGGTTTCGCCGGGTGGCCTCGTCGAGGGCCACGTAGGTGCCCCCCGCCTCCACCCGGGGAACCCGAAGGATGCGCCCCCCCTTCCCGTCCAGGTAATCGAGGAGGGCGTGGAGGGCCCCCAGCACCTCCTTTCGCGGGGGGATTCCCGGGAGCCCCGCCGGAAGGCCGAAGCGCCGGGCCAGGACCTCCACCGGATCCCGGGGGAAGAAGGCTTCGGCGGGGAGGGGGGTCAGGGCGGCGGGCAGGGGTGGAGCCTCCCGCCCCTCCGGGTAGAGGACCTCCGCCGGCGCCAGGGCGCGGAGCCGGTCCTCCGTCTCCGCCGGCGAGGAGAACCACACCACCGCCTCCCCGGCGGAGAGGTCGGCCCAGGCGGCCCCCGTGCCCTCCTCCCCGGGGCACCAGGCGGCGAGCAGGACGGGCTGGGAGGGCTCCACCACCCCCTCCTCCAGGGCGGTGCCGGGGGTCACCACCCGCGTCACCTCCCGCCGGACCAGCCCCTTGGCCGTGGCCGGATCCTCCACCTGGTCGCAGAGGACCACCCGGAAGCCCGCCCGGAGAAGCCGCCCCAGGTAACTCTCCAGGGCGTGGTAGGGGATCCCGGCCATGGGCATGGGGTCGGCCCGGTTCTTTTCCCGGGTGGTGAGGGCGATCTCCAGAACCTCGGCGGCGGTCCGGGCGTCCTCCCCGAAGAGTTCATAGAAGTCGCCCATGCGGAAGAGGACGAGCTTGTCGGGGTGCTGGTCCTTCACCCGCCGCCACTGCCGCATGGCGGGGGTCAGCCGGTCGTCCATGTCCTTCCTCGCCGCGGGGATCCCGTCCGGGACCCTGCGGATTGTACCGCTCCCGCCGGCCCGCTGCCAAACACCGAATTCCGCGGTGGATTGGCCTTGCCTTCGAGTGAAGACGCGATGAGGAGATGAGGTAAAAAGCAAAGCCGGGAACAGGGAGTTCCGGGATATCGGGGAGCGATCTTTTCACTTTTCACCGCCTCCGCCTGTCCGGTTTCCATCGCGGAAACCCAATCCCGCTATGGGAACCGAACAGGCGGTGCAAGTCCTTGATAACCTTGCAGAAGCCAAGAATAACCCCATCACCTGCCAAGGGATTGGGGGCTTTCGAGCCGAAGGCGGGGAGGGACCCCGAAGGGCAGGCCGAGCGTTCCGGCTGGCTTGGCCAGCGGAACGCGGGGGAAAAGCCCCCTCCCCGTTAAAGAAATAAAGCCTTTCCCTGGTGTAGCACCTACTTCATCGAAGGCAAGACCCATCCAGCGCGGAATTTGGGCGGAATCGGGGCATTGACGGAGGGGGTTTCCTTCCTTATATTTGGGCTTTGTTTTCCCCCCGGGAAGAAAGGAGGCGCGGAAGGATGGACGCGAAGGGTGTGATGGAGTTGATCCGCGAGAAGGAGATCCGGATGGTGGACCTGCGGTTCATGGACCTTCCGGGGCTCTGGCAGCACTTCACCGTTCCGGCGGCCAGCTTTACGGAGGACGCCTTCACCGAAGGCGTGGGCTTCGATGGCTCCTCCATCCGCGGCTGGCGCTCGATCCACGAGAGCGACATGATCGTCGTCCCCGACCCGGAAAGCGCCTTTCTGGACCCCTTCTTCGCCCAGCCCACCCTCACCCTCATCTGCGACGTGTTGGACCCGGTGACCCGGGAACGCTACGACCGGGACCCCCGAAACATCGCCCGCCGGGCCCAGAACTACCTGGTCTCCACCGGCGTCGCCGACACGGCGTACTTCGGGTGCGAGGCCGAGTTCTTCGTCTTCGACGACATCCGTTTTGACCAGCAGGCCCAGTGCGGCTACTACTTCATTGACTCGGCGGAGGGGCGCTGGAACTCCGGGAGGGAGGAGAAGCCCAACCTGGGCTACAAGCCCCGCTTCAAGGAGGGCTACTTCCCCGTGCCCCCCACCGACTCCCTGAGCGACCTCCGGGCGGAGATGGTGCGGCTGATGCAGGAGGTGGGGCTCACCGTGGAGGCCCACCACCACGAGGTGGCCACGGCGGGGCAGTCGGAGATCGACATGCGTTTCGACACCCTGACCCGGACCGCCGACAACCTGATGAAGTTCAAGTACGTCGTGAAGAACACCGCCCTCCGGTACGGCAAGACGGCCACCTTTATGCCCAAGCCCCTCTTCGGCGACAACGGCTCGGGGATGCACACCCACCAGAGCCTCTGGAAGGAGGGAAAGCCCCTCTTCCCCGGGAACGGGTACGCCGGCCTCTCCCCCATGGCCCTCCACTACGTCGGCGGGCTCCTCAAGCACGCCCGGGCCCTGGCCGCCCTCATCGCCCCCACCACCAACTCCTACAAGCGGCTGGTTCCGGGCTTCGAGGCGCCGGTGAACCTGGCCTACTCCCGGAGGAACCGGTCGGCGGCCATCCGAATCCCCCTCTACACCGAAAGCCCCAAGGCCAAGCGGCTGGAGTTCCGGCCGCCGGACCCCTCCTGCAACCCCTACCTGGCCCTGGCGGCCCAGCTCATGGCGGGCCTCGACGGCATCCTCAACCGCATCGACCCGGGACCCCCGCTGGACAAGGACCTCTACGGCCTCCCCCCCGAAGAGCTGAAGGAGATTCCCACCATGCCCGGCTCCCTGGAAGAGGCCCTCTCCTGTCTGGAGAAGGACCACGACTTCCTCCTCAAAGGGGACGTCTTCAGCGAGAACTTCCTGGAGACGTGGATCGCCTACAAGCGCCACCGGGAAGTGGAGGAGGTGGCCCTGCGGCCCCACCCCTACGAGTTCTCGCTTTACTTCGACATCTGACGGTGGAAAACGCGGCGTTTTCCACAGGCCCGTTTTTCGGGACATTTTCTTAACCTATTGATATACAAGGAGTTATTTTCCTTGACAGGGCCCCTCGCGGGGCTTATATTCTCCCGGCACGGTTGAGGTGACGGATGCCGAAAACGATTCCCTACGTCCGGCGGGTGCTTCCCCTCGAATCCAAGCGGGTGCCCGTTTCCCTCCACGGCCAGGGCACCCCGAACGTCCCGGTGGCCGTCAAGAACACCCCTCCTTTCCAAGGTTCCGGGGCCCTTCCGGAGGCACCGGCGGTGCCGTCCTCCCGGGTATCGGCCCCTCGGTGAGGGGTTCGGCGGCGGGGATCCTCCCCGCCGCTTTCGTTTTTCCCGTTCTTTCAGCTTTCTCGGCCGGGAGGGGGAAGACCCAGCCGGGCCATGACCGCTTGGATGTCGCGCCAGACCTCCCGCTTGGCGGCGGGGTTTCTCAGGAGGTACGAGGGATGGAAGGTGGGCATGAGGGGAACTCCCCGCCACTCCATCCACTGGCCCCGCACCCGGGTAATGGGCGCCTGTCGGCCCAGGAGGGCCTCCAGCGCCGTGGCGCCCAGGGCTACGATCACCTCGGGGGAGACGGCGGCGATCTGGGCCTCCAGGAAGGGAAGGCAGGCGGCCATTTCGTCGGGAAGGGGCTTGCGGTTCTCCGGTGGGCGGCACTTCACCACGTTGGCGATGTAAACCTCGGAGCGCTTCAGTCCCATCCCTTTCTGGATGATGTCGGTGAGGAGCTGGCCGGCCCGGCCCACGAAGGGCTCCCCGACGCGGTCCTCGTCGGCCCCCGGCCCCTCTCCCACGAAGAGGACCCGCGCCCGGGGGTCCCCCGTGCCAAAGACGATCTGGCTCCGACCTTTCGCCAGGCGGCAGCGGCGGCACTCCCCCAGCTCCGCCCGGATCCGGCTCAGGCCGCCGTCCTCTTCCGAGGTCTCCGGCCGGTCCCGACCCCCCTCCCCGGCGGGCAACCGGTGTAGGGACGGCGGGAGCGGCGGGGGGGCGAGGCCCCATCCGAGCCCCTGCTCTTTGAGGTAGGCCAGCCGGAGGGCCAGCTGCCGGCGGTAGGTCTCAGCGTCCACGGAGTTCTTCGACGACGGCGTCCAGGAGCGCCCGGGCGCACTCGGCCTTGGTTCCCTCCCGGATCCGCTCCTCCCGCCCCCCGGCGAAGAGGAGGAGGAGGGCGTTGCGGTCGCTGTCGAAGCCAAGCCCCTCCCGGGAGACGTCGTTGGCGGCGATGAGGTCCAGCCCCTTCTCCCGGAGCTTCTTCTGGGCATTGGCCTTGAGGTTCTCCGTCTCGGCGGCGAAGCCGCAGAGGAACTGGCCCTTCTTCTTGCGCTTCCCGAGGCTCCCCAGGATGTCGGGGTTGGGCACCAGCCGGAGGGTCCACCCGGCCTTTCCCTTCTTGCGCTTTTCGGGGAGGACCTCCTCCGCCCGGTAGTCGGCCACGGCGGCAGCCATGAGGAGGATGTCCGCCTCTGGGAAGTGGCGTTCCACCGCCTCCGCCATCTCCGCCGCCGTCACCACGCGCTCCACCCGGACGCCAAAGGGGGGTTCGAGGGCCACGGGTCCGGAGACGAGGGTCACCTCCGCCCCGCGGAGGGCCGCCTCCCGGGCCAGGGCGTAGCCCATCTTTCCCGAGGAGCGGTTGGAGAGGTACCGCACCGGGTCCAGGGCCTCCCGGGTGGGGCCGGCGGTGACGAGGACCTTCCGGCCCTCCAGGTCTCCCCGGCGTTCGAGGAGCCCCACGGCGGCCTCGGCCAGGACGGGGGGTTCGGGGAGCCTCCCCTCGTCCACGTCCCCGCAGGCCAGGCTCCCCCGGGCGGGGGAGAGGACGAGGTGGCCGCGCTCCTCGAGGATCCGGAGGTTCTCCTGGACGGCGGGGTGCCGCCACATGGCGCCGTTCATGGCGGGAGCGATCAGGACCGGCGTTCCCCGGTTGGCCAGGTAGTGGGTGGTGAGGAAGTCGTCGGCGATGCCCCTGGCCATCTTGCCCAACAGGTTGGCGGTGGCCGGAGCCACCAGGAGCAGATCCTCCCACCGGGCCAGCTCGATGTGGGCGATGGTCGGGTCACCGGCCCCTTCGAAGAGGTCGGTGATGACCGGCCGTCCCGAGAGGGCCTGGAAGGTCACCGGCGCCACCATCCGGGTGGCGTGGGCGGTCATCACCACCTGGACCTCGCAGTTCCGGTCCTTCAGGCGGCGCACCAAATCGCAGGCCTTGTAGAGGCTGATGCCCGCCGAGACACCCAGGGTCACGCGGTGGAGAGGCTTCCCGTCCATGGCCTCACTCCCCGGGGGGCGTTCCCCCCTCCTTCTGGCCTTTGAGCGAGAGGCCCAGCTCGTCGAGCTGGGCGTTTTCCACGGGGCCCGGCGATCCGGTGAGGAGGCAGAGCCCCGACGTGGTCTTGGGGAAGGCGATGACGTCCCGGATGGACTCGCAGCCCAAAAGAAGCATGGCCAGACGGTCGAAGCCGAAGGCGATGCCACCGTGGGGAGGCGTTCCGTACCGGAAGGCCTCCAGGAGGAAGCCGAACTTCTCCTGGGCCGCCTCCGGGCTCAGGCCGAGGACGGAGAAGACCCGCTTCTGGAGGTCGGCGCGGTGGATCCGGATGGAGCCGCCCCCGATCTCGTTCCCGTCGAGGACGAGGTCGTAGGCCAAGGCCTCCACACGTCCCGGGTCGTTCTCGAGAAGGTCCCAGTGCTCCTCCCGCGGCATGGTAAAGGGGTGGTGCCGGGCGACGAAGCGGCGCTCCTCCTCGCTCCATTCGAACATGGGAAAGCGGTGGACCCACAGGAGGTCGTGCCGGCCCTCGGGGACGAGGCCGAGGGTCTTCCCGAGGTGGAGGCGCAGGGCCGAGAGGCAGGCGCAGGCCGTCTCGTAGGGCGCCGCCACGAAGAGCCCCAGGTCCCCTTCCCCCGCCCCCACGGCGTCCAGGAGGGCCGGCCCCGCCTCCCCCAGGTGCTTGGCGGCGGGCCCCTCCACCGTCCCGCCCCGTCGCCAAAGGGCCACCACCCCCTTGCCCCCGTAAGGGCGGACCAGGGCGTTCCACTCCTCCTGGACCTTCCGGCTGGGAGCCGCGGCCCCGGGCACCCCCATGCCCCGGACCACCCCTCCCGCCTCCAGGACCGCGCGGAAGACGCCGAAGGAGGAGGCGGCCGCGATGGGAGAGACGGTCTTCAGCTCCAGACCGAAGCGGGTGTCGGGCTTGTCGGTACCGAAGCGCTCCATGGCCTCGGCCCAGGGGAGCCGCGGAACGGACCGGGGAGGCCTCCACCCCGCCTCTTCGAAAAGGGCGAGGACCAGCCCCTCCGCCACCCCCATGACCGTCCCTTCCTCGGCGAAGGACATCTCGATGTCGATCTGGGTGAACTCCAGCTGGCGGTCGGCCCGCAGGTCCTCGTCCCGGAAGCACCGCACCACCTGGAAGTAGCGGTCGAAGCCGGCCACCATGCAGAGCTGCTTGAAGAGCTGGGGGGACTGGGGCAGGGCGTAGAAGGATCCCGGCCGCAGGCGGGAGGGGACCAGAAAGTCCCGCGCCCCCTCCGGCGTGGACTTGGTGAGGAAGGGGGTTTCGATCTCCAGGAAACCCCGTTCCGAAAGGTAGGTCCGGACCCGCTGGGCAAAGCGGTGACGGGCCTGGAGGCGGGCGTTCTGGAAGGGGCGCCGGAGATCGAGGTAACGGTACTGCAGGCGCATCTCCTCGCTAACGAGGGCCTCGTCCTCCACGGGGAAGGGGGGGGTCTCCGCCTCGGCGAGGACCGTGACCTTCCGGGCGGCCACCTCCACCGCCCCCGTGGCCATGTGGGGGTTCACGTCCTTCTCGCCCCGCGGCCGGACCGTCCCCGAGACGGCCACCACCCACTCGGGGCGGAGCTCCTTGGCGGCGGCGAAAGCGTCGGGGTTCAGCTCCTCGGAGAAGACCACCTGGGCAATCCCCTCCCGGTCCCGGATGTCCACGAAGACGAGGCTGCCCAGGTCCCGCCGCCGCCGGACCCACCCCAGAAGGGTGACCTCGGTTCCGGCGTGGGACCTGCGGAGGGTTCCGGCGTAGTGGGTTCGCTTGGGCAGGCTCACGGCCTTTCCTCCCCGGTGAGACGGGAGAGGAGGGCCTCCAGGGAAAGGGCCTCCTGCTCTCCCGTGTGGAGATCCTTGAGGGTGTACACCCCCGCCGCCCGCTCCTCTTCCCCCAGGAGAACCACCCAGCGGACGTTCATGCGGTCGGCACGCTTGAGGGCGGATCGGAAGGAGCGGGGAGTGTGGTCCAGGACGGCCACCGCCCCGCCCCTCCGGAGGGCCTGGGCCAGGTCCAGGGCCGCGCCGTGGGTCCCCTCTCCCGCCCAGGCCACGTAGGTCCACCCAAGGCGCCCCTCGGGGTCGGGGGGGACCGCCAGGAGCAGACGCTCCATGCCCAGGGCCCAGCCGAATCCGGGGAGGGCCGGCCCTCCGATCTGCTCCAGGAGGCCGTCGTAGCGGCCGCCGCCCAGGAGGGCGTCCTGGGCCCCCAGGGCCGAACTGGTGACCTCGAAGACCGTCCGGCGGTAGTAGTCCAGCCCCCGAACCAGCCGGTCCCGGCGGCGGAAGGGAACCCCCAGGCGATGCAGGAGGGCCTCCACCTCCCCGTGGTGGCGGGCGCAGTCCTCGCAGAGGAAGTCAAGAAACCGGGGCGCGGCCTCCAGCACCGGCTGGCAGGAGGGGACCTTGCAGTCGAGGGTTCGCAGCGGGTTGGTCCCCAGCCGCCGCTGGCAGTCGCCGCAGAGGGTCCCCGCCTGGGGACCGAGCCGGTCCTTCAGGGCTTCCACGTAGACCGGCCGGCAGCGGGGGCACCCCACGGAGTTCACCTGGACCTCGATCCCCAGAACGCCCACTTCGCCGAGAAAGGCCGCCAGCATGGCGATGGCTTCGGCGTCGGCCCCGGGACCGGGGTCTCCCAGAATCTCCACGCCGATCTGGTGAAACTGGCGGTACCGCCCCTTCTGGGGCCGTTCGTACCGAAACTGGGGGCCGATGTAATAGAGGCGCTGGTGGAGCGGGGAATCGTGGAGGCGGTGCTCCACCACCGCCCGGGCCACGCCGGCGGTGTTCTCGGGCCTCAGGGTCAGGGAGCGCCCCTTCCGGTCGGAGAAGGTGTACATCTCCTTGGCGACGATGTCGGTCTCGTCCCCGATGCCCCGGACGAAGAGCTCCGTGGGCTCCAGGATGGGGGTGCGGATCTCCGTGTAGCCGTAGAGGGCGAAGGTCCGTCGCGCGGCCTGCTCCACCCTCTGCCAGCGGGCCGTTTCGGGAAAGACGAGGTCCTGGGTGCCCTTGACGGCGCCGATCATCGCTCCTCCGAGGGGCGATTCTACCATGGGCCGAGGCGGCGATTACCGTTGGCGGCGGCTCCGGGAGGCGTACATCCGCAGGTCCGCCTCCTCCAAGACCCGCTCCGGTTCCCCCCCCGGCGGCAGGTAGGCCACCCCCAGGGAGAGGGAGCAGGGAGGTGCCTCCGGGGAAGGCGTGGCCAGCCGCTCCCGCACCTTTTCCATGCGGGCCTCCGCCTGTTCCGGTGGCAGTCCGGGACAGACCACCAGAAACTCGTCCCCGCCGTACCGGAAGAGGCCATCCTCGGTCCGGAAGGAATCCCGGAGCGTCCGGGCCACACGCTTGAGGCAGAGGTCCCCCACCAGGTGGCCCTTGTAGTCGTTGATCTTCTTGAAATCGTCCACGTCCAAAAAGACGAGGGAGGCCCCCCGTTCCCGCACCTGCTCCAGGAGGGGCCGAAGGCGCCGCCGGTTGAAGAGGCCCGTGAGGGGATCCTCGTCCACCAGCCGCCGCAGGCGTTCCCGGGAGTCCAGGAGCTCCTCGTTGAGCTGGCGAAGCCTTAGCGTCGTGCGGTTCTCCAGCGCCGCCAGGCTGGCCAGGGCGACCACCAGTTCCGCCCCGGCGTCGAAGAAGGAGCCGACCGCCAGGTAGCCCGGGTCGATGACCGCTCCCCCCCAGACGAGGGGGAGGAGGAAGGGAACATAGTGAAGGAAGAGCAGCGCCTGGAGCCAAAGGGCGTACCCGAGCCAGCGGGAGCGGCGGGTGTGGGGCCGGCGGAGGACCCACCCCCCTCCCACAAAAAAGAGGCCGGCCACCATCACGCACTCCGCCAGCTGGACCAGGGCGGTGGTGGGGGGGAGGAGGGCCAGGGCCGCGCTCCAGAGCAGGAGAAGGACCGCCAGCGGGGCCGGCCGCAGGTCCACCCCGCAGGAGCGCTCCACGTGGTGGCGGGCCCCGGCCACCATGAAGAGGGCAAAGGCGGTCTTGGCGGCGGCGTAGAGGGCCAGGAGGATCCGGGCCTGCCACGGGGAGACGGCGGGCTGGTTGGCCCAGAAGACGGCCAAAAGGGCCGAGGTGTCCATGGACCAGGCGGCCGCCCACAGCCGGACCTCCGCCAGCCGCACCGACCGGGCCATGGCGGCGAAGAAGACCGCGAGAAGGGCGGCGACCCCTCCCTGGACGGCGATGGACCAGACCTGCAGGGCGGCCCGCGCGGAGGTGTCCATTCCCTCTCCCCCGGGACGGTTCGGCGGCGCCGGCGTCCGTCCCGTTCTCAACCGCTCGTTGTCCTTTTTTGAATGTAGCGCGCCTCGAGATCCCCTGGCAAGCCCCGGCTTCAGCCCAAATTCCGCGATGGATTGGTCTCGCCTTCGGTGGTGCAGGTGGTCTACGACGGAAAAGCTTTTTCTCCTGAACGGGGAGGGGCTTCTCCCCCGCGTTCCGCTGGCCAAGCCAGACGGAACGCTCGGCCTGCCCTTCGGGGTCCCT
>Ga0209018_1000787_pt1 | contig 28028 bp, 26 predicted proteins | sample YNPBryBLVA2012_FD_185814 | JGI IMG/M metagenome (GOLD analysis project Ga0209018, IMG submission 185814) | Anoxygenic and chlorotrophic microbial mat microbial communities from Yellowstone National Park, USA - YNP Bryant BLVA 2012 (SPAdes)... ...
GTCGGTGGGGGCAGGCACCGGTGCCACGGTAGGCAAACTGTTAGGTCCCAGGTTCGCCACCAAGAGCGGCCTGGGCACGGCCAGCGTCAGGATCGGCAAGGGCATCGTCGTCGGGGCCATCGTCGCGGTCAACGCCTTTGGCGATGTCGTGGACCCCGACACCGGCGCGATCATCGCCGGCACGCGCAAACCGCTCGTGGGGGGCTTCGCCAACACGGTCAAACTGATGCAGGGAGATCTGGGGCAGACGGTGCTGGGTTTCGCCAACACCACCATCGGCGTCGTCGCCACCAACGCCTTTCTGACCAAGGAGGGCGCGAACAAGGTGGCGCAGATGGCCCAGGATGGCCTGGCGCGCACCATCCGCCCGGTGCACACCATGCTTGACGGAGACACCATCTTCGCCCTCGCCACGGGCAAGCCGCCGAAGAAGGGGAGCGGCGGCGACCCCACCGTCATCGGCACGGCGGCAGCCGAAGTGCTGGCCCAGGCCGTCGTGCGCGCCGTCCGGCAGGCAGAATCCCTGGGAGGTGTCCCATCTGCCCAAGAGCGGACGAGCACAGAGCAGCCGTAGACCACGGACGACGGACGACAGACGACGGACGACAGACCACGGACGATGGACGACAGAGAGCAGAGATCGCACTTTTTCCATAGGTCGTTGCCTATCGTCGGTGGTCGGTGATCAGGTGTCCGTGGTCCGTGGTCCGTGGTCCGTGGTCAATGGTCCGTGGTCGGTGGTCGGTGGTCCGTGGTCCGTGGTCAATGGTCCGTGGTCGGTGGTCAAAGAGGAGGTGCCCATGGATTGAAGGGAAAGGAGATCCGTAACCCCAGGTACGTAAACGTCTCATTCACCCAGGCCGGGAGAGCCGGCCCCAAGATCAAGTCAGAGATTCCTTTCCTGAGGAGGAAAAACAGCCATGGAGGAGAGAAGGTTTTCTGTACGCAAGATCGTGGTCTCCGGCGTGCTGGCAGCGATCGCGATCCTGCTGGGTTGGACACGCCTGGGGTTCATCCCCGTGCCCACTCTGGCGGGCAACGCCACCATTATGCACGTGCCGGCGATCATCGGCGGCGTGATGGAGGGCTGGCTCGTCGGCGGCATCGTCGGCACCATCTTCGGCATCTTTAGTTTCCTCCAGGCGACGACCCCGCTGTTCAAGGACCCGCTGGTCGCCATCTTCCCGCGCATCTTCATCGGCATCACCGCCTACTTTACCTATGCCGGTCTGAAGAAAGCCAACGAGTACGTCGCGCTCATCCTGGCCGCCATCGTCGGCACCCTGACCAACACCGTGCTGGTCCTGGGCATGGCCGTGATCCGCGGTTATCTGCCGCTGGCGGCAATCCCGCCGATCATCCCGCAGGCCGTCGCGGAGGTGATCATCGCCGTGATCATCACCCTCGCCGTCGTTGTGGCCTGGAAGCGCGTCGAGACCGGCCGCGGCAAGGCCAGGATGTAGTCCCGCTGCACCGCAGACCGCCAGGGCCTGTGCTCTGGCGGTCTTTTTTATTGGCAGGCGGTTGAGAGGGTAAGAACCTGCGGGATGGTTTGACACCCCTCGTAGCCAGGGTTATAATCAGCCTCCTCAAGGAGGAGCGCTGTGACCGAGTGGCCAACCGATCCTCAGCCCGGCCTGCGCGTGGGCGTGATGCTGGTCGCCGCCATTGTGCTGGTGATGGCCGGCCTGCTCGTTTGGGCCTTCACCCAACCGGTGAGCATCTGGACCTTCGTCATCGGCCTGGTGTTACTGGTCGGAGCGGCTGTCGTGACGGTCCTGGTCTACTGGCTGAACGGCCTGCTGCACTCCGGCTACACCTTCGACCGCAACGCGCTGACCATCACCTGGGGGGCGAACGAGCAGGTCATCCCCATGACGCAGATCCAGCGCGTGATGCCAGGCAGCGAAATCGCCGGGCGGGTGCGTTTCCGTGGCGTGCGCTGGCCCGGCTACTGGGTGGGTTACGGCCAGGTCGAAGGGCTGGGCCCCACACTCTTCTATGCGACCGTCCCCCCGCAGGAACAGGTGTTCATTATCACCGAAGGGCTCGCCTACGGCCTCTCCCCTGAGGAGCCGGAAGGGTTCATGCGCACGTTGCAGACCCGCCTGGAGATGGGACCCACACAGCAGGTGGAGATGTCCTCCCACGGCCCGGCCTTTCTCCAATGGGATTTCTGGCGAGACCGGTTGGGGTTGGGCCTTCTGGGGACGGCGCTGACAGCAGTACTGGCCCTCTTCGGCCTGCTGTGTGCCCGCTTCCCCGCTCTGCCTCGCCTGCTGCCGCTCCACTTCGACGCCGCTGGCCACCCCGACAGGCTTGGGCCACAGGGACAGGTCTTCTTCGTGCCGCTTATCGGGCTGATCGTGCTGCTGGCCAACGGCGGCCTGGGGGGGTGGCTGTACCGCCGAGAGCGGCTGGCTGCCTACCTGTTGTGGGGTGGCGCGGTGCTGGTCGAGGTGCTCCTGTGGGCTGCAGGTTTGGGCATCCTGGGCGCTGCCTAGCCCAAAACCGAAAGCCCCGTAAACGGCGCACCTTGAGGAGAGGATGATCCAACCGCTCAGAATCCTCAGCGGCCTGCTGCTCTCTGCAGCCATCGGCCTGCTGGCCTACCGTCGAGGGTCGCTCAGCGGCAGCGGCATGGTCGGGGCCATCCTCAGTGGCACGCTCTTCTTCGGCCTGGGGGGTTGGGAGTGGGGAGTGCTGCTGATCCTCTTCTTCGTCTCCTCGAGCCTGCTCTCCCACTACCGGGCGGGCGACAAGGCCGGCCTGGCCGAGAAGTTCGCCAAGGGGCACCGGCGGGACCTGGGCCAGGCGCTGGCCAACGCCGGCGTGGGAATGGCACTGGCCGTAGCGCGGCTATGGTGGGATCACCCCCTGCTCTTTGTGGCCTGCGCCGGGACGATGGCCGCGGTCAATGCGGACACTTGGGCCACCGAGGTGGGGGTGCTCAGCCGCCGACCGCCCCGGCTGGTCACGACCTGGCAGACGGCGGAAGTCGGCACCTCCGGCGCGGTCTCCGCGCTGGGCCTGGCAGTGGCTCTGGCCGGGGCAGCGCTGATCGGCCTGGCTGGGGGAGGAATGACACTGGCCACCGGCGCGGGAGGGCGGGCAGCCGCCGCCGTCGTGGTCGGGGCGACCGTCGGCGGCTTCATCGGCGCGCTGTTCGACAGCCTGCTGGGCGCCACCATCCAGGCCATCTACTGGTGCGAACCGTGCGGCAAGGAGACCGAGCGGCGCATCCACCGCTGCGGCCACATGACACGGCGGCTGCGTGGTCTCCCGTGGCTCGGCAACGACGGAGTGAACTTCCTTTCCTCAGTCGTCGGCGCAGCGGTGGCAGCGCTCTTGGGTTGGGCGATCCTCGGTCACAGCTTGTAGCCGATAGCGCGCAGGAAGCCCTTGCGGTGGGCGACATCCTCCGCCGATTCGACCCCCTTCGGTCGTACGCCGTCCACCACGCCGAGGATGGCGCGCCCCTCGGTGGTCTCCGCCACGATCACTTCGACGGGGTTGGCCGTGGCGCAGAAGATGCGGCAGACCTCTGGCACGGCCTTGATGGTGTTGAGCACGTTGACCGGGTAGAAGCCAGGGGCCAGGAAAACCACGAAGGAGTGGCCGGCGCCGATCTCCAACGCCGCGCGGGTGGCCAGTTCGACCATCCCCTCATCCGTGCCGCTGCAGCGCACCAGCGCCGGCCCGGAAGCCTCGCAGAAGGCCACGCCGAAGCGGATGCCCGGCACTGTGGTGACCAACGCCTCGTGGACATCCTCCACGGTCTTGATAAAGTGGCTCATCCCCAGGATGACATTGACATCTTCAGGCTTTTCCACCCTCACGCTCAGCAGTTCCATCTCTCGCCTCCAACGAGCCTGACCCTGCGGAAGGCCGGGCAGATAAGACAAGCAGCGGCGATGGAAGATGCGTCCCCATCACCGCTGCAGTCTCTGGCGCGCTTCACACTTCGGGCTTACTCAGCGTTGAGTTTCAATACTCGCTGCACGCTCTCCATCAGTTCCTGCGGGCCGAACGGCTTGGTGACGTAGTCATCCACTTTGGCGATATGCAGGCCCAACACCCGGTCAATGCTCTGAGCCTTGGCCGTCACGACGATCACGGGGATGTTCTTCAGCGTCTCGTCGGCCTTCATTTGCTGATAGACTTCCCACCCATCCATATCGGGCATCATCAGGTCCAGCAACACCAGGTCCGGCTTGACGCGGCGCACGGTCTCCAGCCCCTCGCGCCCGCCGACCGCGCCGATGAGTTCGAAGCCTTTGCGGCCCAAGATCAGGCGAACCAGGTCAATCATCTCCGGCTCGTCTTCAATACAGACGACCGTCTTGCGCGTTTCGGCCATTGTCCTCTCTCCTCTCCCGCCCGACACGTACTCAATAATAGTTTACCACCAACCCGCCGTTACGTCAAACGGCGTTGGGTAACAGACATGTTTCCATTCTGCTACAACACCCCTCTCTTGTCAAGCGGCCGAACTGGGATATACTCGCAGCAGGGAGGTAAAGATGAGCAATCTCGAACTGCTCCACAGCCTGGCGATCCAGGCCGAAAGCAAGATTCTGTTGCTGGTGCTGGACGGGCTGGGCGGCCTGCCGCTCACGCCCGACGGGCCAACAGAACTGGAAGCGGCGCGCACCCCAAACCTGGACGACCTGGCCGCCCGTTCCATCTGTGGAATGAGCACGCCGGTGGCGGCGGGCGTCACCCCGGGCAGCGGCCCCGGCCACCTGGCCCTCTTCGGCTATGACCCACTGCGCTATGAGATTGGCCGTGGGGTGCTGGAGGCGTTGGGCATCGGCTTCGACCTGCAGCCGCAGGACGTGGCCGCGCGGGGCAACTTCTGCACGCTCGACCCCGTGACGGGGGTGATCACCGACCGCCGCGCCGGACGCATCCCCAGCGAGGTGGGGGCGCGGTTGTGCGCCAAACTGCGCGCCATCCGCCTGCCCGACGTGGAGGTCTTCGTCGAACCGGTGCAGGAGTACCGCTTCGCCCTCATCCTGCGCGGCGAGGGGTTGACGGACGGCCTCACCGAGACCGACCCGCAGCGCACCGGCGTGCCGCCGTTGCCCGTGGAGCCCACCCGCCCGGAGGCAGCCCACACCGCCGACCTGTTCAACCGCTGGCTGGCCGAGGCGCGCAAGTTGCTGGCAGACGAGCATCCGGCCAACGGCTGCAACCTGCGGGGCATGGCGAAGGAGCCCGGTCTGCCCAAGATGCCCGACCTCTATCGCATGCGCTGTGCGGCCATCGCCACCTACCCGATGTACCGCGGCGTGGCCAAACTGGTCGGTATGACCGTGTTGCCCACCGGCGACACGATGGAGGACGAAGTCGTCACGCTCAAGGCCCACTGGTCGGAGTACGACTTCTTCTTCTTCCACGTGAAGAAGACCGACAGCGCCGGGGAGGATGGGGACTTCGCGCGCAAGGCGGAGGTGATCGAGCACTTCGACCACCTGCTGCCAGAGATCCTGGCGCTGCAGCCGGACGTGGTCATCGTCACCGGCGATCACTCCACTCCGGCGCTGTGGCGCTCCCACTCCTGGCATGAACTCCCGGTCCTCCTGTGGTCGAAGTTCATCCGCCCGGACGGAGTGACCGCTTTCGGGGAGCGGCCTTGTATGGCAGGCGGCCTGGGTCACATCCACCACACCGACCTGCTGCCGCTGGCGCTGGCGAACGCGGGCCGGCTGACGAAGTTTGGGGCGTAGCGAGGGCGCGGAGGCGGGGAGACGGGGGGCGCAAAGACGCAAGTTACGGTCTGCGGACTGCGCGGCGGTACCACAGGAACGAGCCCACCGTGAGAAGCATTGTTGACCCTGCCAGAAGGCCCACAATCACCCACCCCACATCCATCCAGAAGCGCACCGGGAACAGGCGGATGAGGGTGTCCGAATAGGGGAAAGTCCACGTCCCCTCGGCAAAGAAGACCTGGTGGAAAGCGACGAAGAAGGTATCCCACTGCAGCAGCATCAGACCGCCCACCGCGATGAGCAGTCCTGCGGTGAGGAGGCTGCCCCGCAGTAGCGACGCCGGGGCGCGGGCGCGTGTGGCGGGGCGGATGGCCAGCCCCACCGTCCCGCCCACGACCAGCGCTCCCGCTGCCAGCCCTGCCCACAGCAACCCCCACAGCGCCCGTTTGACATCCACCATGTGCTGCAGTTCCCGCTCGTTGAAGGCCGGACGCCCCTCTGCCTCCAGGTCGGCCAACCGCTCGATCCCCGCGTCCGTCACCAGGTAGTCCACGCAGGCTCCCGCCAGGCGTAACCGCTCCGCTGTGGTGAATCCGTAGGGATCGGGGGGAAAGTCCGCCTTGCCGTACTCCCAGCGCAGCAGCCAGTGACCGGTGGTGATGCGCAGGCTGGCCGCCAGCAGCGTCAGCGGCAGGCTGACTACTACCACAAACATAAGCAGGCGGGGGAGAACTCGCGGGCCGCTCATCGCAGAGATTCGGTCAGGTAGGCGAGAACGACCGCGTGGGTCAGCATCTCCACCGGAGCGCGGTCGTCGGTGAGGACCAACCCCCCTGGCTCCACCGGGTGTATCTGTCCCCAGGCCTCGTCGGCGATGGACTGCAGGACGGGGTCGCCCATAAACTCCCGGTTGGCGCGCAGGTTCTCCGCCGCCGTCAGCTGCACCGTGGCGACGACGATGGCGTTGAAGGAATCCGGCACGTCCATCACGTGCACCGTGGGGAAGACCTGCAGGAGCGTGGCGACCATCGTCTCCACCAGCCGGTAGTCGCCGGTGTGGCCGACGTTGATCGCCACCACGCCGTCGTCGGTCAGATGGGCGCGCACGCTCTGGAAGAACTCCACTGTGGTCAGGTGCCAGGGGATGTAAGGCAGGCGGTAGGCGTCAATGGCCACCACGGTGTACCGATGCTCGGAGCGGTCCAGGAAGGCGCGCCCGTCGGTGACGTAGACCTGCAGGTTCGGCTCGTTCATGCCGAAGTAGGCCCGCCCCACCGCGACGATCTCCGGGTCGATCTCCACGCCGTCTATCGGGATGGGGCCGAAGAAGGTGGTGTACCGTTTCGGGATGGTGCCCCCGGCCAGGCCAATCATCGCCAGCCCCTGCACGCGGTCGGGCGTGAAGGGAGGTGGGTTGAAGAAGGGGGCGATGAGGAAGTAGTCCCACGTGCCCCAGAGCCGCACGGCGTTAGGGTTATAGATGGAGTGGACCCCCTGTCCTTCGTTGAGGTACAACTCGCGCCAGCCGTCCCGCTCGACCACCTGGATGTAGTTGTAGGCCGATTCGGTCTCGTAGATGGCCCCTGGCAGAGGTTTGATCGGCTGTCCGCGCATGAAGAAGGCCAGCAGGAGGACCAGGAGCGGCATCAAGAGGTAGAGGAGCGCCCGGCGCGGGGCGACGCGCAGCAATCCCACCAGGGCGACTGCCAGCAGGAGCAGGGAGAAGGCGACGAAGGTGTTGCGGGTGCCGAGGGTGGGGATGAGCAGGAAGACGGGGAGCAACGTCCCCAGCAGGCTGCCGGCGGTGGAGATGGCGTAGGCCCGCCCGGCGACATCCCCCGCATCTTCTACCCGCTCCAGCAGCAGGCGGATGACGAACGGGGAGACGCAACCCAGAAGGGTGACCGGAACGGCGAAGAGCAGCAGGACGGCGATGAAGGGGCCGATCAGCAGGGTCAGATCGTAGGCGTAGCCGACAATACCACGGGTGGAGAGAAGGAGCACCGGCCGGGCGATGAAGGGCACCAGTCCCACCCACAGCGCGGCCCAGGCCACCACCTGGTAGAGCGTGGCGGGACGAGGGGAGCGGTCGGCCCACCGTCCGCCGATGAAGTAGCCGACGGTGAGATAGAGGAGGATCAGGCTGATGATGGCCGCCCAGACCGGGTGGGATTCGCCGAAGAAGGGGGCCAGCAACCGCGAGGCGGAGAGTTCGACCCCCAGGGAGACCATGCCGCTGACGAAGGCGGTGAAGTAGAGATAGCCGTGTTGGGTTTTGGAGTTCATCAGGGGATTACTTCTCCCCCCACAACGGCTTCACCTCCGCCACCCAGGAGGCGAACCCGGCCGGCTCCTCCGGGAAGCGTTGGTAGAGTGCCTTGATCTTCCCGGCCCGCGTGGAGACCTCCAACAGCCTCTGGAGGCTGGCCGAGGAGAACTTCCCTGCCACCACCCCCCACAGCAGCGTGGCGACCAGTCCCACCATCTGGCCCAGGCTCATCTTCGTCTCGTAATCCATATTCATCTGCTGGAAGTCCTTGCTGCTGAAGATGAGGTCATGGTGGAAGAGGAAGTCCACCTCACGGCGGGCGAGTTCGGCCGCGGCGGGCAACTGGACGAACATTGCGGCAAACCTGGCGCCCTGGTCGCGGAAGTAACGCACGTTGTACGGCCACAGGGCAGTGCGGCTCACGTCTCCCCGACGCAGCGCCTCGACCGCGACCTCCGCGGCGATCTGGCAGGCGGTGAAAGAGGAGGTGACCCCCTCGCCGGAGAAGGGCTTCGTCTGGAAGGCCGCGTCCCCCATTACCATGAAGCCGTTGCCGACAAGCGAGTAGGGGGAGCGGCGGTAGGGGGTGCGCCCCTGGCGGCGCTGCACCACCCGTCCGGGATCACCAAAATACTCCTCCCGCCATTCGCGGTGGCGCTGCCAGGCGTAGTCGTAGGAGCCCGGCTGGCCGATGCCCAGGATGGCCCCGTCGTGGCGGCTGGGGTTCCAGAAGGCCTTGTGGAACGGGTAGAAGTTCAGGCCGGTGGGACAACCCGCCGGCAGGTCCTCGCGGAACTCCAGGCAGACGTAGAGCGCGTCTTCAGGGCGGATGGGGTCATTCTCCACACCGAAGTCGGCGGGCAGGCGGGTGCGTACCACGCCATCAATGCCCGAGGCGTCCACGACGAGCCGCCCGCGGGCTTCCAGCGGCTTCCCCTCACGCGTGGCGCGCACGCCGACGAGAAAGCCATTCTCTATGATCGGCTCCGTCACCGTCGTCTGCTCCAGCAGTTCCCCGCCGGCCTCACGCACCAGGCGGTGCATGCGACGGCAGAAGGCCGGCTTGTGCATCACGTAGAAGGTGTACTCGACGACGTTCTGTACCTGCCGGTCGGGCGACCAGGCCAGGCCGGTGGGGTAGCGACCGATGAGTTCATCCCCCTCCGGCAGGGACAGACCGAACTGGGCGAAGCGCACCTCGTCCATATGGAAGATGTCAATATCCTGCCCCACCTCTTCCAGACGCTGCCGCTCCAGCACCAGGACGCGGAGCCCGGCCTGGGCCAGCCGCCAGGCGAAGTAGCAGCCGCTGGTGCCTGCACCGACGACCACAACATCGGCCTGAAGGTGATCGGTCATGGGTTTTGCCTCCTCAGTATGCTCGGCCAAAGACCGCTCGCTCGGTGGCCTCCCGGCCGCAGACGACACACGGCCCCCTGCCAGGCTCCTGGTCGAGCGGGATGCAGCGGATGGTGGCTGTGGTATCGTCCTTTACCTTCGCCTCGCAGGTGGGGTCACCGCACCACCAGGCCCAGGCGAAACCCTCGGCCACCGCTTCGCACAGCGCGTCATAGGTCTCAGGATAGCGGGTGTGCGCCTCACGGAAGGCCAGCGCCGCGTTGTAGAGGTCGGTGTGGATGGTGGCGAGGGTATCGCGCACCGCGTCGGCCAGCCCGGCCAGAGGGACGGCGCTCTTCCCGGCGCGGCCGGGCCGGTCGCGGCGGGCCAGCACCGCCTGACCCTGCGCCACATCCTGCGGCCCCACCTCGATGCGTAGCGGCACGCCGCGCATCTCCCAGTCGTTGAACTTCCAGCCAGGGGAAAGGTCAGGCCGGTCGTCCACCTTGAGACGCACCACCGGCTCCAGGGCCGCGCGGACCTGCGCCACCGCCTCCAACACCGCCGACCGTTGCGACTCATCCCGCCAGATCGGGACGACGACCACCTGCAACGGCGCCAGGCGGGGCGGGAGGATCAGTCCCTGGTCGTCGCCATGGACCATCACCACCGCGCCGACCATGCGCGTGCTGAGCCCCCAACTGGTGGTCCAGGCGTAGGTCAGTTCGTTCTTCTCGTCCAGGAATTTGATGTCGAAGGCGCGGGCGAAGTTCTGCCCCAGGAAGTGCGAAGTGCCAGATTGCAGCGCCCGACAGTCCCCCATCATCGCCTCGATGGTAAAACTGGTCACCGCGCCGGCAAACTTCTCCCGCTCGCTCTTGCGGCCCTTGATCACCGGGATGGCGGCATCTGTGATGGCGAAATCGGCGTAGATGTCCAGCATCCGCAGCGTCTCCTCCATCGCCTCCTCGGCGGTGGCGTGGGCGGTGTGCCCCTCCTGCCACAGGAACTCCGTGGTGCGCAGGAAGAGCCGCGTGCGCATCTCCCACCGCACGACGTTGGCCCATTGGTTGATCAGCAACGGCAGGTCGCGGTAGGACTGGATCCATTTGGCGTACATGTGGCCGATGACCGTCTCCGAGGTCGGGCGGACGACCAGCGGCTCGTCCAGCGTCTTGCCGCCGCCGATGGTGACCACTGCCAGTTCGGGGGAGAAGCCCTCGACGTGCTCGGCCTCTTTCTCGAGGAAGCTCATCGGGATGAAGAGGGGAAAGTAGGCGTTGACGTGCCCGGTGGCCTTGAAACGCCGATCCAACCCGTCCCTGATGTTCTCCCACAGGGCGTAGCCGTAGGGCTTGATGACCATGCAGCCACGGACAGGGGCATAATCGGCCAGGTCAGCCATCTGGACGACGTCGGTGTACCAGCGGGCGTAATCTTCACTGCGTGGTGTGACCTTGGCTGCCATCTTCTTCACTCCTTGACTCGATCATTCTGCGACCCAGAAGGGTACGCAGTCTATGGATGATGCGACGCAAGAGGCGGGCGGAGTAGTGTTCGGCGAAGTGCGCCGCCGCCACCTCCGCCCCCACGTCCACTCCGTACTCCTCTCGGATGTAATGCTGGTGCTCCATGATCCAGAGATACAGGTCCGCTTCAGTGCGGTTGGGAAAATCCTTCAGGATGCGCTTCTTGCGGATGATGCGCACCACCGGCATGTAGACGTTGTCATACCAGTCCATCACCGCCTCATCTTCGGGCACCGGACGCTCCCGCTCGAGGGCCATGAAGTAGCGATGGGCAGCGATGTGCTCCAGAAGGCGGTCATAACCGCCAGCGATGGTGAAGGTGATGCGTTGGTCGGGGCGGAGTTCGTCCAGCCGGGTGCGCTGGAGGAAGTCGGCGTACTCGCCGATGATCTCCAGGTCCTCGGCGTCCACATCCGCGGTCACCGGCACGCGGGTCTGCACCTCGATGACCCGCGCCTCAATGTGCGTGAAGCCCTCCTCGCGGGCCACAGAGACACGATGGTTGCCATCCACGACGAAGTAGGCATCCCCGAGCTTGAACAGCCGCACAGGGGGCAGGTCTTCGGCGCTATGCAAGGCCCGGCTGACCGCCTGCCAGCGGTCGGCGGTGTGGTCCTGCACCGGGAAGAAGGCGCGGTCGAAATCGCGGTACCGGTTGACGCTGCCGATGATCTTCTCCAGCGGGACAGACTGCAGGCCGCGGTCCACCTGCCCCTCCAGCGGCAGATGCTCCCGCACCTCCTCCCACGAGAGAAGACGGTTGGGGCGTCCCTGCACCGCCGCGCGGATGGCGCGCAGGAAGGCACGGCGACGGGCGCGCTCGAAATCGAAGCGTGAGTCCTGATTGCTCATCTCTGCGATCTCACATCCCCGGCGGCGGCACCTCGACCACGACGAAAGGGTAGGCATTGACGACGGTGGTCGCGCCGTAACGCGTACGTGCGGCCTGGGGGCGGTAGACGTGCTTGTGGCCATGCAGCAGGTAACGCGGCCGGAAACGCTCCATCAGCCAGCGGAACGTGGCGAAGCCGCGGTGGGCCAGGTCTTCCCCGTCGTGGATGCCCAGCGGCGGGGCGTGCGTGACCAGCACATCCAGATACCTCCCAAAGCGCAGCCGGTTATACAGCAATCCAGGCACCAGTTGCCAGGCCTTTTGGCGCATCTGCGCCTCACGATACTGGAAGGGGGCGTTGGGCCGATAGAGGGGCGCGCCTTCCAGCCCGGCCAGCAACAGCCACCCCGCCCGCACTATCCGCCCGTCCAGGTTGATCCAGCCCCCCGGCTCGTACAGGGTAGAGCCGTTGGCGGTGTACTCCGGCTGGTCGTGGTTGCCGTGGACGTAGTAGGCCGGCACGCGCAGCATGGTCGCCACGTACTCCATATACGAGTAGGGGAGATCTCCACAGCCGACCAGCAAATCCACGTCGCTGAACCGCTCGCGGCACTGCGGGCTGAAGATGGAGTCCACGACCTGGTCGCTGAGGGCCAGGATCTTCACCTCGACTTCCCCCCGGCCCGACGATCCGGCCAGGTGCGGGTGACGTTGTAGGCCAGTTTGTCCAGCACTGCCTGCTCCAGGTCCACCCCGGTCAGATAGGCCAGTTGCAGAAGATAGAGCGCCACGTCGGCCAGTTCGCCGCCCAGCGCTCTCGGGTCCGCCTCCTCTCCCCACTGGAAATGCTCCAGCACCTCCGCTGCCTCCAGCGCCAGGCTGATGGCGATATTACGCGGCGTCTGGACGTAGGGGGAGTCCTGCCGGTACCAGCCCATCGCTTCGACGAAGTCATTCATGCGGTCGGTCAGTTCACCGATGGTCAGAGACTCTTTCACGGTTCTCTCGATCTCGGATTGCGGCGACTTCGTCGCCGCTTTCAAAGCGCCGAGAGGCCGGCGCAATCCAAAGCCTACTCCTCCAGGAACATGAACGCCAGGGTGCTGAAACGAACGTGGTCGCCGCTGCGCAGGCGGACCGGGCGATGAGGAGACAGGCGCTCCTCGTTCAGGAAAGTGCCGTTGGTGCTGCCCAGGTCCTCCAGCGACCAGCCTTCCGGCTGACGGGAGAGTCGGGCATGGCGGCGCGACACTCCGGCCGGCGCCCCGCCGTAGGGCTCCAGGTCTATATCGAGCGGATGTTGCTGATGCGGGTCGCTCCGCCCGATGAGCACCTCCTCCTTAGCAGGCAGCATCAGGCTGATGCCAGCGGTGACCAGCAGCAGCCGCGGCCCCTGCAGCGCTGCCGCGTCGGCAGGACGAGCAGCGACCAACGTCGTGCTGAGCCGGTTGGTAGAGGAGGCCAACGGGCGACCGGTCGCACCCGGCAGGCGGGCCAAAGCGTCCACCAACGCCTGCATCGAGGGATACCGCTCCGCCGGATTGCGCGCCAGCGCCCGCATGACCACCTCCTCCAGTTGCGGCGAGACGTGCGGGTTCAGCACGCGCAGCGGTACCGGCGGCTCGCGCAGGCGGCGCAACATCGTCTCCAACGGGGTGCCGCACTGGCAGGGCACCTGACCGGTCAGCAGTTCGTACACCATCACACCCAACGCATAGATATCGGTGCGATGGTCCACCGGCTCGCCAGCGGCCTGCTCCGGCGAGAGATAGGCAGGCGTGCCCAGACTGGCCCCCGGCTGGGTGATACGCACCGAGGCCCCCGCCAGTTTCGCCAGCCCGAAATCGGCCAGGAGGGGCCAATCAGGGCGGGCCAGCAGGATGTTGCCCGGCTTCACGTCCCGGTGGATGATGCCCTGCGAGTGGGCGTACTCCAGCGCCATCCCCACCGGAAGGATCAGCGTGGCGACGTCAGGCCATTCCAGCGGCCGGCCGGTCAGGAGGGACTTGAGCGTGCCGCCAGGGACGTACTCCATCACGATGAAAGCGACGCCCTTCTCTTCGCCGTAGTCGTAGATAGTGAGGATGTTCGGGTGGCGCAACGCCGCCACAGCGCGGGCCTCGCGGCGAAAGCGGGTCAGAAACTCCTCGCTCGCCGTGTCGGCAAAGCGCAGCACCTTGAGCGCCACCCATCGCTCCAGTTGCGGCTGAAAGGCGCGATAGACCGTCGCCGTGCCGCCCTGGCCGATCTCCTCGGCGATCTGATAGCCGCCAAGCGTCTGTCCGATCCAGTTATCCATCCTGTTGACTTCCAATGGCTCAGCCGGCTCCGCCCGACCACTCAATATGGTCTGCCGCTCCGTCGCCCGCAGTTCTCACCGCAGCGGGCGGCGAACGACGATGTTGTCGAAATGGATCTCCGTCGGTGCGTCGGTGTAGGAGGCCGCCACCAGCCGGATATAGCCAGAAGTGAACTGGGTATCTTCCGCCTCGGCCACCTGCTGACCGTTGACGCTCAGCCGCAGGTGAGAGCCATCGCATACCGCCTGCACGTGATTGGTGGCGTTCCCCATGTGGATCAGACTGGAGCGGCTCCAGTTGACCAGCGCCTCGAACGCCCCGTTGGCGACGCGATAGATGGCATAGAAGCCATCACCGCTGATAGCCAGCAGGTAGCCGTCGCCGCTCGACTGTACGCGACACATCACGCCGAAGCCGTTGTTGTTATCAGCAGCAGCGGAGACCTGGATGGTATCCACATCCACCATCACGTCGGTGAATTGCCGGTCAGTGCGCCCCCCGACCCAGCTTCCTCGTCCGACAGAGAAGACGCGGTATTGCCCGGCGTCGTAGGCCACGACATCCCCTTCGCCCGTCTCGCCCTTCTCCCAGCCGGAGTTGGGGTCGCTGAAGTCGTCCACAAACAGCAATTCGCCGGCCAGCGGCTCGTCGCTGGGGGCTGTGGCGACCAGGTTGTCGAAGCGCACCTCTGTCGGCTGCGCCTCGAAAGAGGTAGCCGTGAGGGCGATGTCGCCCGAGGTGTAGGCAGTGTCCTCGGCCTGCGCCAGCACCTGACCATTGACAATGAGCACCAGTTGAGGACCGTGGCAGACAGCACGGATGTGGTTGCTGCTGTTGCCCCGATGGATCACGTCCGAAGCCGTCCACTGGACGAGCGGTTGGAACTGCCCATCCGTGATGCGGTGGATGGCGTAGAAGCCGTCGCCGCTGATACGCAGGAGGTAGCCATCGTAGTCAGGTTGCAGGCGGCAGGCCACGCCATAGGCATTGTTGTTGTTGGTCGGGGCGGAGACCTGCGTTGTGTCCACATCTACCACCACATCGGCGAAATTCTGTCTCGCCCCTCCCCAGACCATACGATCCTCGGTAAGGGTAGCGACGAAGTACGTGCCATCGCGGTACCCCACGCTGCCATCCTCGTACTCCGTAGCGTCCCAGCCGGAGGTCGGGTCGCCGAAGCCATCGATCAGGAGAACATCGCCAGCAGCGGCGGGGGGCGGGGGCACGATGGGCGTTGCCGGGGGCATCGTGGGCTGCGGAGTCGGCAGCACCGGCGGGGCGGTGGGTTGAGGCGTGAAGGCGGGAGTAACCGGAACAGCCGTGGGTTCGGGGGTGGGAGTGCCCCGTCTCGGCAAGGCCCTGAAGACGGCACAGGTGGTCGCCGCGAGGATGCACAGCAGGCCCGCCGCGCCCAGGCCGATCCATAGAGGGGTGCGCTTACGGGGGGTGGGGACAGCCTGCGGCCTGCCCGGCACCACGATCGTGCCGCCGGGGGTGGCCTGAACGGCGGCGGACGGCGCCACGGTCGGCGCGGGCAGGGCGTTCAGCGCAGCGAGCATCTCCGCCGCACTCTGGTAGCGGCGGTCCATCACCACCTCCATCGCCTTGAGGACCAGCGCCTCCATCGCCGGGCTGAGTTCCCCCCGCACGCGCCGTGGGGGGACGAAACTGGTGGGATTGGCGATGCGCTGGGTGGCGGTGGGTGGCGCCTGGCCGGTGAGGGCGTGGTAGAGCGTAGCCCCCAGGCTGTAGATATCGCTGCGGGGGTCGGTATGGCCCAGGCCCAGGTCGTACTGTTCCGGCGGGGCGTACTCCGGCGTGCCGGCCCCACGCATCACCGTGCGCGTCTGCGGGTCGTTGGGGTTCCACAGTTTGACCAGCCCGAAGTCCACCAGCACCGCATCGCCATCACTGTTGATGATAATGTTCTGCGGCTTGATGTCGCGGTGAAGCACGCCACGGCGGTGACAGTAGGCCAGGGTAGCCAGGAGTTGGGCCGTCCAGCGGCGCACGTCGCTCTCGCTCTGCGGTCCCTGCTGTTCGATGCGGTGGGCCAGGCTCTCCCCTTCGACGAAGTCCATCACCAGGTACTCGTTCCCCTCCCAGGAGAAGGAGTCGGTGACGCGCACCAGATGGGGATGGGAGAGATCGGCCAGCACCCTCGCCTCACTCTTGAACTGCTGGCGCAGTTGGGCGAGCAGTTCGGCGTCGAGACCCGGCTGGGGGCTCATCTCCTTCAGGGCGACGACCTTCTCCAGGCGGGAGTCCCAGGCGCGATAGACTGCCCCCATCCCACCCTGCCCCAGCCGGGCGATGATCCGGTAGCGGTTATCCACCATCTGGTTGACCGAGAGTGTCATTTTTTCGCTCTCCTCGGGGGTAGTCATCACATGTTACCGCGAGTGGCGACGGAAAGCAAGCCACACGGGGCGACACTGGTGGGCTGCCGCTGCGCGGTCTACAGCCTGGTCAGGCGGAACCGCCATGGGCGGGCGCGGGTCTCGGCGTCGCCGCGCACCCCCACCCGCGGCCCGACGATGACAGCAGCCTCCTCCGCCGGCCAGCCCTCCTCCACAAACAGGAGCGCATCTTCGGCGCACAGGTCGGTGTGGTCGAAGCGTCGGTCAATGGCCAGCGCCTGGCACAGTCGGCCCGGCCCGCCGGTCAGGTCACGGCCTGGGCCGCGCAGAGCGCGCATCCGCGCCACCCCTTCCAGCGGCTCCAGCGCCCGCACCAACACCGCCGCCGGGAAGCCCTCCGCTTCGGTGACCAGGTTGAGGCAGTGGTGCATGCCGTAGATCAGGTAGACGTAGGCATGGCCAGGCGGACCGTACATCGCCGCGTTGCGCGGCGTGCGGCCGCAGTGGGCGTGACTGGCCTGGTCTTCCTCACCGATGTAGGCTTCCACCTCGATAATGCGGCCGGAAAGGCGCTGGCCGTCGAGACAACGCACCAGCAACCGTCCCAACAGGTCACGCGCAACCTGAAGTGTAGGGCGGTCGAAAAAGTCGCGGCCCAGACGTTTCATTGCCCGGCAAAGCGGGGGTCGAGTTTGAGCGTCAGGCGCAGCCCCTCGCGCAGGTCCACACGCGGCTCGTATCCCAGAAGCCGCCGGACCGCGGTCAGGTCGGCGCAGAGGCGGGAGACGCCGCCGCTCTCGGCAGGGCTGAGCAACACTTCGACCTCGCGGCCCACGGCCTCGGCCACCTGGCTCACCAGTTCGTTGATGCTTGTCTCCACGCCGGAACCCACATTCAAGGTACAGCGATTCACATCAGCGGTAGCGGCCGCCACCAGCGCGCGTACCACGTCGTCCACGTAGACGAAATCGCGGGTCTGCGCACCGCTGCCGAAGACGACCAGGGATGCGCCACGCAGAGCCTGCTGCAGCAGACGAGGCACCACGGGAGGATGGGAAGGGGGGAGGTTCTGACCCGGCCCGTAGGCGTTGAAGATGCGCATGATGACCGTCTCGATGCCCCACAACGCGCCGATGGTGCGCACGTAGTACTCCGCAGCCAGTTTGCTCACCGCGTAAGGAGACTGCGGGTTAGGGGGCTGGTCCTCACGCACCGGCTGGTGGGCCTGTTCGCCGTAGACCGCGCCGGAGGAGGTGAAGATGACCCGCCGCACGCCCGCGTCGCGCATGGCCTCCATCACGCTCACCGTCCCCCCGACATTGACCTCGTTGTACTCGCGGGGGTAGAGGATGGACTCAGAGACCAGGACGCGCGCCGCCAGATGGTAGACGCAGTCCACGTCCTGCAGCAGGGTCCACATCTTGGGGCGATCCAGGACACTACCGCGAGTGAAAAGGACCGCACGGTCCAGCCGCGCCGCATCGCCAGCGCTCAGGTCGTCAACGACGCGCACCTGATGTCCTTCCGACGCCAACCGGTTGGCCAGCGCCGCGCCCAGGAAACCTGCTCCGCCGGTGATGAGAAAACGCACTCTGTGGCTCCTCGAGGTGGGATAAGGGGATTATAGCACAAAATGGGAGATGCGGAGACGGGAGGGCATAGAGAAAGGGGAAGAGGAAAAGGGGGTTGACGTTTTTGCACAAAGTGTTATACTAGGGTCTGGACGAAACAAGTTTTGGCTGACGAGGACAAGAGGGACTGCCCGAGTTTGCGGAGACGGGCGGTCTCTTTGCTTGGCAGCCGAACCCGGTTCGTCCCGAGAGTTCCAGACTTAAGGAGTAGCAAAGTGAGCAAGCAGGAAACCGGCACCGTCAAGTGGTTCAACGATGCCAAAGGGTACGGCTTCATCTCCCGCGACGCCGGAGATGACGTCTTCGTGCATTTCTCGGCAGTCGAGGGGACGGGATTCCGCACGCTGCGCGAAGGCCAGCGCGTGGAGTTCGTCGTCGAGGATGGGCCGAAGGGCCCGCGGGCCGTCAATGTGAGGGCCCTGTAGCAGGGCGTTGACCGACACCGGTCACGCCCGAGGGGAAGAAGAGCATATGCCTAAGCGGTTGTACATCGGCAATCTGAGCTACAACACCACCGAAGCGGCCCTACAGGACCTCTTTGGTGCGGTCGGCGAGGTCACCTCGGTGAGCATCCCGGTGGATCGCATGTCCGGGCGCTCGCGGGGCTTCGGCTTCGTCGAGATGGCGGATCCGGAAGCGGCCCAGCAGGCCATCCATCAGCTGAACGGGCGGGTGGTTGACGGGCGCGCGATCAAGGTGGCCGAGGCCCACCCGTCAAAGCCCGGCGGTCAGCGCGGGGAGTACCGCTCCTACTAACCTGACCCCAGACAATCCACTGACCGCACGGCTCCTCCGCAGGCCGTGCGGTTTTTGTTTGGATTGCGGCGACACGTCGCCGCTTTCAAAGCGCCGACTCCGTCGGCGCACTCCAAACCTTTGGATTGCGGCGGCGCAGCCGCCGCTCTCAAAGCGCCGACCCCGTCGGCGCAGTCCAAACCCTGGACTGCGGCGACATGTCGCCGCTCTCAAAGCGCCTTTGGACTGCGGCGACGCGCCGCCGCTCTCAAAGCGCCGACCCCGTCGGCGCACTCCAAACCTTTGGATTGCGGCGGCGCAGCCGCCGCTCTCAAAGCGCCGACGCCGTCGGCGCACTCCAAACTCTGGATTGCGGCGGCGCAGCCGCCGCTCTCAAAGCGCCGACCCCGTCGGCGCACTCCAAACCTTTGGATTGCGGCGGCGCAGCCGCCGCTTTCAAAGCGCCGACGCCGTCGGCGCAGTCCACATCTTTGGACTGCGGCGACACGTCGCCGCTCTCAAAGCGCCGACCCCGTCGGCGCAGTCCAAAAGTCTCTCCTATCCGCTCGGAGTGTTGAGTTCCCCCCGCACTGTCTCCAGCAACGCCTCAGCGCGCAGCTCGCTCAGCGTGTAGCAAGGCCCTCCCAGATGGTCTGCCAGCGCCTGGGCGTAACCCTGGTCAAAAGCCTCGTGCTCCATGTTGATCACCACCGAGCGGATGTGGGCCTGGGGGAAGAGTTCGGCCAGGCGATGGGCCTCCTGCTGCGGTGGGAGGTTGCCGATGGAGACATTGCCCGCGCCGTCGGTCAGCAACACCATCAGGGGGATCACCTCTGGGTGCTGTCGCATCTCGCGGGTGATGACCTCATAGGCCAGTTGCAAGCCAGCCGCGAGCGGCGTCTTGCCACCCACAGGGACGTCGGCCAGGGCCCGGCGCGCCCGCTCCACGCTGTTCGTCGGCGGCAGCACCAGCCGCGCGTCGTTCTTCTGGAAGACCACCAGCCCCACCCGGTCGCGCCGCTGGTAGGCGTCGGTCAGCAGCGACATCACCGCCCCCTTGGTCGCCTGCATGCGTTCGGCCACGGCCATAGACCACGAGGCGTCCACCACGAAAAGCACCAGGTTGGCCGCGCGGCGCACTCGCACTTTGCGTTGGTAGTCCTCGCCGCGGATGGCGAGGGCGGGACCGCCGGGCTGGCGGCGCTCTTTCTGGTGCGGGGCGGCGGCGCGCAACGTGGCGTCCAACGCCAGATCGCTGGGGTCTCCGGGAGAGGGACGGGCCTGGATGTAGCGGCCGCGCTTCTGCTCGGTGCGGGTACGGCTACGGCGGCCGGTGGTGGAGCGGGTCAACCGGTCGAGCGGCGTGTCCAGCCGCCGCGGCACAAACCGCTCCCCGCTCTCTACCTCCTTGCCCCCCTCCCACCAGCGCCCCTCAGACGGCCAGTGGGGAATAGACTGGAAGGCTCGCTCGTCGGGCGGTTTGTTCTGCTGCGGGCCGTCCTGCTCAACGGGCTCAGTCTCGACCGTCACGCCCGTTTTTTTTTCCTCGCCCGCCTCTTCTTCCGATGTGGGGGTGGGCTCGTCAGCAGGAGCCTGCCGTCGGGCCTCCTCGAGGCGCTCAGCCAGGTTATCCAGCGTCACGCTCTCCGGCTGCAGTGGGCGACGCTTGAGGCGGTGCGGCAGGGCCAGTTCCGCCGCCAGCAGGATGTCGCGGTCGCTGATGCGCGTGCGCCCCTCGAAGGCCGCCTGGGCACGGGCGGTCTTGAGAACCACCAGGTCGGCGCGGTGGCCGTCCACGTGGAGTTCGGCCATCATCGTGGCGATGACCATCAGGTCGCTCTGGGTGTAGCGCACCCGGGGCAGCAGCGTGCGGGCGCGGGCAATCTCATCCGACAGCGCCTGCTCGCGCGGCTCCCACTCGGCGCGGAAGCCCTCGGGGTCGGACTCGAAGGCCAGGTTGCGCTCGATGATCAGCCGGCGAGCCACCGGGTCGCTGACCCCCTGGATGTCCACGCACAGGGCGAAGCGGTCGAGCAGTTGGGGGCGCAGGTCACCCTCCTCAGGGTTCATTGTCCCGACGAGGATGAAGCGGGCCGGGTGACTGAAGGAGATGCCCTCCCGCTCGACGACGTTCACCCCCATCGCCGCCGCGTCGAGCAGGATGTCCACCACGTGGTCGTCGAGCAGGTTGACCTCGTCCACGTAAAGGACGCCGCGGTTGGCGGCGGCCAGGACGCCGGGCTCGAAATGGCGCTCCCCTTTCTGGATCGCGCGTTCGATGTCGAGCGTGCCCACCACCCGGTCCTCCGTGGCGCTGACGGGCAGGTCCACGAACCGCGTGCGACGGGCAGCGCGGGGCAGGGCTTCTCCCCCCTCGACCCGCTCGCGACAGAGCGTGCAGAGGGTCGCCGGCTGCTCGGGATCGCAAGAGAAGGGGCAATCGGCCACCACCGGGATTTCCGGCAGGAGCGCAGCCAGGGCGCGGGCGGCGGTGGACTTGGCTGTGCCCCGCTCGCCGCGGATGAGTACGCCGCCGATCTGGGGGTAGATGGCGTTGAGCACCAGGGCGCGGCGCATGCGCTCCTGGTTGACAATGGCCGTGAACGGGAAGATCGTCGTCATTCGAGAAACCTCACCGATGGCAGGATGCCGTCAGCATTATACCGCAGGGCCCGGGAAAAGGAAAGGTGGCCGTCCACCTTTTCTTGACTTTTCGCCCTTTCCGGGGTATGCTTGTGTATACCACAGCGGAAGGAGGAGCCCGTGAGCCAGCCCTTCTATCTTGCCATCGAAGGGGTCATCGGCGTTGGCAAGACCACTCTCGCCCGTCTGCTCCAGCCTCGTTTCACCGCTGACCTGGTGCTGGAGGTCTTCGAGGAAAACCCTTTCCTTCCCAATTTCTACGCTGACCGGGAACGGTATGCCTTCCAGACCCAGATCTTCTTCCTCCTCAGCCGCTACCGGCAGCAGCAGGTCATCCGCCTGGACAACCGGCCATTGCTCACCGACTACACCTTCGCCAAGGACCGCCTCTTCGCCCACCTGACACTGCACGGCGAGGAGTTGAAGATGTACGAGCGGGTCCACCGGGCGCTGGCGGAGAAGATTATCCTGCCCGACCTGGTGGTCTACCTGCGGGCCAGCCTGGATGTGCTGATGGCCCGCATCGCGGCGCGCGACCGACCCTACGAGCGGCAGATGGACCGCGACTACATCGAGCAGGTGCGTCAGGCCTACGAGCGCCATTTCGCCGACTACACCGCCACACCACTGTTGGTGATCGAGACGGACGGCCTGGACTACGTGCGCAATCCCGAAGACCTGGCCTACGTGGAGGGACGGATCCGCACGGCCCTGAGCGCGGCGGTCGTGCAGAGCCAGGCGGCGGCCGAAGGCTGGACCGCTGCCGAACACAGCGGCCGCTGGCCGGTGGTCGAGGAGTTTCTGGCCCTCACCGAGGCGATAGGAACGCTGGGGGCAGCCCTCTCCGCTCCGTCGGATGGGATTCCCCCTGCGGCCCACGAGGCGCTCGCCGCCTCGCTGCGGCGGCTGCAGCATCTCCAGACCCTGCTTCACAGCCAGGAGCGCCAACCATGAAACGATTTGTCGCCATCGCCGGCAACATCGGCGTGGGCAAGTCCACCCTGACGGGTATGCTCAGCCAGCGGTTGAACTGGGAGCCGTTCTTCGAAGCGGTGAACGACAACCCCTATCTGGCCGACTTCTATCAGGACATGCGTCGCTGGAGTTTCCACTCGCAGATTTTCTTCCTCTCCCGCCGCCTGCGCCACCACCACCTGCTGCTGCAGCGGCCCAATTCGGTGGTGCAGGACCGCACGGTGTATGAGGACGCGGAGATCTTCGCCTGCAACCTCTACCGCCAGGGATTGATGAGCGCGCGGGACTACGGCAGTTACCAGGAGTTGTACGAGGTGATGACCCTCCTGCTGCCGCCACCCGACCTGGTGGTCTACCTGCGCGCCTCCGTCCCCACGCTGCTCAGCCGCATCGCCCGGCGGGGGCGCCCCTTCGAGCGCGCCATCTCCACCGACTACCTGGAGCAACTCAACGAGCTCTACGAGGCCTGGGCGGAGCGCTTCAACCTCTGTCCGGTGCTCACCGTCCCCTCCGATAACCTCGACTTCGTCAGCAATTCCCACCACCTCGACCTGATCGTCGAGAAGGTGCTGGAGCGGTTGCAGGGCCGAGAGGAGGTGGTCTTCCCGTGACCCGTTCGGCGGCGCGAACGCAGCGCAAGGCAAGTTCCCCTGAGGAACGGTTGGTCCTGCTGGAGCGGGTGGGGCGCGAACTGGCCGCCGGCCTGGACCTGGTGGGGGTCTCTCGACGCGCCCTGGCCCTGGGAGTTCAGGCCGTGGGCGCCGAGATAGGCAGCCTGGTTGTGCTGGACGAGCGGCAGCGGCTGGCGCTGGCCCTTCTTTTCCAGGACGGGCGCTTCCGGCGTGCGGACATGGAGCACACCCGCAAGGTCATGCAGGACGGCCTGGCAAGATGGGTGATCGAGCACGGCGAGACGGTTTGCATCGCCGATGTCACCACGGACTCGCGCTGGCTCCCGGCCCCGCTCGGCAGCAGCGAGAGCGAAGTGAGATCGGCCCTCTGCGCGCCGCTGCGCATCCCTCGCCGGCTGGTCGGCATCCTCACCTGCGCCCACTCTCGTCCTGACCGCTTCACCGCCGAGGACGTCCGGGTTCTGGACTTCATCGCCGACCAGGCTGCGGTGGCGCTAGAGAACGCCCGCCTCTTCGCCGCAGAGGAGCAGCGGCGCCACCTGGCCGACACGCTGGTCGAGATCACCCGCACGCTCGCCGCAACCCTTGATCTGGACAAACTGCTCGCCCTGATCCTGGAGTCCCTGGGCCGTGTGGTGCCCTGCGACAGCTCTTCCGTTTTCCTGCTTCAGGACGGACAACTGGTGATCCGCGCCTGGCGAGGTTTCGAGAACGAGGCGCTCGTCCGTAACCTCTCCTTCCCGGTGGAGAGCGGACAGATCCTCTCGCGCGTCGTCGCATCCCGTGAAGTGCTCCTCTGCCCCGACGTCCAACAGGAGCAGGATTGGCAGAACGTACCGGGACTGACACCGACACGCGGTTGGATCGGCGCCCCACTGGTCGCGCGCGGCGAAGTGGTCGGCGCGCTCACCGTAGATAGCCACATGGCGGATGCCTACGACGAGCAGGACGCGCAGGTCGTCTCGGTCTTCGCCGACCACGCCGCCACTGCCGTTTCCAATGCCCGCCTCTGGCAGCAGGTGCAGCGGCGTCTGGAAGAGGTTGCCTTCCTCTACCGCACCGGCCAGGTGCTCACCGCCTCGCTCGACGTGGATGAGGTGCTGCGCTCGCTGATGGTCAGCGTGCGTGACTACTTCCACCTGGAGGCTGCCTCGGTCTCGCTGATAGAAGAGGGCAGCGGCGACCTGGTCTTCCGCGTCGCCGTGGGCGAGGCCGCCGAGCAGATCGTGGGCATCCGCCTGAAGCCAGGGCAGGGCGTTGCCGGGTGGGTGGCCCAGACGGGCCAGCCAGCGCTGGTCCCGGTTGCCCGCCAGGACCCCCGCTTCTACGACGGCGTGGACAAGGCCACGGGCTTCCGCACCGGCACGCTCATCGCCGTCCCCATCCGCCTGGGGGACGCGGTCATCGGCGTGGTCGAGGCCATCAATCCCCGAATAGGGCAGCCGGACCAGGATGACCTGCGGTTGCTGCAGAGCGTCAGTGCGCTGGCGGCCAGCGCGCTCCAGAACGCCCGTCACTTCACCCGCGCTCGACAGGCCGAGCAGCGTTACGCCAGCCTGTTCGAGAACAGCGCCGATCCCATCCTCATCACCGATGCCGCCGGCATCATCAACGACGCCAACCTGAAGATGTGCGAACTGCTGGGCTATCAGAAGGAAGAATTGGTGGGGCGGGAGATCGCCACCCTGCACCGCGACCCGGAGGCGACACGGGCGCGGCTACAGCAGGTCGCCGAGGGGGAAAGCGTCTTCTACAACATCGAGGCCATCACCCGCTCTGGCAACCTCATCCCTTTCGAGGTGCATGCCAACTCCATCCTCCACGGGAACACTCGCTCCATCCAGTGGATCTGCCACGACCTGACAGAACGGCTGGCATTGGAAGAGGCGCGGGAGAACCTGACGCACATGATCATCCACGACCTGCGCAACCCGCTCTCCTCCATCACCAGCAGCCTGGAACTGATCCGCATGGCCCTGGTGGACAACATGGTCAACATCCCGGTGGAGCAGATCCTCGGCGTGGCCCAGCGCAGCGGCGAGAAGCTGTACCTGCTGATTGACTCCATCCTCGACCTGGCCCGACTGGGGGAGGGACAGACTCAGCCAGCGTACAGGCCGCTGAACGTCATAGACCTGATCCGCGAGGTGGGCGAACAGGAGCAGCCCCAACTCGCCGCCTACGGCATCCGCCTGCAACTGCTCCTCCCAGAATACCTGCCTAAGGTGGAAGGCGACCCCGCCCTTTTGCAGCGGGTGCTGCTCAACCTGCTGGATAACGCCCTGAAGTTTTCTCCGCCTGACGGCGAGATCCGCGTCCAGGCGCAACTGTCCGACCCCGAGACGATACAGATTTCGGTGGCCGACGATGGGCCGGGCATCCCGCCGGAGTACCTGGAGCGCATCTTCGACCGCTTTGTCCGTGTGCCTGGTCAGGCGGTGCGCGGCACGGGCATCGGGCTGGCCTTCTGCAAACTGGCCGTCGAGGCCCATGGCGGGCGCATCTGGGCGGAAAGCACGCCAGGCCAGGGCGCGACGTTCAGGTTCACCCTCCCCGTTGCCAAGGAGAAGGCATGAACAGCCCCTACCCGGAACGGCTCTACTACGCCGACCCTTACCTCACCCGGTTCGAGGCCCACGTGGTGGAGAGCCTGACCTGGGAGGGACATCCAGCCGTGGTGTTGGACCGCACGGCCTTCTACCCCACCGGCGGCGGCCAGCCGTCCGACTGCGGCGCCCTCGACGCCGTGGCGGTGGTCGGCGTGGAGGTGCGGGAGTCGGACGGGGCGATCCTGCACCTGCTGGCAGGGGAGCCACCGACGGGCCGCGTGGTGGGGCAGGTGGACTGGGCGCGACGGTTCGATCACATGCAGCAACACACCGGACAACATCTCCTTTCCGCCGCCTGCGAGCGGCTGCTCGACGCCGCCACCATCTCCTTCCACCTGGGAGCCGAATCCAGCACGATTGACCTGGCGGTCCCGCGCCTGGACCCCACAGCGTTGGAGCCGGTGGAGGAGGAAGTGAACCGAATCATCTGGGAGAACCGTCCGGTGACGGCCCGCTTCGTCTCTCCGGAAGAACTGGCCCGCCTGCCGTTGCGTCGTCCTCCACAGGTGAGTGGCCCGGTGCGCGTGGTGGAGGTGGCCGACTTCGAGTGTAGCCCCTGTGGCGGCACCCACGTCACCCGCAGCGGTGAGATCGGCCTGCTGAAGGTGTTGCGACTGGAGTACCGCGGGCAGGAAACCCGGGTGGAGTTCGTCTGCGGCGGGCGGGCGCTGCGGGACTATCGGCGCAAGCAGCAGGTGTTGCTGAGCGCCGCCGCCACGCTGACGGTGGGCTACTGGGACCTGCCCGACGCACTGATGCGGCTGCAAGAGGAGTTGAAAGAGACGCGACACGAACTGCGACTGGCCCAGGAACAGGCGCTTCAGGAGACGGCTACCCGTCTCCTGGAAACAGCGACCCCCGCGGGCCCGCTGCGCCTGGTATGGGCGGTCTTCGACGGGCGTGCCTCCGCTGAGTTGCGCGCCCTGGCGCAGAAGGTTGTCGTCCACCCCGACACGGTGGCCCTGCTGGCCTCAGTGGGGAACGAGCGCGTGCACCTCTGCGCCGCCCGCGCCGAGGGGTTGACGGTGGACGCGGCGGCGCTGCTGCGCGTTGTCTGCGCCGCGCTGGACGGGAAAGGGGGCGGACAGCCCCCGCTGGCCCAGGGGAGCGCCCCGCCAACCCCGCGCCAACGGGTAGAAGAGGCCCTGCGTTCCGCCCTCTCCAGCCTGTCCCCCTGAATCGCCGAGCCGACTCTCGCTGTTCTGGAGTGTCCATGGAACAAATCTCGCCCAACGTGTATATTTCGACCTGCCCTCCCGGCATCAACGTCGGTTTCGTCCTCACGGGCCGGGGAGTAGTGGTCGTGGACGTGCCGCCCGCACCGGCGGAGGCGCGGGCCTGGCAGGAGCAGATCCGCCAGGTGACCGACAGTCCCATCCGCTTCACCATCCTGACCAGCCATCGCCCAGAGCGGGCCTACAGCGCCAGGCTGTTGGGCGCGCCGGTGATCGCGCTCCGCAGCACGCCAGGGACCCCACCACAGGCTGGCGGGGAGACCGCCTGGGTGGAGTCTGACGAGGAAACCCTGCCCCCGGAGGAGATGGCACCGCCGGAGCCAGTGCCCCCCTCGCCCGCGCTCTTCCTCACCGAACGCCTGACCCTTCACGACCGCCCCACTCTGATCGTCGAGGCAGTGACCGGCGCCAGGCCCGACAGCCTGTGGGTGCTCCTCCCGGAAGAGAAGGTGCTCTTCGCCGGGGACTCTGTCGTTGTGGGCTGCCATCCGCTTCTCGGCAGCGCGCCAGACACGAAGGGGTGGTTGGAGACGCTGGTGCGGGTGCGCCGGTCCTACTTTCCCGCCCAGACCATCATCCCTGGCCGGGGGCCAGTCGCCAGCAAAGAAGACACCCTTCCCCTGAGCGAGTACATCCAGAAGGTGCGGCGTCGGGTGCGCGCCTTCCGCGCCAGCGGCCACAGCCCCGCCGACCTGGCCGGCCTGGCGCAGGAGTTCCTGCCGCTGTTCCCCTTCGAGCCAGCGCAACAGGAGGTGATCCTCCGGCGCATCCGCTCCGGGTTGGAGCGGGTGTATGAGGAGATGGGATAACGCGGGGATGCGATGGTGGAGAGACGCAAAAATGGACGAGGAGATGTTAGCCCGGGTGAGGGCGGTGAAATCCGCCTATGAGCATGAATTGCTGCAGAAGCGCAATGTCGTGGGCGTGGGCATTGGCCTGCGTACCCGCAACGCCCAACCCACCAACGAACTGGCCATCGTCGTTTCCGTGACGAACAAGGTGCCCGCTGAGGCGTTGGACAGTCAGGATCTGATTCCCCATGAACTGGAAGGGGTGCCGGTAGATGTGCAGGCCATCGGCTTCCCGATCGCGCTGGGTGAGTGAGGCTCCCTGGCTGCTCAAGTCATTCTCCCTCGAACGACGTTCAATTCGTGTAACTGCTCAGCCACCCACCGTCTGGCGACTGAAGTTTTATTCCGTAGCCAGCGCATCCCTATGCGCTGGCG
>Ga0209018_1000790_pt1 | contig 27949 bp, 22 predicted proteins | sample YNPBryBLVA2012_FD_185814 | JGI IMG/M metagenome (GOLD analysis project Ga0209018, IMG submission 185814) | Anoxygenic and chlorotrophic microbial mat microbial communities from Yellowstone National Park, USA - YNP Bryant BLVA 2012 (SPAdes)... ...
GGGAAGGGCAGGCGCCATCCGGCTACGGTTACTTTCTTCGTGACCCAACGACCCTCGCTTCGGTGACATTTTAGATGACCCAATTCGCGGGGTTGCCCCTGCGGCCGCCGGGCAGTAGAATGCGGATGCCATGAAACGCGAACCGAGCCGCCGAGCCGTGCTCGCCGCCGCGCCGGCGGCTGCCGCTTTCCGCCTGGACGACCGCCCGGCGCTGCTGGGCGGCACGCCCGTCCGCTCGTCACCATTTCCCTCGTGGCCCGTTTTCGGCGAGCCGGAGGAGCAGGGGCTGGTGGGCGTGCTTCGCTCCGGGCGCTGGTACCGTGGCAATGGAGAGCATGTCCGCCGCTTCGAAGAGGCCTATGCGCGCGCGACCGGGGCGCGCCGCTGCCTGGCCACCTGCAACGGCACCTCGGCGCTGTTCGTGTCCCTGAACGCGCTGGATGTTCAGCCCGGCGACGAGGTGATCCTGCCGCCCTACACCTTTATCGCCACAGTCAACGTGGTGTTGCGCCAGTTTGCGCTGCCGGTTTTCGTCGATACGGATCCGGAGACTTTCCAGATCGACGCGTCGAAAATCGAAAGCGCCATCACCCCGGCCACGCGCGCCGTTCTGCCTGTTCATCTCGGCGGGAACGTCTGCGATCTGGACAGAATACTGGACGTCGCCCGCCGCCGGAACATTCCCGTCATCGAGGACGCCTGCCAAGCGCACATGGCCGAGTGGAAGGGCCGCAAGGCGGGATCGCTGGGCGCCGCCGGGTGCTTCAGCTTCCAGGCGTCGAAGAACCTCAACTCCGGCGAGGGCGGCGCCGTGATCACCGGCGACGAGGCATTCTATGAACGCGCCTACGCCTTCCACAACAACGGCAGCGGGCTGAAGGCCATCGGCACGAACTTCACCTACGCCTCCACGGGCTACAATCTCCGGCTGACCGAGTTTCAGGCGGCCCTGTTGCTGGCGCAGATGCAGCGCCTCGACGCACAGGTGCGCGTTCGGGCCGCCAACGGGGCGCGGCTCAACGGGCTGCTGGAACAGATCCCCGGCATCCGGCCGGCGCGCCAGTATGCCGGCTGCACGCTGAACGCATACCACCTGTACATGTTCCGCTACGACGCCGAGGCGTTTTCCGGCCTTCCCCGGGAGACATTCCTGAAAGCGCTGCGGGCCGAGGGCATCCCCGCCGCCGGCGGATATTCGCCCCTCAATACTCAGCCTTTTCTGAAAAACACGCTGAATTCCCGCGGATACCGGCGGCTGTTTCCGGAAAAAACGCTGAAGGAATGGGCCGAAAGGACCGCCTGCCCGGCCAATGACCGCCTGTGCACGCAGGCCGTCTGGCTGACGCAGAACATGCTGCTCGGACCCGCTTCGGACATGGACTCCATCGCCGAGGCGGTCCAACGCATCCGCCGTCACGCCGGCGCGCTCGCCCGCGCGAGCGCCTGAAGCGCGCCGTTCAGGCGCGAACCGGCGGCGCCGCGCCCGACTTCATGCACTCGCCGAGAATCCAGCGGATCTGCTCCAGCGTGAACGGGGGCGCCAGCACGGCAAAGGCGCCCAGTTCGAGCACGTCTCCGCAGCCGGCATCCAGCGAATCGACGCACACCACCGCCGGCGCCACAGGCCTGCCTCCCGCTCCGGCGTGCCGCGCGAGATCGGCGAAACTGCCGTCGCTGAAACAGAGGCTGGTGAAGATGGCGTCCACACCAGGATTCACCGCCAGCGAAGCCTTGGCCTGCTGGCAGGAGCCAACAGCATGCACGGTTGCTCCGCATTGCGCCAGCAAGGGGCGGAGCTGCATCTCGACTTCCGGCGCCACCGCCAGCAACACCGCGGGAGCACGGTCGAAGTGCGCTTCGTACTGCAGCGGGGGCGTGGAAGTCCGCCGGTGCGCTTCGCCTACCACGCGGTCGGCGATCTCCCGCAACTGCGTCCAGTGCAGGCTGCTGCCCAGTACGCTGTCGGATCCGGCGGCAAGAGTGGAACCGCCCCAGATCTTCTCATCCGGGTAATCCTCGGCCGCCTGGAAGGCCTCGATCAATCTGGGGATGTCAAAGATATCCTCGTCGTACGGCGATCCCCGGATAATGCTGTACGTGTAGCGTCCGTTGGGACGCTCGCAGATCAGGCTGATCAGATTCGTGTAGCCCGCCGAGGCGAGCACGAGGCGCGAGAGCGGGTCGCCCTTTTCGTCGGCGATCACGTAATTGTAGGGGGACTGGTACAGGATGTCCGGGCGCGCCAAGATCGGCGCGATGCCCGCTTCGCCGTTCAGAAGGGCCAGGAGCCGGTCGCAGACCAGACGGATGGTGGTGGTTACCAGCCGCTCGTCGCCCTGGACCTTGCCGTGAATGCGCTGCTGGCGGTACGGCTCGAAGACCCAGGTGAAGTGGTTGCGGACCAGATCTTCCAGATTCACCGGGTATAGCCCGCCGCAGACGTCCAGTTTGTTGTTGTACTGGACGATCCACCGCAGCATGGGCATGCCTTCCGCCCGCTCCAGCATGGTGTGGTACTCGAGCACGAACGCAGCCAGGCACACGTCCTGATCCGCGTTCCACACATAGACGGGCACGGGACGCCGCTTTTGCAGCCATCGCTGCATGAGGCGCCCCTGACGGACGGCGATGTAGGCCTGCATCGCCGCACTCATGGTGGCTTCGCGCACGACGCCGGCGTGATGGTCGAAGTTGACGTGGTGTCCGCGATGTCCGGGGACGTCGTCCAGCACCTCGAGCGCTACGGAGTACTCGGGCGCCTCCCGGAGGAACTGCTCCCACGATTCGAAGCGCTTCTGCCTCACCCGCAGTTCGATGTTGTGAAAGGCGTCGTGTTTCATTCCGTCGTCCAGACGGGACCCCCGGCCCCGCGCCGGACGCCCTCTGCTCCCAGCGTAGCCCGAAACGCCGCGGGCCGGCATCCGCCACGCTCCTGTTATCATGGACGCGTGATGGAGAGGTAAACTCCCGTGAGGGTCTTGGTGGCTGACGACAGCCTGGTGATGCGGAGGCTTTTGGAGGCCTCCATCTCCGGTTGGGGTTACCAACCTGTGAGCGCCTCTGACGGCGATCAGGCCTGGGAGATCCTGACTTCGCCCGACCCGCCGTCTATTGCGATTCTGGACTGGATGATGCCCGGCCAGTCCGGCCTCGCCGTGTGCCGGCAACTCCGCGCGCGGCAGACGACCCCTTATATCTATGTGATCCTGCTCACGTCCCGGGGCCTGCGCGAAGACATCGTCGAAGGCCTTAACGCTGGCGCCGATGATTACGTCGTCAAACCCTTTGACAAGCACGAACTCGAGGTTCGCCTCCGTGCCGGCAAGCGCATCATCGAGCTTCAGTCGGAACTGATGGCCGCCCAGGCGAGGCTCCGCGAGCAGGCGATGCGCGATCCCCTGACCGGCATCTGGAACCGCGCCTGCATCCTGGACATGCTGGAGCGCGAACTCGAGCGCGCCCGCCGCATTGCCACTCCGCTGGGCCTTCTGATGATCGATCTGGACCACTTCAAGCGCCTCAACGACACGCGCGGGCACCAGTTCGGCGACCACGCTCTGAGCGCCTTCGCCGCGCGGATCCAGGCCGCCATCCGCTCTTACGATGCGATCGGCAGGTATGGCGGCGAGGAGTTCCTGATTCTCGCCCCGGGGTGCGGCGAGCCCGAACTGCTGGCTCAGGCCGAGCGTCTGCGTGCCGCTGTCTTCTCCGCTCCCTTCGACATCGACGGCTTGTCCATTCCGCTCACGGTCAGCATCGGCGCCTCTTGCGTGGAGCCAGGCTTCCGCGTCACATCGCTCGAGTTGATCCGCGCCGCCGACGACGCGCTGTACGAGGCGAAGCGCACCGGGCGCAACCGCGTCATCTTCCGCGCCGCATATGACGCTCAGCGCGCCGGCTGAGTCTCCAGCGCCGGTGTCGCCGCCCGCAGCGCCTGCGTCTGCCCCAGGCTGGCGGCGTAACGCTCCACGCCGCGGAACAACGCCTCCGCCACCCGCTGGCGGTACTCGGGCTTTTTCAGAAGGCGCTCGTCCCGCGTGTTGCTCAGGAACCCGATCTCGGCCAGCACGGAAGGCATCGATGCTCCGATCAGCACCACGAAGGGAGCCATCTTGACGCCGCGATCCCGCGATGCCGGGTTCAGCTGCTTCCACTCCCGCGCAAGCTCGCGTTGAACGAACCGGGCGAACTCCCGGGACTCGTCCAGCTTGTCTGACAGCGCGATCTTCTGCAACAGCTCCCGCAGCTCGAAGATCGACTTGTTGTGCCCGGCGTTCTCACGCGCCGCCAGATCCAGCGCCTCCTTCGAGTTGGTGAAGTTGAGGAAAAACACCTCCGCCCCGGAGACCCGCTTCACGGGGGAAGAGTTCGCATGGATCGACAGGAGCAAGTCCGCGCGCTGCTCGTTGGCGATCGCCGTGCGCTCCTCCAGTCCAACGAATTCGTCCGTCTTCCTCGTATAGACCACTTCACTGCCCAGGCGTTCCTCTATCAGTGCGCCCAGCCGCTGTGCCACATCCAGCACGAGCTCCTTCTCCAGCAGTCCCGTGGGTCCGCGCGTGCCTTCGTCGTGTCCGCCGTGACCGGGGTCGAGCACGACTTTCCCGATCCTCAATCCCAGCGCCCGCGTCATCGACCGCTCGCCCGAGCGCATCGGGCGCGCTGGCTGCAGAGCCACGCCTTCCGAGGAATTAGCCGTCTGCTCGGCGGCCCCCGTCTTCGCGGGCGCCGGCGCAGCGGGGCTCCGGGGGGGCGTGGCGGCAGGCGCGGCTTCGGGCGCCTTGCCCCCCGTTGGGCGCGCGTCTGGTGTGACGGGCTGGCCGGTGGAAGCGACGGGCGCAGCCGTCTCGCGATTCCTGCTCTCCTTGGCAAGGGGCTTGGGCGTGGCGGCAACGGCGTTGCCACCGGCTGCGCCGGCCGGCGGCGGTGCGGCCGGATGCGGCGCGGCTGTGGCCGACGCCGCAGGCGCCGCCTTGGCGCCGCGCGTCCGCAGCTCGATCACCAGGCGTTCCGGATTGGTCAGATGGGAAAGCTCGAACTCTACGTCCCCGGCCAGGTCCAGCACCAGGCGCGTGGTCCGCGGATCTTTCATGGCCGCGCGCACCCTTCTGGCGCGGCTGTCGCCCACCTCCGCCGCATACGTGGGCTTCGGCCCAAGCCGCGCGAGCGTGTCAGGAAAATCGATGAACAGGCGTTCCGGATTTGACAGCCGCCCGTACTTCCACTTCGTCTCGCGGCTCAGCTCCACCACCACGCGCGTCGCCTCGGCGCTGCTCCAGGTGCGGATGCTCCGCAACTCGCCGAGCCCCGCGGCGCCGGACGTCTGGGCGGAGGCTGCCGCCGCCACGCACACGGCCAGCGCCCAGGTCCAACACGCCGTCGCTGCCGTTCGCCCAATCAGCTCCGCCTCCTATTGCGTCCGCAGGTAAAGCCGCCCTTCGGCATCAGTCTGCACCAGCAGACGCCGCACCGGTTCGGCTGCCGCTTCTGCGGCCCCACTGCGCTTCTCGCTGCTGCTGCCGCGCGCGCGGCGGTAACGGTCTTCCACTTTCCGCACATAGTCGAGCGTCTCCGGATAAGGCGGGACGCCCCCATGCCTCTTTACGGCGCCCTCTCCGGCGTTGTAAGCCGCCAGCGCGAGGCGATCGTCGCCGAGCCGCTCTCTCAACGCCTTGAGATGCCGCACGCCGGCCAGGAGATTCTCGCGCAGGTCGAAGCGGTCCCGCGCTCCCAGTTCCCGCGCTGTGGCCGGCATCAACTGCATCAGCCCGGCAGCGCCCTTCGGCGAAACGGCCGCCGGATTGTACCCGCTCTCCACGCGAATCACGGCGTCCACGAGCTCAGGATCGAGGGCATGCTCCCTCGCCGCCTGCTCCACCAGCGGGCGCACTGCCTCCGCCGCCGGGACGGGCTTTCCCTTCGCCGTCCGGAACACCGTGGTTCGCACCAGCCGGCCTGTGCGCGGGTCCGCCCGCACGGTGCTGACGGCGCGGACGCCGTCGTGGGGACGGGGTTCGGGCGTGCCCGCGGCCGCGGCCAGCACCCAACAAAACGTCAGCATTTTGTTTAGTACATTATACAGCCGCATGTTTCAAACACAATCGCCCGTTTTGCCGCAGCCGGCGGCCGCCCGCGGCCCCGCTGCTACAATTCTCTCATGGCGAGCGCCGCCTTCATCCTCGCCGGCGGCCGGAGCCGCCGGATGGGCGCCGACAAGGCGATGCTCGATTACCGGGGAAGGCCGCTGGCCGCCCACGTGGCAGCGCAGGCCGCCGAAGCTGCGGGGAGAGCCTTCCTCGTGGGGCCCGCCGCAGTATACGGGCATCTGGGAATTCCATGCCTCGACGAGCGCTTCCCGGGCCTCGGGCCGCTGAGCGGCATCGATGCCGCCCTCCGTTCCGGGCTGGCCGAATGGTGTCTCGTGCTTGCCTGCGACATGCCCGGCGCCGACGCCCCCTCGCTCCGCCTTCTGCTCCGCTGCGCCCTCGACTCGGACCTCGATGCGGCCGTCACCGTGGGCGCGAAGGGCCTCCCGGAGCCGCTGTGCGCCGTTTATCACGCGCGGCTCGCCCCGGCAGTTGAACAGCTGTTGCGGCAGGGCCGCCTCGCCGTTCATGAGCTGCTCTCCTCCATCCGCTGGGCGCCGTTTCCCGCCCCGCACCCCGGCTTCGCCGCCAACATCAACACCCCCACGGAATGGGCACAATGGAATCGTTGAGCGACTCCTTCCCTTACTACATCGAGTTTCGCCACGTCTATAAGACGTTCGACGAGCCCGTTTTGGTCGACGTCTCCTTTCACGCCGCCAATGGGGAGACGCTGGCCATCATCGGCCGCAGCGGCGTTGGCAAGAGCGTCAGCCTCAACCACATCATGGGCTTTCTCAAGCCCGACAGCGGCCGCGTCATCGTCGCCCACCAGGACATCACCGGCATGACGGAAAGCGAGCTTCGCGAAATCCGCCGCAAGGTCACCATGGTCTTCCAGAGCGGGGCGCTGTTCGATTCGCTCACCGTCGGCGAAAACGTCCTTTTCTCCCTCGAACTGCGCGAAGACTACGACGAAAGCAACAAGCTGGATGTGATGCGCGGGCTGCTGCGCATGGTCGGGCTCGAGGGCCGCGAGGACGACTACCCCTCGGACCTGTCCACAGGCCACCGGCGCGCCGTGGCCATCGCCCGCGCCCTCGCCGCCCAGCCGGAGTGCATTCTCTACGACGAGCCCACCACCATGGTCGACCCGCTGATGTCCGACATCATGGTGAACCTCATGCTGCGCCTCAAACAGCAGCTCCGCCTCACCAGCGTCGTGGTGACGCACGACCTCGACCTCATGCGCCGCGTCGCCGACCGCGTCGTCGTCCTGTTCGAGGGCCGTGTGATCTACTTCGGACCGGTCGAGGACATCGAGAAATGCCCGCACCCGCATATCCAGGAGTTCCTCGCCATGGACCGGGTCGACCTCAACGGCTGAAGCGGGCCCGCAGGGCGCCCAGCCAGCCACCCACCCGCTCGCGCCAGCCGCCGGCGGCAGGCGCTGGCGCGGCCTCCTCCGGCCGGGGCGCAGGCCCCTCGCTCAGCCAGGATGTGTGCTCGCCGGCCGGCGAGCGCCTTGCCAGCTTCACGCGGAAAGTGCCCGGCGTGATCGTGTAGGTGCGCGTGACCCTCTCCCCGCTCTTCTCCTCGACGTCCGCCTCGAACGCCTCCACCCCCGCCGGCCCCTTCCGCAAGCGCAGCGGCAGGTCTCCCTTCAAACCGCGCTCGATGAACGCCGTCTCGTAACGGTTCCGCCGGGTGCTCCACACAAAGATCCGCAGCGAATCGAAATCATGGCCGGCATTCCGCTGCGATTGCGCGGCCCACAGCCACGCCGGCCTGTCGCCGCTTCGGGTGGCAACGGTTCCGATCGCGAAGTAGGCCATGATCTTCGCCCGCTCGGCATATTGCGCCACCTCGTCGGGGACCGCCAGGAACAGCATTCTTGCCAGCACCCATCCTGCCGAGCCTTCCTTGCAGCGGACCAGCGCCCATTCGTCGGCGGGAAGCGCGGGCGGAGCGGCGGTCGTCGCCGGGGCGGTGTTCGTCCCTTTTCTGGGTGCGGCCGGGCGGCTCAGCGCCAGCAGGTCCGGCGGCGGCGCCGGGGCGGGGACGGGCGCCAGAGGCGGCGCCTGCACCTTCTGCTTCCTGTCTTTGCCGCCGCGCGCCGCCCTGGAGTTTGACGCTCCGGAGCGAAGCAGCGGCTGCGGCGCGTAAGGCTTGCGGGGGACGCGTTCATAGGCGATCACCTCCACGCGCTCTCCCGGCCGGATCCGGCGGAAGCTCGGCGCCTGCCGATATGGGGCGGTGTGCACGTTCAGCGCGTCCAGCACCGTTGCTTCTCCCTGCGGCGGCGCCTGCGCGGCGCGCTGCGCGAGCTGTCGCAGATCGTCCATCTCCCGCGCGGAAAGCAGCTGCCGCGCGTCCACCCATCCCTCGCGCCCGCGCGCGGTGCGGATTTTGTAGAAGCTGCGACGTCTGCCGAGGATCTCCACCCGCTCGCCGTGCTTTACCGTGTCGGCAAGCTTCGCCCTCGCCACCAGCGCCTCGCGCACGTTCAGTTCGTATGGGCCGACAAAACCCTCGCCCAGCGCCGGAGCGCGCTCCGGCGCCGTGGTGCACGCCGGCAACAGGGCCAGCAGGAGTATGGCTCCAGCCTTTGGTCGCATCCGCGGCAGCCCGTGGCCCGCCTCCTCCCAGCTTAGCAGCGTCCTGCCGCTGCCGCGGATCACTGAATCATTTCCGCCAGGAATTGTTCGATCCGTCCGAGGCCCTTCTCCAGGTTCTCCATCGACGTGGCATAGGAAATCCGCACGTGGTGCTCCGTGCCGAAGGCCTCGCCCGGCACCACCGCCACATGCGCCCTTTCCAGCAGTTTCTCGGCGAACTGCATGGGCGTGTGGATCCCGTTCCGCCCCAGGGCGGAGTGGATGTTCGGATACGCGTAGAACGCGCCGCGCGGTTCGGCGCATTTCACGCCCGGCATCCGCCGCAGCCGGTCCACCACGAACTGCCTCCGCTTCCTGTATTCGGCCAGCATCACGTCCACCGAGCTCTGGTCGCCCAGCAGTGCCTCGATCGCCGCTTTCTGCGCGATCGACGTGGGGTTCGAGGTCGAGTGCGATTGGAGCTTGATGATCGCCGCGCACACCTCGGCCGGCGCCAGCGTGAACCCGATGCGCCAGCCCGTCATGGCGTAGGTCTTCGACAGCGATCCCGCCACCACCACGTGGTCCTTCATGGCCGGAACCGCGGCCACCGAATACGGCTCGCTGTCGTACAGGAAGCGGCAGTAGCACTCGTCCGTCATCAGCCAGAAGCCGTGCTTCTTCGCCAGGTGCGCGATCTTGTCGAACTCGGCGGCATCGATGACGGCGCCCGATGGATTGCAGGGTGAGTTCACGATCAGCAGCCGGGTTTTCGGCGTGATGGCGCGCTCGATCTGCGCCGCGGTCAGCGCGAACCCCTCCTGTTCGCTCGTTTCCACCAGGACCGGACGCCCGCCCGAGTAACTGACCACGTCGTAGTAGGTCACCCAGTACGGCACCGGGATGATGACCTCATCGCCTTCGTTCACCAGCACCTGCACGGTGTTGAAGATCGCGTGCTTCCCGCCGACACTCACCACGCATTCCGGAACCTTGTAATCGGTTCCGTAATCCAGCCGGTGCCGCTGGCACACCGCGTCGCGCAGTTCCTGGACCCCCGGCATCGCCGTGTACCGCGTGAAGTTCTCCTCCAGCGCGCGCACCGCTGCCTTCTTGATGTTGTCGGGAGTGGGGAAATCAGGCTCGCCCACGCCGAAGTCGACGACGTCGAACCCCGCTCGGCGGAGCTTCTCGGCTTCCGCGGACACGCGCGCCGTCGAGGACACGCTGATGGACTGGACTCGGTCGGATAGGGACGCAGCTCGTTCAATCATTGCCTTGCAGCTCGGTTCAGTTTGGCCGGGATTACCCAGACGATTCGGGGCCGGAGAGCTCCCTTGGCAGCCTCTCCTTCAGTTTCGCCTCGACTTGGGGCGGCACCAGGCCGCTGACGTCGCCGCCCAGTGCGATCACCTCCTTCACCAGCCGTGAGCTCAGGAAGGAGTATGCCTCTCCTGCCATCATAAACATAGTCTCGATCTCCGGCGCCAGCCGCCGGTTCATCAGCGCCATCTGAAGCTCGTACTCGTAGTCGGAAATCGCCCGGATGCCCCGCAGCAGCAGGCACGCTCCGCGCCGCCTTGCATACTCGACCAGCAGCCCGTCGAACGAGTCCACCTCCACGTTTTGCCAATGCCCCGTTGCTGAACGCAGCATCTCCACGCGCTCCTCGGAGGTGAACAACGGCTGCTTGCCGGCGTTGCGCAACACCGCCACCACCAGCTTGTCCACCAGCGGAGCGCATCGTCCGATCAGGTCCAGATGTCCGAACGTAACCGGATCGAACGAGCCGGGATAGACTGCGATTCGAGGTTTCTGGCTGTTCAATGGAATGCTCCCGTGCCTTCCGGATCGCCCCCATTTTACGACTTCCGGCTGCTGCCTCCGCCCGTCCCTGTTAGATTGATACGGTGGCCCGAAACGATGACCTGCGCCTCCGTGCGCTGCGGGACGCCTTGGGGGCGCTCGGCTACCCCGGCTTCCTCTCCCTGTTCTCGGAACTGGAAGCGGAGCAGGAGCACCATGACCCCGCCGTGGTCCTGATGGCCGCCCTCGCCTGTGACCGGATCGAGGAGTCCGTCGTGGAAGCCCTCCCCTGGCTGATACTCCGTTATGAGCACCTCGACTGGGCGTGGCTGGTGGCCGAGGCCCGGCGCCGCAGCGTGCAGAACCGCCTTGGCTTCGTCGTCTCCCTCGCCTTGCGCGCCTCGGCATCGTCGCTCGGCATGGAGCGGCTCACCAGGCTTGCCGCCATCGAAGAAGAGCTATACGCATGCCGCAGCGCCAGAGACGAGGCGAAATGGCTCCGGGTTCCGCCCGCGCGCCGCTGGTGGGCCGACGCCCGCCGCAGCGACGAAGCCGCCCAATGGGGCGTGCCCTGCACGCTCCGCCCGGCTGACCTCCGCTTCCTGGGCGAACTCTAGCTCTCGGGCATCTGTTCGGTTACATTTAGAAATGCCTGCGTGGCCGGGAGCGGCCCCGGGCGGAGCCGGCCCGGCTTGTTCCCGCCGGCTCCAGATCCCAAAATCACCAAGAGGGCACCGCACGATGAAACTGCTTCCCGTTCTCCTGCTGGGCGTGTGTTCCACGCTGGCCTTCGGCCAGCAGCGCACGCTGATGCATTGCTTTACCTTCATGGAGGTTCCCGAGGCCACTGCCGCCGATTGGGACGCTTTCAAGAAAGCCACTGAAGAGCTGCCGTCCAGAATCGCCGGACTGAAGCGCGTCTGGCACGGCAAGCTGGCGCGCCCGCTGGGCCTGCTCCAGACGGCTGCCGCGCTCGATGCCGGGAATCAGAAAAAGTTGCGCGAGGGCGAAGCGGTTCCGGCGCAGGTCAAAATGATCCGGCGCCAGTATGGCGTATGCATGGAGTTCGAAGGGCCGGATGCGCTGAAGGCCTACGCCAAGGACCCGGCGCATGAGGCGTGGGTGAAGGTCTACGAGAAGGTGCGCGTCGCCGGCACCACAACCTTCGACATCCTGCCGTAGCTCAGGGCGCGCCCTACCGCTCCCGGCTGCCCCGCCGCGCCGGCGGGCGCTTGCGGCTGCCATGCCGCTCCCGCACCTGTTCGGCCTCCGCGCGCGCTTCCAGCGTGCGGCGCAGCCGGTAAATCCTCTCGCGCGCCCGCCGCGCCGCCTCGGCGTGGTCCACAATCGGAGCCGGATAGCGCCGCGGGTCGTCGAATTCCGGCACCCAGCGACGCACGAACTTGCTGTGCGGGTCTTGGTCCCGCCACTGCTTGTCCGGATTGTAGATCCGCAGCGTGTTGATCCCCGTGGTACCGCTCTGCATCTGGCACTGGCTGTAGTGGATGCCCGGCTCGTAGTCGGTGAACAGCCGTGCAAGGTGCAAAGCGACGGGCCGCCAGTGCAGCCAGAGATCGTAGGCGGCGAAGCTTACCAGCATCGCGCGCATCCGGAAGTTGATCCACCCCGTATGCCGCAGCATCCGCATGCAGGCATCGACGAAGGGGAAGCCTGTACATCCTTCGCTCCATCGCTCAAACTTCTCTGCGTCAAATTCTCTTTCGCGCAACGCGTCGCAGGCGCGCACGAAGTTTTCGAACTCGATCCGCGGCTCGTCTTCCAGCTTCTGAATGAAATGGTCCCGCCAGTGCAAGCGCGCCAGAAACGCCGCCAGCGCTCTTCTCCACTCGCCTTGCGCCGTCTCTCGCCGGTGCTGCACAGCCTGATAGACCACGCGCGACGAAATCGTGCCCCACGCCAGGTGGACGCTGAGCCGGCTGCAGCTGTGCTCTGCCGTCAGAGGACTCGACATCTCCAGGTGGTAGCGCTCCCCCCGCCGCTCCAGGAAAGACTCGAGCGCCTCGTGCGCCGCCGTCTCGCCGCCTCGCTGAACTTCGATCGCATGCTCCGCCGGAGGCAAAGCGCCGGGCGGGAGCCCGTGCGGTTCCAGCCGGTGCGGCGGTTCGACCACAGCGCGCCGCATCCTTTCCTCCCACAGGCGCGACCAGCCGTCGCGCGACTTCAGCCGCCGCACAACGCCGTTCGACGGGTGCTCGAAGAACGGCACTCCGGTTTCCCGCGCCCATTTCCGTACTCTCTTGTCCCGTGCATAGGTGGCGCCGTTGCCTGTCTCTTCGTGGGCGAACAGCGCCGTCACGGGCAGCGAGCGCAACACCTCCACGGCTTCGCCCGTCCGCACCACCAGCGGCGCGCCCAGCCGCCTGAGGTTGGCGTCCAGTTCCTCAAGGCACTGCCTCGCAAAGGCCCAGTGCCTCGGATCACAATCCCCGCCGTTCCGGATTTCGGGCTCGTAGATGAAAAGCGGCAGCACCCGGCCTCGCTGCGCTGCTTCCGCCAGCGGTTCGTGATCCAGAATCCGCAGATCCCGTTTGAACCAGACGACGTTCATGCTGTTTCAAACATTCCTTGAACCTTTTGTCGAGCCTCCCCTCTGCGTGTTTTGCGCCGGCACGCTTCGCTGCAATACCGCACCTGTTCCCAGTTCCGCGCCCAGCGTTTCCTCCAGGCGAAGGGGCGCCCGCAAACGGGGCAGGTTTTCTCCGGCAGGTGCGGTTTCCTGTGCGCGGCGTTCACCTGTTTACTGATGCCGCTGTCGTGTGCCGCGGCGGAATTTTGCCTGCCGCAGAGTTCAGGACGCGCGTGTCTGTAAAGCAGTGTAAAGAACAGTGCCGGGACGCTAACCGCATCAGGCCAGGGAGCGTCATCAGAAGAGAGCGTATTCCGCGCCATGCCCGGCGGCAGGAGCGGCTGGCGTGGCTGACAGGTTTGGGCGCGTCTTTCCACCCCTTTCAGCGCGCCCAATAGAGACCCTGGCGTGATCCCACCCCCTGGCGCGCCAGGGTTTTTCCGTTTCTGCTGAGTGCGAACCCGGCGCCGCAGGACGCACACGCACGAAGCGCCGGGCGTGGGTCTCGTTGAGGGATGTAGCGAAGGCTGTACCGGCGGGGGAAGGGAAATGGAGCGGGAGACGGGACTCGAACCCGCAACCAACGGCTTGGAAGGCCGTGACTCTACCCTTGAGTTACTCCCGCTCGCGGCGGCTCTATCGCCGCCACTTCGATTCTAGAGAACTGCCGCGCCTTGGGTCAATGCGCGGCCTACCTTGCCCCTTTCTGGAAGAGCATCACCTTCGCCGTGTGGAACAGGATGTAAAGGTCGAGCGAGAAGCCCAGATGCTTGAGGTAGTAGAAGTCGTACTCGAGCTTCGTCACCACGTCTTCCAGGCTCTCCCCGTAGCGGTGGTTGATCTGCGCCCAGCCGGTGATGCCGGGCGGGATGGTATGCCGCTGGTTGTAATAGGGGATTTGACGGCTCAGGACCTCGACGAACTCCGGCCGCTCGGGCCGCGGTCCCACAATCGACATCTCGCCCCTCAGCACGTTGAAAAACTGCGGCAACTCGTCCAGGCGCAACTTGCGCAGCCAGCGCCCCAGCGGCGTGACACGCGGATCGTTCTCCGAAGCCCATACCGCCCCCGTACGCGCCTCGGCATCCTGGTACATGGAGCGGAACTTCAGCACTTCGAAGATGCGTCCGTTCCTCCCCACCCGCCTCTGGCGATACAGCCCTGGCCCGGGCGAAGTGGTCCTTACCAGCAGCCAGATCAGCGCCATCAGGGGCAGTGTCAAGACCGCACCCACCAGCGCGATCACAAAAGAATACGCCCTTTGCAGCGCCAGCTTCCGGGCGTCGGGCCCCAACCCGTCGGAGAAAATGAGGTCGGAGGGACGCAAAGCGTCCACGGGCACCCGCCACATCACGCGTTCATACAGCTCGGCGGCATCCTCCACGGGCGTTCCGGCAAGCCGCAGCCGCATCAGCTCCTGCACGGGAACCTGTCCGCGGCGGTCATCCAGACCCACCACGATGCGGTCCGGCTTGTGCTGCTCGAAGATTTTCTTCAGATCCGAAAGCGGCCCGAGCCACGGCCCCAGTTCCGGGGAGTTCTGCTCCAGTGGCGCCGGCGCGAGGTATCCCACGGACTCCATCGCGAAGTGCGGTCTTTCCCGAACCGTACGGGCCACGGTGCATATCAGCCGGTTGTGCCCCAGGAACAGGATCCGCTGCCGGTGCAGAATCCGCAGCAGCCCGGCGTCGAACAGCATCCGCCAGGCAGGGAGCACGACCAGCCCGAGCGCGCTGCCCGCCAGCATCTGTGAGCGCGCCAGCGCCATCCCGGGCGAGACGTAGCTGATCATGCCCTGCATCAGGAAGCCCACCCCGAAAACCAGGCAGAATTGCTGCACCAGCCGGAGCCGCGAGTAGACCCGCACCTGCGAATAGAGGTCATTCAGATAGATGCCCAGCATGAGGCTGCCCACGGCGGCCAGCGTCTGCGCCCCCCCGCCCTCGTACAGGTAGTGCACCACCCAGTCGTCGTCGGAGGTCCAGAGGAAGCCCAGCCAGTAACACCCGAAAGCCAGGGCCGCCTCCACCGCCATCAGCGCCAGCAGCGAGGCGGGTACCACGACCTGAAACAACCTGATCATCTGAAGTCCGTCATCTCGTGGAAGAATGCCAGTCTATCATGCAGCGCCGGGAACCCTTTCCACAAGGGAGTTTGGGCCTTTCCGGCCCTTCGCCTTCTGTGTTATAAGGGTGAGCCTGAGGGCTCCGGAATTGCCGACAGATCCCAGCACGCTGGATTACGAAAAATACTGGCGCCGTTTGCAGCAGGTGGGGCTGAACGCCTATGAGGCCAGATCTTATCTCGTCCTGGTCGGGCATCCGCGCTTCAAGGCGCTGGAGCTTGCGGCACGCGCCCGCGTCCCCCGCCAGAAGATCTACGAGGTGCTCGACAGCCTCGTCGACAAGGGCTTCGCCCAGGTTGTGCAGGAAAAAACAAAGCTGTTTTCCGCCGTGGAGCCCGGGTTGGCGATCCCCGCCTACCTGGAGCGCCAGCGCGAGGCCATGGAGAAACATCTGGCCGAGCAGCGGAGGCTCGGGCTCATGCTGGCCGAGGACCTGAAGCGCGCCTATGCCGAAGGCCAGGGCGCGGCGGGCACGCTCGACTACCTGCGCATCGTCAGCGATCCTTCCCAGATCGCGGCCCATTACCGCTCCATGCTCGAAGCGGTCTCATCCCGCTACGTCGAATTCTCCAGGCCCCCGTACGCCGTCGATCCCCTGGATGAGCAGCTCGTCAAGCAGGCCGCCGAACGCGGGGTCTCCTGCCGGCTCCTCCAGGAGGCCGCGCCCATCGACGACGCCCACCGGCAGCGCATTGAAGAATATATCGCTCTGGGAATCGGCGTCCGTCTTGCTGAAAATCTGCCGATGAAACTCGCCGTCTTCGACGGAAAACAGGGGCTGGTTTCCCTTCTGGACCCGGTGAAAACCCGGCCCGCGTGGACGGCCGTCGTCTTCGATCACGCGAGTTTCGGAGAGGCTCTGGAGGCCCTGTTCGAACAGTGGTGGGCGCGCTCTTCGGACGCCGTCCCCGGAGCCGTGCGGGCGGGCTCCTCCTAGGGCGCCTGCTGCTTCTCCTTCGCCAGCACCTCCCGCACAGCATAAATCCTGCGCCCCTGGCTTTCAAAGTAGGTCCGCATCATCATCTCGCCCAGCAGCCCGGTGGTGAACATCACCAGCCCGGCCACCAGCAACAGGCCGCCCGTGAACAGCAACGGGCCATGCGCCAGGATGATCTCGTGCCCCAGGATCTTTTTCACCAGCAGGAAAACCAGAATGGCTCCGCCCGCGCCTGCGCTCGCCAGCCCGAGCCGCCCGAAGAAGTGCATGGGGCGGGTGAAATACTTGAGCAGGAAGCGGATCGTCAGAATATCGAACAGCACGTTGAACGTGCGTCCCAGCCCGTAGTGCGACGCACCGCCCGCCCGCGGGGGATTCTGGATCGGCACTTCGGCGATTTTGGCGCCGTAAAAGCTTGCCAACGCAGGAATGAACCGGTGAAGCTCCCCGTACAGATTAACGTCCTTCAGGATCTCCGCCCGGTAGGCTTTGAACGTCGTGCCGAAGTCGTGCAGGTTGACCCCGCTGGCCTTCGCCATCAGCCAGTTGGCGATCCGCGAAGGGATCTTGCGCAGCAGCAGATGGTCGTTGCGCTGTTTCCGCCACCCGCTGGCGATGTCAAACCCCTCGTCGATTTTCTTGAGCAGCGCCGGCAAGTCTTCCGGCGCGTGCTGAAGGTCTCCGTCCATCGAGATGATCACGTCGCCCTTCGCCTGATCGAACCCCGCCGACAGCGCCGCCGTCTGCCCGAAGTTCCTCCGCAGCCGCACCACCCGGAGGCGCTCGTCCGTCTCCACCAGGTTCGCCAGCAACTCGAAGCTGCGGTCGGTGGACGCGTCGTCGACGAAGATTACCTCATACGGGCGCCCCATCGTTTCGAGCACCGCCGTCAGGCGGTCGTAGAGCGGCAGCAGCGCCTGCTCCTCGTTGTGCACCGGAATGACGACCGAGAGTAGCAACCTGTCTGCCAGTATAACAAAACCCCGTAAATTCAGGCGTTTTGATACAATAGAGGCGTAGCATGTCAACTCCTCAGGGACCCGAAAATCAGCCGCCGCAGGGCTCCGGCGGCGGCGCTCAGCTGCCGCTCGGCGACCGCCGCAACATCATCCCGGTGAACATCGAAGACGAGATGCGCCGGTCGTATCTCGACTATTCGATGTCGGTCATCATCGGCCGCGCCCTGCCTGACGTCCGCGACGGGCTGAAGCCCGTCCACCGCCGCATCCTGTACGGCATGAGCGAGATGGGGCTCACTCATAACCGCCCCACCCGCAAGTGCGCAAAGATCGTCGGCGAGGTCCTCGGCAAGTACCACCCGCATGGGGATTCGGCCGTCTACGACGCGCTGGTCCGCATGGCGCAGCCGTTCTCCATGCGCTATCCGCTCGTCGACGGGCAGGGCAACTTCGGCTCGGTCGATGCCGATCCGCCCGCTGCCATGCGGTACACCGAGGCGCGGCTCTCCAAAATCTCCTCTGTTCTGCTCGAGGACATCGACAAAGAGACCGTCGACTTCCGCCCCAACTACGACGACAGCGAGGTCGAGCCCGAAGTCCTGCCGGCGCGCTTCCCCAATCTTCTGGTCAACGGCAGCGAGGGCATCGCCGTGGGCATGGCCACGCGCATCCCGCCCCACAACCTGAAGGAGATGATCGACGCCGCCATCGCCCTCGTCCAGGACCCTTCCACTCCCGTGTCGAAGATCCTCGCGCTGGCGCCCGGGCCCGACTTCCCCACCGGCGGCATCATTCTTGGCCGCCAAGGCATCATCGACTACTACACCAAGGGCCGCGGCTCGCTCAAGGTCCGCGCCCGGGCCTTCACCGAAAAAATCCAGAAGGACCGCGAGGCCATCGTCATCACGGAGCTCCCCTATCAGGTCAACAAGGCGAGGCTCATCGAGCAGATCGCGCAACTCGTCAACGACCGCAAGATCGAGGGCATCTCCAACGTCCGGGACGAAAGCGACCGGGAAGGCCTCCGCGTGGTCATCGAGATCAAGCGCGGCGAGAACCCCGAAATCATCCTCAATAACCTGTACCGCCACACGCAGATGCAGGTCAATTTCGGGGTGATCATGCTGGCGATCGTGAACGGCCAGCCCCGCGAAATGGGCATCGTCGACGCCCTGAAGCGCTTCATCGATCACCGCGTTGAAGTCGTCCGCCGCCGCACCGAATACCTGCTGCGCAAGGCGCGCGATCGCGAACACATCCTGCTCGGATTCCACAAGGCGCTGGAAAATCTCGATGCCGTCATCGAGACTGTCCGCGCCGCCCGCACGCCCCGCGAGGCCCGCGACGCGCTGACCGGGCAGACCGCTTTCCCCGAAAACCCGGCGCTCGAACAGGTTCTCCGCAGGTGGGCGCCGGCTCTGAAGTGGAACGGGCAGCCGCTGTCACGGTTCGACTTCACGGAAAAGCAGGCGCAGGCGATCATCGAACTCCAGCTCCAGCGCCTCACCGGAATGGAGCGCCAGAAAATCCTCGACGAACTGGCCGAAATCCAGCGCCAGATCGAGTCCTATCTCGAAATCCTGGGCTCGGAGAAAGTTCTCCGCAGCGTCATCGTGCGCGAACTCAAGGAAGTCCAGAAAGACTTTGGCGACGAGCGCCGCACGCAGATCGTCGACGACGAGGGCGAGATCGACCTCGAAGACCTCATCAAGCGCGAGGACGTCGTCGTCACCGTCAGCCGCGGCGGGTATCTCAAGCGCACCGCCCTCGACACCTACCGCCGCCAGGCGCGCGGCGGCAAGGGCCGCATCGGCATGGCTACGCGCTCCGAGGACGTCGTCGAGGACCTCTTCGTCGCCAACACCCACAGCTACCTGCTGATCTTCACTTCCAAGGGCCGCCTCTACTGGCTCAAGGTCTTCCACATCCCTGATGCCCAGGCCGCCGGCCGCGGGAAGCACATCAAAGGGCTGGTCAACCTCCAGGAGGACGAAGAGCCGCGCGCCTTCCTTCCCGTCGCCGAATTCGAGCCCGGCAAGTACGTCGTGATGGCCACGAAATTCGGCATCATCAAGAAGTGCGAGCTGACCGAATTCGACAACCCGATGTCGCGCGGCATCATCGCCATCAACCTCAAGGAAAACGACGAGCTCATCGAAGCCGCGCTCAGCGATGGCACGAAGATGATCTTTCTCGCCACGCGCGAGGGCATGGCCATCAAGTTCCCTGAAACCGGCGTCCGCCCCATGGGACGCCCCGCGGCTGGCGTCAACAGCATGAAGCTCGCCGAGGGCGATTGGATCGTCGGCATGGAAGTCGTCACCGATGACGACTACATCCTCTCGGTCAGCGAACTCGGCTACGGCAAGCGCACACGGCTGAGCGAGTACCGGCTTCAGTCGCGCGCCGGCAAGGGCGTCATCAACATGAAGGTCACCAGCCGCAATGGCAAGGTCGTCTCCGTGCTCGCCGTCAAGGAAGATACCGACGTGATCGTCATCAGCCGCGAAGGCAAGATCCTTCGTACCGAGGCCGAAAGCATCCGCAAAACTGGCCGCTCGGCGCAGGGGGTTCGCCTCGTTTCCCTCGATCCCGGCGACTCGGTGGCCGCTGCCTGCGCCGTGAAGGAAGCCGAGGCAGAGCCCGAAGGCGATGAGGCGCAACCTGAGCTTCCGCTGCAATAACCGGGGCGGCGGGCGCCGCCCCGCCGCTCACCGCTTGTAGCCGAACTTCCGAAGCAGTCCGTGCCGCCATTCCACGTCGGCAGGGCCTTCCACGCCCTTCGGCGCAAAGCCGTCGATCACCCCCAGCACGCCCCGCCCTTGTTCGGTCTCTGCCACAACAACTTCCACGGGATTCGCCGTTGCGCAGAAGATCCGCACCACTTCAGGCACGTTGCGGACCGCCCCCAGAATGTTGATCGGAAATCCGTCGCGCAGGCAGATGTGGAATGTGTGCCCCGCGCCCACAGCTTGCGCGTTCTCCACAGCCGTCTTCTTCAGGTCCTCGTCGTTGCCTTCCACGCGGATCAGGCACGCGCCCGATGCCTCGCAGAAAGCGATGCCGAATTTCATCTGCGGCGCCGTGTTCACGATCGCCTCGTAGAGGTCCTCCACGGTCTTGATGAAGTGCGACTGGCCAAAAATGATGTTCGCGTTCTCCAGAATCGTCAACCTTACCGTCTTCAGCTCCATGGCATTCCTCATCCTAGCGCGTGCAGTATGCTGGCTTCATATGCGTGCCTCCGCCGCCTTCCTGCTCGCTGTCACTCTTGTTTCCGCCCAGCCGGCGGACGTATCTGCCTCCGCCGCCCGCATCCGCGAGGAAGCGCTGCAGCGCTCCGAGGTGATGAAGCACCTTCACGTGCTCGCAGACCGCTATGGCCCCCGCCTCACCGGCTCGCCGAACTATGAAGCCGCCGCGCGCTGGGCGGTGAGGCAGCTGGCGGCCTGGGGCCTCGAAAACGCGCGCCTCGAATCCTGGAATTTCGGCCATGAAGGCTGGTTCAACGAGCGCGCCTCGGGCCATCTGGTCTCTCCCGTGCGCGATCCCCTGACCTTCGAAGTCATGGCCTGGACTCCCTCCACGCCCGGAGCTGTCCGCGGCGAAGTGATCCTGTTGGCCCCTCCCGCATCCCCGTCCAGGGAAGAACTGGATGCATGGTTCGCCGCCAATGCCGCGCGAGTCCCCGGGCGCATTGTCCTGCTCGGCAAGCCCCGCGAACTTCCTGTCAGCTTCACAGCGCCGCAGAAGCGCCTCGACGACGAAGCTGTCAAGCGCCGCCTCGAAGCCCGCGGCGGACCCCCGATGCGTTCTCCCGCCGCCAAGCCCGAACCCGGCAAGCTGACTCCCCAGCAGGTCTCCCAGGCCATGGACTCTTGGCTCGTCGCCAACCGCGCGCTTGTGAAGATCCTCGACTCCGCCATGCCGCATTCCACCATCCGCGCCTTCCAGAACCGCACCTACGACATGACAAGGTCTGTTCCCGCCGTCTATCTCCGCAACGAGGACTATGGCCGCGCCGCCCGCCTCATCGAGAGCGGCGAAAGGGTGGAAATGGAATTTGACATTGTGAACCGCACGCATCGCGGCACCACCACATGGAATGTGCTCGCCGACATTCCCGGCTCGGAGAAGCCCGAGGAGATCGTCATGATCGGAGCTCATCTCGACTCGTGGCACGCGGCCACCGGCGCGACGGATAACGCCACCGGCGTCGCCGTCATGATGGAAGCAGTCCGCCTGTTGAAGGCCCTGAATCGCAAGCCCCGGCGCACCGTCCGCATCGCTTTGTGGAGCGCTGAGGAGCAGGGGCTTCTCGGATCGAAATACCATGTGCGCGAAAATTACGGCAGCTTCGAGCAGCCCAAGCCCGCCTTCGATCATCTCGTCGCTTATCTGAACCTGGACAGCGGCACCGGACGCATCCGCGGCGCGAGCGTCTTCGGACCTGAAGAAGCCGCCGCCTTCGTCCGTCAGGCGCTCGAGCCGTTCCGCGATCTGGGCGTCGCGGGCGCCGCCGCATCCACCAGCCGCCGGCAGGGCGGCACGGACTCCACGTCCTTCTCCAGCGCCGGTCTGCCTGCCATCGGCTTCTTCCAGGATCCGATCGAGTACTTCCAGCAGACCTGGCACACGAATCTCGACACGTATGAACGCGCCGTCCCCGAGGATCTGAAGCAGGCCAGCGCTGTCATAGCGGCGGTGGCATGGCATCTGGCCTCCAGCCAGGAGCGTCTTCCGCGATTCTCGCCTGAGGCCATGCCGCCGCCCGCTGCCGCTGCGCCGCCAGTGACGCAATGAAGGAACAGGATCTCCTCGCGCACATCGCGCGCCTGCCCCACGGGCGGGCGACCTTCAAGCAGCTCCTGCGCGAGTTGGGGCTCCGCGGCGGCGAGCGCCAGCAGCTGGAAGCGCTGCTCGAGCGCATGGTGAAGAAGGGGTCGCTCATCGAGCTGCGCGGCGGCCAGTACGTGCTCCCCGGCCGCACGCAGCAATTCGCCACCGGGCGGCTCAGCATGCACCGCGACGGCTATGGCTTCGTCTCTCCCGCCGTGGCGGCGCCCGGCATCGCCGGCGACATCTTCATCCCGCCCGAGGCCGCCGGTCCTGCGATGCACGGCGACACCGTGCTGGCGCGCATCACGCGCGTTGCCGCCGACGGACGGGCCGAAGGCGAGGTGCTGCGCGTCCTTGGCCGGGCGCACCCGACGTTGACTGGCGAATTTCGCATCGGCCGCCGCCAGTGCTTCGTCGTGCCCTTCGAGTCGCGCATCCATCAATGGGTCGTGATCCCCGAAGGACTCGAAATTCCCGGACGCGGCGCCAACGTCGACCGCATCGGCGCGCCCGCGCCGCACATCTCCAGCGTCCAGGACATGGACGGCATGATCGTCGATGTCGAGATCCTCGAATTTCCCGAAGAGGGCGGAGACACCGCTGTCGGCCGGGTCATCGAGATTCTCGGCCGCCCCGACGAGTTCGGGGTGGACGTCGAGATCATCATCCGCAAGCACCGCCTCCGCCACCGATTCCCGCCGGAAGCTCTCGCCCAGGCGCAGGCGGTTCCGCTCACCCTGACCCACGCCGATCTCGCCGGGCGGCGCGATTTCCGCGGGCTCGACGTCGTCACCATCGACGGGGAAACCGCGCGCGACTTCGACGACGCCGTGTGGGTCGACCGCCTTCACGACGGGCGTTTCCTCCTCCACGTCCATATCGCCGACGTCAGCCACTACGTCCTGCCCGGTTCTCCCATCGACCAGGAAGCCTTCCTCCGCGGCACCAGCGTCTATTTCCCGGACCGCGCCGTGCCGATGCTTCCGCTCGAACTTTCCACCGAAATCTGCTCGCTCAAGCCCGGCGTGGACCGCCTCTGCCTCTCGGCGCTGCTTGAAATCGACCGGCAGGGCGACGTCCTCCGCCAGGAGTTCTGCCGCAGCCTCATCCGCAGCGCCGAGCGCATGACCTATACGGACGTCCATCTGATCCTTGAGGGCGACGAGGGGCTGCGCCAGCGCTACGGGCGGCTGGTCCCGCGCTTCGAGCTGATGAAGGAGCTCGCTCTCATCCTCTACCGCCGGCGCATGAAGCGCGGCGCCATCGACTTCGACCTGCCCGAGCCCCTCCTCGTCTTCGACAGCGAGGGCATCATGACCTCCATCCAGCGCACTCCGCGCAACATCGCCCACCGCATCATCGAGGAGTTCATGCTTGCCGCCAACGAGAGCGTCAGCCGGCACCTGGAAGAGCACCTTCCCGGGAGCCTCTTCCGCGTCCACGATCCGCCAGACGCGCAGAAGGTCCTCGATTTCGAGCAGATCGCCGTGCGCTTCGGCCACTCGCTGGGCATCCCCGCCTTCCCCGCGCGCCGCTTCCCCGTGGTGACGCGGACGAGCGACGGCCGCAAGCTCCGCCGCGACATCGTCCGGCTGGAGGAGGGCCTGAAAATCACCTCGCGAATGTATCAGAAACTGGTCGAAAAACTGGAAGGCAGGCCAGAAGAAAGGATCCTGAATTATTTGATGCTTCGGTCGCTAAAGCAGGCGAGATATTCCGAGAAGAATACCGGCCATTTTGCCCTGGCCGCAAAATCCTACACGCATTTCACGTCCCCCATTCGCCGCTACCCGGATCTCGTTGTCCACCGCCTTCTGTCTGCGTGGCTGGACGGGCGCGAACCCGATGCGGGAGACCTGCACCAGATCGCCGAACAGTGCTCGGAAACCGAACGCCGCGCCGCCGAGGCCGAACGCGAACTCGTCGAGTGGAAGAAGGTGAAGTTCATGACGGGCCGGATCGGGGACGAGTTCGACGCCCTCATCATTTCCACCATGAAATCCGGCTTCTTTGTCGAACTCGAGGAGCTGTTCGTCGAAGGGTTCGTGCCCGTCGATCTTCTGCCGGGCGAGCGCTTCAATTTCCTGGAGAACACCCGCTCCATCGTGGGCGAGCGCAGCCGCCGCGAATTCCGCATCGGCGACCGCGTCCGCGTCCGGCTCGACCGCGTCGACGGCGTCGAGCGCCGCCTCTACTTCTCCCTCGCCGAGCCGGAACCCCGGCGGGGCGCAGCCCCGAGAGGGCGCCCGGGGCGCAAGCGCCGCGCCTGAAAGAGTCCGCGACAGCGCAGGGAAGCGGAGCCCCTTACGTCCGCCGGATCCACACGGTCGATTTCACCGGACGCGGCGCAGGCCGCGCCTCGCCCGGCGTCCGCGGCGGCGGCGGAGGTGGATACTCGGTTCCCGGCTCGCGGTTCATCCGCGCGTAGTTCGGAATCGCCGTGAGCGGGCTGCCGTCGCTGAATTGCCCGCGCAGCGTCATCACACCGCCCAGCAGGTCCCCTCGCCATTCCGGTTTTGCCGTCAATGCTGCCGGCGCCGGCCTGGTGATGTCTTGCTCCTGCGGTTCGATGTTGTAAATCATTGGACCGTACCGCAGCGCAAACATCCCCTTGAGTTGCGCGATGCGCCCGTTCGGTTCGATTCGCTGCGGCCCGTGCGGCAGCTCGCACTCTACCCGGTCTCCGGGCTTCCACGTTCTGTCGATCACCGCGTAGCCGTTCCGCACCGGGGCTTTTACCACGCTCCCATTCACGCGAATGACCGCCGCGGGCAATTCCGGCACGGCACGGTACAGCTCGCTCGCGTTGCGGTTCGGGATCCGGACATGCAGCCGGAACCGCGCCGCCCGCGCCGGTTTCAGCGTCAGCGCCACCGCGCCTTTCCACGGATATTCGGTCTTCTGCTCGATCTCCACGCTCGTCCCCGCCACTGCGTCGATCCGCCCGCGGCTCTCCGCGAACAGGTTCACGTAGATGCCATCGCCGCTCTTCGCGTACATCCACTCCGGCAGCATCAGCAGCGTGCGGGGGAAGTTCCCCACGCAGCACGGGCACACATGCCACCGGTATCGCGCCACCCGCGCCTCCAGCGGGTTGTCGTAGTAGAAGTGCCGGCATTCCAGATCCAGCGAGCCGAGGATCGCGTTGTACAGCGTGTCCTCGTACAAATCGGCGAACCGCGCATCGTGCCACAGCCGCCCCATCTTCCACTGGAAAAACAGCTCGCCGCAGCTTGCGCACGTCTCGCCGTAGCCGCGCGAAGGCAGCGAGTAATCCGGCCCGAAGCCCTCCGAGGTCTCCCCGCTGCCGATGCTGCCGGTGACGTACAGCTTCCGGTGCGTGATGTTGGCCCACAGCGATTTCACGGCGCTGCGGTAGTCGGCATCGCCGGTCTCCATGACAACGTCCGCCATTGCCGAGTATGTGTACGCTGCGCGCACCGCGTGCCCCACCGCCTCGTACTGCTCGGTCACCGGCAGATGCGACTGGCAGTATTCGATCCGGTCCCTCGGCTGTACCGCCGCGTGATACCGGCAGTCGAGCAGGAACTTCGCCAGCCGCCGGTAGCGATCCCCGGCTCCTTTGCCCTCCACTTCCTCCACGTAGCGCGCGAAGCGGAACAGCGCCTGCTCCATGCTCTGGTGCTCGTCGTACCACGCCTGTTTCGGAGGCGGTCCGATGTGGCTCTCCCAGCAGTCCGCCAGCTTCTTCGCCGCCTTGTAGAGCCTGTCATCCTTGCCGCCCGTCGCCCGGTGGTGCGCGATCGCCGCCTCCAGGAAATAGCCCGCCACATAGCCTTCATGATCCGGACGGTGCGCCGGGTCCCAATGCCGGAACTTGTCAGAATCGATCCGCTTCCCCTCGCGTCCCTGCCTCGGCAGCGTGAATGCCGTTTGCAAATATCCGTCCGGCTCCTGCGCCGCCAGAATGATGGGAATCCACTCCTCCAGTGTCTTGCGGAACAGCTGATGGGCCGCTTCCACTTCCGGATCGCCGGCGAAGCGGTAGCCCAGCGCGAGGCTCATCGACTCGATCGTCTGATACACCCATGCGTTCGAAAACACGTAGCCTTTGTGGAAGCCGTGCGGCTCCCCGCGCAGTTTCTTGCCGGCTTCGATGAAATTGTCGATTCCCCCCAGCCCGATTTCCAGGTCCGTGCGGTGGATCTGCCGGACGCAATGCGGAATCCAGTTCACGATGAGGTTCCGCAGCCGCGGCTTCCAGAAACCCCCCGTGATCTCGAATGCCGCCACCTGCGCCTCCTGAAGCGCCACTGGCGGGGGTGCCGCCTCCACTTTCACCCGCACCACGGAAGCGGACTTCCCCGACGGGCTCTCCGCCTCCAGTTGCAGCTTGTAATCGCCCGGAACCGCGAACGACGCAGAGGTCTCCAGGGCGGAGGCGTTGGCGAACTGCACAGCTCCGGGCCCCTCCAGCTTCGTCCACCGCACGCGGATTTGTTCCTTTTCGAGGTCCGCTGCCTGCGTCTCCGGCCCCTTCACGCCATTGTGCGGCCGGGTTTGCGAGGGCGCCCGCCCCTGTCCCACCCATCCCCGCAGGTAGGTCTTTCCCGGCAGCACCGCTACGCGGTCGATCCCCGCATTCACAAGAAACGAGGCGCCCGCCTGCGATCCCTCTGATGCCGGCGCCGCTGCGCCAACAGCCGCTGCGGTTCCTGCCGCCAAGCCCATCCATTCCCGCCGGCTCACCTGCTCGCCGCTCGACCTGTCTTTCATGTAAGCGCTCCCTCCGCAACAGTCTACCCGAGCCGCTCCCCGGCGGGAACCGCAGGACACGGCCTTACGCAAACTGCAACCCGAGCCCCTTCGCCACGCCGCGGATGTGATTCGCCCCCTCTGTGTATTCCTCCGCCGTCTTCAGGTGCTCCAGCATCAATGGCGCAGGCGTCTCCAATGCGGCGAGCCCCTTCAGATACGGACGGTAGTCGATGTGCCCGCGCCCGGGAATCACCTCCACGAAGTGGACGTTCATTTCTGGAATCCAGTCCAGGTCCTTCGCGTGGCAGGAGACGATCCACCGTCCCAGCTTCCGGAAACACTCTTCGGTCAGGGCCGCATTGTTGTAGAAGCGCTCCGGGCTGTTCACCAGGTTGCAGACGTCCAGGTGCACGGCGAATCCCGGCCGGTCTACGGCGCGGATCATCTTCACATATGCGTCAGGAGAATCGGGCAGGCTCCAGCCCATCATTTCGTATGTAAATCGCGAGCGTTTGGGCCTCACGGCGTCCAGAATTTTCCGCACATTTTCCACTGCTGCGTCAAAGAATTCCTGGCTCAAATTCCGGGGATGCGGACCGTACCAGACCTTCTCGTTGAAACTGCCGCAGATGGTCACCGCGCACCGCGCCCCGACGGCTTCGGCCACTGCCAGCCCGTCGGTCACCTTGCGGAGGTTCTCGCGGCGTTGGGCCGGGTCGGCATCGAGCAGGTTCACCCACACGCCCACTTCCGCCAGCACCACGTTCTCGGCGGCGAAGCCGGCCGCGATGGCGCGCAGCTTCTCCGTCTCGTGCGGCGCCGCCGCCGGGCAGTAGGCAGCCGAATAGCCCAGCCGCCGCGCCTCGCGCGCCAACTCGCGCGGATCCTGTGCCTTCCCAAACAGCGGCGCGCCCAGCAGCAGCGGCTTGCTCTGCGCCGCCCGCGCGGCGCCAGGTGCCGCCGCCAGCAGCAGCGCCTCTCTTCGGCTCAGCCCCGCCCCGGCGCGCGCCTGACCTTCGTGCCTCTTGCTCGCGAATCTCATGCCCACATTGTATTCCCACGATTACCGCTGCTATCCTGAAATCGTCCCGCCACCCAGCCACGCTTTGCAGAGTGGGCCGGTAGCTCAGTGGTAGAGCATCTGACTTTTAATCAGGTGGTCGCGGGTTCGAGTCCCGCCCGGCTCACCATCTATAATCAATCACTTACAGACACCGAGAAAACAGCTGAGGGAGACTACGAGGGAGACAGTTGGCGCTGTCGGCCTGCAGTAGCGATTGAATCCAGCCCTCCG
>Ga0209018_1000791_pt1 | contig 27948 bp, 30 predicted proteins | sample YNPBryBLVA2012_FD_185814 | JGI IMG/M metagenome (GOLD analysis project Ga0209018, IMG submission 185814) | Anoxygenic and chlorotrophic microbial mat microbial communities from Yellowstone National Park, USA - YNP Bryant BLVA 2012 (SPAdes)... ...
TAACAACCGAGCGAAATGCTGGGGTTAATTCGAGCATCTGCTAGCAAAAAAATGCCCCTGAGTCACCTTCATCCCCTACCTCTTTTTGCCTAGACGGCAGAGGCATATATGGGGTTATTTTTGCGCCACCTGGATTTGGGGTTGCAAAAACGGGGTGCTGGTCACCGCATTATTGGCTAACGTGAGCAAGGGATTCGCCAATAAACCCGCCACCGCCGTCACCACCACACAGGTGATTAACGTCGCTCGTAATTCCGGCAAACCCGCCATATCCCAGGTCAGGGTGGGATAATTTTGCACCGCCAAGGACATTTCCTGGGGTTCTTTGACCACAATCATCCGCACCACCCGAATGTAATAGTAGATGGAAATCACGCTGGTCACTAACCCGACCAGCACCAACGTGTAGGCACCCGCTTGCCAACCCGCCCAGAAAATATACAACTTACCAAAAAAGCCCGACAACGGCGGAATCCCGCCCAACGAGAGCAAACACAAGCTCAAACCGAGGGTGAGCAATGGGTCTTTTTGGTATAGACCGGCATACTCACTAATTTCATCCGTCCCCGCCCGCAAACTAAACAGAATCACGCAGGCAAATGCCCCCAAATTGGTAAACAAATAAATAAACGTATAAAACACAATGCTGGCGTAACCTTCCGGGGTACCAATCGCCAAGCCAATCATCAAAAAACCCGCCTGCCCAATCGAAGAATAAGCCAACAGACGTTTCAAACTGGTTTGGGTCAACGCCACCACATTTCCCAAAACCATGCTCAAGATCGCCAAGGATTCAAAAACAAATTGCCATTGCTCCGTTGCCCCAGGAAACACCGTCACCAACAAGCGAATGGCTAAGGCAAACCCCGCCGCTTTGGAACCCACCGACAAGAACGCCACCACCGGGGTCGGTGAACCCTCGTACACATCCGGCGTCCACTGGTGAAACGGCACCGCCGACAACTTAAAGGCAATCCCCGCAATCACAAACACCAGAGCCATCAACACCCCTAAAGACTGGCTAGCCTCCTGGTGCACCAACTGCTGGGCAATCGCACTCAACCGGGTTTCTCCCCCGGACAGACCGTACAACAGCGACAAACCATACAGGAAAATCGCCGAACTCGTCGCCCCAATCAGCAAATACTTCAACGCCGCCTCATTGGAGCGCACATCCCGCTTCATGTACCCCGCCAGCAGATAGGACGCTAACCCCAGGGTTTCCAGGGCGACAAACACCATCACCATCTCATCCGCCCCCGCCAGGAACATCCCCCCCACCGTCGCCACCAGCAGGATGGTCATGTATTCGCCCAGGGCACTGCCCGCCTCATTCACATAGCGAATCGCCATCAAAATACTCAGCGCCCCCGCCAGAGCCACCAACCCCCGGAACAAAATCCCCAGATGATCCGCTTGGAAACTGCCCAAAAACCCCTCCGCAACCGGCATATTCCACTGGAAGGCTAAACTCACCACCGCCCCAAGCAACCCCGCCACCGCCAGATAGGGTGTCCAACGGCTAGCCTGCCGCCCTACCAACAAATCCGCCAACAGCACCAGGGTAAGGGTCACCACCACCAGCAGTTCCGGCAGAATTGTGCCCGTATTCAAAGCCGCCAACGACACCACATCCATCACCAATCCTCCGGGGGTTCTGTTTCTTTATAGATTAATCCAATCTGGTAGCTGGGGCATCCCCAAACGGCCCCCGCAAAATAGCCGCTTCCATCTCCTGACGGCTCAGGGCATATTTGAAATTTTGCACCAGGTCTCGTCCCGCCGCCGCTCCCAAATACCGCACCTGCAATTCCTCAATTTCCAGGGACAACTCCGCCTGCCACGCCCCCCGCTGTAAGGACCACCGATGCAATTCCTGTTCATCCCGCCGTGCCCCCAAAGTCTCCAACCAGTCTTCAATCGTGGCAAGGGAATGATTGTACAAAGGCGTGTCCGGGGGCGGCCAACGATTCATAAAATCCGTACCAAAGCGAGTTAGTAACTAAACTCAATTATAGGGCACTTCTAAAAATGGGTCGCAGGGGCGTAGCTTCCGTCTTTTGTAAACAGCCCACCCCCCACGTCCATAACCCTGCTGAACACCAACCCGCCCATTCGGTAAACTGATCACGACCCAGTGCCAACCATTCAAGAAAAACCCTGGGCGCAGACACCTCACCATCTCGCTTCTCCAAAACTCTCCAGCCGAGGGAAAGCACTTGTACAGGTTCAAACCAACGGGGTGTTCACCTGGTAATCTCAGATAATATGTGAGAAAATGGATGCAAATGTAGCTGAGCCAAGGAAGCGTAAGGATGGACAAATTAAATGAGCTAATCAAGTCAAACTGTGACCCAAGGGTACTCAAACGGGCACTGGCGGTCAAGATGACCTTGCAGGGGTACACCCATGCGCAAATTATGGAAATTCTCGGTGTATCTTCTGGATTTATCAGTAAATGGAAACAGCATTTTGTGGAAGAAGGAGTAGCGGGTTTAGCATTAAAATATCGTGGTTCAGAAGGTTTTTTGTCCGCCGAGGAACGGGAGCAAGTGATTAAGTGGCTACAGGCAAAAAACTCTTGGAATATCCAGGAATTGGAATCTTATATTTCCGAAGAATTTAATGTGGTTTTTGCTTCCCGTACCAGTTACTATGATTTGCTTGAAGCGGCTGGAATTAGTTGGAAAAAATCCCAGGGCACCCATCCCCACAAAGAAAAAGACGTGCAGAAATTAGAACCAAAAACAAAAAGTAATTAACTCTTGGGAACCGCTACTGATCGAATACAGTCTTTTGCATTATTGTAGGATACACGCCATTGAAATGAGAGGACAAAGAGATGCCGGTAGTGCTATCCAAGTAATTGTTTATTATTACAATTTTATTACAATCAGCACCATGTCTTCCCAAAGGAGTGTCTGCCATTCCAGACGATAGGCTCTCTAAGTTCTAGGTAGCAAATTCCCACAAAGCCTTATCTCATCGGTATTTGAGCAATGTCTAATCCTATATTCACCCGTGACGCTTCTCCCTGAAGAGACAAAGCCACCGACCTGCCTGAGAATACTTGTTACCATTTCTTGAGCATTACAAAGATAGCACTACCTCAAATAGGACTGCTATATTTCTGGAGGTGGGACTTAGTTGGTGCCGTTATTTTCAGAGTTAAAGGGAAAATTAGGATCAAATAGTTGTTCAAAGGTGTAAGGACAGTTTTCGGGCAAATCACTATCGTCTAAGGGCGTTTCACCGATGACTAAATTCTTACCGGATTCATAGGCATCAGCAATGATCTCTAGCAGATAGGGTTTAAGACTAGGGTTTTGCAGAAGCAGTTTCTGGGCTGACCGCCGTTGCTCCCGAATCGTTGCCCGCCAACTTTTGCTACGCTTTTCCGGCTGGTAGTCCCACTTGAGCAAGTGCCCAATTAATACCCCTAAACGACTTTCTAATTCTCGGCGTTCCTGTCTCCCCAAGGACTCAATTTCCTCCACCAAATGGGTAATATCTAGGTACTCAAAGTTTCCTTCCTTGAGCAACTTGGACTGCTCCAATGTCCAGGCATAGAAATCCGTTTCGTACAGATTATTAGATAGCATACTTATTTGCTTCGCTGACTGACCGTTTGTGCGTAGCCTTGGTGCGGGAGTAATGCCTCTATTTTTCCCAAATTTGCTGGTTTTTTGCAACTGGGGGTGGTTCTATGGCAATCGTATCTCTGCTAAAAGCCCTAGGAAATTCCCAGATTTTGATTTGAGGTATGGGTCTATGGGTCGGCTGGGGATCGAACCCAGGGCCAATCGGTTAAAAGCCGAATGCTCTACCGCTGAGCTACCGACCCGTTATCCCAAAGCCTTAGTTTAGCATAATTAACCAATGGGGCAAGGATGTCCTTAGCCAGTGCCCCGATGACTCCTGGTACGAGTCATGCCTTGACCACTACAGAGAACTCGCTTCTCATAGTTTGGGTGGCGGGTAGTGGTATGCCAAAAAAAGCAAGTGAATTGACACTCCCCGACCTAAAGGTGCGGGGATTCTTGGTTCAACAAGATGACTTGCTTCCAACAATTTTCATTGCTCAAAGTAGCGGTCAAGCTCTCCCCTTCCGCAGGTGGCGCAAGCCATAGCGTTCCCTCTTGCGTTCACAAAGTGTTGCGAAGCAATGGCGGTTCCCGTATGCCCTACGGTACCGTTCAAGTGGCCACGCAAAATCTTGGTTCGTTTCTTAGCCGTTTTTTTAGCCGTTAGGCTATCAGGTTTTTAGAGAGGTTGATTACCTTCGCCTCTGATTTTAGTATAGCAAAAGCCGCCTTCCTAGGCGTAGCCGTGCCGGAGGCATTAGGCGGGGTTTTAGACCCAAGTTCTTTGATAAGGGCACCTCTATCAATTCAAAGTTAGTCCCGCCCTTGGTTCTGGCTAATATGGGCATTCCCAGGATGGGATTGATGATTGGTTCAAATAAATAGAGGTTCCCTGAAAATAGAATAGGGGTCGCAGGGGCACCGCCCCCGTCTTTGGTTCTGGGTAATGTGGGTATGCCAGCGATGAGATTTATGGCTACGCCACGCAGGCTATGGGTTGGCTCAAATAAATAAAATAAATTAAATAAAAATGCCCTTCGTTTAGGATGGCTATATAGGGTGGGCAATCGCAACCGATGGACGAGCGGGTGAAGTATTTAACCCCGTCGGTAATGGGCTTGAATGTCAGATAAGGTGAATAAAGCCGTTAAACGCACCCCCATTGCCGCCAAGTACGCCTGCCCCCCCTCCAAGCGATCCACCAGGGTAATTCCTGCGGATACCTGATAGCCCGCCGCCCGTAGCACCTGCACCGCCAACCCCAAGGATTGCCCGGTCGTCACCACATCTTCCACCGCCGTAACTTGGCTCCCCGCTGGCGGTAGGGGACCTTCGATTTGACTGCGTGCCCCGTGTCCCTTGGGTTTCTTGCGGATAATCAGACCACTGACGGGTTGGGGGGTGGTGGCGGAAACCAAACTGATGGCGGTCACCATTGGGTCGGCACCCAGGGTCAAGCCCCCCACCGCTACCGTATCCGGGCTAAGTAAGGCTCGGCACAGGTGCCCCACCAGATAAGCCCCCTGGGGATGGAGGGTGACGGTCTTGCAGTTGATGTAGTAGGAACTTTTCACCCCAGAACTGAGTACAAAGTCCCCTTCCTGATAGGCTAACCCGGTAATCAGTTCCAGCAGGTCTTGGCGGGGGTTGGGGGACATGGGCGTGGATCAAGTCTAGCCTTTGCATTGTACGCTAAGTCCATCATTGATTTCTGGGGATGGTCATGCTGGTCTTGCATTTGCCGGAGGGTTCCCTGGGGGTGGATGTTCCCCCCGCCGCTGTCTCTGAATTGGTTCAACAACTCCATGCCCTGAAACAGAGTTGGCAGAGTCCCATCCCGCGCCCAGAATGGAATTTTGTGCATACCGAGCCGGTCTATCTGGAATTATTTTGTAACCCCAATGTCTGGCCGAGTCCCTTTGCGGCGCAGGTCTTGGTCACGGTGCAACATCCCCAGGTGCGGGTGAGTACCCAGATTGGTTTACCCCAATTGTTAGAGGATGTGGCCTTGTTCCAAAATTAAATTTCACCATCAACAAATTCCAGCCCTTGCACCTCTGGGAAACGGGTGTTAGTTTTGTAGATGTCTTAATGGTTCCTGACTGAAATTACCTCACCCACAGCCATCGTTATTAATTAATTATTATCCTAGTGACGTGTGAAGTGTCCCAACGGTGTGGGAGTGAGGCAGATGGTAGCCCAACGGTGGCCTGAGTTGGCTGGACAGGGGGATATTCATCGGGTGCAACGGGTGGTGCATTCGGTGCTGGGTAAAGGTGTGGTGCGGGCGGTCTATGTCCAACATCCGCCGGTTTTGCAGGTGGAACTGACCTGGGCGGGGCAGGCGTTCACACCCCAACAACAGGGGCGGTTGGCACGTCGTCTGGGGCGGCTGGTGGGTAGGGGTTCCTTTGGGTTTGCCCAAATCCATCTGCGGGTGGCGCAGGAGACGGCACAGGTGCTTTGGCAGACGGAAATTGTTGTCCCCCAGCGGCGATTTGCCTGGGCGTTACCCCTGGGACTTGTGTTGGCGGTCAGCGGGTTGGGGTGGGGGTGGCACCGTTTCTATCATGCCCACGCTCAGCAATCCCCGGAGTCGGAAGCCGTTGCCCCGGCGGAGCCACAGCCGGTTGTGCCGCCGGTGCCCTGGGAGTGGGGGGTGCGACGGGTGATGGATCGGCAGTTTCTCCCCGAAACCCTGGGGCGGAAAGGGGTGCGGTTACCAGCGGGGACAGCGGTGTATGCGGTGCGGATTGAACCGGGGGTGGGTGGGCGGCTGGCCTATCGGTTTTATGAGGCGGGGTTGGGAGCCTTTAGTCAGCGGTTTTGGCCCGCTTCGACGGTGAAAATTTTGCCAGCGGTGGCGGCGTTGGAATGGGCCTATGCCCAGGGATTTACCGGCCAGGCGACGGTGGAATTGCCCCGGATGCGGGACCGGCTGGAGCGGATTGTTGACCGTTCGATTCGGGAAAGTTCCAATTTGGACTATGACCTGACGGTGCAATTGGTGGGGCTGGATTGGCTGAATCAACAATTTCTCACCCCAGAGCGGGGGTTTCCCACCACCCAGCTACAACGGGGGTACAGTGGGGGGGTCAATATCTATGCCAGTCCGGGGCTGACTCTGCGGGAGGGGAACCGGCAAAAGTACATTCCACCCCGGCGTTCTCAAGGGGGTGAGCGATGTCCGGCTCAGGGAAATTGCGCCAATTTGTTTGAAATGACCGAAGCGGTGCGGCGGGTGGTGCTGCATGGGGAGTTGGAGCCACAGGAGCAATTTCGCATTTCCCCAGAGGATGTAGCTCGCTTAACCGAGTCCCTCTGTCGGGCGGAGCCGTCGTTTTTGGCACCGGGGGCGAGGGCGGCGTTGGGGCGTACCCCCCGCATTTGCCACAAACCGGGGTGGGTACTCAGCCGGGACTGCGTGGACAGTGGGGTGGTACTGGCGGGGACGGAACGGTATTTATTGGCGGTGGCGATGCCTGCTTACCGAGCGGGGGACAATTGCCAGGGGTTGTCCCAGGTGGCACAGCAGGTCTTGACCGCCCTGCGGACGGTTCCTCCGGGGGGGATGACCCACCAACCGAATCGGGGTCTGCCACTGCAGGCGCAACTGCTGTCCCGCAATGGGGTGTACGAGGTGGTCGTGCGGGTGACGGGGGCGGACCGGGTGGTGGTCTGGCTGGATCAGGAGTCCTTGGGGGAGCAAACCGGTGCTGGGCCGGAATACCGCTGGCTGACCCGGATTACCAAGGGCGGGGAACGGCTCCTACGGGTACAGGTGTGGCAGGGCAATGAGGTGGTGGCCTACCAGAGTCAAAAAGTGACGCTCCCAGAACCCGCTACTGCCTGCACCACCCCCCCCAACCCAGTCAATGGCCGGGTGATCTACCGGGGACCCACCCACACCCCCAAGGTCGCCCTCTCCTTTGACGATGGCCCGGATGCCAAACAGACCCGGCGGATTCTGGATATTCTCCACCAGGAGGGGGTACCGGCCACCTTTTTTGTCCAGGGCCGGATGGTTCGCCGCTCCCCTCAATTGCTCTGGCGGATGCGCGCCGAGGGGCATGAGGTCGCCAACCACACCACCAACCACCCGACCTTGACCGCCCTGAGTGAGGCCAGGGTATATCAGGAACTTCACACCACCCAGGATTTGGTCTGCGCAACGGCGGGGCTACGTCCCCAGTACTTTCGACCCCCCTACGGCAGTTTTGACCGCAGTACCATCCGTTTGGCCGCCGAATTGGGGCTGGCTGTGGTGATCTGGGACGTGGATACCCGGGATTGGCAACACCGCAACCCCCAACGGATTATCCAGACGGTGCGGGATCAGGCCCGGGCTGGCTCGATTATCCTCATGCACGACATTTACGGCAGTACCGCCGATGCCCTAGCGGGGGTGATTGGTACCCTGCGTGCCAAGGGCTTAGAATTGGTTACCGTCGCCCAACTGCTGGCGACACCAGAACCTCCACCCAAACCCCCGAAACCCTGATGTCCCCTGAACAGGAATTGTTATTACAAATTTTAGCCGCCGTGGCCTGGAGTGATGGCCGTCTCACCCGCCAGGAAATTCGCCTGCTGTTGGACCAACTGGTGCCGGAATTTGCCGGTCAGGATGGGGTCAACCAGGATCACCTGTGGAGCGAACTTTACGACCGCCTGTTTGCCTACTACGACCTGGAGGAATTGCTAAAAAAAGACCCACCCGTCCATCATCGGGAGTGGCTGTTGCGGCTGAGCTATTTACTCATCCAAGCCGGTGCCAGCCCTGGGGAAACCGCCATTGTCCCCGCTGAGCAGAGGGCGTACCGCCGCCTCGTAGAATGGTTAAACCTGCCCCCTGAGGTGGTGGATCAAATTGAACAGACCGCCCAAGCGGATGTGATTTTCCATCAGGGGCAACCCCTAGCGGCACTAAGGGCGCAGATTGAGCAGTTCTTCGGCGGCACCTGAGACCCCCAGATAGGCGCCCAACCGGGAGGACAACACCTCATAGATCAAAGTCAAGGGCCGCCCCTGGTGCCAAAACAGATAATGCCGCCCCCAAAACGGGTCAGGGCTGGCAAATTCCCGGGCCAAGACCTCCGAATGCCCATAGTACAGGCGGCGAATGTCCCGGTACAGTTCCAGGCGCAACTCCCGCAGACTGGTCCAAATCGGCCAATCCCGGTTTTGTAAATACTGATCCACCAACCCCGCCGGCCACCAGGAGGTGGCATAGACCAAGCGTTCCCCGCTAGCGGTTTGCAACCACACCTGCCGCCGCACCCAAGGCCCTGGGATTTGGCTCAGTTCTGCCGGGGCATCCTCCCGCAACCACCCCACCGGTGCCATATCAATCACCTGCACGGACACCTCCTGCCCGGTAATAAACTGCAAATGCCGGGTCAAAGAACCATCACTGAGCAGGAGCAACCGCCACCAGGGGGACAGCATCCCCGGCGGTACATCCGCCTCCTCCCCCTCCCAAACACAATCCAACCGGAACCAGGGGGCAACCGAAACCAAGGACATGGGAATTATTACAGAATGTTAACGTTTTGTTTACTATAGCGAATCGGGGCAGACTAGGGCAACGTTGCTCCCCGCACCGCTTGGCTGTAGGCGGCCACCGCTTGGGTGATCTGCGCCCGGAGATTGGCGTAGGCTGGGGCAAAGGGGGGAGGTTCTGCGGTCAACCCCAACAGGTCCGCCGTCACCAAAATTTGTCCATCGCAGTCTGCGCCCGCCCCGATGCCGATGGTGGGAATCGTTAATTTTTGGGTCAGGTCCCGGGCCAATGCCGCCGGGATGTGTTCGAGTAAGAGGGCAAAAATCCCCGCCTCCTGGAGCGCCAGGGCTTGCTCTAGCAGTTGGGCCGCAGTGTCTGGGGTGGTGCCCTGTTGCCGGTAGCCCCCCAACCGATGCACCGCCTGGGGCAGTAAGCCCAGATGGCCCATCACCGGAATCCCCGCCTGCACCAGCCGCCCCACCGTTGTCACCAGCGCCGGGTTCCCCCCTTCCAGTTTCACCGCCTGCACCCCCGCTTCCTTGAGCATTCGCCCCGCATTCTGAAGTGCCTGTTCTGGGCTGATGTGATAGCTCAAAAAGGGCAAATCAACCACCAGAAACGCCGACGTGACCCCCCGCCGCACCGCCTTGGCGTGGTGGATCATCTCCGCTAAGGTGACTGGCAGGGTGGTTTCATACCCCAACGCCACCATTCCCAGGGAGTCCCCCACCAGGATCATATCTACCCCCGCCTGGTCTAAAATTTCCGCCAACAGGTAATCCCAAGCGGTCACCGCCACGATTTTGCGGTGCTGTTGTTTGTACGTTTGTAATGTCAATACGGTGCGAACCATGCGTTAATTAGCGGGGGCAAGCGTGAATGATCCCAGTTTACGCCACCGGTTCACGCCAGTTCACTGGGAGTTTTGAGCGGGACTGGGCAAAACCTGGGCGGCTGCATGGTTTGTCTTAACGAAAACTTTACCCCCAGGAATTACGCTACAGATAGAGATGTTATTAATTTACCCATTTAGGAACATTTTACTTGACAGCGACCCCCTCCCCGGCTAACAGTACTTCATTTCGGCGGCAGGTACGCCAACTGGAGCAAAATGTACTCCGCATGGGGGCATTGGTGGAGCATTCCTTTCGGCTTTGCCATCAAGCCCTATTTCATCGGAATTTGGGAGCCGCCGAGGAAATTCCCCTGATGGACCAGCAGATTGACCGCTTTTACCGCCAGATCGAGGTGGACTGTCTGCGGATGATGACCTTGCCCCCTCTGGAAGCCCAGGATACCCGGATGTTGGGGGCATTTATGCAATTGGTGCGGGATTTGGAGCGGATTGGCGACTACGCCGAAGACCTGGGGGAAATTGCCATTCGCCTGTTCCCCTACCCGGTGCATGAATGTTTACCGGACATCCAAGCCATGTCCACCCACTCCCAGCGGATGTTGGCGACCAGTCTGGTGGCGCTGGCGGATTTGGATGCCACGGTCGGGCAGTACATCAAGGAAATGGACGAGGTGGTGGATGAACTTTACGCCAAGGTGTATCGGCGGTTGGCGGAAACCCCTTTGCAGGCGGTGGCAACCCCGGAGCAGTACCCCTCCCGCTTGGAACCCTATCTCCTGCTGGCTTTAGCAATCCGCCATTTGGAACGGATGGCCGACCATGCCACCAATATCGGGCAACGGGTGGCGTTTATCATCACCGGCCAGCGTTAGCTACCCCAAAGCCAGGGACTGCATCAACCAAAAACCCGCCAGCGTGTCTGCGTCTGGGTCGGTTTGAATGGCGAGGAAATGCACCCCCTGGGCGTAGGTTTGGGCGGTTTGAAAATCCCCTGCCCCGAAATTTTGGGCGGCAAACAACCACCGCTCCTCAATTCCCGTTTCCAAAATCACCCGCTGTCCCTCCACCTGCACCTGCGCCAATTCCCAGCCACTCATCCAGGCGGCCAGGGCTTGGGCACGAGGCGAATAGATAATTAACCCAGGAATCACCGTGTTATCAGGCAGGGGAATGTATTGCCAAGGTAATAACTCCCCAAAGTTTGCCCACTCGCTTCCCTCTTGGCGAATTTGACCCCACAGTAAGTTTGCCCAGGCCCATTTTTGCCCCCGCAGGGCTTCCGGCAGGGGTTGGGGGGTCATGGGTACCCCGACGGGCGGGGGAGCGGCCAGGGGTTGAAAGCCCGGCATTTGACTGTAAACCGTCCGCCAACGCTGGTTGAGCCAATGGGCCAAAGCCACCACCCGCCGACTGGGCAGGACCGTCACCTGTAGTCCCTCGCAGGCCCGGGTGAGCATCGGGAGCATGGGGGCACGAAACGAGCGCAGGTGGGTAATGGCATTGTCCCGCACCCAGGGAGCCAGGGCAGACCGCAACCATTGGCTATTCACCTGATCCGGGGGGCAGGGTTGGGCAAAACACTCCGTCCCCTGGGGGTCGCACAGGAGCAGTTCCCAGAGTTTTTTGCCCTGGTCATCCAGCACCGGGCGGGAATAAAAATCCACCTCCCAAATCACCCGGGCCATCCCTTACCCCCTGCTCAGAGCCAATTCCGGGCTGGGGGCATAGATTTGGTCAATATAGTCCTGGAGCATCCGGGCGGTATTGAACCGGGGCGCATTGGTGCGAATGGAAGCCTTCATCCGTTGCAACCATTGCCGGGGCAAACCCTCCTCATCCCGGTCGTAGTACATGGGGACGATCTCGGTTTCCAGCAAACGGTACAGGGACTCGCTGTCCAGTTGGTCCTGCAATTCCTGGTTACTGGTGTGCAAATCCTCCCCAATCGCCCAGCCATTCACCCCCGCTTGGTAGCCCTCGCACCACCAACCGTCTAACACGCTGAAATTGATCCCCCCGTTGAAACAGACCTTTTGACCGCTGGTGCCCGAAGCCTCCAGGGGACGGCGGGGATTATTCAGCCACAAATCCACCCCCTGCACCAAACAGCGCGCCGTGTGCATATCGTAGTCCTCGATAAACGCCACCCGCTGTTGCACCTCCGGGTCATGGCACCATTCCATCAGCCGTTGGATAATCCGTTTGCCCTCCTCATCGGCGGGGTGGGCTTTCCCGGCAAAAATCAATTGCACCGGGCGTTGTGGGTTCGTGAGCAACCGTTTCGCCCGCGCCGGGTCACGGATGATCAAATGCCCCCGCTTGTAGGGGCTAAACCGACGGGCAAAGCCAATGGTCAACACCTGCGGGTCAAGCCAATGGGCAATCGCCTCCAACTGCGCCGGAGTTTCCCCCCGCTGTTCCCGACTGTGCAACACCCGGGTGCGGGTATAACTAATCAGCCGTTGTTTCAGGGTTTGGTGCCGCTGCCACAGTTCCCGGTCGGGAATCTCGCTCACCCGCTCCCACAGTTCCGGGTCCGGCAGGTGGGTTTCCCACTCGGGATGCACATAGGTACGGAACAATTCGCTGATCAGGGGCGCTGTCCAGGTCTGGGCGTGTACCCCGTTGGTAATTGCCCCAATCGGCACCTGCGCCACCGGTCGCTCTGGATACAGGATGGACCACATCTGCCGGGACACCTCCCCATGCAATTGGCTCACCCCATTCGCCGCCCGGGTCAAGCGCAGTGCCAGCACCGTCATATTAAACGGCTCCCAGGGGTCCCCCAACCGACGGGCCCCCAGCGCCAAAAACTGCTCCCGGGACAACTGTAACTGGGGCCAATAGCTGGCAAAAAACGAATCCATCAAATCCGGCGAAAACGCATCATGCCCCGCAGGCACCGGCGTATGGGTGGTAAACACACATTTTTGCCGCACCTGCGCTTCCACCGCATAAAAGGACTGCCCCGTGCGTGCCATTTCCAGCCTGGCTACCTCCAGCAGGGCAAACGCCGCATGACCCTCATTCAGGTGGTACACCCCCGGCTCCAGCCCCAGGGTTTGTAGCAATCGCACCCCGCCAATCCCTAGCAAAATCTCCTGGGCAATCCGGGTCTCCTGGTTCCCCCCGTACAAATGCCCAGTCAACCAGCGGTCAATCGGGTCATTCTCCGGCACATCCGAATCCATCAGATAGAGGTCAGTGCGCCCCACCCGCACCCGCCAGATTTGCGCCACCACCCGGCGCCCCCGAATCGCCACCGTCACACTCAGGGGTTGCCCCGTCGGGGAGCGCATCAATTCCAGGGGCAATTCGGTAAACTGATTGTCAATGTAATAATCCTCCTGCCAACCCTGCCGGTTCAACCGTTGGCGAAAATAGCCCTGCCGGTAGAGCAACCCCACCCCCACCATCGGCAATGCCAAATCCGAAGCCGACTTGAGGTGGTCCCCCGCCAAAATCCCCAACCCCCCGGAATAGATCGGCAGGGACTCGTGCAAGCCAAACTCCGCACAAAAATACGCCACCGGTCGTTGCGGGCTGATCCGGGGTGCCAAGGGACAATCCTGGGACTGCATATACTGCCGGAACCGCACCATCAGGGTTTGCACCATCCGCACATAGTCCGGGTCCGTCGCCGCCTCATCCAACCGCTCCCGGCACACCTTTTGCAAAAACAGCACCGGATTGTGGTGACACTCCTCCCAGAGTTGATGGTCAATCGTGCTAAAAAGTCGCAACTGCTGACCCGACCACGTCCACCAATAATTGAACGCCAAAGTCGCCAAGGGCTTTAAGTCTTGGGGCAAACGCTGTTCCAAGGTCGCAACTGGCTCAAAAGATTGCATGGCTAACCCACCTCAGGCACACAGAAACTAAACCTATTGTGCCACCAATGGGTCAGCCGCTCCCCTATGCCCAACCCGCCCGGTCGGTAATTTTCAACGCCAGGGCATTGTTGCGCCCAAACACACTGGCATTGATCGGGTCCGCCTTGAACGTCCCAAAACTTGCCACCACCGGGTCAATCGGCACCCCCGCCACCACCGGGTATTCATTGTTGCCCTTTGCCAACGCCTCCTGGGCTTCCCGGGTCGCCAGAAACTCCAAAAACCGCTGGGCATTGCGCTGGTTGGGAGCCGTTTTCACCAGCCCCGCCCCACTGATATTCACATGGGTGCCCCAGGAATTTTGGTTCGGGAAAATCACCCCAATTTTCTGCGCCAGCTCCCGGTCCTCCGGTTTGGGGGATTTCAACAACCGTGCCAGGTAATAGGTATTGCTCACCGCCAAACTACCGGCTCCCGCCGCCACCGCCCGGATTTGGTCCGTATCCCCCCCTTGCGGCGGACGTGCCAAATTTTGCGCCACCCCCTGCGCCCACTTCTCCGTGCGGGCCTGACCGATATGGCGAATCAACGCCCCCACCAACGACTGGTTATACACATTCCGGGACGAGCGGATCAGCACCTGCCCCCGCCACTTGGGGTCCGCCAACTCCTCATAGGTGGAAATCTCATTCGGTTTCACCCGGTCCTTGTGGTACATGATCACCCGTGCCCGGCGGGTAAAGCCAAACCAATGATTCCCCGGTTCCCGCACCGCACTGGGAATGGAACGGGTCAAAATCGGCGAATTGACCGGCTGAAAAATCCCCGCCTCCTGCGCCCGCCACAACCGCCCCGCATCCACCGTAAACAAAATATCCGCCGGGGAATTATTCCCCTCACTGCGAATCCGCTCAATCAGTTGGTCATCCGGTGCCTCCACCACATTCACCCGAATCCCCGTCGCTTGGGTAAACCGCCGGAACAGGTCTTTATCACTATCGTAATGCCGAGATGAGTACACATTAACGACATTGGTCTGCGCCAAAACCCGTTCGGAGCTGGTTAAACGCCCCACCGTCATGACCGTTACTAGGGAGCCACCCCCCCACAGGAGAGAACGCCGTGAAATCCCCATAATTGCTAATAGTTCCTAACAAAGTTCCTTATCCATATTAGACTTAATGCAACTTGATAGCAATAAAACTAAGTCAAGCTAAAAATAAATTTTTGTAACGGAAGCGGGGGTCGTGGGCGCACCAACCCGCTGGGCTAAGATGGGGATTGTTCCTTTTGCCAAGGATAGAGAACCACCGTGACCGTTCGTGTCCGCATCGCCCCCAGTCCGACGGGGAATTTACATATCGGTACTGCCCGCACCGCCCTATTCAACTGGCTATTTGCCCGGCATCACGGCGGGGAATTTATTTTACGAATTGAGGACACGGATCAGGAGCGTTCCCGCCCGGAATTTACCGAAAATATCATCACCGGTTTACGCTGGTTGGGTTTGGATTGGGACATTGGTCCAATTTGGCAGACCCAACGCCGCCATCGTTATCAAGAAGTTATCCAGCAACTATTGGCGCAAAAATTAGCTTACCGCAGTTACGAAACCGAAGCGGAATTGCAGGCGATGCGGCAGGCACAGGAAGCCCAAAAACAAGCCCCCCGCTACAACAATCAGCACCGGGATTTAACCCCCGAACAAGAAGCGGCATTTTTAGCACAAGGGCGGCAACCGGTGATTCGGTTTCGCATTGACGACCACCGGGAAATTCGCTGGCACGATCTCATCCGGGGAGAAATGCGTTGGCAGGGGAGTGATTTAGGCGGAGATATGGTGATTGCCCGTGCCGATGGGCAACCCTTGTACAATTTTGCGGTGGTGGTGGATGATGTGGATATGCAAATTTCCCATGTGATTCGCGGGGAAGACCATTTAGCCAATACTGCCAAACAAATTTTAATTTATGAAGCCTTAAACGCCCCGATTCCTTGCTTTGCCCATACCCCTTTAATTCTCAATTCAGAAGGGCGGAAACTCTCGAAACGGGATGGGGTCACTTCCATTTCTGACTTTCGGAACATGGGTTATCTGGCTGTGGCTTTAACTAATTATATGACTCTGTTAGGATGGTCTCCCCCAGCAGGCGAAGAATTATTTACCCTAGCAGAAGCAGTACCCTTATTTTCCCTAGAACGGGTGAACAAAGCGGGTAGCAAATTTGATTGGGATAAACTCAATTGGATAAATAGCCATTATATCCGCCAATTATCCCCAGAGCAGTTGTGCGCTGAATTGATCCCATTTTGGCAACAGGCGGGTTATCTATTTGATCCACAAGGGGATCAGCCCTGGTTACAGCAACTCACGGAGTTAATTGCTCCCAGTTTAGTCACCCTCAAAGATGGGGTAGCGTTAGCCCGATTTTATATGAGTGAATTGCCGGATTATGACCCGGAAGCAGTTGCCCAATTGCAACAACCTGAAAGCCAAGCCATTTTAACCGCACTGATCCAACAAACCAGTCCAAGGGATATGGATACGGCGAAACAAATCGTGCAAACCACCGTGCAACAATGTGGGGTGAAAAAAGGAGCCGTGATGAAAACCTTACGGGCGGCGTTAATGGGAGCGATGCACGGTCCTGATTTAATGCAATCCTGGTTAATTTTGCACCAGCGTCAGTATGACCAACCCCGGTTACAAGCGGCACTCCGGTTAGCTCAGGGGCATAATATGGAACCGAAAGCTCGACCGGAATCATGAAGCAGTCAAACCCAGGCATCAATAGCTTTGAATATCTTTATTAACCGATGTTTAACCTACCTTTATTTGCGGATGTTCCTCCCAAGATTGTTAATCACTATCAACCCGATGCTCAGGTAATTCTTTATCCGGGGGATGCGAGTCATTTAATTCGAGAAATACCGGCTAAAAGTATTGCCTTAATTATTACTTCTCCCCCCTATAATATAGGTAAAATTTATGAAAATAAAACCTCAATAGATGCTTATCTGGAATCTCAAGCAAATATTATTAAAGAGCTACAACGAATCTTAAAAGACGACGGCAGTATTTGCTGGCAAGTTGGAAATTTCGTTCAAAATGGTGAAGTTTACCCCTTAGATATTCTCTATTATCCCATTTTTAAGGAATTAGGATTTTACTTGAGAAATCGAATTATTTGGTACTTTGGGCACGGATTACACGCTTCTAAACGATTTTCTGGTCGCTATGAGACAATTTTATGGTTTAGCAAAACCAACGAGTATAAGTTTAACCTTGATGCCGTCAGAGTCCCATCTAAATATCCCGGCAAGCGACATTTTAAGGGAAAAAAAATTGGTGAGCCTTCTGGCAATCCCCTTGGCAAAAATCCATCGGATATTTGGGAGTTAATGGCGAAAGAATGGGATGAGCTACTGTGGGATATTCCCAATGTTAAATCAAATCATCCTGAAAAAACCATTCATCCCTGTCAGTACCCGATAGAATTAGTAGAACGGTGCATTTTAGCTATGACCGATGAGGGAGATTGGGTGTTTGACCCCTATGCAGGAGTTGGGAGTTCCTTAATTGCCGCTATCATGCACTCTCGGAGAGCGATAGGAAGTGAAAAAGAAGAAAGTTATATTGAAATTGCTAGAGATAGAATTCACCGTTACTGGGATGGGTCGCTAAAAATTCGTCCTTTGGGTAAACCTGTACATCAACCTACTGGCAGGGAAAAGGTGGCTCAAATTCCAGATGAATGGCAAGCCAAGTCTCACATCAAACCCAAAGATAACGAGTAAAAGACAGATGATGATTGCTGGTATCTATTCTTTTAAAAATGGTCAAGAAGTCATCGAAGAAGATTATGCTCAAGAGCTTCGAGAAGTCCAGGAAATTATTCATTCGATTGATAGTGGAATATGCAAGACAAAAATTAGTAAAGAGAAAACGATGCCAGGACGGTTACTCTATCAACCATCTAAACTCAATAAGTTATTTAGAAGTGCATTCGTGGCAAGACACTGGCAAAAACACCGAATTCCCTGTAACTATTCTCAAAAATACTATACTCCTGAATATCAAAGTAGGACTCAGTCTTCTAAAAGCCCATTTAGAGAAATGGATTTTATTAAGAATAAGGTTGGGGTAGAAGTCCAGTTTGGCAAGTACGCTTTTATGGTTTATAATGTGTGTGCAAAGATGACTATTTTTAGCAATCTGAAAGCCATTAATGTTGGTATAGAAATTGTTCCGATTAAAGAGTTTGCTGAGCAAATGTCCACAGGTGTTTCTTACTTTGAACAGTTTGTATGGGATTTGGAACATCGAGGTGTTGCCGACATTGATATTCCAGTACTGATTTTAGGTGTTACCAAAAGCTCCTAGGATTTAGGAAAACTCTATTTTCTTTACTGGCACCAGCAGAAAATCATCTTGCTACAATATTCATGTTATCCAAGGACAGTGATTACATAGCAGTCCTATTCGATTGGCGTTAGCTTGCGTGCCGTAGGCATACAGAAATTTTCCAGAACCAAGAACGGGGGCGGTGCCTCTGCGACCTCTGTTCCATTCTTATTTAGGATTGCTATATATCTTCTTTGCAACTATCGAAGAATTGCGCCAGGATACCCGCCGGATTTTGGATGCCTTACTCAACCCCCCGCCCATGAACGGACATCGCTGATGAATCCGTATTGAAAAAACCTAAAATTCCTTCACCAAGGTATCTTTTCCGCCCAAAGCCACATCTGCGGGTGCAACCAATAAACGGCAATCACAAACACCGCCACCCCCGCATAAGCCGGACGCAGAAATTCCCGAAGTATCAACTTTTGTTTGCCCTGGATAATGGCTAGGAACGGAATAATAGAAGTACTCGCTTTTAACGCTGGAAATGCCTCAGGATAGCGAGCCGCCCAACGCCTATCCCCATGCCACACCCCAAACCAATGATGGGCGATCAACCCTAAAGATGTAACCACCATAAACGAACTGCCAATCCACAGGGTATGGGCGATACACCAGAGAATTTGCCCCACCATCTGCGGATGTCGAGATATGCGAATGATTCCCTCCGAATACAGGTGAATTTGCGGTTTTTGAATGGCACTAATTTCCCCCAAATTAAACGTAGCCGGATAAAGAAACACAAACGAAATGACCGTTAATACCAGGACACATTCCCGTACCCCCGGCACATCCTGCACCTGCCACAACTGCACCCCATCGTAACGATGTTTCAAAAAATAACCCAACAGGGGCACCACCACCAACAGACTGGCACTGGCAAAAAGTACCCGGTAGCCCCGTGCCCCCAGGAGTTTTTCCCCCCGAGGACGCAGTGCCGCCAAGCCACTATGCACCAGGGCAAACCCCAGCAACCAGCCTAAAATGATCCCGTGGGACATGGGGGACGTTACCGAGCCGAACCCTGGCGCAGGGTGGTACTGTTTTTCCGCACCAAATCCGTCAGCACATCCACCGCTCGGGCATACTGCGGGTCAGCGGGAGTGCCAATCGCCCGGTCTTTGATAATTTTCTCCCGTTGCTCATCCGTGAGACCAATTTCCACATCCGGGACAATCCCCTCTTTGTTAATATCCTTGCCGCTAGGGGTGAGATACCTGGCAATCGTGACCGCCACCCCAGAACCGTCCTGCAACTCCCGCACGGATTGCACCAGCCCTTTACCAAAGGTTTTGGTGCCCACCAGGGTTGCCCGCCCATTGTCCTGCAACGCCCCCGCCAAAATTTCACTGGCACTGGCGGAACCCCCATCCACCAGGATCACCAACGGGCGCTCGGTCAAAGGTCGCCGGGAGGCTTCGTACCGCTCCGCTTCCCCCACCCGGGTGACGGTAGAAACAATCGTCCCCTTGTTCATCCACATCCGGGCAATGTCAATACTGGCTTGCAATAGCCCCCCCGGATTGGAACGCAGGTCGAGGATATATCCACTCACCCCCTGGCTTTCCAGCTTGCGGATGGCTTCCCGCACATCCTGGGAGGCGTTGCCATTGAATTGGGTCATGCGAATATAACCCACTTTGCCGGTTGGCGTTTCCCGAAGCTCATGGCGCACCGCATGGAGTTCGATCCGCTCCCGCTTCAGGGTAAAGTCCAGCGTTTGTTTGCCCCGCTCAATCACCAAACGCACCGTTGTGCCAGGGCGACCCCGGATCAGGGACACCGCCTCGTTGATGTCCATGCCCTTGGTACTCCGCCCATCAATGGAAACAATGTAATCCTGCGCCAAAATCCCCGCCCGAGCCGCCGGAGTATCCTCAATGGGTGCAATCACCACCAAACGGTCGGTTTTCTCCTCCTGCGCCAGTTGAATCCCCACCCCCGTCAACTCCCCAGAGGTGTCCACCCGCAAATTGGCAAACTGTTGGGGGTCCATAAACCGGGTGTAGGGGTCGCCCAGCTTATCCAGCATCTCCCGGATCGCCTTGTAGGCTTCCTCCTTACTGCTGTACTCCCGGCTGAGAACCTGTTGCCGCACCTGCCGCCAATCATTCTTATTAAACGAGGCATCCACGTAATCCCGGTAGATGATCTGCCAAACCTCATCCACCAACTGCTTCGGACTTTCCTTCAATCCCGCCCAACTCTGTTTCCCCGCCCCGGTCGCCAGCAGTCCCGCCGCCGCCGTGACCGTCGCCCCAATCGCTACCCCCCGTGCCAGTTCCAGCGACCATTTTTTCTGCATCATCATTCATCCCCTTGTGTGTGTGGTTCAACCCAACGTCCATCCGCCTTGATCAGGTTAATCAACTCCGCTACCCCATCCTGCTCCGGTACTTTTTTAATTTCCTCCCGCCCCCGATAGAGCGAAATCATCCCCGGCGTTTTGCCCACATAACCGTAGTCCGCATCCGCCATTTCCCCTGGACCGTTGACGATACAGCCCATCACGGCAATATTCAGCCCCGTCAAATGACTGGTAGCCGAACGTACCTTGTGCAGGACTTCCTCCAGGTTGAACAGCGTGCGCCCACAGGAAGGACAAGCCACATACTCCACCATCGTCCGGCGCAGACCCAACGCCTGCAAAATGCTGTAACACACGGGAATTTCCTTTTCCGGGGCTTCCGTCAGGGACACCCGAATCGTATCCCCAATCCCTTCCGCCAGCAGCGTCCCAATGCCGGTGGTGGACTTGATCCGCCCGTATTCCCCGTCCCCCGCCTCCGTCACCCCCAGGTGCAACGGATAATCCATCCCCAATTCATCCATGCGTTTGACCATCAACCGATTCGCCGCCAGCATCACCGGCACCCGGGAGGCTTTCAGGGAAATGACGATATTCCGAAAATCTAAAGATTCACAAATACGGATAAATTCCAGTGCCGATTCCACCATCCCTTCCGGGGTATCCCCATAGGTAAACAGCATCCGTTCCGACAAAGAACCGTGATTCACCCCAATCCGCATGGCTTTGCCCTGTTCCCGCAGGGAAATCACCAAAGGTGCCAAGGTTTCCCGGATTTTTTCCGCAATTTCATCAAACTCCGCCTGGGTATATTCCGTGCGGTTTTCCTTCGGTTTTTCAAACACATACAACCCCGGATTGATCCGCACCTTGTGGACGTGTTTCGCCACTTCCAGGGCAATTTTCATGCCATTGTGATGCACATCCGCCACCAGGGGCACATCTTTGTATTGTTTTTGTAATTGCTGACGAATTTCTGCAAGGGCATGGGCGTGCGCCAAACTGGGTACCGTCACCCGCACAATTTCACAGCCAATCTCATGCAATCGCCGAATCGCCCGTACCGACCCCGCCACATCCAGCGTGTCCTCGTTGATCATGGACTGCACCACCACCGGCTGATCCCCGCCAATGGTGACATCCCCCACCGCTACTGGACGGGTGCGCCGCCGGGGAAACGTCATAGGTATATTCGGGTGGGAAGCCTGAGCCGGAGCGTCAAGGGTCAGCATAATGTATGACAAAAAATCGTTAATCGAAAGTCGCTAACCATAGCTTGCCATATTTTACAGTACCTTGGGGTGGGATGGGCAAAATGACCTGCACCGTTAACATCTAACCGTTCTTTATAGATGGCGACTGCTGGGTTCGGGTTCCCACTGGCTGAGTTCAATCACATGACCATCCGGGTCTTGGGTAAACAGAGCCGCCCGCCCGGAACTGCTCGGTTGCACGGGATAACCGGCGGATGATAACGCCTCTGCCGCCTGGGTTAAATCCGTTACCGCCAAGGCTAAGTGGGGATTGCGCCCCCATCGGTTCGGGTCAATCAACGGCAGGGGTGGGTGGGGCTGGTGGATCAGATGAATTTGGATGCCCTGAATTTCATACCAACAGCCAGGGAAATTCACATCACGATCCACTAATTTCAAGCCCAAAATTTCCCCATAAAAATGCTGGGAACGTTCCAGATCATTGACCGTGAGTGCCGTGTGGAGATAGCGTACTAATTTCATCAGGTGTCAAGGGTTTCCAAAATGTCTCCAATGTGACTATAGCAATCCTACTTGATTAGTGAATAGAGATTTCCCAGAACCATACACCGCAGGTGCTTCTTGAACGGGGGCGGTGACCCTGCGACCCCTGTTCCATTTTCATTTAGGACTGCTATATGGCAAGATTATGGTTCCACTTCTTCTTGAAAATAGGATTCCTGTTCCTCGGTACTCAATTCCGTGAGGGTGGTTGTCCGGGGCACAAATTCCCTATCCCCTAAATACTGCATATCTAAGGTTTCCAATAAACCCCGAATGTGGGTGCGAACGGGGTCATTCCCGATGGCATTGATCACCCGGTCAATATCAATTTCCGGTTGCCACCCGTAGCTGATACCATGAATAGCGGCAATTTCTGATAGTAATTCTTTTAATTGTTGCCGGTTCATGGGTTCGATAAATGGACACATCCGTTCGTCCTGAGCATAGGTAAAAAAAGTACGCATTTTTGCTTCTGAATAACCATTATTCCGTTCTTTCGCCAATTCACACATCCGGCTTTGGTCAGGGAGTTGATTGCGCCCCTGGGGATTTTGCCACAAATCCATTAAAGATGTCGCCACCGCCCCCACCGTGTAAATGGGCAGGGTTTGTTCCCCGCCACAATTCAGCAACCAATGTAAATGATGGTAGGCTTTCAGACGACCTACTGTACCTAGACGGGCAATTAATTCGATTTCATCAATCAAAATCACCCAGCCCCGATACTCACACCAAATCAGAATATCAGCCATCAATTCAAAGTAGGCTTGGCTATGTCTTGTCCGCACAAAATTCCCAGGCAAGGGGGGCAAGGAACTTCCCACTGTTCTTTTATAAATTTTGCGAATTTCGGAAATGGGCATCTGTCCACCCAGTAAAGCACTATAGAGTAATTCCTGTTCCTCCGGCGGGGCATGGAAATAGGCTTCTAAAATAATTGCTGGCAAGGGATGGGTATATCGGTCAAAATTTTGGATCAAAGTGTGGGGTAAATCCGCAGAACTTTTTTGGTCTAAAATATGCCGAATGCCTAACAAACGGGATTGGGGTGTGCGAATGGAAGCCGCCAGTTTGCTGTATAAATGATCGAGTCTCTGCCCCGAAAGTTGACGGTTCAAGGTAATGCGACTGACCGCAAATCCCTGGTCAAGGGCTAGGTGTTCTAAACAGGTCAATTCGTGGGTTTTACCTTGCCCATATTTCCCCCAAATCAGCCGTCCTTGGGGAATCCCCCTACCTTCTGATAATTGCAATAAATCCTGGTTGAACTGTTCATGCAACCGATTTCGCATACTTTTCAAATTCAAGGTGGAGGCTCTGGTGGGAATCCCCGCCCGTAAGGATTCAATAATCTGCGTTGCCAAGGTGGGATTCATGAGTTAGTTACCTCCCCGTTCACACACGGCATCAATCACCATCTGTTGCAGTTCACTGGTGAGGGAACGATAGTTTTCCGGGGGCTGAATGTCACCCAATTCCACATCCCTTAGTAAACTTTTGATCTTGGCAAAAATCCGGCTCCCAAAGGTGTCTCCCTGGGCGGCTAAATGCTTGTCCACATCCACTAAATCCGCAAAAGGATTAAATCGTTGATAATCAGCCAAACCGGTTTGCAAACGAATCCATAGCGCATCATAGGAACGGAAACTGCGGGGGTGGTCGGCAATGATTTCTTTTCTACCACTCAATAAAAAGAAACAGCCACTGAGGATTTCCGTATCATCAATCATCTGGCGAACCAACTCACAAATATCATCCACCTGCTTTTTGGTATAAGTATAGCGATTGCCATGCGCTTTTTCAGCGATGATTTCTAGGTCATCAATGGCAATGATTAAGCCTTTTTTACCGGCAAATTGGGAGAGCAAAATCAGGGAATTTAACCAATCCCTAGCGTTGGTTTTATTTAATTTTTCAAACAAGTAGAAGGCTTCCCGATCCTGTCGCTCTAAAGGTTGTCCCATCAGCCATTGACACAGTAATTGAATATTAGTAGGGGAATGATTGATCATGCGGTGACAAACCACTTGGTAAGCAAAAGCCTTGAAGGAAGAACTCAGGTCAGTTGTTTTAATAATTTTATTTGCGGTTTTGCGGATATGTTCATTTGCCAAATTTGGACTTGGATATTCGTCGTAAATTTGGGGCGCAAATACTCCCGCTCCATCATAGTCTTTGGTTTCTGAAATTGTCCGGGCAACCCGACAGCACAGACCCCGCACCAAATCCTCATTCACCACTTGTTTGGCAATCTCTTGATAAAGACTAACCAAATCATTCAAGGAGCACTCACGGGCGGATAAATAAACCGTTTGATAACCTAATTTTTTCCCATCCGCAAGCACAACCCGTAACAGATGCGTTTTGCCAGTCCCTTGCCCACCCACCAATAATTTAACTTTGCTCCCCCCCTGGGCAATATAGTTTTTGAGATAACGGTCATGAATATAATCCAGCCAAGTATGACGGCTGAGGGTCATTTGTGCCAATAGCTCATCACTCTGGGGGGGCTGTCCCTTACTCAAAAGCCATAAATCTTCGGGTTCTATGAGCATAAAAGTTCCTAACTAAGTTCCTGATGAAATTCCTGCTGAATATCCTGAGTTGCTTTGGGAATTTGCCGAATGCTCATCATACCAATTGCCTTCTCCCGCCCCTGTGGATTGACGATGGTGTAATTCTTCTTGGTCTCTTTGTGGGAACTAAAATCAAAATAATATCCTTCGTAGGTAATTTCATACTGCTCCAGGAGCCGACCGAGATCAAAAATGAAATGGGATTCGGGATATTCTTGTCGGGTTTCTGTTTTCAAAGTCAAGAGTTTGTAAACCTCCTGGAGTGGCACCAGTGTCCCCCAATTCCCCTGATTCAAATAGGGGTAAACGCTGAGAAGTTCTTTACAAAAACGGGTTTGAGCAAAAGGACGGCTCAGTAAGGCTCTGTATTTCTCCACCACCCAATCCGCCAAAATTGTCGGAGCCAAAGCATGGGTCTGGGAACTCTTTTTTCCCAAACTAAGTTTCGCTAGGGATTGATTCAGTTTGATGGATAGTTTGAAGGGGGGAATATCGTAGTTGGGAAAATCACCCGAACAGGGAATTTTACCCGCTGTTAGGGCGTTATTCATCCGTTCTTCATAATCAGCACTATTTAGAAATTCCTGCATTTGTTCCGCAAAGGTATGACTCACACCGATAAATTCCTGCCAAATACCCCAAAATTGCCCGATGTCTTGTTCCAAATCCGTAATCGTTCGCCGATAGTCTCGCATATTCAGTTGGTCACTGGCGGTTTTTAACCGTTGTACCCCGGTTCTAATTTTTTGACTTAATTTCAATAATTGCTCCAGTTCCGCCGGGCGAACGATGCAATCCGAGATACCTGACATACAAATCCGCTCGCCAAATAGAGCTTATGTGAGTTTACCAATCTTTGACGGCATGATAGCAAAAAAATAGTTTTTGTCAATTACCTTTCCCCAGCACACCCCCCAACTCCGTGAAATATGTGTTACATTAATTAACAATGCTTAGCATTGATTCTCATTTTTCTAATCTTAGGAGTCTGGTTATGACTGGTTTGATGGCGCGGATGGCTTGGCTATTGCGGTCGGATGGTACCCCTTGGGTGGGGCAACAGGTGGCTTGGACGGTATTGCGAATTGTGGCGGGGGTGATGATGATCCACAATGGCTTTGACAAATTGGCGGATATTCCGGGGTTTGCGGAAGCCTATGTGCAGGTGATTGGGTTGCCGTTTCCCATCTTTTTTAGCTATGTGGCGGCTGGTACGGAGATCGTGGGTTCCCTGTTGTTGATTTTGGGGTTGGGCACCCGGTTGGCGGCTTTGAGCCTGGCGGCAACGATGGCGGTGGCGATTTACCATCACCTGAAGGTGGCGGGGTTCAGCATTCCCTATCTGGAATTGTCCAGTGTGTATGCGGCTTGTTTCCTGTTTTTGGCGGTGAACGGGGCGGGGTGGTTTTCCCTGGACCAGCTGCTCGGGCAATGGTTGACCGCTCAGACGCAATCCCGGCAGATTAAAAACCTGGAACAGTCTCTCCAGGCGACTCGGACACCCCAGGATGTACTGAAGTCCTAAAGACAAAATGAACGTGCCGGTGAAAGCGGTGACCGGGGTAGTGGGTAGCTTGCTCCGGTTGCCCATTCAAGATGTAGGATAGAAGAAAAGTGATCCACGCATTTGCTGAACCTGGCGTAAACTCCTATGGCAACCGTATTACTTGTGGAAGATATGCAACCAGAAGCCGCCCTGCTGGCGGGTTATTTGCAGGGGGAAGGTTTTTTGGTCAACCGGGTGGTCAGTGCGGAGGAGGCACGGCAGTATTTGGATAAGCAAAAGCCGGATTTAATTGTCCTGGATGTGGTTTTGCCGGGGGAAAGTGGGTTTGAATTTTGCCGCCAGGTGAAAAAACAACCGGAAACAGCGGATATTCCCATCATTATCTGCTCCAGCAAACAGGGGGACATTGACAAATTTTGGGGGATGAAACAGGGGGCGGCGGCTTATCTCACCAAACCGGTGGACAAGGGGGAATTAATCCGCACGGCTCGCAGTTTGGTGGGGCGGCTCTGAAGTTGCCAAGTCAATCAGGGCGTTGGTAATGGCGGCGGCGGCGGGGGAACCTCCTTTGCGCCCTTGCACGACAATTTGAGGCACGGGGGTCTGGGCGAGTTGGGCTTTGGCTTCCAAAACATGCACAAATCCCACGGGGGTGGCAATCACCAGGGCAGGGGGGGCGGCTAATCCGGGGTACAGTTCACAGAGTTTGGCGAGAGCGGTGGGGGCGTTGCCAATCACCACCAGGGCACCCGGATATTGGGCGAGGGCGTTCGCCATTCCCAAGGCGGCACGGGTTTCTCCCCCCGGTTCTGGGGGTGCCAAATCCAGGGCATTGACCAGGGGATTGGGCAAACGGGCGGCGAGATGGTTTTTCACCCCTTGCGCCACCAAACCCACATCGGTCACCAGGGGAGCCTGCTGGCGTAGTGCCCGTATTCCCAAGGGAATTGCCTGGGGGCTAAACCGCAGAAGATACTTAAATTCAAAATCCGCTGTCGCATGAATCACCCGTCGGATGATGGCGTATTCCGCCGCTGTCCAACCCCAGGGATGGCTACCAATTTCCCGGTCAATGATGGCAAAACTCGCCGCTGTGATTGGGTCTAAATCCATAACCTCGCCCTGCCTGTTTCTCAAGTGTAGGGGATGGGGTTTCCCGATGGTGCCAATGGTAGCGATTTGTAACTGAAAGCCCCCCGCCGATGGGGTTGCGCTACCCGTTCTAAGTAAATTGACTCAGGATAAAGTTCATATAGCAGTCTTATTTGATTAGCGTCAGCTTGCGTGCCGTAGGCATACAGAAATTCTCTAGAACCACAGACGGGGGCGGTGCCCCTGCGACGAGCAGTAAGGAGTGAGAAGTGAGAAGTGAGATTCCCGAGAACCAAAGACGGGGATGCCCCCCTGCGACCACTAACTTTGAATTGATAGAAGTGCCCTAAAAAAATAGACCAATACTCGCCTCGTTCTATTCTCATTTAGGATTGCTATATTACCCTGGGTGCAAAAGCATTCGAAAATATAGCTAAACATACAAAGGTTGACATGATATGGGTCGCTGGGCGTAGCCCCACATTGGTTCCCCATAGCTTGCGTGGCGTAGCCATGAATCTTAAGAC
>Ga0209018_1000792_pt1 | contig 27942 bp, 23 predicted proteins | sample YNPBryBLVA2012_FD_185814 | JGI IMG/M metagenome (GOLD analysis project Ga0209018, IMG submission 185814) | Anoxygenic and chlorotrophic microbial mat microbial communities from Yellowstone National Park, USA - YNP Bryant BLVA 2012 (SPAdes)... ...
GCAATACGGGCGCTCGGCTGGACATTTCCGCCTTGCCATCCGCTCCGACGCGCAGCATTCGCTTGCTAAGCTTCGCCCCTTTTTGCGGGGGACTCATTAAAGTCGCGGTGGGGTATGAGGTCGCCTATGACACGCTGGGCTGCGGCTGGGAGCAGGAAGGGACCGAGCTTGAACACCTTCACGTTGAGGTTCACCACTGCGTCAAAGGCCAATGCGCCCCATTCCCGAAAAACACCCGGTCGCTCAACAGCATCTGCCCATGGATCGGAACCGACGCCATCGTTATTGGCCCAAAGCCGGACCCATGTCCCTACCAGGGGCAGCTGCCCTGAGGAGGTTGCCATGTACTCCAAGTGCGTCACGGGGTTTTTTGCTTGCATGCTTGGCTACTCCCTCGCCGCCCCGGGGTTCGTGCCCCCGGACCAAGTGCAAGTCCACTGGGACCCGGAACTGCGGGTGAGCTTCAGCGAAAGCAACGGGGTTTTTACTTACACCTACGGGGCGTTTGTGCGAGCTACGGATACTTTTCACCTCGATGAGCTCGAGGTGTTTCCCACGGCGCCGCTCACCTGGAGCGAGCCTTACGACCCGCGCCACGAGTGGGTGGGATGGAGGGCTACGCTGGAAGCCGGGGGGGTGGAAACGATCTCGCCGTTGGACTTCGGGACCGAATGGCAAGTGGGCAGCTGCTGCAAGCCCTACCAGCCCCCCATCGGCTGCATTGATGAGCATCTCCCAATAGTGCTTTGCCAAGGTTACGTGGCGGCTGCTAAGTTCCCAAACCCCGAGCAGGACTCGGTGTGCCGTTCCTTTCCTGGTTCGGAAGACATGCTCACGTTTACCACCAGCCGCCCGCCGGTGATCGTGGCTATCGAAGTGCGCTGCGATGACGATTGCTTTTGGGAGCAAAGGGACGTGGAAGCCCAGCAAGCGCTCAACCTCGACGAGAATGACGAGTACCTCTCCGACGATCCCGGAGAGCAGGAGCTCCACGACCGACTAGACGCGGTTTGCCACCGGGTGTTTTGGGCCATCGGGCCGCTTCCGTACCGCGTGGCGAGCTGGAGCCATTGGCTACGCTGGCTGGCGAGCCTGGAAAAAGCCAAAGAACTCGGTTGGTTTTACGACCAGCAGTTGTACAATGCCTTCGAGGCGAAAGCCGATGCGGCCCGGGAAAGGGCAGCGGCAGGGGCTTGGGAGGAAGCCAAAGCGATACTTCAGGAGTTGGAAACCATGGGCCGCAATGCCCAGGACAGCCAGCTTCACGCTCATGCCCGAGCCCTGGTGGTGGCCAACGCTGTGGCTTTGCGCCAGTACTCCCCAGCCACCTGCGCCCCCGCGCTGGAGGCCTGGCCGCGGGAGCAGTTCCCTTGGGTTGGGGAGAGCGCCACGGTGCGCGGCCGCCTCTGGAACCGGCCCACGGGAGCGCCTATCGTCAACGTGCCCGTGAGGCTCACCATCGTCCGTGGGGTTCACTCGGGCTTTACGGCTGAGCGGCGCACCAATGCTTCGGGGGAAGTGGAGTTCACGATCCCGCCGTGGCAAAACCCCGGAGACATCGCGAACTGGCTCATGGAAACCGGCCGCAAGCCCCTGGTCACGCTTCCCGAGCCCCAGGCCGAAACCTGTGGGGAGCCGGGGGTGCACCTTACGGAGCAGGGCATCGTGAGATGGGTCCGAAACGTGGATGGCCCGGATTTGGCTGTCACCGGCTTGCGCTTGCCGTTCGTGTTCTCCGCCCCGGGCGAGCAGGTTTTTCTGGACGATGTGACTGCTAACCTTGGCCCCCAGCCAGCTCCACCCACGATCACCAGGTATTACATTTCCGAAAACGAGGCAATAAATCCAGCCAGCGCCCAGGTGCTCGGCCAGAGGCAGGTACCGGCGTTGGGAGGTGGGGAGGTGAGCGCCAGCGAGCAGCTGGGGTTTACGGTTCCCGCGGGGCTGCGGCCCGGGAAGCTTTGGCTTTTTGCTTGTGCTGACGCTGATCAGAACGTAAAGGAACTTTCCGAGGAGAACAACTGCTACAGAGCCAGGTCCTCCTTCTATGGGATTCTGGTAGTTCCCCAGCTGCGTCTGGAAGATCGCTTGCCCCTTGGCGTGGTCGGGCAACCTTACCAAGGCGCCATCATCGCCCTAGGGGGAACGGAGCCCTACCAGTTCGAAAAAGTTGGTGGGGAGCTACCGCCGGGGCTCCTGCTCGAGTCGGGCGGCCAGGTCCGGGGCACGCCCACCCAAGCCGGGACCTTCCGCTTCACCGCAAAGGCCAGGGATCCCGTGGGCTTGGAGGCCAACGGGGAATTTTCCATTATGGTGACTCAAGCCCAAAGCGAGCCCATCCCTATGCTTTTTCCTGGTCCAAAATGGGTGCTGATTGTGGGTTTGGGCGTAGCTGGCCTCGTTGCTTTGCTTTGGTTGGCCCGGCGGTAAGGTCTTAGGGCAAGCGCAAGGCCGAAAAAGCTTGAAAGCAGCGTTTGCACCGCACCGAGGTCGCGCTTTTCGAGGCACGCGCCCAGCACGGGAGCTCAAGCGCGGGCGGGGCCGCGCTTGCCCCGGGGCTCCCCCCGGGCCCGGGAGCGGGAGGCGAGCCAGCGCACCAGGCGGGGGAAGTGCCGCGCCAAAAACACCGCCACCTTGCCGTGACCGGTGATCACCACCTCCGGCCGCCGGAGAAGCATCGCCCGGGCCATCACCCTGGCTGCCTTTTCCGCGCTCATCACCAGAAAAGCCGGGGCGGGGTCCGGAGCGTCCGGGTGCAGGACCCCCCGGTTGTCCACCCGGCGAATGTCGCTGGCCACGAAACCCGGGTTCACCAGCACCACCGCCACCCCAAAAGCCCGCAACTCCCCCCGCAAGCTTTCCGCCAACGCCCGCACCGCGAACTTGCTCATGGAGTACGGGGCCGACCCAGGCACCGCCAGGTAGCCGGAAACCGAGCCGGTGATGGCGAGCACACCGCGGCTCGCCTTGAGGTGCGGGATGGCGGCCTTGACGGTGCGCAGCACGCCAAACACGTTGGTGGCGAACTGCCGCTGGAAATCCGCGATCTCCAGCACCTCCACCGGCCCCACCACCCCGAACCCCGCGTTGGCCACCACCACGTCCAGCCCCCCCATCGCCTGCGCGGCGAACGCCACAGCCTGCTCCACCGACCCGTCCTGGGTCACGTCGCAAACCACCGCTTCGGCCCACCCTCCTTGCCGGCGGATCGCTTCCCGCACCGCCTCCAAGCGCTGGCTCCTGGCCGCCAGCACCACTTTTGCGCCCCGCCCCGCGAACTCCCGGGCGAGCGCCGCGCCGATCCCCGAGGAGGCCCCAGTGACGAACACCCGCAAACCCTCGGCTTTGCCCATGGGGCGATTCTACGCCGCGCGGCGCTCGCCACCACCGATGGCGCGGCGATCGCGAGCAATCCTGCTCCCCCTCCGAACCAACTCCGCGGGATAAGACGCTGCAACCCCAGCGGGACAACGGCCGTGAGCTCGGGGGACGAAAACGGCAGTCCCCCCGCCCCTGCGGTGTTGACTTGTGGCGCAAGGCGCGTACCATGCGTTTCGAAGATGATCAGCGTCCGCGGTCTCCAGCGCCTCGTGGCCTGGCTGGTTCTCGCAGCGAGCACCGCGACCGCGGAGCGGTTGAACGTTGCCCGCTATGCCAACGAGGCGGGGTTGCCCCAGAGGCAGGTCCTGGCCATCGCCCAGGACCCCTGGGGGTACCTCTGGGTGGGTACGTACGGCGGGCTTTCTCGGTTCAACGCCCGCTCCTTTCTCACGCTCCGCACCCGGGACGGGCTTTCCTCCAACGGCATTCAGGACATCGTTCCCTTGCCCGACGGAAAGCTCTGGGTGGCCACCGCTGGCGGCGGGGTCTGTCTGGTGCGCGAGCTGCGGGCCACCACCTGCTTCCACGCGCCCGAATTCCTCACCTCCGAGGACGTGCTGGACCTGGAACCTGACGGCTCCGGCGGGGTTTGGGCGGGGACGTTCCAGGGGTTGGCCCACCTGACACCCGAAGGGAAACCGCAGCTTTTCCCCACCTTGGATGGCAAACCGCTGCGCAATGTCTGGAGTATCAAGCAGGTAGAACAGAGGATCCTCATCGCCCATGCGGGAGGGCTCGCGGAGCTTTCCCAGGGAGGGCTTCGCAGCTTGCCGGACCCGGCCCCCTGCCGCTCGCCCCGAGCCATCCTACCCGCGGGCCGTTTCCTCTACCTCGGCTGCGAGAACGGCCTGTTCCGGCTAAGCTGGCCCTGGACCGGGCAGTCCCCCGAGGTGCTCGCCAGCGACGTGTTCGTCCAGGACCTGGCGGGGGAGGAAGGCAGGGTGTGGGCCGCTACCCGCTCTGGGCTTTTGCTCGCAAGCGCCAAAGGCGTACGGCTGATCTCCGCGAAAAACGGCCTTTTCACCAGCGTCATCCATCGGGTTTTCGAGGACAGGGAGGGGATCCTCTGGCTGGGCACCGAGGAGGGGCTCGGCAAGCTGGTACCCGGGCCTTTCACCACCTCCACCACCGACGACGGCCTGCCCCACAACTTTGTGCGCGCTCTGGCCTGGGACGGAGCGCGACGGCTGTGGATCGGCACGCGCTCCGGCCTCGCGGTGATGGAGGGGGGGACCATCCGCTCCCTGCCCCCGGCGCAGCTGCCGGGCCAGCGGGTATACACCATCCTCTCCCTGCCCAACGGGGAGGTATGGGTGGGCACCAACGGGGGCACCGCGGTGTTGCGGGGGGAGAAGGTGGTGCGCACGCTCACCGAGCGGGAGGGTTTGCCGGACCGCTTCACCTTTGCCCTGGCGGCGGACCCCGCCCAGGATGCGGTGTTCATCGGTACCTGGGCTGGCACGGTGCTTTTTCGCCAAGGCAAGCTGGCGCCGCTGCCCCCCGAGCTTGCCGCTGCCCGGCCGCTTTCGCTGCTCCTGGACCCCCGGGGCCGGCTCTGGGTGGCCCTGCGGGACGGCAAGGTCCTGGTCTACCACCGAGACGGCCGGAGCGAGGTCCTGGGGGCAGCGCAGGGGCTTTCCGATCAGGTGGCATGGTCGCTGGCCGCCGATCCCCAGGGGGTTTGGGTCGGCACCAACGGCGACGGGGCGTTCCATGTGACCGATGGAGGGGTGGAGCGGTGGGACACGAGCCGCAGTTTGGTGGACGACTTCGTCTGGCAGGTGCTGCCGGAGCGGGGTAGGGTGTGGCTTTACACCTCCCAGGGCCTGGATCGCTTGGAGGCCGGCAAGCTGCGCCACTTCGGGATCCAGGATGGTCTGCCCGACTTGGAAGGCTCCGCCAACGCCTGCGCTGCAGGGCCAGGCGGGGTGCTTTGGTTCGGCACCGGCTCTGGCCTGGTGCGCTACGACCCTTCCCAGGAAACCCGCAGCACGCCCCCGCCGCCGATCCTTTTGGAGGCGGTGCGGCGCGAGTCAGGGGAAGCGGTGGCCGAGCTCACCCGGCTGCCCGCTTCCGCGAGCTTGGTCTTCAGCTTGGTTTCCCCGAGCTTTCGCAACGAAAAAGCGCTGCGTTTCAGCTACCGTCTCTTGCCCTCCCAGCCCACCTGGTCCCCCTTGCAGGCCGAGGGGGCCGTGGCGTTCGCCTCCTTGGGTCCTGGGAGCTACACCTTCGAAGCTGTGGCGGTGGACGCCGAGGGGAGGCGCTCCCCCGCGCCTGCTCGGTTCAGCTTCACCGTGGCGCGCCCTTGGTGGCAAACTCCCTGGGCTTTCGGCTTGGGCTTGCTCTTCGCGGCCCTGGCCGTGGTGAGGTACACCCGCTGGCGCCTGGGAAGGGTAAAAGCCCGGGCTGCGGAGTTGGAGCGGTTGGTCCAGGAGCGAACCCGGGAGCTCGAGGAAAAAGCCAAGGAACTCGCCCAGTTGGCGCAAACCGACGAGCTCACGGGGCTCGCCAACCGCCGGCGCTTTTTCCAGGTGCTCCAGAGCGAGCTGCAACGCCTGTGGCGTGCCCCCCAAAGCGCCCGGCTTTCGCTGCTGTTGGTGGACCTGGACGGCTTCAAGCGCATCAACGACACCTTGGGCCACAGCGCAGGGGACCTCTACCTCAAAGCCGTGGCCGAGGCACTGCAGCGATCCGTGCGAGCCACGGACACGGTAGCGCGCATCGGTGGCGACGAGTTCGCGGTCATTTGCCCCATGACCGACCGGTCCGGAGCGCTGGTGGTAGCGGAAAAAATCCTCAAGGCTTGCGCGGCGGTGCGCGTCCCTTACGGTGGGACTACGCTCCAAGCCACGGTTTCCCTGGGGCTTGCGGTGGTGGCCCCATCGGCCGCCTTCACCGAGGAGGAGGTCACTCGCCTGCTGCAGCGGGCGGATCTCGCGCTCTACGCCGCCAAGAGCCGCGGTGGCAACGTGTTTCTCGACGACAGCGAAACTTGGGCGTAAGCCCCAGCGAACCCGGACGTGGCCAAGGGCGTTTTACGGTTTGCGAGGAGGTCAAGCCATGGCTACCACTTGCCGCTTTTGCCAGAAGGAAATCCCCGAAGGGAGCAACTACTGCCCCCACTGCGGGCAAGCGCAGGCGGGGATCCCTAGGAAGCTTTTCCGCTCCAGCGAAAACCGCCAGCTTCTCGGCGTTTGCGGCGGCTTCGCGGAGTACTGGGAGCTGGACCCCACGGTAGTGCGCGCCATCTACCTGGTGTTCACGTTTTTCTCCGGCATCCTTCCCGGGATCGTACTTTACTTCCTGCTAGCTCTCATCATGCCGCGCCGTTGATCGCAGCCCCCTTCGGGATCGCTAGGGCTTAGCAGTAAGGGCGCTGGCGAACGCTGCGACACAGCCTGCAACGCGAGCCTCTCCTAAGTCCTAAGTCCTAGGTCCTAGGTCCTAGGTCCTCAGCGCTACCCCCGGCCTCGCTGCAAGCTGCGGGCTCAGACGAGCTCGGCGGTGGAGAAGAAGAACGCCAGCTCCACCGCGGCGGATTCCCGCGAGTCCGAGCCATGGATGGCGTTGCGCTCGATGGAGCTGCCGAAAAGCGCGCGGATCGTCCCCGGGGCCGCTTTGGCCGGGTCGGTGGCCCCCATCACCTCTCGGAGGTAAGCCACCGCGTTGTCCCGCTCCAGCGCCATCACCCACACGGGACCCGAGGTCATGAACGCCACCAGCGAAGCGTAAAACGGCCGCTCTCGGTGCACCTCGTAGAACTTGCCGGCTTGGGCCTCGGAAAGCTGCAGGCGCTTTACCCCGAGGATGCGGAACCCTTCCCGCTCCAGGCGGGCGATGATCTCCCCCACGTGCCCGGCAGCCACCGCATCCGGCTTGATGATCGTCAACGTGCGTTCCAGCATACCAGCTCCCCCCTAGGCTCTACCCAAAACCTTGGCCATGGTGATGCCAATTTCCGCGGGCGTAGGCACCACGTGGATCCCTGCCGCCTGCAGCGCTTCCATCTTTTCCTTGGCGGTGCCTTTGCCACCGGCGATGATGGCCCCAGCGTGGCCCATGCGCCGCCCCGGTGGCGCCGTTTGCCCCGCGATGAACGCCACCACCGGCTTAGTGAAGCGCGAGCTCACGAACTGTGCGGCTTCTTCCTCGGCCGTGCCGCCGATCTCGCCGATGAGCACCACGGCCTCGGTCTGCGGGTCCTCCTGGAAGGCGGCCAGCACGTCCACGAAGCTGGTTCCTGGCACCGGATCCCCGCCGATCCCCACGCAGGTGGATTGCCCCATCCCCAGCTTGGTGAGCTGGTCCACCGCCTCGTAGGTGAGGGTTCCCGAGCGGGATACCACGCCGATGCTCCCCTCCCGGTGAATGTGGGCGGGCATGATCCCCAGCTTGGCTTTCCCCGGGGAGATGATCCCCGGACAGTTAGGCCCGATGAGGCGCACCTGGGTCCCCCGCAGCGCTTGGCGCACCAGCACCTCGTCCTTGGCAGGGATCCCCTCGGTGATGCAGACAATGAGCTCGATCCCCGCGTCCGCTGCCTCGAGGATGGCATCCGCCGCCAGAAGTGGCGGCACGAAGATCAGCGAGGCGTTGCAGCCGGTAGCCTTGCGCGCCTGCTCCACGGTGTCGAACACCGGCACCCCGTCCACCTCCTGCCCGCCCTTCCCCGGGGTCACCCCGGCCACGATCTTGGTGCCGTACTCCCGACAGCGGGCGGCGTGGAACTGCCCTTCCTTCCCGGTCAAACCCTGGACCACGACCTTGGTGTTCTCGTCTACCCAGATGGCCATCGCCCCCTCCTTACCCGGCCAGCTCAACTACTTTCTTGGCCGCCTCCGCCATGGTGCCCGCGGGGTGCAGCGGCAACCCGGACTCCGCGAGGATGCGCCGCCCTTCCTCCACGTTGGTGCCTTCCAAGCGCACCACGATCGGCAGCCGCACCTCCAAGTTCCGGGCAGCCGCCACCACCCCGGCGGCGATCATGTCGCACCGCACGATGCCGCCGAAGATGTTGATGAGCACGGCCTTCACGTTGGGGTCCGAAAGCAGGATGCGGAAGGCGTTTTCCACCCGCTCCTGGCTCGCCCCGCCCCCCACGTCCAAGAAGTTCGCGGGGCTGCCGCCGTAGTGCTTGATGATGTCCATGGTGGCCATGGCCAAGCCGGCCCCGTTCACCATGCAGCCGATGTTGCCGTCCAGCTTGATGTAGTTCAGGTCGTACTTGGAGGCCTCCACCTCGAAGGGGTCCTCCTCCTCCACGTCGCGCATCGCGGCGATCTCCGGATGGCGGGAAAGCGCGTTGTCATCGAAGTTCATCTTGGCGTCCAAGGCCAGGACCCGGCCATCCGCGGTGACCAACAGCGGGTTGATCTCCGCAAGCGAAGCATCGGTTTCGTTGTAGGCCCGGGCCAGCGCCTGGGCGAACGCCACGAACTCCTTGAAGGTGTTGCCGGAAAGGCCCAGGGCGAACCCCAGCTTGCGGGCTTGGAAAGGCCGCAGCCCGAGAATGGGGTCGAAGTGCTCCTTGAGGATTGCTTCCGGATGCTCCCGGGCTATCTCCTCGATTTCCATGCCCCCGAACGCCGAGACCATCATCACCGGCAAACCGCGGCTGCGGTCCAGCACCACGCCCAGGTACAGCTCCCGGGCGATGGGCAGCGCTTCCTCCACCAGCACCTTGCGCACCAGCTTTCCCTCTGGGCCGGTTTGCACCGATACCAGCTTCATGCCGAGGATCTGCCCCGCCACCTGGGCCGCTTCCTCCGGGGAGCTGGCCAGCTTCACCCCCCCAGCCTTCCCCCGCCCGCCCGCGTGCACCTGGGCCTTCACCACCACGCGCCCCCCCAACTCCCGGGCGATGGCCTTGGCCTCTTCGGGGGTGAAGGCCACGCGCCCCCGGGGCACCGCCACGCCGAACCGCGCGAGGATCTCCTTGGCTTGGTACTCGTGAACCTTCATGCGACCCTCCAGAAACGCTTGCCCGTGGCTCGGGCCACGGGATTGTGCACCAAATCACGCGCTCGCGCAACCTCGGGCCTACCCGGTCCCCCCACGGAAGCCCACCGGGCGCGGCAGGTCGCGTAAACTGGTGGCATGAAAAGCGGCCAGCTTCTGGGGCACTTCCGGTTGCTGTCGCTTTTGGGCAGCGGGGGCATGGGGGAGGTGTGGGCCGCGGAGGACCTGGTGCTGGAGCGAAAAGTCGCGCTGAAGGTGCTTCCCGAAGCCATGCGGCGAGACGAGGAGGCGCTGGCCCGCTTCCGGCGGGAGGCCAGGGTGCTGGCTGCCTGCAACCACCCCCACGTGGCCCAGGTGTACGAGCTGGAGGAGGTGCCCGATCCCGACAACCCCGAAGTGCAGCTGCGCTGCATCGTCATGGAGTTGGTGGAAGGGGAAAACCTGGACAAGCGGAAGCCGCTTTCCTTCCAGCAGGTGCTGTCGCTGGCCAAGGATCTGGCAGCCACGCTCCACGCCACCCACAGCCACGGGATCGTGCACCGCGACCTCAAACCCGCGAACCTGGTGGTGGACAGCGAGGGCAGGCTGAAGGTTCTGGACTTCGGCCTGGCCTTGTTTTCCCCGAAAAGCGCCTTGCCGGAGCACGAGCTGACCAGGGAACGCTTCAGCGACGGCTTCGTGGCGGGGACACCGGCGTACATGGCGCCGGAGGTGCTCCGGGGCGCCCCAGGGGACGAGAAGAGCGACGTTTGGTCCTTCGGCTGCACCGTCGCCGAGCTGGTTTCGGGGCAAAGGCTCGCTCCGGGGAACACGATCCCGGAAATCGTCGGCCACATCCTCGCTGGGAACCTGGCTTGGCGTTGGCCCCAGGAGGTGCCCTCCCGGTTCCGCAAGCTCCTGGAGCGCTGCTGCGCCCCCGAGCCGCAGGCGCGCCCCAGCTTCGCGGAAATCCACCGGGCCCTGGAGCGCATGGAGGCAGGGCCCCGGGGGTTGTCCCCCCCTTGGCTGGTGGCCGCGGGGTTGCTGCTGCTGGCGGCAAGCTTTCTGGCGAGCCGGCTGCTCTTCCCCCCATCGCCGCCACCGCTTCTGGACCCGAACCAGCGTCTCGCGGTGGCGCTGGAGGCCGCCGCCCCAGAACAACTCCCGGGCTTGTTGGAGCGGTTTTCCCGGGCCTGTGCGGAGCAGCCTTTCCTGGTGCTCGCTCCCAAGGCCAAAGCCCAGGTGCTGGTAAGGCTGCAGCCGGGGCGTTCCTCCACGGTTTTCCGCATCGAAGAGCTGGCCCACGGCACGGTGCTCGCCGAGCTGGCAACCCCTCCGGGGACCAGCGACTTCGGGGCGGTGTTCGATCGGCTGCAGCGGGAGCAGATTCGCCGGCAGCTGGCCCTGGAGGACGACTTGTTCTCCTACCTGGCCAGCAAAGCCGCCAACGCCACGGCAGCCGCGGCTTTCCGGGACGGCGTGCGGTTGTTCTTCCGCACCCGCTACGGCGAAGCCGAAGCGCTGTTCCACCAAGCGCTGGCTGCCGATCCCACTTTCTGGCCCGCCCCGCTGTTCCTGGCGGTGGCGGCAAAGGCCACGGGGCGGTTTCCCCAAGCCCACGAGAACATGGCGAAAGCCCGGGGCATGTTCCGGCAGCACGAGAGCGCGGATGCGCTGGTTCTCGAGGCGTTCGCGGCCCTCGTGGCCGAGGACTGGCAGCGCCAGGTGGAAGCGCTCCGCGCGCTGCTGCAGCCTTTCCCCCACTCGCCCTACCTGCTTTTCCACACCGCCCAGGCGCTGCGGCTCCAGGACCGCCCCGAAGAATCCATCCCTTTGCTACGCAAGCTGGTGCGGGAAAAGCCCCAGCTGGAGTTCAGCCCGGTTTGGGAAACCTTGGCCCAGGCGCAGCTGCTCGCGGGGGACTACGAGGGCTGCCTTTCCACCTGCCGGGAGGGGAGAAAGCGTTTTCCCACGCGCCACCGCTACGACCTCTACGAGAGCTTCGCCTGCCGTCTTTTGGGCAGACCCGCCGCAGCCCGGGAGGCGTTGCGGGAAGCGCTGCGCAAGTACGCGGATTTTGGCTCGGCCCCTCCCCTCACCCGCGCCCAGTTCGGCCAGTTCTGGGCGGCGTACGTGGGCTGGCCGGAAGAGCGAGCGCGGCAGTACGCCACGATGCTGGAGGAAGCCGAGCGGCGGCTCGCTTCGCAAGGCGGGGACAGCGAGGCGTTGGCAGCCAAGGCCGAAGCGCTGCGGGGTCTGGGCCAGCACGCCGCGGCAGCGGCTTGTTATGAAGCGCTGTTCGCCACGGGGCAGCAGCCCAGCACCTACCAGCTCACCGATTACGCCAGGGCGCTTACGGCCCAGGGCCTTGCCCCCCAAGCCCGGCAAGCTTTGGAGCGCGCTGGCGCGCTCTGGCGCAGCGCCGAGGAACCCGCCAAGGGCGTCGCGGCCTACAACCTAGCTATCGCCTGGGCCGAGGTGGGGGAGCTGGAGGAAGCGCTGCGCTGGCTGGAGCGCGCCCGGGACCTCCACGGGTTCGACCGCCTGGACCTGCTCCTCGACCCGGACCTGGACAAGCTGCGAGAAAAACACCTTCTGGAAAGGTTTTTCCCTCAGGGACCACGCTGAACCAGCTCAAGCAGCGTTTCCTCGCTGAGGATCCCCTGGGCCCTCTTGGCCTCCCCCAAAACCCGCTGCACCAGCTCCCCGGTCACCGGGAAACCCCGGGCGGCGAGCCAGAACCGCACGTTGGCTGCCCCGGAGTAAGGGCCCACCAGCACCTCCAGCTCCCCTCCAAAAAGCCGCGGCGGGTAGGGCGTGTACACCAGCTCCTGGAGATCCTGCCGCTGCTGCTCCCATGCTTTCCAGATGGCCGCGGCGTGCACCCCGGTGGCGGTGGCGAACGCTTGGTCTCCCAGAACCGGGGCGTGCGCTGGAACCGCGAGGCCCAAAAGCTCGCAGGCCTCCCGCAAGGTGGGTACCAGCTGGGCGATGGGCCCGTGGTGCAGACCCGCCAGGGCGAGGTTTGCCAGAAGCTGCTCCAGAGGCGGGTTGCCGGTTCTTTCCCCTACTCCCAGGAGCGTGCCGTGGAGGCGGTGGGCTCCGGCCCGGGCGGCCGCCAACGCGCAAGCCACCGCCAACCCCCGGTCGTTGTGACCGTGCCAGTCCAGCTGCACGCTGCCGGCACCGTGCTCTTCCAGCACCTTGCGGGCAAAGCGCACGAGGTTTTCCGCCCCCCAAGGGGCCAGCGCCCCAGTGGTGTCGGCAAGACAAACCCGCTGCGCCCCCGCCCGGGCGGCGGTGACCAAGGCAGCCTGCAGCTCCTCGGGGAAGGTGCGGCTTGCATCCTCGGCCACGAAGGTGACGGTTAGTCCCTCCCGCACCGCGCAGCGCGTCACCTGCTCCAGCTTGCGCAACAGGAAATCCCGTTCCCACCCCTCCACCTCGAGGCGCAGGCGGGAGAAGCTGAGAAACAGCATGATCTCCAGCTTCACGCCCACCCGCTGGCTGATGGCGGCGCAGGCCAGCACGTCCTTGGCCAAGGTGCGAACCGCACAGTTGGGGGCGAGCGGCAAGCGATGGTCGCGGATTTCCCGGGCCAGCGCCTCCACCTCCTGGGCCACCCGGGGGCTGGCCGCTGGCATCCCCAGGTCCACCGCGGCCACCCCGAGACCCGCGACGAGGTGCAGGTAGCGTTTCTTGGCCTCCAAGGGGGGTTCCCGGGTCGAGGGGCTCTGCAGCCCGTCCCTCAGGGTTTCGTCGTCCAGCAGTACCTGGCCCCCGGGCGTCTCGCAAGGCCCATCCCAGGGGAAAAGCAACGGGTGCTGGAAAGCCACGGCAGCGCGGTCATTTCCCCGGAAAGCGGGGCGGGCGCTTTTCCAGAAAAGCCGCCACCCCCTCGCGGAAATCCTCGGTGGCAGCACACAGGCCGAAGAGCGAGGCTTCCAGCGAAAGCCCCAAAGGAAGCGGCACCCCCTCTCCCCCTTGCACCGCCGCCAGGCACCGGGCCACCGCCGTGGGGGCCACGGCGAGGATCTCCTCGGCCAGCTTCTGGGCGGCCCCCTGGAGCTCGGCCCCAGGCACCACCAGGTTCACCAGCCCCCAGGCTTGCGCGGTGGCCGCATCGATCATCTTGCCGGTGAGCAACAGCTCCAGCGCTCGCCCTTTGCCCACCAGGCGCGGCAAGCGCTGGGTGCCACCGTAACCGGGGATCAGCCCCAGCTTTACCTCCGGCTGGCCGAACTTGGCATGCTCCGCTGCTACCCGCAGGTGGCAAGCCATGGCCAGCTCCATCCCGCCCCCCAAGGCGAAACCGTTCACCGCAGCGATCACCGGCTTCGTGGCCCGCTCGATGGTGTCGAACAAACGCTGCCCCCGCTCCGCCAGCGCCTGCGCTTCGGCAGGGGTCAGGTGCTGGAACTCGGCAATGTCCGCCCCCGCCACGAACGCCTTCTCCCCCGCCCCGGTGATCACTAGGGCACCTACCGCCCCGTCCGCAAGCGCCTCGCCGATGGCCGCTCCTAAGGCCGCGAGCACCTCGCGGTTGAGCGCGTTGAGCTTGTCGGGCCGGTTCACCACCAGCCACCGTACCTTCCCCCGGTCTTCCACCAGCACCAGTTCCGCCATGGTCCCTCCTCGCCCCGCAATGATGGACACTTTCCTCTCCCGCTGCAAGGGCCACCAGGGGTTGACAGCGGCCCGGAGCGGCAATATATTACTGCTTGGTGATGGAGTGATGCATATGCTGATTTCGCCGAACATCACGATCGAGGAGCTGGTGGAAACGATCCCGCAGGCGCCGGGGGTACTGCGGCGGTTCGGGATCGTGTGCATCCAGTGTGGCGAGCCGGTGTGGGGAACCCTGGAAGAGGTTGCCCGGGAAAAGGGGATCCAGGACCTGACCCCGGTGCTCGCGGCGCTGGCCGAAGCGCAAGAGCAGCAGCAAGCGAAGCAAAAGGAGGGATGAGCGATGGCACTGCTCGGAGAAAAAGACGCCCGCAAGGTCCAGGAAATGCTCCAGGCGCTCCCGAACCCGGTGGAGGTGCACTTCTTCACCCAGGAGCTGGAATGCCAGTTCTGCCGGGAAACCGGCCAGCTGCTGCGGGAGCTCGCCGCCCTTTCCCCGAAGCTGCGGGTGGTGGAGCACGATTTCGTGCTGGACAAGGAGGCGGTGGCTAGCTACGGCGTGGAGCAGGTCCCGGCCATCGTGCCGGTGGGGCCGTCCGGGGACCTGGGGATCCGCTTTTACGGGATCCCCGCCGGGTACGAGTTCGCGAGCCTGCTGGAAGGGCTGAAGCTGGCGGCGGGGGCGGAGGCGGAGCTGGCTTCCGAAACCAAGGAGTTTCTCGCCACCTTGGACCGGGAGGTCACGCTGGAGGTGTTCGTCACCCCCACCTGCCCCTACTGCCCGGGGATGGTGGTGAACGCGTTCCGCCTGGCGGCAGCTTCCCCCAAGGTGAAGGCGGCGATGGTGGAAGCCACCGAGTTTCCCCACCTGGCCATTCGCTACCAGGTGCGGGGGGTCCCCAGGACCGTGATCAACAGGGGAGCCGGGTTCATCGAGGGCTTGGTACCGGAAAGCTACCTCGTGGCCGAGCTGGCGGCGGCGTTGGGGAAGCCGTCCCCCGTGGCATGATGGGAGGGTGCGGGGACGAGCCGCGGCGAGCTCGCTTGCCTTGGTCCTTCTCTTCGGCGCTTGTACCAGCGGACGTCCGCCCATTTACTTGACCCCGGAGCAGTGGGCTCGGGAAGTGGCCAGCCGGGGGGTGGATCCTAGCCGCATCCCCAACCCGCTCCAGGTCACTCCGGCCATGCGGCAGGCGGCGGAGGTTCTCGCTGGTCCCGGGGAACCCCCGATGCGCCTGGAGCGGCTCCAGCGGGCGCTCTTCGACCCGAACCAGTTCCCGTTCACCTACTTCACCCGGGGAACCTTCACCGCTGCCGAAGCCTTCCACCGACGGGAAGGCAACTGCCTTTCCTTCACCAACCTCTTCGTGGCCTTGGGCCGCTCCCTGGGCATCCCGGTGACCACGGGCTTGGTGCAGCGGGTGGTGGGGAGCGAGCGGGAGGGGGACCTCATCGTGGTGAACACCCACGTGGTGGCGGTGCTGGAGTACGGCGGTGGCCTCTACACTTACGACTTCGACCGTACCCGCACCGCCAAGCCGATCCACATCAAACCCTTGGACGACATGTGGATCACCGGGCTTTACCTCAACAACCGGGGGGCCGACGAGCTGCGTTTGGGGCATGCCGACATTGCCTTGCGCTTTTTCGAGGATGCGGTGGCGCTGGCTCCGGAGTTCGCCCCGGCCTGGGCCAACCTGGGGGTGGCGCGACGGCGCTTGGGGGACATCCCTGGGGCGCTCGCGGCGTACCGCAAGGCGCTGGAGCTCGCCCCTTCCGATCCCACGGTGCTTTCCAACCTCGCGGCGCTGTTCCGTTTTCTGGGGCGCGAGGCCGAGGCCCAGCAGGCGCTGCGCGCGGCGAATTTGGCGCAAGCCAGCCCCCACCAACTGCTGGTGCGGGGGGACGTGGAGCTCGCCGCCGGCCGCATCGCCGACGCGAAAAAGCTCTACAAGCGGGCGCTGCGGATCAACCCGCAGTTCGTGGAAGCCATGCTGGCCCTAGCCCGGGCGGAGCTAGCGCAGCAAAACCCGGCGCGAGCGAGGCGGTGGCTGGCCCGCGCTGCCAAACTGGATCCCGAAAACCCCTTGCTGGAAAGCTTGCAGCAGGAGCTCGCCCGCAGGCGCTGAGCCGTTCATGCTCGCGGCATGCGCGATGCGGTAAGCTTACAGGGCACCGCAGGCCGGTGACCGGAGAGCTGCAACCATGGCCAAGATCGCTGCACCAGTGGCGCCCACCCCTTCCCCCAAGTCGCTGTTTCGCCGGGTGGCCAGGACCCTTTCCGCCATCGAGCAGGGCTCCACCCCCCTGGCCACGATCCGCGCCGCCGCCGAGCACATGGTGCGCAACTTCCGCGCGGAGCTGGGGGTGGAAGGGGGAAGAATCTACCGGCTGGACGGCGTGTTCTACGAGCTGGTGGAAACCTTCGGCCAAGCCTCCCGGGCGAAGGTGGGGGTACGAGTGCCGCAGAGCTACCCCCCCATCCAGGAGCTGCTGGAAACCGGGCTTTTGGTCATGGACCGGAGCGCCCCTGGCTTGGACCCGGAGCTGGAGCAGGCCTTGGGCACCGGGGAACGCTTCGCCGCCATCGCCCTGGGGGACGGGGAGTACCTCATCTCCTTCGACGTGGACCCGGCCCGGGGCGCCGACGAGGAGCTGGCCGCCTCCTTGAACATCGTGCGCCTGGCCATCTCCCAGAAGCTGCGGCAGGAAAAGTTCGACGAGATCCTCAAGGAGGCCACCCGCATCCAAAGCTCGATCCTTCCCAAGCGCGTGCCGGAGTACCCGGGGTTCGACATGGCGGGGGATTCCCGGCCGGCGGAGGAGGTGGGGGGAGACTTCTTCGACTTCATCCCGCTTTCCCCGGAGATCTTCGACCTGGCCATCGCCGACGCTTCCGGCCACGGCCTTCCGGCAGCGCTGCAGGTGCGGGACGTGTACGTGGGGCTGCGCATGGGGCTCGCTCGGGATTTCAAGCTGGTGCGCACCATGGAGCGGCTCGCGGCGATCATCAACCGCTCCAAGCTCACCTCCAAGTTCGTCTCGCTTTTCGTGGCGGAGCTTGAATCCAACGGCAACCTGGTGTACGTGAACGCGGGTCACGTGCCGCCTTTCGTGGCGAAGCGCGATGGCAAGCTGCTGTTCCTCCGGGAAGGGGGCATGGTGATGGGCCCGCTGGAAAAGGTGAGCTACGTGCGGGGGTTCGTGCACCTGGAGCTGGGGGACATGCTGGTGATGTACACCGACGGCATCACCGAGTGCTTCCACCACCGCACCGGCGAGGAGTTCGGCGTCGAGCGGCTGGTGCGCCTGGTGCGGCGCCACCGCCACAAGCCGGCCAAGGAGATCGTGCGCCTGGTGTTCGACGCCACCAGGAGCTTCGCGGGAGAACCTTCCCCCAGCGACGACCAAACCCTGGTGGTGGTGCGCCGCCTCGCCCCCCCGGGATCGGACCTCGGCAAGGGGTATACTCCTCCGGCATGAGGGAAATCCAGCCGGAGCACTTCTTCGACCTCGCTGGCTTCCGCCACGCAGCGGTTTTTCCACCGGGGGAGCCGGTGTGGGGGGCGCTGGCCGGGGGGCTCGCCCGCTACCTGGAGCGCTGGGAGGACTGGGAGATCCGCGCACCGCTTCCCGCCGGCGTCCACGTGCTCCAGGGGCCGGTGTCCATCGCCGAGGACGTGGAGATCGAGCCCGGGGCCGTGCTCCGCGGGCCGCTGCTCATCGACCGGGGTTGCCGCATCCGCACCGGGGCGTACCTCCGGGGGCCGGTGCTTTTGGGAGAAGGGGCGGTGGTGGGGGCGCACTCCGAGCTCAAGAACGCGATCCTCCTCCCCGGAGCCCATGCCCCGCACCAAAACTACGTGGGGGACTCGATCCTCGGGGCCCAGGTGAACCTCGGGGCGGGCACGATCCTCTCCAACGTGAAGAACATTGGCGGGGAAATCGCCATCCCCATCGGCAACGCCACCGTATCCACCGGGCTCAGGAAGCTCGGGGCGATCCTCGGGGACCGCTGCAAAACCGGGTGCAACACCGTCACCAACCCTGGCGTGCTCCTGGCCCCGGGGTGCCTCACCTACCCCAACGCCACGCTCCGGGCCGGTTACTACCCGCCCAACACCGTGGTGAAGGTGCGGCAAGTGCAGCAGCTGGTGGTTTTCCAGGAGGGTTAGTTGGCACAGGTCTTGCAGTCGAGCCAGGCGGAAGGGAGGTCGCGATGATGGCTTCCAAGCTTTACCGCAAGGCCTTCGCAAGCTTCGGCGCGGCGTTGGGGCTTGCCGCCGGGGTGGCCATGGCCGGAAGCGACGACGACCCCATGACCTCTCTGAGCTACATCTCGTACCTGGAACGCTACGCCACCATCACCCCTGCCTCCCAGGGGGAAACCCTGGACGCGGTGGTGAACATGCCGGTGCTCCCCGGGGACCGGGTGGAAACGGCCCGGGGCGCCCGCGCCGAGCTGCAGCTCGCCGATGGCTCCACGGTGTGGATTGACCAGTTCACCACCCTGGACTTCGATTCCATCGCCAACTCCCGGGGCTCCATGGCCCCCCGCACAGTGCTTTACCTCGCCAGCGGGAAGATCGCCGTGGAGCTGGCCGCTTCCACCCCCAACCTGCGGGTGGACTCCCCTGCGGGCACCGTGTACCTCACCCGCAACGGCCTGTACCAGCTGGAGTTCACCGGTAACCAGCTGGAGGTGGCCGCCGCCCGAGGGGCCGCGGAGCTGCCTGCGGGGATGGGGTCGGTGCTGCTCCGGGCCGGGTACGTGGCCTGGGTGGCGGGGGGCGAAGAGCTGCAGCGCGCCAGCTGGTCGGGGGACGGGGACGATTTCTGGCGCTGGGTCCAGGAGCGTCGCACGCCGCCGCCGGCATCCCCCACGGCGCGGTACGTGGAAGGCGGGGTGCGGGCCTACGTTCTGGACACCTACGGCGAGTGGGTGTACGTGGACGACCTGGGGAGCTGGGGGTGGCGACCTCGGGTGACCATCACCTGGGTGCCTTACCGCTTCGGTCGCTGGTACTGGACCCCCACCGGCTGGTGTTGGGTTTCCTACGAGCCCTGGGGGTGGTACCCCTACCACTACGGCTCCTGGTACTTCTCGGTGAGCTTTGGCTGGGTCTGGTTCTGGGATCCGGTGTGGGCTCCGGCCTGGGTCCACTGGATCTACACCCCCGGCTACGTGGGTTGGTGCCCCCGGGGGTACTACGATTGGTGGTGGTGGCGCCACGGGGGTTACGGTGGCTACCACCGCCCCTACCGCTGGAGCGAGGTGAGCTTCGATTTCTCCGGCCGCGTGCGTCTGGGTGCCATCGATCGCCGGCCCTGGACCTTCGTGCCCGAGGACCGCTTCACCTCTTCCCACATCGAGCGGGTGCGCCTCGACCCGGAGCGGGTGCTGCAAACCCTGGGTCCGGAGCGGGAAGCCATCGTGCGCTCGGGGCCGCTCACCGGGCCTTCCCCCCGGGAGGTGCGTTCCCCGGGCTCGCTGCGGGATTACTTCGGTGAGCGGGAGCCGAGCACGGTGCGGGAGGTCACACCGCTGCTGCGGCGCGAGCCGCTCCCCCCGGGCCGGGTGGGCGAGGCTCCGCCGCTGCGGCGCACCGCCCACGCAGTGCGGGAAGTGCGACCGGTGCTTCCCCGAGGCGAGGAGCGAGTAGGTTCCCAGCCCACTCTGGAGCGACCGGCTCCCGGAAGGGAACGGGAGCAGCACAACCCAGGGGAGCAGTACCCTGGGGTGGAGCGGGAGCGGCTGCAGGAGCGCTGGGTACGGGGCACCCCTGGGGCGCCCCGGGACTCCAGCCCCTCCCGCCGGCCCAGCTCCTGGCTGCCTGCGCCAGAGGAGCGCCGCGAGCGACAGCCTCTCCCCCGCAGGTCGCTCCCCGGCGAGGACACCCAGGACCGGCTGGAAAGCCAGGACCGGGCGCCGGCCCCTCGGGGAACCCTGCGCCAGCTTCCGGCACCGGCTCCGGGTGCGGAAGAGCCGCGCCGGGTGCTGCCTCGGGGAACCTGGCCCCATCGGGAACCGGCCGAAGACCGCATCCCTCGGGTGATCCCCCGCTCGCCTTCGGGGGAAGCCCCCCGGGCGGTGGCCCCGCCCCGAAGCAGCGCCCCGCCTCCCCCGAGGAGCGCTCCTGCTCCCCGGGGGGAGACACCCCGCTCCGGCCCCTCCCAGGCTCCCAGCTCCCGCCCCTCCGGGGGTGACTCGAGCCACGAGCGGCCGCGGCACCGCGACTGACCTGCGCCTCAGGGGAACGCCTCGGGGACGAACCCCTCTGCCGGTCGCGGCACCGGCAGCACCTGCCGAGCGCCGAAAAGCTCCCGGGGCGGCACCGGGCCCCGGGTTGTCTTGAGAAGAACGCGGCTGTGCTATAAGGGCAGCGTGGGCAAGCTGGGGAAGCTGCTTCCGAGCCTTCTTTTGCTGGCAGCGGTTTTTTGGCTTTACGCGCCGGCGCTGGGCTTTTCCCTCATGGGGGACGACTACCAGTGGGTGCAGCACGCCCACCGGGCTACCCACCAGCTGCACCTGCTGCTGGCGGACCTGGATAGCTTCTACCGCCCGGCGAACACCTGGACGCTGGTGGCCGATCGCCTCCTCTGGGGCGCCAGGGACGGGGGTTTCCACGGGAGCAGCTTGCTGTGGCAGTGGCTCGCGGCGCTTGCTCTGGCCTTGGCAACCATGCGGCTGGGACTCGGGAAGGGTGGGGGCGTGGACCGTGGCCACCCTCTGGGCCCTTTCCCCCTTCGCCGAGGAAAGCGCGGTTTCCGTGGCGATCCGCTTCGAAAACCTGCTGCTGGCCTCCTGGCTGCTGCTGATCCTTTGGTGGCCCGAAGGGGAAGACAGTGCCAAGGGAGTGCGCTTCTGGCTGCCGGTGCTTTTGGCTGCTGCCAGCAAGGAAACCTGGGTGGTGACGCCGGCCTTGGTTTGCGCGCTGGCTTTCACCGTGCAGCGGAAAAGCGCTGCCGCCAGCCTCCGGGCCGCGCTGCCCGCGGCACTGGCCGCCGCCGGCTACACGGCCCTCTACTTCCTGCTGTTCCCCTCGGACAAGAGCTACTTCCGCTACGAGCTTGTCGTCTTGCGCAAGGTGCCGGTGATGCTGGCCGGCTTCCTGCACTTGGAAATACCGGTCCCGCTGGAGTTCCCCCTCACCTTCCGCGGGGTGCTGGCCACGGCGGTGGTGGCTTGCCTCGTTTTCCTGGCGCTGCGCTTTCGCGATCCGCTGGGCACCGTGGGGGCTTTCTTGCTGCTTTTCGCCCCGCTTCCCACGCTCTTGGTCCCGTACCTTCCCCAGCGCTACATGGCGCTGCCTTACGCGGGGTTTCTGCTCCTGGCAGCCGCCTTGCTGCGCAGGCTTTGGCAGGCGTTACCCACCAGGGTGCGCCCGTGGGCGGGCGTGGCTGGGCTCGGGGGACTCGGCTTGCTCCTGGCCGCCCACGCTAGCGTGGTGCGGGCGGATCTTCGCGATTGGGCCCGGGTTTCCGCGGCCCACGCCCGCCTGGTAGCCCAAGCGCGCCAGGCCCTGCCGTTTTTCCCTCTGGATCGCCCAGTGCTCGTGGTACGCGCCGACGGCAGCAACGTCCTACGGGACATCGCCCTTTCCGTGGAAGGGTGGCCCAAGCTTTTTTACCTTCGCCGCAGCGACCCCGGGGGGCTCATCGACGCTGCAGCGCTCTTCGAGTGGGTGCTGCAGCAGGAGCTCCTGGGGGTGCGTTCCATCCCCGACCACCAACAGCGCCTGCGGGGCAAGGCGGGAGCCGTGCTCGTCTACCAGGCCACGGGTTTCCGCCTGCTGCAAGCCCAGGAACCCGACCTGGGGGCGGCTTCCCTCGCTTGGCAAAACCGAGGGTTTCCGGTGCGCGCCGTGGAAGCCTACCGCCTCCCCTTTGTGGCTTTTTAGCTCCAGCGCTCCAGCCAGTGCTCCAAGGTGAGCAGCGTGAACACTGCCCGGGCGTGCCGCGGCGGATCGGTACTCGCCAGCTCCGCCAGCACCCTCTCCAGTGCGCCCATGCGGAGCAAGGCGCGGATGCGGCAGGAGGGGTCGCGCCAAAGGCGTTCCACCTCCCCGCGCCACGGACCGGCGAGCCAGGAAACCAAGTTGGGCTCGAAGCCGCGCTTCGGACCCCGGCGTACCGCCTCCGGCAAAAGCCTCCGGGTGGCCCGGCGCAGCAGCCACTTGGTGCGCCAGCGCCGCACCAGAAGCTCTGGAGGCAGCGTGAGGGCAAAGCGCACCACCTCCTGGTCCAAAAACGGCGAACGCGCCTCCAGCGAGCAGGCCATGGTGGCCCGGTCCATCTTCACCAGCAAGTCGCCGGGGAGAAAGAAAAACAGCTCCAAAGCCCGCAAGCGGTTCGTGGGCGAATCCGTTGGGGCGGCGCGCAGCAGTTCGTGGTAAGCGGTAAGCTGCGGCTTCCTCCCCAAAAGCTGCGCCACCTCCTGGGGTGCGAACTTCACCGGTCCCCAGGCCAGGTAGCCGCCATCGGCGCCACGAGTACCTTCCCGGAAGCGGCGGCTCCACCACCTGGCTCCCCCGAGGCGGCCCGCCACCGCGAGCCCCGCCCCCACCAGGAAGCGGCTTGCCGGGGAGGAGGCGGCTTCGGCCAGGAGGAAGCGGCGGTAGCCTGCCAGCAGCTCGTCCCCGCCGTCCCCTACCAGCACCACCTTCACCTGGCCCGCGGCGGCTTGAGCCAAAAGGTACGTGGGGACCACCGAGGGATCCGCCAGCGGCTCGTCGAAAACCTCCGCCAGCACGGAAAGCAGCTTGCCTTGCGGCGCCGCCACCCCGGGCAGCACCTCCAGCGCCAACGAGAGATGGGCAGCGGTGGCCAAGGCGCGGCTTTTTTCCCCCTCGTCCCCCAGATCCACGAACAAAAGCCGTGGCGCCTCCCCGGCGCGAGCTGCGAGCGAAGCCACCGTGGCGGAGTCCATCCCCCCGGAAAGGAAAACCGCCACGGGGACATCAGCCCGCAGCCGCAGCGCCGTGGCCTCCGCCAAAAGCTCCATGAGCTGCTGGGCCGCCTCCGCCTCGGAAAGCCCCTCCTGGGGCGCAAAGACGAAGGGGGGAAGCTTACCCTGGTGCAGCTCCCCCGTAGGGATGTCCAGCTCCAGCCAGTGGCCGGGGGGAAGCTTTTCCACCCCCCGCACGATCGTGCTGCCCTCGGGCACGAAGCCGAAGGTCAGGAAAGCCTCCAAGCCCTCCTGATCCAGGGGCCAGGACTTGGCAAAGCAGCGCAGGGCTTTCAGCTCGGAGGCGAAAAACAGGGTCCCGGCGGTGCGCATCCAGTAAAGCGGCTTCTTCCCCAGACGGTCCCGGGCCAAGAACAGCTTTTGGGTGCGCTCGTCCACCACGGCGAAGGCGTACATGCCCCGCAACCGGGAAAGCATGTTCCGCCCCTCCTCCTCCCAGAGGTGCACCAAAAGCTCCGTATCCCCCGAGGAGCGCAACCGGTGTCCGTGCGCTTTGAGGACCTGGGCCAGCTCGCGGTAGTTGTAAATCTCGCCGTTGAACACCGCGTGCACCTGCCCGCTCTCGTTCACCACCGGCTGGTCCCCGGCCACCAGGTCCACGATGGCCAAGCGGCAGGCTCCCAACCCCCACCCCTTGCCTACCGCCACCCCCTGGGAGTCGGGGCCGCGGTGCCGCAGCGTGGCTAGCGCTCGCTCCAGCTCGGCAGAAGCGATGCGGGTGCTGCCGGCAAAACCCAGGATGCCGCACATGGTGCTCCACCAATCTAGCGGGGAAGGCGCCCCGACGCAAGCTCGTATACTTGCAAACCATGGAGTTTTCGGCGCTGTTCCCCATCCGGGAGCGTTGCCTTTACCTGGATCACGCCCAAAAGGCCCCGCTGCCGAAACCCTGCGCAGACGCCATGGCCGCCGCCTTGGCCACGCTTCGGGAGGGGTCTTTCTGGCAGTCCCGGGAACTTTCCCTCGCCGATCACCAGGTCCGCGCCTTGGTCTCCCAAGTGGTGGGGTGCCACCCCGCCGATGTGAGCCTCTTCCACCACCCTCTGGAAGCGTTTTTCGCGCTGGTGTGCGGGCTGCCCGCCGCTCCCCGTGCAGCGGCGCTGGTGGCCTCCGAAGACCAGCAGGCTCTCCAACGTCTTGGCGCTTTGCTGGGTCGGCTCGGCTACGAGGTGCAGAGCGTAGCGCCGGTCCGGTGGCGCTCCGCCGAAACCCTCTCGGCTTTTGGAGAAAGGCGTTTCCACCTGGTGCTGGCGCCGTGGGTGGACGAGCTGGGGTGGATCGTGGAGCCGGCAACGCTGCGCCAGTCCCTGGCCCCCGGAGGGGTCCTGGTGCTGGACGCCACCCACGGGGTTCCTTGTCGTCCGGAAAGCTTCTACGAGCTCGGCGCCGATGCCCTGCTGCTCCCCAGCCACACCTGGCTCTTGGGCCCCCCGGGGGTGGCGGCGCTGGTGTCCACGCAAAAGCTGCGCCGCCGCTGGGCGCCGGCGTTCCCCTCCCCCCGTCACCCGCAACTGGAAGACGTGGCGGACGGGGCGTGCTTCGATGCCCCCGACCTTGCCGCCCCCGCCTTGGCCGGCTGGGCCGCGAGCCTGGAGCTGCTCCTCGCCCAGGGGCTCGCCGAGGTGCGCACCCGCATCTTCGCGCACCAGCGCACCCTCACCCGCACCCTGGTGGAGCTGGGCTGGGAGGTCCTCTCCCCCGGGGCCGCCCATGGGGTGGTGGGGATTGTGGCTGCGAAGCACCCGTTCTTCCCCGCCCAGGAGGTGCAGCGCCGGCTGGAGGAAAAGCACGTGCGGGTTGGGGTCCTGGGCGATGCGGTGAGGTTCGCTCCCCACTTTTACACCACGATTGCCGAGCTGGAGGCGCTCCGGCAGCTCCTGGCCAAGCTCTGAGCCCCGCGGCAGCCAGCCGATGGTCAGCGAGTTTCGCAAACAGGAGCTTTCCGGCGCCTCTGCTTCGCTCGGGCAAGTCCGCGGGCGTGCGGCTGAGTGCCGGGCATGGCGGGGCTGGCCGGACTTGCGCTCGGCGGGAGGGGGATGGGCCGCCGAGAACGAGTCTTAGGCCTATGGCCCGGCACTCAGCCGCTGGGAGGTGAATTCTGCAGGGAGGAGCTTTCCGGCACTTCTGCCCCGCTCGGGCAAGCCCGCGGGCATACGGCCGAGTGCCGGGCATGGCGGGGCTGGCCGGACTCGCACTCGGCGGGTGGGGGAAGGGCCGCCGAGAACGAGTCTTAGGCCTATGGCCCGATCGCAGATTGGGCATGGCGGGGCTGGCCGGACTCGAACCGGCGACACGCGGTTTAGGAAACCGCTGCTCTATCCGTTGCTGAGCTACAGCCCCGCGGCAATGGTAGCGGGAAAAGCTGCCCGGCACAACTACGCGCTGGCGCGCCGGGAGGAAAGGATCACGAACCCTTCCTGGTGGGGAGGATCCGCGGGCTCCACTTCCACCATCTTCACGTTGGCCATGACCGGTCCGCGCCAGAGCAAGGCTTCCAGACGGGAGAGCATGCCCTCGGGCCCCGCCGCCACCACCTCCACCCGGCCGTCGGCAAGGTTGCGCACGAAACCGGAGAGGCCGAGCCTGGACGCCTCCCGGAGCACGAAGTAGCGAAACCCCACCCCTTGCACGCGCCCTGAGACAAGGTAGCGGTAGCTTTTACGCTCGTCGCTCACGGCCGGGCCTATTGTAGCAACCCCCGAGCAAGCCGCATCAGCCCGCAAGCGCCCCGAACGCCCAGCCGGTGAGGGTGGCCATGAGCACCACCAACGAGCAGTAAACCACGGTTTTCTTGGTGCCCAGGTAGGAGGCGATCACCAGCATGTTCGGCAGCGAGAGCGCAGGCCCCGCCAGCAAAAGCGCCAGCGCCGGTCCCTTGCCCATCCCGGCGCCCAGAAGCGTTTGCACGATGGGCACCTCGGTGAGCGTGGCGAAGTACATGAACGCCCCCACCACCGCCGCCAACAGGTTGGCACCCAAGGAGTTACCCCCCACCGCCCCTTGGACCCAGGCAGCTGGCACGAGCCCGGCATCCAAGCCGGGCCGCCCCAGAGCCCAGCCGGAAACCAACACCCCGGCGAAGAGCAGCGGCACGATTTGCTTGGCGAAATCCCAGGTGGCGGCGAGCCAATCGGCAAGCTCCTGGCGATGGAACCAACGCACGATCTGGTAGGCCAGAGCCAAGGCTAGCCCTGCCACCAGGTACCAGCGGATGTGGTAAATCTGCGCGAAAAGCCCCACCTCGCGGTTCGGCGTGCCCCAGTTGGCGAACACCAGGATGCCCACCAGCGTCGCCAGGAACGCCGCGTCCTGGAAGCCGGTGCGCTCGCCTACCTGCTCCCCGGCAGCGAAGCCTTCCCCGGGTGCGGTGCTGCGGGCACGTTCTTCCTGGCGAAAGATGGCGGCCATGAGCCAGCCGATCACCACGGAAAAACCTACCGCCCCCACGGCCCGCGCCACCCCCAGCTCCATCCCCAACACCCGGGCCGTGAGGATGATGGCCAGCACGTTGATCGCTGGTCCCGAGTAGAGGAACGCGATGGCAGGTCCCAACCCCGCCCCGCGCTTGTATATGCCAGCGAACAACGGGAGCACCGTACAAGAGCAAACCGCCAGCACCGATCCGGAGGTGGCCGCCACCCCGTAGGCCAGGGGCCTGGGGGCCTGGGGGCCGAGGTAGCGCAGCACGGCCCCTTGCTTCACGAAAGCGGCGATCGCCCCGGCGATGAAAAACGCCGGCACCAGACAGAGCAGCACGTGCTGCCGCGCGTACTCCTTGAGCAGGAAAAAACCCTCCAGGAGTGCCTGTTGCGTCCTGGGCTGCTCGATGGGCAGGTAGAAGGCCAGGAGAAAAAGCCCCACCAGCAGAAAGAGCTTGCTTTTCTCGCTCACTGGCGTGCTCCTCGCGGCCTAGATGTGGCGCCGCAGCAGCTCCCGAAGCTCCTCCGCCCGGGGGATGCGGCCGGCGAGCACCACCTTTCCCCCCACGGCCACCGCAGGGGTCGCCATCACCCCCAGCTCCACCATGCGGTCCAAGGACTCGTTCTTCACCACTTGGAACGGCAAACCCTCGCTCTCCACCACGTGCTGCACCACCCGGAACGTTTCTTTGCACCGGGGGCACCCGGGCCCGAGGATTTCCACGACCTTCTGCTGGCTCATGAGACCCTCCATTTCGTCACATCTCGAAATGTAGGTTCGAAGAGCCGAGCTGTCAAGTGAACCGTTCCCTGAACCACGCTACCGCCCCGTCCTCGACACCGCTCCTGCTGCGCTCAGCAGGAGGCCCCTTGCCGCACTCGACTCAGGAGCTGCACCGCAGAAGTACCGGAAAGGCGGGCCACGAGCTCCCGGTCCCGTTGCACCTGGGGATCGGCTGCCAGGCGCTCCAGCAGCGCCTCCACGATGGGCTTCACCTCCGGTGGCAAGGGTGCCAACGCGTAGTGGACCCAGCGGCCCTCCTTGCGCTCGCTCACCAGCTTGGCCCTTCGTAGCTGGGCGAGGTGCGAGGAAACCGTGGAAACCGCCAACCCCACCACCGCGGTGAGTTGGCACACGCAGAGCTCCTGTCGGGCCACCAACGCCAAAAGCCGCAGCCGCACCGGATGGGCCAGGGCCTTGAGCACCTCCTCCCAGCGTCCCAACGGCGTTTCCACGTCTGCCATCTTGCGGTCCCCCGCGGCCGCCGTCAACCCCCCTTGCAAATCGCCGCGATCTGGGGGAAACTGAATGGGTGTTCATTCAGTCTCTTTCCCGCGGCAGACAAGGCAAGCAAGGCGATGGGCAGCACCATCGCCGCAAAAGGAGGACCGGATGCGCCGAATGATCCGTAAAGTTGCCGTTCTGGGTGCCGGGGTCATGGGGTCAGGGATCGCCGCCCATCTGGCCAACGCCGGCATCCCTTCGCTGCTTCTGGACATCGTGCCGCCTTTTACCCCGGAGGACGAGAAGGCCGGCCTTTCCCCCACGGACCGGGCCTTCCGCAACAAGCTGGCGCTGGCGGGGCTGGAGAACATCAAGAAGTCCAAGCC
>Ga0209018_1000793_pt1 | contig 27915 bp, 21 predicted proteins | sample YNPBryBLVA2012_FD_185814 | JGI IMG/M metagenome (GOLD analysis project Ga0209018, IMG submission 185814) | Anoxygenic and chlorotrophic microbial mat microbial communities from Yellowstone National Park, USA - YNP Bryant BLVA 2012 (SPAdes)... ...
ACTTGGCGGCCTCTTGAATGCATGACCATCTTGCGAACATGCAGATATTACAACATTCTCGCAAAAAAGTTCAACTATTAACGAAACTGGTCGAGCCCTCTCGCGGAGTGACTGGGTTCAGTTCAGGGCGGGGATTCGACCAGGTGGCGATCGTCGCGCGCTGGCCTTAGGGAGGCGCGAATTTATTCATTCGTGGCAACACCTTCTCACTTAACCCATTGATTTTGTGAGAGCGGCTTCAGCCGCGATTGAGAGGCACGCGATTGATTCAGCGCTTCCTTAAGCCGAGTAGACCCGGGATAGATGATGGCGCCATGACGCCCGCGGAGGCGTCATGAATCTGCCCTGGAACCATCTTTTTTTCTCTGAGATACTCAAAACCCATAATCCCCTCCCATTTCAGCCGGATCGCTCACCTGAGCCGGAGGCATCATGAGCAGAGGCATTCTAGACTCGACCCGCGTGCGTCTCATCGCCACACTCAGCATCCAGATGCTATCCCTGGCTGGGCTGGAGGCCGCGGCCCAGACGCACTGTACGCCAGGGCCAGACAGCGTCCTGGTCCGTTTTACCTATGGTTCGGAGAAGGAGGACTGGATCCGGGAAGTCACTGCGACCTTTAACCAGCGTGGCGAACGCACTGCCTCGGGCAAGCGGATCTGTGTCGAGGCCATCGCCAAGGGCTCGGGTGAAAGCATCAACGAGATCAAACAGGGCCAGGCCGGACCCGCCGAGGTCCATGCCACCAGCCCAGCCTCCGATCTCTATGTCAATCTGATCAACCACGAGACCCAGGAGGAGCAGGGATCCGAGCTGCTCAAGGTCGAGGGCTTCCTGGTGTCGTCCCCGGTCGTGATCGCCGCCTGGGAGCCTGTGGTCGACCAGCTCGGTCCGCGCGACCAGATCGGCTGGGCCGAGCTCTTCAAACGGGCCAGCGAAGGCCGTCTCCGCTATGGTCAGACCAATCCCGAGACCTCAAACAGCGGGCTCTCGGCCCTGGTCGCCCAGTTCTATGCCGGCGCCGAGGTCGAGTCCGGTCGTCCGGTGCCGCGTCTGTCCAAGGCCAAGGTCGATGACCCCAGGGTCCGTGACTTCGTGGCCAAGATCCATCAGAACGTCATCCACTATGGCCGCTCGACCGGCTTCTATGCCGAGAAGATGCGCGATGGCGGTCCCAGATACGCGGATGCGGTGGTCATCTACGAGAGCGACGTGATCCAGGCCAATCATTACATCCGCACCAAGGGACTGGGTCACCCCAGGCTTTTAGCCATCTACCCCCGCGAGGGCACCTTCGTCGCCAACCATCCCTTCGCCACTGTCGCGCGCGACTGGGTCGATGCCGACGAAGAGGACGGCGCCAAGCGCTACTTTGCCTATCTGATGTCGCCCGAGACCCAGGCCAAGGCCCTGCCCTATGGCTTCCGGCCCAGCGTGCCGCTCGACGTCGATCCCAAGGTCTATGGGTTGGTCTGGAATCCGGACAATGGGGTCCAGCCCTTCGACAGCGTGCATCACTTCCTGGCTACACCGAGTGGAGATGTGGTCAAGGCGATCCGCGATGCCTTCCGGGCGATCAAGAACAGATCGCACGTGGTGCTGGTACTCGACCGCTCCGGCAGCATGGAGGCCCGGCTCTACGACGCCGAGCGCGGGGCGCAGCGCACGCGCATGGAGATGGCGGTCGAGAGCGCCAATCTGCTTGCCGCCTCGCTCCAGGACCAAGACCGGCTGTCGCTCCTGCTCTATGACTACCGGGTCGAGTATTCCGACCTGACGCCCAAGGGCCATCCCATCCAGATGGACGCCACGGGCAAGACGCGCCTGGCCGAGACCCTCGCCAGGGTACGTCCAGCGGGTGGCACCGCGATGCGCACAGCGATCGAGACCGCCTGGAAGGATCTCTGCGCTTCCATCAAGTCCGATCCGGCGGACACCTCGATCCGGCTGATCGTGGTCCTGACCGATGGGATCGACAATGCCTCCAAGGTCTCCGAGTCCGATCTCATCGCGCGCATCGGTTTCGCACGCAAGGATGGACGAGGTGGCTATCTCGGCGATCCGGCCTGCAAGATCCCGGTATTTGGGGTCGCCTTCGGCAATGAGGCCGACGACGCCTCGCTTAAGACCGTCACCGAGGCGTCCGGCGGCGAGACGCGCCGCGGCGATTCGGGTGACATCCGCGAGATCTTCAAACGCTTCAGTGAGCTCCTGTGACGCGTCGGACGTGGAGATGAAGACATGATGCAGACGAGACAGACACGAACCCCAAGGGGTGACCGCCTATTCCGCTGGTCGAGGCCGTCGATATCGCTGCTGCTCGGCGGTCTCCTGCTCCTGGGAGCGGTGGCCCCGTTGCCGGCGGCTGAGAAGCTGTTCGACTTCGGCACGCTCAACGTCGATCTCTCCAGGGTCCAGACCAAGCCGGGTGAGCCAGCGGTCGCCCCCAAGGAGTCACCGACCCAGCAACTCCCGAGCACACCCGAGAGCCCAGCCCCGGCGGTACTTCTGCGCGATGCCGAGACCACAATCGAGCAGACGATCCGCTCGCAGGCAGTCAAGGTGGCGCCAGTCGAGGTCCGGACCGAGCAGAGGGCCCGCCAGACAGTGGTCTTTCCGGTCCCCGAGGACCGACCGGTGATCGAGGTCAAGATCGCGGCTGGCTCCGAGAAGAAGGACTGGCTGGAGGAGGCGGCGCGCCGCTTCATGGCCGATCCCACGCTCGGTCGGCTGGAGGGCAAGCCGATCCGGCTGGTGATCGACAAGATCGGTTCGACCCAGTCGGCGAGCCTTTTGATCGCGGGCAAGACGATGCACAACGGGCGCAACGAATATCAGGTCTGGGCGCCGGCCTCTAGCATCTTCCGCAGCCTGGTCGAAGAGGCCTTCACCGGCGACAGGCTGTTTGAGACCGACGATTCATTGGTACGCAGCCCCATGGTCTTCGTCACCTGGGAGCCGGTCCAGCAGGCCATCGATCGGATCATCCAGAAATCGATGAGCTTTGATACCCTCACCGAGATCTTCTCGCGCGAACTCAACAATGAGGTCATCGACCCCAATGGCCGCAGTTTTCAGTTTGGCTTCACCCGTCCGCAGACCTCCAACAGCGGCGCCGTGGCCCTCATCACCATGGCCTATGAGTTCTTTGCCAAGGATCGCGCGCGCTACAGGATCCGGCTGGAGGATCTAAAGGATCCCCAGTTTCAGGCCTATCTGGCCTTCATCAAATACATGTCCGACCAGACCAAGGACAGCACCGGCAAGCTCGCCGAGCCCCTGATGCAGGCCGGCTATGGCGGCCAGCCGCTCTCTTCGGTCTATGTCTATGAGAACCTGGCCGTGAAGCTGGCCTTCATCCGCAAGGTCAATGACCCCAATGGGGTGCGCCCCATCTTTCGCTACCCCAAATACAACCTGATCTCGGATCATCCCTATTACACCCTACGCCACGGCAACTCGCGCGAGCAGGTTGAAGCCGCACGGCGTTTCAAGGATTATCTCCTGACGCGCGAGATCCAGCTCCTGGCATTGCAGAAAGAGGGGTTCCGCCCGGTGAGCACCGAGATCTCCAATCAGGAGATGAACGAGGTACTGGGCGACTTCGTGGCCGAAAACGGTCTGATTCCAGACCTGATCAAGGCCTCCCAAGTCCTTATCCCGGCCCAGAGCGGCGAGGTCATCCTGGCCCTGATCCGGACTTACGAGGCGCTGGGTGATCCTGTAGGATCCAATCTCTAACCCGGTTGCGACCGCGACCGATCCGACGAGGAGACCTGTCATGTGGCACTCATCCCTGTCCCGTAGCGCCCTGTTGGGCGCTCTGATCGCCCTGCTTGCAAGCGCCCCGGCGGCTCGGGCGGCGAGCTTCGGTGATTATCTGAAACAGCTTGGGGCCTTTTCGTTCGGCGGTAGCGAATTCGACCCCAAAGACATGCAGGGCAATCAGAAGGACTGGGCCGACCGCGAGCGTTGGGTCAAGGAGGCGCTGGACAAGGCCTATCAGGCCCTGGAGCGCGCGGACCGGGAGATCAGCCTCTACGACTTCCAGAATTACTACAGCGTGCTCTCCATTCGCTGGACGCCCGAGTATCTGTCAGATCCGGCGAACATCGGCAATCTCAATGCCTATGCCACCTTCACCGAGTACCTCTCGCGCTATCTGAAGGTCAAACAGGAGCTGATCGCCAAGATCGCCGAACTGAATCGGCATCAGGCCGTGCTCCAGCAGGTCGACCCGCGTCAGCTCACCGGGCCGTTTCAGCTCAACACCGGGGCTCAGGTGCAATCCTATACGCAGCAGGCTGCCGGCTCGATCGATACCAAGGCCCATCAGGCCGCGCTCGCGACCGCGGCGGGGGCGGTAGAGAAATACACGGCCGAGCTCCAGCGTGCCATCGACTATGGGGTCGAACTCGAGGGCTATTTCAAGCAGGCCGCTGGCATCCAATAGCTGGGGTGGCCTCCTCGCAATACGCCCTGGGCCGGCCTGATCCATCATCCATGCCGCCTCGAACGAGGCCATCACTGTCCGGGCGATCCGGCGGAGGAAGATACCGGTGAAGCTATCGGACATCACGCTCGTACTGGCCACACGCGACGAGGCCCATAACATCAGGGCCTTCTTGGCCTCCATCCCGCGCGAGCTCTCATTGGTGGTCGTGGACGCCAGTCGAGACGAGACACCGGATCTGATCGAACGGCTCAGACCCGACCGGACCCTGGTTCTGCGTGAGCCCGGCAATGTCACCGAGGCTCGCCAGCGCGGATTCGAGGTCGCGCGCTCGGACTGGCTGCTCTTTTCGGACGCCGATGTGGTCTTTGCGCCCGACTATTTCGAACGTCTGACCGCCCTCGACGAGCCGGCGGTCTACTATGGCCCCAAGCTGTCCCGCGACCGTTTCCGTGCCTACTACCGCCGCTTTGCCTGGGGACAGGCGCTGTGTCAGGCCTGCGGGATCCCCGCCGCCTCGGGTTCCAATCTGCTGATCCCGCGTCAGGCGCTCTGCGCCGTGGGCGGATTCGACCTGCGCCTCAACTGCAACGAGGACTCCGAGGTGGTCTGGCGCATTCGGCGTGCCGGATTTGCGACCCGCTATCGTCCCGACCTCATCGTCTATGCCACCGATCATCGCCGCATCGAGCGCCGCCGGCTGCGCAAGACCCTGCATTCGATCGTCCGGTGTCTGTTGCTCTATAGCAACTTGATGCCCGAGGACTGGAGGCGCCTGGATTGGGGTTATTGGCGAGATCGCCATTCCTGATGTGATCTGAAAAGACTGTCCACAAACCAAGCCGATGCTTTAAACGCGGTGTCGAGTCGCGCCGTCCCGTCCCGTATAATGGAGCAGCCGGCACGCCCCTGGCGTTGCCGTTGTTGGTGTCTCGCGCGACCCGCCTCATCTTCCGCTCACCACGAGATATCCGGCTTCTCCTCAGATCACGAACGGCTCAGATTCATGACCTACGACTCCACGAACATCAAGGTTCTCCGCGGATTGGATGCGGTGCGCAAGCGCCCGGGTATGTATATCGGGGATACGGACGATGGCACGGGTCTTCATCACCTGGTCTTCGAGGTCGTGGACAACTCGATCGACGAGGCGCTCGCCGGCTATTGCACCAAGATCACGGTCATCCTGCACACGGATGGATCGGTCTCGGTGATCGATAACGGGCGTGGGATCCCGGTCGATATCCATGCCGAGGAGCAGCGCTCGGCCGCCGAGGTCATCCTCACGGTGCTCCATGCCGGCGGCAAGTTTGACGACAGCTCCTACAAGGTCTCGGGCGGTCTGCACGGTGTGGGGGTGTCCGTGGTCAACGCGCTCTCGGAGCGTCTGTATCTGCGCATCCGGCGCGGTGGACACATCCACGAACAGGAATACCGTCTCGGCGAACCCCTGTATCCCTTGCGCGTCGTTGGCGACACTGAGGAGACAGGGACCGAGATCCGTTTCCTCCCCTCGGGTGAGATCTTCTCCAACCGCGAGTTTCACTACGACATCTTGGCCAAGCGACTGCGCGAGCTGTCTTTCTTGAATCCGGGTGTATGCATCACCCTGAGCGACGAGCAGAGCGGGCGGCAGGATGTCTTCGAGTATGAGGGTGGCATCCGCGCCTTCGTCGAGTCACTGAATCAAAACAAGGAGCCGCTCCACCCAACCGTCATCTATTTCAGCGCCGAACGCCAGAACATCGGCATCGAGCTGGCGATCCAGTGGAACAGCGGCTATCAGGAGACCATCTTTTGCTACACCAATACCATCCCGCAACGTGACGGCGGCACCCATCTGGCCGGTCTGCGCGCGGCGCTCACGCGCACGCTCAACGGTTATATCGAGCGCGAAGGCTTGGATAAGAATCAGAAGATCCGCCCGATCGGAGACGATGCGCGCGAGGGGTTGACGGCGGTACTCTCGGTCAAGGTGCCAGACCCCAAGTTCTCGTCTCAGACCAAGGACAAGCTGGTCTCCTCCGAGGTCAAGGCCGTGGTCGAGTCGCTGGTGGTCGAGCATCTAGGGACATTCCTCGAGGAGCATCCCACCGAGGCCAAGGCGATCGCCGGCAAGATACTCGAGGCCGCGCGGGCGCGGGAGGCGGCGCGCAAGGCGCGCGAGATGACCCGGCGCAAGGGCGTACTCGACATCGCCGGGCTTCCAGGCAAGCTCGCCGACTGTCAAGAAAGGGATCCGGCCAAGTCCGAGCTCTATCTGGTCGAGGGCGACTCGGCTGGCGGCTCGGCCAAGCAGGGTCGCGATCGCACCTTTCAGGCGATCCTGCCACTCAAGGGCAAGATCCTGAACGTCGAGAAGGCCCGGTTCGACAAGATGTTGTCCTCGGCCGAGGTCGGTACCCTGATCACCGCGCTCGGCTGCGGTATCGGGCGCGAGGAATACAACCCGGACAATCTGCGTTATCACCGCGTGATCATTATGAGCGTCGATGCCGAGGAGCACGTCTTCGTGCGCGATCCGGGCGGGCACGTGCGCATGACCCGTATCGGCGACTTCATCGACGCGGCCCTACCTGAAGAAGCGTCTGGCGACGACTATTGCAAACGCGCCGATGCCGACTTGGGCGAGGTGCTGTGCTTCGGCATGAAGGATCGGCTGACCCGCTTCCGCCCCATCAAGGCCGTGATCCGTCATCCGCTCCACGAGCCGCTCTATGAGGTCAAATCGGCCTATGGTCGCTCGGTGCGGGTGACGGCCAGCCACAGTGTCTTTGTCTACGCTGATCAGCAGATCAAGCTCAAGCGCGGCGATGAGCTGCGCGAAGGCGATCGAATCGTTGCGCCCCGTTCGCTATCGTTCCCGGTGACGGCGCCTGAGCGTCTCGATGTCTTGAGTGCACTGCATGCCATCCCTGAAGCCGCTGCACAGATTTGGGTGCGCGGTGCGGCGGTCGAGGATTTTCACAAGGCGCGTGTGCTGGCCCAGTACGCTGACGACGCCGAACTCATCTCACCGCGTGTCGAACTGCCGATCGCCGTTGGCGCTGAAGTTGCCGCCTTGCGTCGGGCCAGCGGTCAGACCGTGCGTTCGCTTTGCAAACAAATCGGCATCCGTCAGCCCGTGACCATCCACGCCTGGGAAAGCGGTCGCTCCAGACCGCGACTGGATCGCTGGGTCGCCTATCTGGAGGCCGTCGGTGCGGATGTGGACCGGATCATGGATCAGGTCAAGGTCGTTCCGGGCCGTCTGGAACAGACCTGGGCGACGCCGTATCGTGGTGCGCCGGCCAATCAGGTGCGTCCCTATGTCAGACTGAGTGATCTCGATGGCAAAGCCGTGAGCGGCTTCGGTACGCGGACTGATCTAGAACTGACACCTAAGCCCTACGCCGATCGAGGCATGGCACGTTTCATCAAGGTGAACGCCGATCTGCTCTGGCTGCTCGGGTTCTATCTGGCCGAGGGATCCTGCTCTGAACGTGGCGGCATCCGTTTCGCCATCGGTGCGCGTAATCAGGCAATCCTGCCTGAACTGCGCCGTGTGCTGGAGCAGACTTTCGGCCTGCAAGCCCAGGTCTACACTAATCAGGATCGCGTCACCGAATTGCGTCTGACCAACCGGGTCGCGGTGCTGGCTTGGCGCCATCTGTTCGGTTTCACCAATACCAACGCCATCGATAAAGCTATTCCGGATCTGGTGTTCAGCGTCGACGAGCCGCTGCGTTTGGCCTTTATACGCGGCTACCTTCAGGGCAACGGCACGCTTGCCGCCGGTCGGTTGGGCTTTGCGACCTCCTCGCGCGATCTGGCGAGTGGGTTGTCCTACCTGTTGTCGTCCTTCGGCGTCGTGGCGTCGCTGTCGCATTACGAGCCGGATGGCGTGGTCCGCGAGATCCGTGGTCAACCCTGTGTTACACGCCATCCGCGCTGGAGTTTGACGGTCAGCGCGCGCGAGGATCTGGCGCGTTTGCGCGCTGTCTGGGCTGATCTACCGGGCGCCGAGGCGCTGGATGAGCGCCTGCAGAGTACCGCGCCTTCGGTCAACCGTCGCTTCGAGACACTCGACGGCGACCTGATCGCATTGCCGATCGAGTCCATTACCCCGGTGGAGGCCAGTAACGGCCAGGTCTACGATTTCTCGGTCGAGGACGACGAGAACTTCATCGCCGGTCTGGGTGGACTCTGCTGCCACAATACGGACGCAGACGTAGACGGAGCGCATATCCGCACCCTGCTCCTGACCTTCTTCTACCGCCAGATGCCCGAGCTCATCGAACGCGGGCACGTCTACATCGCCCAGCCGCCGCTCTACAAGCTCAAGAAGGGCAAGCAGGAGGATTATCTACTCGACGAGGCGGCGCTCACGGCGGCGATGCTGCAAGCGGCGCTCGAAGAGGCCGAGTTCCATGTCAACGCCGATGCGCCGCCGCTGGCGAGCACGGCCTTCGAGGCCCTGGCCAAGGAGTATCAGGTTGCCGTGAGTATCGTGCGCCGCTTGGCATCGCGTTATGACGCGAGCTTCCTGGATGAGCTGGTCCACATGCCGCCGGTCGATGCCGCGATCCTGTCCGAGGACGAACGCCTGGCCGAATGGTGTCGGATCATGGAAGCCCGGTTGAATGCCGCCGAATCCGTCTCACGGCGCTATGTCCTGCGCCTCAGTGCACCGACTGAAGGCAGCCAGTCGCGCAGACTGGAATTGATCCGGCTCATCCATGGTATCCCCGAGACGCGCCACATCCCGCTCGATTTCTTCCACACCGCCGATTATGCCCGTCTGCGTGAATTCGGCCTCAAGCTCGACGGCCTGGTCCAGCCGGGTGCCTTCGTGCGCCGCGGCGAGCGGACCAAGACGATCCGTGATCTCGGTGAGGGCATCCGCTGGTTGCTGGCCGAGGCCCAACGCGGTTATAGCCTGCAAAGGTATAAGGGGTTGGGCGAGATGAACCCGGAACAGCTGTGGGAGACCACCATGAATCCGGAGACACGGCGTCTGCTAAGGGTCACCATTGAGGACGCGGTCGCCGCCGACCAGATCTTCACCACCCTCATGGGCGACCAGGTCGAGCCGCGGCGCGAGTTCATCGAACGCAATGCGCTGAATGTGGGTAATCTCGATATTTGATTCCCAAGGTCGGAAACTGTCTCAGCGAGCTCGGCACTAGAGTCCCGTGATGGTCTGCTCGATCCAGTGCTCGACCTCGGCATTGATCTCGGTGGCCTTGCGACCCTGGGTCTGGATGGTCGGTCCGATCACCAGCTCGATGGTTCCGGGGCGCTTGATCAGACTCCGGCGTCCCCAGAAGAGGCCAGCATTATGCGCGATCGGGACCACGGGTCGCCCCGTGCGCTCGGCGAGCAGGGCGCCGCCGATGTTGTAACTGCCCTGGGTTCCGGGGGCGACCCGCGTGCCCTCGGGGAAGATGATCACCCAGTATCCATGCTCCAGCAGCGCGCTCCCCTCGCGGATGAGGCGTGTGATCTCACGGCGCCCAGCGGCTCGATCGATCGCGATGTGACTCAGCCGCTTGAGTGCCTGGCCGAAGATGGGGATGCGGATCAGCTCCTGCTTGAGTACCCAGGATTGTTCCAGCGGCAGCAAGGCTCGAAGCGCGAGGATCTCCCAGGCGGACTGGTGTTTGCAGAGCACGATGGCGTTTTCCGTGGGCAGATGCTCCAGACCGCGCACACGATGGTCCAGGCCGCAGAGTCGCTTCAACACCCTGAGATTGAATCTGGCCCAGGAGCGGGCGAAACGCGCGCCAGTCGTGTCCGGTGTGCATCCACCCAACACCAGGATCAGCACCGAATAGATCAGACTCGATCCGATCAGGATCGATTGAAACAGCAGCGAACGCAGCAAGATCATAGCAGGTCCGGATTTTCAATGAGCGCGCTGGCGGCGGCGTTGAGGTCGGGATAGATCAGGATGTCGCACAGTGCCGCGTCCTGGCCCTGTTCATGCAGGCATTCCAGGGTGTGCTCACCCTTACCGGTACGTACCAGCCAGGGCCGGGCACCGGCGGCGCGCGCGGCCTGGATGTCGCCGAGCGAATCACCGATGAAGGGTACCGCACTCAGGTCGACATCAAAGCGCGCAGCGATCTCCAGAAGCAGACCCGGACGCGGCTTGCGACAGTTGCAGCCGTCATTTGGCCCATGCGGACAGAAGGCGATCATCTCGATGCGCCCGCCCTCGGACTCAACGCGATCGCGCAATCGCCGATGGATGGCATTGAGCGTTTCAAGTCCGAACAGTCCGCGCGCCAATCCGGATTGATTGGTAGCGACCGCGATCCGAAAGCCCGCATGTGACAGACGGGCAATGGCCTCCAGACTACCGGGAATCGGTACCCACTCATCCGGCGACTTGATGTAATCGTCGGAGTCCTGGTTGATGACGCCGTCGCGATCGAGGATGAGGAGTTGAGCCGTCATGTTAAGACTGAACCCTGAACTTCACTGGAGCCGCGCGATGTCGGCCACGCGCAGGAACAAGGCCGACAACGATCGCAGCAATTGGAGCCGGTTGCGCCGTATGGCCGGGTCTTCGGCCATCACCATGACCGCGTCGAAAAAGGCGTCCACCTCCTCGCGCAGTTCGGCCAGTGTCTCAAGGATGGCGACATAATCGCGCGCCTCGGCCAGCGGCTCGACCCGGGTTTCCAGCTCGGCGATCCGTTCGGCCAGCCGTTGTTCGGGGACCTCGACCAGCAACGCCGGGTTAGGGCCGGCCTCGGCCAGATCCGACGGATCGGCCTTGAGCAAGATGTTGCGGATGCGCTTGTTGGCAGTCGCTAGGGCCTCGGCGGCGGGCAGACGGCGAAACTGAGTCACGGCTGCGATACGCCGGTCTAGGTCCCAGGGGTTGGTCACGCCCGTGTGGATGACAGACTCGACCGTATCGACCGCCACTACGCGCTCGCTGTAATAGCCGCGCAGGCGCTCCAGCGTGTAGCTCAGGACCGCCTCGACCGTGTCCCCGGCCAGGAGTCCATCCGGGAAGCCGGCGGCAGCGCGTTCGAGCAGGTCGCGCAGATCCAGGTCCAAGGGGGTCTCGATCAGGATCCGCAACACGGCGATCGCGGCCCGGCGCAGGGCATAGGGGTCCTTGGTACCGCTCGGACGCAGCCCGATACCGAAGATGCCGACCAGGGTGTCGAGACGGTCGGCGAGCGCCAGTGCCCGGCCGCAGGGACTGGTCGGCAGGGTGTCGCCGGCGAAGCGCGGGCGGTATTGCTCCTCGATCGCCGCGCTGACACAGGGGTCCTCGCCCGAGCGCTCGGCATAGTAACGCCCCATGATGCCCTGGAGCCTGGGGAACTCGAATACCATCGCCGTCATCAGGTCGCATTTGGACAGCGCGGCGGCGCGCTCGACCAGCGCCGGATCGACACCAAGTCTCGGGGCCAGATCTCGGCCCAAGCGAGCGACCCGCGCGCACTTGGCCGCCTGGGTACCGAGCCTGTCCTGGAACACCACGGTCTCCAATCGGGGTGCGAAGGACGCTAGCGGCTGCTTGAGATCCTGCGACCAGAAGAAGGCGGCATCCGAGAAGCGTGGGCGGATGACGCGCTCGTTGCCGGCGCGGACCTGATCCGGGTTGCGGCTTTCGATATTGGCCACGACGATGAAGTGCGCCTGAAGCCTCCCCTGCTCATCCTCGACCGGGAAATATTTCTGATGGCTCTGCATGGTCTCGATCAGCACCTCGGGCGGGATCTCCAGGAAGCGCGCATCGAACCGGCACAGCAGGGCCTGGGGCCACTCGACCAGGGCCGTGACCTCATCGAGCAGCGCCGGGTCGATCCGCGCCCGCAGTCCGTTGGCGGCGGCCAGACTCGTGACCTGCGCGCGGATACGCTCGCGCCGACGCTCGAAGGACGGCTCGACCCGGCCCTGTTCGCGCAGGGTCATGGCATAGTCGCACGCCCGGCCGATGGCGATGGGGGCAGGGTGATGGAAGCGGTGGCCGCGGGTACGGGTCTCGGCAGGCAGACCCATGACGGTGCCAGCGACGGGTTCGCTGCCGAGCAGCAGACAGACCCAGTGCACTGGGCGCACGAACTCCTCGCTGCGATCGCTCCAGCGCATCCGCTTGGGGATCGGAAGACCAGCGAGCGCGGCCTCGGTCATCTCAGGCACCAGCTCGGCTGTCTCGCGACCAGGGATGAGGCGGCGATGGACCATCCAGCCTCCCTTATCGGTCTCCTCGCGCCCGAGCCCCTCGACCTCAACCCCACAGGAACGCGCAAAGCCGAGCAGCGCCGGGGTCGGACGGCCCTCGGCGTCGAAGGCGGCCTGGACCGCCGGACCTCGGCGTACGCTCTCCTGATCGGGCTGGCGGGTCTGGATGCCCCGGATCAACAGGGCCAGACGGCGCGGCGTGGCAAAGGGTTCGATCGATTCGAAGCCGATCCCGTTGGTCTTGAGCTGGTCGCGCAGGCCCTCGGTGAAGGCGTGCGACAGGATGGGCAGGGCGAGCGGCGGGAGCTCCTCGGTCCCGATCTCGATGAGCAGATCAGTCGTCGACATCTCCAAAGATCCTCTCCCACTCAAGCGTGCAGCATGGGGAAGCCGAGCGCCTCCCGTTTGTCGTAATAGGCCTGGGCAACCGCGCGCGCCAAGGTGCGCACCCGCAGGATGAAGCGCTGACGCTCGGTGACCGAGATCGCCCCGCGTGCGTCGAGCAGGTTAAAGGTGTGCGAGGCCTTGAGCACCTGCTCATAGGCCGGAAGCGGCAGAGCGCGCGCAATCAGCTCCGCGCTCAGGCGCTCATGGGTGTCGAACTGCGCAAAGAGTGTGGCGGTATCGGCCAGCTCGAAGTTGTAGGCCGACTGCTCGACCTCGTTTTGATGATAGATATCGCCATAGGTGACCACACCGCCCGGTGAGCAGCTCCAGACCAGGTCATAGACGCTCTCGACCTCCTGGAGATACATGGCGATGCGCTCCAGCCCGTAGGTGATCTCGCCGGTCACAGGCCGGCAGTCGAGTCCGCCGACCTGCTGAAAATACGTAAACTGGGTGACCTCCATCCCATTGAGCCAGACCTCCCAGCCCAGACCCCAGGCCCCGAGCGTGGGCGATTCCCAGTTGTCCTCGACGAAACGGATGTCATGCACCAGGGGGTCGATTCCTAGACGGCGCAGTGAGTTCAGGTACAGCTCCTGGATGTCGAGCGGTGAGGGCTTGAGCACCACCTGGAACTGATAGTAGTGCTGGAGCCGGTTGGGGTTCTCGCCATAGCGTCCGTCGGTCGGACGGCGCGAGGGCTGGACATAGGCACTGCGCCAGGGCTCGGGTCCGATCGATCGCAGAAAGGTGGCCGGATGGAAGGTGCCCGCGCCCACCTCCATGTCAAAGGGCTGGACGACGACACACCCGAGATCGGACCAGTAGCGCTCGAGCGCAAAGATGAGACCCTGGAAGGTCGAGAGATCCTCGGATTCGCGACTCAAAGATAGACTCCTGTGAGACCAGTTCTACAAAGTCGCACAGTATAGGCGGTCGCTGGCCGATATGCCCGACGCGATCGGCACGCGCGGTCGCGTCCGTCCGCCGAGGGCGCCTGTAGGGACATTGGACACCGGGGGCATATACTTGCGCCTCCGAAGCCAACCGTCATCGATCAGGATGTCTAGTCTCATGAACATCCCCTCAGCTGCCATGCTCGAACGCCGTCAAGCGATCTCGCGCACCTCGATCGTCGGCGCCGTTCTCAATCTCATCCTGTCGGCGGTCAAGATCCTTGTCGGGATCCTGGGCCACTCACAGGCCCTGGTGGCCGATGGCATCCATTCGCTCTCGGACCTGCTCTCGGACCTATTGGTCTATGTCGCCGGGCATCATGCCAGTCAGCAGCCAGACCAGGATCACCCCTACGGCCATGCCCGTTATGAGACCGTCGCGACCTTGGCCCTGGGGATTTTGCTGTTGCTGGTCGCCGTCGGCATCGGCTGGGATGCAATCCAAAGACTGTTCAAGCCGGAGTCTCTGTTACAACCCGGCGCCCTGGCGCTCGGTGCCACCCTGCTCTCGATCGGCCTCAAGGAGTGGCTCTACTGGTGGACGCTCGGCCATGCGAGGCGGGTCAACTCGGATCTGTTGCGCGCCAATGCCTGGCATCATCGCAGTGACGCCATCTCATCGATCGTGGTCCTGATCGGCATCATCGGGACCATGGCCGGTTTGACCTATCTGGATGCCATCGCCGCCATCATCGTTGCGCTGATGATCGCCCACATTGCCTGGGGGTTGGGCTGGGGCGCGGTCCACGAGCTGGTGGACACGGGTCTGGAATCCGAGCGCATCGAGACCGTGGCGCAGACCATCTGCTCGGTCGGCGGCGTGCGCGATATCCACATGTTGCGAACGCGCCGGCTCGGTGGCCAGGTCTCGGCGGACGTCCATGTACTGGTCGATCCGGATATCAGCGTCTCCGAGGGGCACATGATCAGCGTCCTGGTCGAGCAGCGCCTCAAGCGCGAGATCTCGGACATAGTCGATGTGACCGTCCATATCGATCCCGAGGACGATGCAGACAATCGGGATGTCACACCCCTCCCACTGCGCGCCGAGGCCCTGGCACGACTTGCCTCATGTTGGTCAGGGATCCCGGCCGCCAATGAGCGCGAGCGTGTCCTGTTGCATTATCTCGGCGGACGCATCGAGGTCGAGGTCTTCTTTCCGCTCCTAGCCTGTCGGCGTGCTGGGGCTGACCCCGAGCGACTGGGCGCTGAATTGACGGCAGCGCTCAAAGAAGACCCGGCGTTTGGCAGGGTCCGCGTATATTTCGGATGACCCGGTGCGCGACAAGCCCCGCCGTTCAGGGCGGGGAAAGAGCGCGGACGGCGGAGCCGTCCTTGCCTTTCGGTTTCAGTGTGGTGTCTGCTGCTGTTCGATGTACTGGCGCACGATGGCGATCGGCGCACCGCCGCAGGATGAGGCGAAGTAAGATGGCGACCCTAATATTGCCTATGCAACGACTTCAAGCCTTCAAGTATGAATTGATGCCCAACGGCCAACAGGCGCGGCAGATGCGTCGCTTCGCTGGCTCGTGCCGGTTCGTGTTCAACAAGGCCTTGGCGTTGCAGAAGGAGCGCTACGAGCGTGGCGAGAAGAAGTTCGGCTATGCGGGTTTGTGCAAGCTGCTCACCGAGTGGCGAAATAGCGCAGAGACGGCTTGGCTGGCCGATGCACCGATTCACCCGCTGCAACAGGCGCTCAAGGATTTGGAGCGGGCCTACAGCAACTTCTTCGCCAGGCGGGCCGACTTTCCTCGCTTCAAGAAGAAAGGCCGGCGCGACAGCTTCCGCTACCCCGATCCGAAACAGATCAAGCTCGATCAGGGTAATTCCCGCATCTTCCTCCCCAAGCTCGGTTGGCTGCGCTATCGCAATAGCCGGGAGGTGCTGGGCACGGTGAAGAACGTCACCGTGAGCCAGTCCTGCGGCAAGTGGTTCGTTTCCATTCAGACCGAGCGCGAGGTCGAGCAGCCCATCCCGCAGGGTGGCAGCGAAACGCTGCAGGCGGCGGTCGGCATCGACATGGGGGTGGCCCGGTTCGCCACGCTCTCGGACGGAACGTTCTTTGCGCCGCTCAACAGCTTCAAACGGCACGAAACCGCCTTGCGCAAGGCTCAGCAGGCCATGAGCCGCAAGTGCAAGTTCAGCAGCAACTGGAGGAAAGCGAAAGCCAGAGTTCAGCGTATCCACGCCCGTATTGCCAACGCCCGCCGCGACTTCCTGCACAAGGCCTCGACCGCGATCAGCAAAAACCACGCGATGGTGTGTATCGAGGATTTGCAGGTGCGGAACATGTCCAAGTCGGCGGCAGGCACAGCAGATGCGCCGGGAAGAAACGTTCAGGCCAAGTCCGGCCTGAACAAGGCCATCCTCGACCAAGGCTGGTTCGAGTTCCGTCGCCAACTGGACTACAAGCTGGCGTGGAAGGGCGGCCATCTCATCGTCGTGCCGCCGCAGAACACGAGCCGCACCTGCCCGTGCTGCGGCCATGTATCGGCGGACAACCGCCAGACGCAAGCCCGGTTCGAGTGCGTGGAATGCGGGTTCGAAGAAAACGCCGATGTGGTCGGCGCAATCAATGTACTAAGGGCGGGACACGCCCGGTTCGCCTGTGAAGTGAGCGGTGCAGTAGGGCCGCCAGCAGCAGGAACCCGCCGAAGCGACTCAGGAGCGGCTCAATGCCGCGCCTGAGCGCCGTAGAAATCTCCGGCCTTCTGGCCGGGGAGGATGTCAAGGCCTGGGTTGGGGCCCTGGTCCGCACTCTTTTGGTGCAAAAATGCCTGAATCCGTCTATTTGGGTGCATTTGGTTCGCGCGGCCACCGGGTTGAGCCCAACCCTGGCTGCGGCCAAATGCGTCCCATCAAACCGCTCTCGAACGCCAAGGAACTCGGATTCGATCCCCTCCTCCTCGCGGGCGGGTGAAGGGGTTAGGCTGAGCGGGCGAGTGAAATCAAGCGCTTATTCCACTCACCCGGCCCTTTTCGAGAGGCAGAGGGTGTCTTGTAGCCTTTCCCTTGAACCCTAAGCGCTTCATGACGCGACCCGGGGCATCTAACCAGCACCCGAGGTCAACTGACTTTTTTGGTTTGTTCCTTGCATAATGGCGGCGAGGCCAGGGTAGGCCCGTCTGGTCGGAGGATCGATTCCACCGTCCATCTTCACTCAGAACGACCGAATTCGTGCGACGCGCGCCGCAACCTGCTAGGCTCCCGCGCCAGGTCAGGATCGTATCGCTTTGGCTGGCCAGACTGTTCGTGGATATCCTAAGTAGCGGAGACAATTCGAATGACCGATGTCATCAAGATGATCAAAGAAAACGAAGTGAAATTTGTCGATTTTCGCTTCACCGATACTCGTGGCAAGGAGCAGCACGTCTCCGTGCCGGCCCACATTGTCGATGAGGATTTGCTCAAGGACGGCAAGATGTTCGATGGTTCCTCGATCGCCGGCTGGAAGGGCATCGAGTCCTCCGACATGGTCCTGATGCCCGAGGCCGAGACCGCGGTCATGGACCCCTTCGCCGACGAGGCGACCCTGATCCTCCGCTGCGATGTGCTCGAGCCCGATACCATGCAGGGCTACGAGCGCGATCCCCGCTCGCTGGCCAAGCGCGCCGAGGCCTATCTCAAATCGACCGGCATCGCCGATGCGGCCTTCTTCGGTCCAGAGCCTGAGTTCTTCATCCTCGACGATGTCCGCTGGGGTGCCGACATGAGTGGCGCCTTCTACAAGGTCGATTCCGAAGAGGCCGGCTGGAACTCGGAGCGGGTCTTCCCCGACGGCAACATGGGCCATCGCCCGAGCGTGAAGGGCGGCTATTTCCCGGTACCCCCGGTCGATTCCTTGAACGATATCCGCGCGGCCATGTGTCTGACGCTGGAAGAGATGGGCGTACCGGTCGAGGTCCACCACCACGAGGTCGCTACCGCCGGTCAGTGCGAGATCGGCACCAAGTTCGCCCCCCTGGTCAAGCGCGCCGACTGGACCCAGATCCTCAAATACGTGGTGCAGAACGTCGCCCAGGCCTATGGCAAGACCGCGACCTTCATGCCCAAGCCGCTGGTCGGCGACAACGGGAACGGCATGCACGTCCATCAGTCGCTCTCCAAGGACGGCCAGAACCTGTTTGCCGGCGACAAGTACGGCGGCCTGTCCGATCTGGCGCTCTATTACATCGGCGGCATCATCAAGCATGCGCGCGCGCTCAACGCCATCACCAATGCCTCGACCAATTCTTACAAGCGTCTGGTGCCTGGCTTCGAGGCGCCGGTCATGCTCGCCTACTCGGCGCGCAACCGCTCGGCCTCGATCCGCATTCCGCACGTCTCCAGCCCCAAGGCACGGCGTATCGAGGTGCGCTTCCCGGATGCGACCGGCAACCCCTATCTGGCCTTCTCGGCCATGATGATGGCCGGTCTCGACGGCATCCAGAACAAGATCCATCCGGGCGATGCCCTGGACAAGGATCTCTATGACCTGCCGCCCGAGGAGGCCAAGTCGATCCCGACCGTCTGTCACTCGCTCGACATGGCGCTGGAGGCCCTCGACCGGGATCGCGACTTCCTGACCGCGGGCGGTGTGTTCAGCGATGACCTGATCGACGCCTATATCGATCTCAAGATGAAGGAGGTCACGCGCGTTCGGATGACGACCCATCCGGTCGAGTTCGATATGTACTACAGCCTCTAAATCTCTCCAAATAAGGGGGGCTGTTCGGATCGGCACGCTTGGGCTAATCTTTACGGACCATGCTCAACGCCGCGCCGATCCTAGTCTTGCTATTGTTTTGCGCGCCTTCCAGCGCCGCGGTCTACCGTTGGCTCGATACCGAGGGTAAAGTCTATTATTCCGATCGTCGGGTATCGAACGCCGATCGACTCAATGTGGAATCTGGCAGTGTCACTGAGGCCAAGCCCGCCCAATTGGGTCCAAGCTCGCCCGACGAGCCCTATCTCGGACCCTATACCGCGCTTGAAATCCTCGCCCCAGGCGAGCAGACGACCCTGTCTGAATCCGGTATACCGCTGAGCCTGCGACTCGATCCAGCCCTGATCGAGGGCCACCGTCTGTTGCTGTTGGTCGATGACCAGGCTCTACCGGTCGAGGCGACCCAGACCCAGTTCAGGCTGACGGGGCTCGGTGCCGGGACACACAGGCTTCAGCTCCAGATCCGCGGGGCCGACGATCGGAGCGTCGCCCAGTCCGCCCCCACCACCTTCCGAGTCAGCGAACCCAGGGCGCCTGGTCAACTCCCCTGATCAGTGGGTTCCGTGTTCATGACGGTCATGTGCGCCTGGATCCAAGACTGGTGCCGTATTTGCTTGTCTCGTCAACAACGGTCGCTCCGCCAGAAGTGGTCGGTGCGGCCAATCACGATTCGGGATCCAATGGATGACGACTCATGCGACCAAGCCGACGCTCGAGCGCCGGATCCTCGATCATCTTAGCACGTCCGTGATGCTGTTCGACGCCGAATTGCGTCTTACCTATCTCAATCCGTCCGCCGAGGTTCTGTTTGAGGTCAGTGCGCGTCATCTGCTGGGGGAGCCGGCCGCGCGTCTGCTGCCCTGTCCGGACGCAGACATCGAGGAGCGTCTGAGCAAGGCGTTAGCCTCCGGTCATCCCTTCACCGAGCGCGAGATCAACCTCTTGATCGGCGACGGACGCACCAAAACGGTGAACTACACCGTCCTACCCTTACACCCTGTGGAGGCAGAACAGGAGTTGCTGGTCGAGCTCTATCAGGTCGACCGTCAGCTTCGGATTACGCGCGAGGAACAGCTGCTGTCACAACATCAGGCGACTCGGGCCTTGCTGCGCGGTCTGGCCCATGAGATCAAGAACCCGCTCGGTGGGCTGCGCGGCGCCGCCCAGCTCCTGGAACGCGAACTGCCGGAGGCCGCCTTGCGCGAATACACCCGCATCATCATCGACGAGGCCGACCGCCTCCAGGCGCTGATGGACCGCATGATTGGTCCGCATCACCTGCCGCCGCGCCGCGCGCTGGTGAACATCCATGACGTGCTGGAACATGTGCGAACACTCATCCTGGCCGAGTCGCCCCAAGGCCCATTGGTCCAGCGCGACTATGACCCGAGTCTCCCGGATCTCAACGCCGATCGTGATCGTTTGATCCAGGCGCTGCTCAACCTGGCGCGCAACGCGGCCACCGCCGCCGGTCCGCACGGCTGTCTGCAATTCAAGACGCGGGTATTGCGCCAATTTACCATCGGCAGCCGCCGTCACAAATTGGTGCTCCAGGTGCAGGTCCGGGACAATGGACCGGGCATCCCCGACGAGATCTGCAGCCGCATCTTCTATCCCATGGTCTCAGGCCGCCCGGACGGGACCGGGCTTGGGCTCTCGATCGCCCAGGAGCTCATCCATCAGCATGGCGGCCTGATCGCGTGTGAGAGCCGCCCGGGCGATACCGTCTTTCATGTCTACCTACCCTTGGAGCCGAGCTGTGACTAGGGTGCCGCATGTCTGGGTCATCGACGACGACCGCTCGATTCGCTGGGTGCTCGACCGTGCCCTGCGCAAGGCCGGGATGCAGGTGACCTGCTTCTCCGATGGGGTTGGTATCCTCGAATCGCTCCAGCGCGAGCAGCCCGATGTGATCCTCACCGACATCCGGATGCCGGGGATCGATGGGCTAGAACTGCTGCGTCAGGTAAAGGGCCGCTATCCGGGGCTACCCGTGATCATCATGACTGCGCACTCGGATCTCGACAGCGCGGTCTCGGCCTTCCAGGGCGGGGCGTTCGAATATCTGCCCAAGCCGTTCGATCTCGACGAGGCCGTCGCCCAGGTCAGCCGGGCCTGCCGGCGTGGACGGGAAGAGCGCGTCGAGGAGGTCAGTGTCACGCGCGGACCGGACATCATCGGCGCGGCGCCGGCAATGCAGGACGTCTTTCGCGCCATCGGGCGCCTGGCGCGTTCCAATATCACGGTGCTCATCACGGGCGAATCGGGCACTGGCAAGGAGCTGGTCGCCCAGGCACTGCATCGTCACAGCCCCAGGAGCGAGCGACCCTTCATCGCGCTCAACATGGCGGCCATCCCACGCGATCTGCTGGAATCTGAGCTGTTCGGTCACGAGCGCGGCTCCTTCACCGGCGCCCAGGCACGACGCGAGGGTCGGTTTGAGCAGGCCGATGGCGGCACCCTGTTCCTCGACGAGATCGGCGACATGCCCGCCGAGTTGCAGACCCGGCTGCTGCGGGTGCTGGCCACAGGCGAGTTCTATCGGGTCGGTGGCATGGCGCCGATCAAGGTCGATGTGCGCATCATCGCGGCGACGCATCAGAACCTCGAACACTTGGTGCGCGAGGGGCGCTTTCGCGAGGACCTGTTCCACCGGCTCAACGTCATCCGCCTCCAGCTCCCGGCCCTGCGCGACCGGCGTGAGGACATCCCGTTACTGATGCGTCACTTTCTGGTGCAGGCCGCGCGCGAGCTGGGCGGCGAGCCCAAGGTACTCCTGCCGGACGCGGTCGACCGGCTCCAGCAGCTCGACTGGCCGGGCAATGTGCGACAATTGGAAAACACCGCCCGCTGGCTGACCGTCATGGCCTCCGGCAAGCATATCCATGCCGAAGACCTGCCGACCGAGCTCCAGTCCGATCCGGGTGAGGGGGTCCGCGATCAGCCCTGGGAACAGGGCCTACGCCACTGGGCGCGGCAGCGGCTCAAGGATGGACGCGAGGGGTTACTCGACACGGCCTTGCCCGCCTTCGAGCGCATCCTGATCCAGGTCGCGCTCGAACACACGGGCGGTCGGCGTCAGGACGCCGCCCGGCTCCTGGGGTGGGGACGCAACACCCTGACGCGCAAGCTCAGGGAGCTGGGTCTGGACGCGGAAGAGGCCCCAGACGTTGTCAGTGAGCCAGGTGGGTAAGAGCGCTACCCTGGTTGTCAGAGATAAGGAGGACCGCGTTGGACAGCACCAGTATCGAACTCAAGGGCTCCGAGATCGAGTCGATCGACCATGACGGCGATCGCGTCGAGATCCGCTTTTCACGCGCCTATCTGATCAAGACGATGACGGGCTCGGTCGAACGCACGCGCTGGTGGCAGGCCGGCAGCCTGGTGATCGAGGGGGCCGAGGTCGCCGAACGCCCGCCGCAAGGTCCCTTGGTCTGCGCCGGCGGCGATCTCGACGAGAACGTCTACACCTACCGCGACATGATCCCGATTCCATTCGAGAGTCGTGGTCATATCCGGTGTGCGCTGAGGTTCGAAGGGACCGAGTCGAGGCTCGTCGTCACCGGGAACGCCGCCCGACTGAGGATGCTCGATGTCCCCAAATACATCGAGCATCTGCGCCCAGGGAAGGGTGGGTCCTGAACCCGCCCCTACAACCCTGCCATTGTGCGGTGGGGCCGTGTCAGCGCCCTCGAATCAGGGTACCGACGCCAGTATCCGTGAAGAGATCGAGCATGACGGCGTGCTCCACCCGACCGTCGATGATGTGCGCCGACTTCACGCCCGATTGCACGGCCTCGATGGCACAGCGGATCTTGGGCAGCATGCCCCCCTGGATCACGCCCTCATCGATCAGCGCCTGGACGCGCCCGACATCGAGCTCGGGGATGAGTTGACCCTGGGCATCGAGCAGACCGGCGGTGTTGGTCAGGAGCAAGAGCTTCTCGGCCCGCAGCACCTCGGCTATCTTGCCGGCGACCAGGTCGGCATTGATGTTGTAGGAATGACCATCGGCGCCCACCCCGATCGGGGCAATGACCGGGATGAAGTTGCCCTTGGTCAGCATATGGATGATGGCCGGATCGATGCTCTCGACCTCGCCGACATGGCCTAAGTCGATGATCTCGGGGGCCTGGAGTTCGGGGGCATCGCGCGTGATGAGCAGCTTGCGCGCGCGGATCAGATCGCCGTCCTTGCCGGTCAGGCCCACGGCCGCGCCGCCGTGCCTGTTGATGAAATTGACGATCTCCTTGTTGACCAGGCCGCCGAGGACCATCTCGACCACGTCCATGGTCTCGGCGTCGGTCACGCGCATCCCCTGCACGAACTCGCTCGTCTTGCCGAGCCGGTTCAGCAACGAACCGATCTGCGGCCCACCGCCGTGCACGATCACCGGGTTGATGCCGACGAGCTTCATCAGCACCATGTCGCGGGCGAAGCCCTCCTTCAGCGCCGCATCGACCATGGCGTTGCCGCCGTATTTGATCACCATGGTCTTGCCCTGGAAGCGCTTGATGTAGGGCAGGGCCTCGATCAGGACGTGGGCGATGGTCTGGGCACGTTCGGTTGGCAGTGACATGACGGCGGGACTCGCGATTGGAAAGGATTGACAGGGTGTTCAGGATCAAGCCCCATGCTGGGAGGCAGGGGCGAGCTGCGCGCCTGGCCTGGATGAAAAGGTAAAGTGTATCGGCATAACGGACGTGATGCTCGCCCACGTGTGCCTGGGCGGTTCAGATGGCTCCCTGCTATGGCCTCAGTGCGTACCTGTATGACCGAATCCACCCTCCCCGCGCGCTGAGGTCTCGAACGACCCGACGATCTCCAGATCGGCGTGCAGGATCGGCACTAGGACGAGCTGGGCGATGCGTTCCCCGATCTCGATCCTGAAGGGCTGATTGCTGCGGTTCCAGCACGAGACCATGAGCGGTCCCTGATAGTCCGAGTCGATCAGGCCCACCAGATTGCCGAGCACGATGCCATGACGGTGCCCGAGTCCGGAGCGGGGCAGGATCATCCCGGCGACGCCCGGCGCGGCGATATGCACCGCCAGCCCGGTTGGGATCAGCTCGCAGTGGCCGGGGGCGAGATCCAGCGGTGCGTCCAACATGGCGCGTAGGTCGAGTCCGGCAGAGCCCTCGGTTGCATAGTTAGGGAGCGGAACCTCGCGGCCCAGGCGCGGGTCAAGTAACTTGACTTTAAGACGATGCCGCATGGCGTCCCTGGTAGCGTTCGGCGATCAGCTGGGCCAGCGCGCGCGCGAGCCGGGTCTTGTCCATCAGCGGGAACTCGCGCCGACCGTCGCGCCAGAGCACGGTCAGGGCATTCTCGGGGCGCTCGAACCCACCCTGGTCACCGCCGACCCGATTGGCCGCGATCATGTCCAGTCCCTTCCGCAGGAGCTTGTCGCGCGCGTACGCCTCGACGTGGTCGGTCTCGGCGGCAAAGCCGACGGTGAAGGGCGGTTGGGATAGGGCGGCGACCGCAGCGAGGATGTCGGGGTTGCGGACCAGGTGCAGCGTCAGCGACTCGGCATCCTTCTTGATCTTGGTGGCAGCCGGGGTTTCGGGCCGGTAATCGGCGACCGCCGCGGTCGCCACGAAGATGTGGCAGTCGGCGGCGCGTGCCATGACGGCCTCATACATCTCCAAGGCCGTCTCGACCTCAACCTGCTCGGTCACGCGCGGTGCAGCCAGCGCGGTGGGACCAGCGATGAGCGTGACCCGAGCGCCCAGCGCCTCCAGTGCCTCGGCCAGGGCGAATCCCATCCGCCCCGAACTCCGATTGCCCAGAAAACGCACCGGATCGAGCGGCTCGCGCGTCGGCCCGGCAGTCAGCAACACGCGCACGCCGGCTAGTGGGCGCGCCACTGGCGGGAACAGCGCCTCGGCGATCTCCAGCGGCTCCAGCATCCGCCCTGGCCCCTGATCCCCGCACGCCTGATCGCCCACGTCCGGCCCCAGGACACGCACGCCACGCGCGCGCAACGTCTCGAGGTTCGCTTGCGTGGCCGGATGGCGCCACATGGCCTGGTTCATCGCCGGCGCGATGACGAGCGGCGCCTCACAGGCCAGGGCCACCGTCGTCAGCAGATCATTCGCCAGACCCGCTACCAGTCGCGCCATGAGGTCCGCGGTGGCCGGCGCAATCAGCAGACAATCGGCCCAGCGCGCCAGTTCGATGTGCCCCATGCCGGCCTCGGCGGCGGGATCGAGCAGCTTGGTGCGCACCGGATGACCGGACACGGCCTGAAAGGTCAGCGGTGCGACCAAGGCCGTCGCCGCCTCGGTCATGACCACCCGCACATCGGCTCCGCGTTCCTTGAGCCGGCGCACCAGATCGACCGCCTTGTAAGCCGCGATGCCGGCGCCGACGCCCAGCAGCACCCGTGAACCCGGATTCAAATCCATGAGCTTATCGCGTAAGTTGATCGACCATGCCGGCTTTAGTGTAACCGATCCGTCGGTCTGGCACCGAGGGCCGACGCCATCTCATAGGGGGCACAGCGGGAACACATGTCGATCAAGGACTGGCCAGAAGGCGAGCGACCGCGCGAAAAACTGCTGGAGCGAGGCGCCGGTGCGCTCTCGGATGCCGAGCTACTCGCCATCTTTCTGCGCACCGGGATCCCCGGCAAGAGCGCGGTCGATCTGGCGCGCGCGCTGCTTGCCGACTTCGGCGGCCTGACCGGACTGCTTGCGGCCGATCGACGCCGCTTCTGCGACGGCAAGGGACTGGGCTTGGCCAAGTATGCCCAACTCCAGGCCGCGCTCGAACTCAGCCGCCGCTATCTGCTCACACGCCTCAGCGGCCAGGACGTGCTGACCAGTCCGGAGGTCACACGCGACTATCTCAAACTGCGGCTCTATGGCGCGCCGCACGAGATCTTCGCCTGTCTTTTTCTCGACAACCGCCATCGGGTCATCCTCTACGAGGAGCTGTTTCGCGGCACTATCGACGGGGCGAGCGTCCATCCGAGAGAGGTGGTGCGCCGGGTGATCGAGACCAATGCGGCCGCCGTCATCTTCGCCCACAATCACCCCTCCGGCGTGGCCGAACCCAGTCAGGCCGATCTGAGCATCACCCGGCGCCTCAAAGAGGCGCTGGCGTTGATCGATGTGCGGGTATTGGATCACATCATCATTGGTGATGGAGACGGGACCTCCTTTGCCGAGCGTGGGTTGCTGTGAGTCGCTGGCGCTTTGCCGTCCTGATGTCCACTCCGGCCTGCCCGCCTCGGATGGGCAAGCCGCCGAAGATTGTTCGAGCGGATGGGTGGCAAGACCCTGAATGGTTAAGGCGGCCACTGCGCTTGAGGTCCATCGCCCTTGACTTAGATCAAGTCGCCCGCTGGCGCGCGATGGGATGCTCACGCCGTCGAACGATCCCGTTCGCCTGAATGAGAGCGAGTCTGCCATGAGTATGTTCTGTTTCCAGTGCGAAGAGGCCTCCAAGGGATTGGGTTGTACCACCAAGGGGGTCTGCGGCAAGCATTCCAAGACGGCCCATTTACAGGATCTATTGGTCTATCTGCTCAAGGGACTGGCGGTCGTCGCCCAAGAGGCGGCGCGACAGGGCCGACCCGATCCGGGCCTGGGGCGTTTCATCGCCGAGTCGCTGTTCATGACCATCACCAATGCCAACTTCGACGATGCGCGCCTGGAGGCACGCATCCAGGCCGTCATCGCCCGCCGCGACGCGCTCAAGGCGGCCATCGGCCATTCCAGCGATCTGGATGCCGTCAACTGGACGGGCGGGCCCGATCACTACGAGAACAAGGGACTGGTCGTCGGTGTGCTGTCGCAGGCCAACGAAGACGTGCGCTCGCTGCATGAACTCCTGGTCTATGGTCTCAAGGGCATGGCCGCCTATGCCGATCATGCCGCCGTACTCGGCTTCGAGAGGCCTGAGATCTATGACTTCATGATCTCGGCTCTGGCCGCCAGCCTGACCGAATCCGACATCCAGACCCTGATCGGCTGGGTGCTCAGATGCGGCGAGTTTGGCGTCACCACCATGGCCCTGCTCGACGAGGCCAATACGACGCGCTATGGTCACCCCGAGATCACCAGGGTCAATCTCGGTGTTCGCCACAATCCTGGCATCCTCGTCTCAGGGCACGACCTCAAGGACATTGCCGAACTGCTGGAACAGACCCAGGGTACAGGCATCGATGTCTACACCCACAGCGAGATGCTGCCGGCACACTCCTATCCAGCGTTCAAGAGATATCCGCACTTCGTCGGCAACTATGGGGGTGCCTGGTGGGAACAGGATAAGGACTTCACTGCCTTCAACGGCCCGATCTTGATGACCACCAACTGTCTCACCCCGGTCAAGGACGACTACCGCGACCGCCTCTTCACCACGGGCCCAGCCGGCTGGCCGGGCGTGATGCATATCGCCGACCGCCCCGCGGGCGGGGTCAAGGACTTCTCGCCACTGATCGAACGTGCCAAGACCTGTGCGCCCCCGACCGAGCTGGAGCGGGGTGAGATCCTCGGCGGCTTCGCCCATGCCCAGGTGATGGCCCTGGCCGACCAGGTGATCGAGGCCGTCAAGTCGGGCGCCATCAAGCGCTTCGTGGTCATGGGGGGGTGCGATGGGCGTCACAAGCAGCGTTCCTATTACACCGATGTCGCCAAGGCGCTGCCCAAGGAGGCCGTGATCCTCACCGCCGGTTGCGCCAAATATCGCTACAACAAGCTTGATCTGGGTGAGATCAATGGCATCCCGCGTCTGCTCGATGCCGGGCAGTGCAACGACTCCTATTCGCTGGCCTATATCGCCTTGAAGCTCAAGGAAGCCTTCGGTCTGGACGACATCAACGAGCTGCCGATCTCCTATGACATCGCCTGGTACGAACAGAAGGCGATCATCGTCCTGCTGGCGCTCTTGCATCTGGGTGTCAAGCACATCCGGCTCGGCCCGACCCTGCCGGCCTTCCTATCGCCGAACGTGGCCAGGGTGCTGATCGAGAACTTCGACATCCGGCCGATCGGTGAGGTAGAAGCGGACGTGCAGGCGATGATGGCCGCCGCCTAACCGGCTGAGCGGTGGGTGGTAACCGCAAGGACGCGGGCGATGGGTCCCAAAATCAAAGAAGCGCTGATTTATTCCCCCTCCCCCTCTGGGCATAGGTATCTACACAATTTCATCCATCCCCTCCGTTAGCAAGAAGAATCGAGTTGGCGAAGGCACGGAGTTCTGGGATGGAAGAGTGA
>Ga0209018_1000794_pt1 | contig 27904 bp, 24 predicted proteins | sample YNPBryBLVA2012_FD_185814 | JGI IMG/M metagenome (GOLD analysis project Ga0209018, IMG submission 185814) | Anoxygenic and chlorotrophic microbial mat microbial communities from Yellowstone National Park, USA - YNP Bryant BLVA 2012 (SPAdes)... ...
TATACCAATCCTACTTGATTTATAAACAAAAAGTTTTCAGAACCAAATACGGGGGCGGTGCCCCTGCGACCCCTATTCTATTCTCATTTGGGATTGCTATAAATGCGTTCTTGTCCCCACCCCCGGCGGTACTTCGCAACGAGCATCGGTAATCAGCCAATCCAAAGCCGCTTTTTGTAAATCAATGGTTGCCCCGCTTTTGTCCACACAATACCGCCCAAATACCAGTTTATCCTTCAAATGCACCCCGTTTCCCAGGCGAGAATATTCAAAAATAATACTGCGTTCCACACAGGAATTTTGCCCCAAACGGCAATTGGGACCAATCATGGCTGGACCAATAATGGTCACACCGGGTTCAATGCGGGTCATCCCCCCAATGTAAACCGGGGGTTGCACATGAATTTTTGTCCAATCGGCGGCGACATTCAACCCCGTATAAATGCCCGGACGAATTTGTTGCCCCGGAATCGGTACATGGGGAACTTGCCCTTGCAAAACCATCTGGACGGTGCGCCAATAGTCTGGGACTTGCCCAATATCAATCCATTCAAATTGCATCGGTAGGGCATAAAAAGGCACCCCCAATTCCACCAACCGGGGAAATAATTGACTGCCCAAATCATACACCTGTCCGCTGGGGATATAATCAAAAATTTCCGGCTCAAAAATATAAATTCCCGTATTGATTTGCGTACTGAGGGCTTCCTCCTGGCGGGGTTTTTCCTGGAAGGAACGAATGCGATAATGTTCATCCGTGACCACCACCCCATAATTGGAAACTACCTCTAGGGGTACGGATTTGGTAATAATCGTCGCCAGGGATTGCCGATGATGGTGCCAGCGAATTGCCGCTGTTAAATCTAAATCAATCAACGCATCCCCACACAGCACGACAAAGGTGTCATCAAAAAAGGGATTAAATTCTTGAATCCGTTTCATCCCCCCGGCGGAACCCAGGGCTTCGCCGATCAATTCCCCCTCAACAATCCGCCCCTCAAAGGAATAGGCAATCTGTACCCCAAACCGCTGACCATCCCGGAAATAATTTTCAATTTGATGTGCCAAATGACTCACATTCACCATGATTTGGGTGATGCCATGCCGCCGCAATAAATCCACTAAAAATTCCATCACCGGGCGTTCCAAAATCGGAATCATGGGCTTGGGAATGGTGTAGGTAATTGGGCGTACCCGGGTGCCTTTCCCGGCGGCTAAGATCATTGCTTTGTAAGCCATAGGTGGGATGCTGGTTTTCCCTATCCTACGCCTGAACGGTGCCATCGGGCATGGTGGCTTGGCTAAAATCGGCACTGACCATGCGGGCTTTGTTGAGGTCGGCACCCCGTAAATTCGCCTGTTTCAGGTTTGCCCCAGCTAAATTAGCAGAGTTCAAATTCGCATCCGTCAAATTGGCCTCCCGGAGATTGGCAAAGGTGAGGTTGGCTCCCTGTAAATTGGCACCGCTGAGATTCACCCCCTGCAAATTGGCACCAATCAGGGAAGCCCCCCGCAAATCCACGCCGCTCAAATTGGCACGGTTGAGCAGTGCCCCCGTCAGACTGGCACCCTGGAGTTGACCGCTCAGGTTGGCACCCACCAAGACCGCCCCGCTGAGTACCGCCCCCTGGAGGTTGACCCCGGAGAGCCAAGCCCCGGTCAAATCCGCATTACACAATTCCACCCCGGCGAAATTGCGCTCCCCCTGCTGGTATCGTTGCAATAGGTGTTGTGCATCCGTAGGATTGGTCATGATCGTGCCCGCCGCCTCCGAATTGGGTCATTTATCTGCCATCTTAATGAACAAATTAACGAACCCATTGCCCCACAATCGTCCCCACCCCTCCCCAAACCTATGACCGCCCAAATCCTCGACGGTAAAGCCCTGGCGCAACGGCTGAAGGCAGAATTGCGGGATTGGCTCGCTGGGGTAACGCCAAGGGTGGGTCGTCCACCGGGGTTGGCGGTGATTTGGGTGGGGGAGAATCCCGCCAGTGCCGCCTATGTGGGGCAAAAGCAAAAATCCTGTGCCCAGGTGGGGATCGCCAGCTTCGGGGGGCAATTTCCCGCCAGCACCAGCCAAAAGGAGTTAACCCAACTCATTCACCAGTTCAATCAGGACGAGCGGGTGGATGGAATTTTGGTGCAGTTGCCCCTGCCAGACCACTTGGATAGTACAGAGTTATTACATACCATTCATCCAGACAAAGATGTGGATGGCTTGCATCCGGTGAATTTGGGGAAATTGCTCCGGGGGGAACCGGGTCTGCAAAGTTGTACACCTGCGGGGGTGATGCGGTTGCTGGGGCATTACCAAATTCCCCTGGCGGGCAAACAGGCGGTGGTGCTGGGGCGCAGTATCCTGGTGGGGAAACCCTTGGGTTTGTTGCTGTTAGCCGCCGATGCGACGGTGACCTTTGCCCATTCCCGTACCCCGGAGGTGGCGGCATTGACCCGGCAGGCGGATATGCTCATCAGTGCGGTGGGGCGGGTGGGGTTAATTACCCCGGCGATGGTCAAACCGGGGGCGGTGGTGGTGGATGTGGGAATCAATCGCACCCCAACGGGGCTGGTGGGGGATGTGGATTTTGCCGGGGTCAAGGCGGTGGCGGGCTGGTTAACCCCGGTGCCGGGAGGGGTGGGGGCGATGACCGTGGCGCAGTTACTGCTGAATACGGTGCAAAGTTATTGCCAACGACAAGGATTGGTACTGCCCAGGTTTTCCGGCTAAAGTGCATCCCTGGTCATCCTAAGATGGAAATAAATTGATTCAATTCTTCACGCTGTGTTTTGGGAGGTTGCGGGTTATGAAACGTCTGTGGCAGGGGTTGTGCTGGTTCGGGGTGGCGATGGCGCTCTGGTTGGGGCTAAGCCAGCCGGTGTGGGCAATGGCAAAGGCGGAGCGTTCCGGGTTGAACCAGGTGGATGCGAAGTTGGCTTCCCCCTTTGGGAAGAAAATTGACCTGAATAATACGAATGTGAGTGCCTTTCGCAAATATCGGGGGATGTACCCGACCATTGCCAAGTTGGTGGTGGCGAATGCCCCCTATGAAAAGGTGGAGGATGTGTTGAAGATTCCCGGGTTAACGCCCCAACAAAAGGAAATTCTCCAATCCCACCTGGAGGATTTCACCTTGACGGAGCCGGAGGCTTCCCTGGTGCTGGACCGGATCAACAACGGGATTTATCGCTAAGATAGGGCAACGGTTCTTTTGTTGCCTGAGCTTCCCTGAGATGATGACGCCTACTCCCCCGGATTTTGATGTGTTGGTGGTCGGGGGGGGAGCCGCTGGGCTGTACGGTGCCCTGTCTCTGCCGCAAAACCTGCGGGTGGGTTTGCTCACCAAGGACCCGGTGGAGGGTTCCGCCAGTGGGTGGGCGCAGGGGGGTATTGCCGCCGTGACCGATCCGGAGGACTCCTGCGCCTTGCATTGGGAGGATACCCTGCGGGCGGGGGCGGGGTTGTGTGACCCCCAGGCGGTGCATTTTTTGGTCTCCCAGGGGGGGGCGTGCATCCAACGGCTGGTGGACTTGGGGGTGGCTTTTGACCGCTATGGGGAGGGGTTGGCGTTGACCCTGGAGGCGGCTCATTCTCGCCCCCGGATTTTGCACGCCGCGGACCGGACGGGGCGGGAGTTGGTGAGTACCTTGGCGGATCAGGTGCTCCGGCAACCCCATATCCAGGTGCTTGACCAAACCCTGGTGTTTGACCTGTGGGTGCAGGAGGGGCACTGTCACGGGGTGCGGGTGTGGCATCAGGGGCAACTGCATACCTGGCGGGCGGGGGCGGTGGTGTTGGCAACGGGGGGGGGCGGTCAGCTGTTTCACCCGACGACCAATCCCCCAGCCAGTACGGGGGACGGGGTGGCGATGGCGTGGCGGGCGGGGGCGACCCTGCGGGATGTGGAGTTTGTTCAGTTTCACCCGACGGCACTGGCGGTGACCGGGGCACCAGCTTGGTTAATTTCCGAGGCGGTGCGGGGGGAGGGGGCGCATCTGTTGAACCAGCGGGGGGAGCGGTTTATGTACCACTACCACCCGGACGGGGAACTGGCTCCCCGGTATGTGGTCAGCCGGGCGATTTTTCAGGAATTACAACAGCATCACCAGTCCCATGTCTGGCTCGACCTGCGTCCCATCGAACCCAACCGGGTGGAGCGGCGGTTTCCCAACATTCTGCACACCTGTCGCCAGTGGGGGATTGACCCCCTGCGGGAGTTGGTGCCCGTGGCTCCGGCGGCCCATTACTGGATGGGGGGGGTGGTGACGGATTTACAGGCACGCACCAGCCTGCCCGGTCTGTATGCGATTGGGGAAGTGGCGAGTACGGGGGTGCATGGGGCGAATCGGTTGGCGAGCAATTCCCTGTTGGAATGTTTGGTGTTTGGGGCGCAGTTGCAGGGGATCAGTTTGCTCCCCTCGCCGCCGGTGGGGATTGCCCCGGTGTGGGTAAAGCCGGTGGACTGGCCGGGGTTGGCGCAGATACGCAAGGAGTTACCCGTACTCATGGGGCAACGGGCGGGGATTGCCCGGGAAGCGGCGGGTTTGACCCTAGCTTTGCACCAGGTGCAGAAATGGCGCTCCCAGGTACCTGCTTTGCCGCCGATGGAGACGGATTTTGCCCAGATGCGCCTGTGGGCGGAAACCCGCAATTTATTGGATGGGGCGTACCTTCTGCTTCGCAGTGCCCTGTACCGGCAGGAATCCCGGGGGAGTCACTACCGCTTGGATTACCCGGAACCGCTCCCGGCGTTTCAGGCGCACACGGTGATTCAGGGAGAACAGTGGGCACTGGCACCGATTCAGGATTTGGCCGCCTAACAACCTGGCAAAATGTAACCTAGGGAGCCAAGTCGGCGGGGCATTGCCCTTTAGAATGGACAAAAAGTTCCTAGGTGACCATGAAAATTCTCCAAATGTTGACGTTGCGGGGGCCAAATTATTGGAGTATTCGCCGCCATCGCCTGATCGTGTTGCGTCTGGATTTGGAGGATTGGGATGAACGGTTCACCGATGAATTGCGGGGATTTTATGAGGCGTTGGTGACGCTCCTGCCCTCCTTGGAGGAACATTTTTGCTCCCCCGGTTGCCGGGGCGGTTTTTTGCAACGATTGCGGGAAGGCACCCTCCTAGGTCATGTGGTGGAACACGTGGCGCTGGAATTGCAAAGCCTCGCCGGGATGCCCCTGAATTTTGGCCGCACCCGGGAAACCAGCACTCGGGGGGTGTACAACGTGGTCTATGAGTACCAGCACGAACGGGCGGGACGGATGGCGGGACGGGCTGCCGTGCGGATTTGCGAAACCCTGGCCCGGGGGGAACGGTACCCCCAAAGTGAACTGGCCGCCGACCTGGAGGAACTGCGGGCACTGCAACAAGCCGCTTCCTTGGGACTCACCACCGATGCCTTGGTGCAGGAGGCGGAACGGCGGGGGATTCCCTGGGTACGTCTGCCGGTGCGGGATGTGATCCAGTTGGGCTACGGGGTACAGCAACGGCGCATCCAGGCGGCGCAAACCGATGCCACCGGCATTTTGGGCGTGGAATTGGCGGGGGATAAAGACAGTACAAAATTATTACTGGAAACAGCCGGAATCCCGGTGCCCAAGGGGGATGTGATCCGCCGCTTTGATGACTTGGCGGAGGCGATTGACCGAGCCGGGGGCTTTCCGGTGGTGATCAAACCCCTGGATGGGAATCATGGGCGGGGGATTACCCTGAACATTGGCACCTATCCCGATGCGGAAACCGCCTACGACCTCGCCAAACAGGAGTCCAAAAGCGGCGCAGTGATCGTGGAACGGTACCATCGGGGGGGCGATTACCGGGTGCTGGTGGTGGGAGGACGGGTGGTGGCGGCGGCGCAACGCTTACCGGCACAGGTGGTGGGGGATGGGCGCAGTACGATTGCCGAACTGGTGGAACGCCTGAACCAAGACCCCCGGCGGGGCGAAGGGCATGATAATGTACTGACCCGGGTGGTGGTGAACCAAACCACGGAGTGGGTACTGCGGCAACAGGGCTATAGCCTGGATAGCATTTTGCGCCCCGGGGAGGTGTGTTACTTAAAAAATACCGCCAATCTCAGTACGGGGGGGATGGCGATTGACTGTACAGATACCATTCACCCGGAAAACCGGTGGCTGTGCGAGCGGGCGGCGCAGTGGGTGGGGTTGGACATTGCTGGGATTGACCTGATTACCCCGGATATTACCCAACCGTTGCGGCAGGTGGACGGGGTGGTGGTGGAGGTGAATGCCGCCCCGGGGTTGCGGATGCATTTGCAACCGAGCGAGGGCACGCCCCGGAATGTCTGTGCGCCGATTTTAGACCAGTTGTTTCCGGGGGACCGCCGGGGGTTGATTCCCATCGTGGCAATCACGGGCACCAATGGGAAAACCACGACCACCCGTTTGACGGCGCATTTGTGTAAGCAGATGGGAAAGGTGGTGGGATTTACCACGACGGATGGGACGTATATCGGGGATTATCTAGCGGAGCCGGGGGACAATACCGGACCCCAGAGTGCCCGCCTGATTTTGAATGACCCGACGGTGGCGTTGGCGGTGCTAGAAAGTGCCCGGGGGGGGATTTTGCGTTCCGGGTTGGCGTTTGCCCAGTGTGATGTGGGGGTGGTGTTGAACGTTTCTGACGACCACCTGGGGAGCTACGACATTGACACCCTGGAGCAGATGGCTTCGGTAAAAAGTGTGGTGGCGGAGGTGGTGGCGCCGGATGGGTTGGCGGTGCTGAATGCGGAGGACGAGTTGGTGGCACAGATGGCTCAGCGGGTGAAGGGTGCCGTCGCCTATTTCAGTCTCAACCCGGAGCATCCGGTGTTGCGGGCGCATCAACAACGGGGGGGGTTGGGGGCGACGGTGATCCAGGGGGAGATTACCCTTTTGGAGGGGGAGCAAACGATACCGGTGGTGCCGGTGGCGGAGGTGCCCTTGACCCTGGGGGGGACGGTGGGGTTTATGACGGCAAATGCCCTGGCGGCGACCTTGGCGGCGTACCGGGTGGGGGTGACGGTGGCGCAATTAGCCCAGGGGTTACGCACTTTTGCGGCGGGGGTGGCGCAGACACCGGGGCGGATGAATTTGCTGGCGGTGCGGGATTTCCATGTGTTGATTGACTACGCCCACAATCCGCATGGGTATCGGGCGGTCGGGGAATTTGTGCGCCGGTGGGACAAGGGGGAACGGGTCGGGGTGATCGGGGCACCGGGGGACCGCCGAGACGAGGATTTGCGGGAAATGGGGCGGATTGCCGCCGAATTGTTTGACCGGGTGATTATCAAAGAGGACGATGACACCCGGGGGCGACCTCGGGGTGATGCCGCCAACTGGTTGCAACTGGGGGTGTCGGAAACCGTGGCTACCAGGATATTTCAGGTGATTTTGGAGGAAACGACGGCGATCCAAACGGCACTCAAACAGGGGAAACCCGGCGATTTGATTGTGATTTTCCCGGAACGTGTGTCCCGGACGCTCCGCCTGGTACACGAGGCGCAAAGCTGGTGAGCGGCGAACCTGCCCAGGAATTTCGCTCCGGGTTTGTGGCACTCCTCGGACGACCCAACGTGGGCAAATCCACCCTATTAAATGCTTTGGTGGGGCAGAAAATCGCCATTACGTCGCCAGTCGCCCAGACCACCCGCAACCGCCTGCGGGGGATTCTCACCCTACCCCAAGGGCAAATTATCCTCGTAGATAGCCCCGGCATTCACAAACCCCACCATCGCCTGGGGGAAATTTTGGTGAAAAATGCCCAAACCCTAGTGCGGGCGGTGGATGTGGTGCTGTTTTTGGTGGACGGTTCCCAACCGGCGGGCACGGGGGATCAGTTTATCGCCGAGTGGTTAGCGCGCCACCCAACCCCGGTAGTGCTGGGCTTGAACAAACGGGATTTGGTTCCCGCAACTCAATTGGATCAGATAGATCAGATCACCGCCAGTTATCACGCCCTGCTCCCGACCGCACCCTTGCTGGGTTTTTCCGCCGTCACCGGGCAGGGGATTCCCGAATTGCACGCCCAACTGTTGCAGATGTTGCCCCCTGGTCCCTGTTATTACCCGCCGGAGATGGTCACGGATCAGCCGGAGCGGTTCATCATGGCGGAATTGATCCGGGAGCAAATCTTACATCTCACCCGGGAGGAAGTGCCCCATGCGGTGGCGGTGGTGGTGGACCGGGTGGAGGAAACCCCGCAAATCACCCGCATTTTCGCCACGATTGTGGTAGAACGCCCCTCCCAGAAAGCGATTATCATCGGTCATCAGGGGCAAATGCTGAAAACCATTGGCAGTCACGCCCGCCAAGAGATGCAAAAATTGGTCAGCGGACCGGTGTACCTGGAACTGTTTGTGAAAGTGGAACCGAAATGGCGACAGACCCCTCATCTCCTGCGGGATTTGGGCTACCGACTGGAGTCCTGAATCCCCAGACCCACCTGATCCTACGGCAAGTGCGCTGGCTCGACCCGGTGGGGCAACGGCAGGAACTGGGCGATGTGTGGCTGGAAAACGGCAGGATTCGGGCGATTGAGCCGCAGTTACCGCTGACCGAGGGGGTGCCAGAATACCCGGCGCAGGGGTGCATTTTGGGTCCAGGGTTGGTGGATGTGTACAGCCAAAGTAGTGAACCGGGTTACGAAGGGCGGGAAACCTTGAGCCAGTTGGTCGCCCAAGCGGTGCAGGGGGGCTTGACCCGGTTGACCCTCTTGCCGGGTACCCAGCCGGTGGTGGACCGAGCGGCGGTGGTGATTGGGTGGCAGGAACAACACGCCCAAATACCCCTGAAATGTCGGCTTTGGGGGGCACTGACCCAGGGGTTGCGGGGGGAACGGATGGCGGAATTGGCGGAACTGCATCGGGCGGGGGTGGCGGGGTTCAGCGATGGACGACCCTTAACTCACCTGGGTTTACTGCAACAACTGCTCACCTATGCCCAACCCTTTGGCAAACCCGTTGCCCTGGTGCCGCACAACCCTCACCTCAACCCAGCGGGAGTGGCTCGTTCTGGGATTGACAGCCTCACCTGGGGGTTACCCGATGTGCCGGTTGCCGCAGAAACCTCGGCGCTGACGGCAATTTTGGAACTCCTGACCGACCTGGACATGGCTCCCCCCGTGCATTTGATGCGGATTTCCACCCAGCGGGGCGTGGCATTGATTGCCCAAGCCAAGGATGCGGAGTTACCCATTACCGCCAGTACCCCCTGGACCCACCTGCTGTGGGATAGCAGTCACCTGGGGGATTACAATCCCTACCTGCGCTTTGACCCCCCGCTCGGTAATCCCGCCGACCGTTTGGCATTAATTCAAGGGGTGAAAACCGGGGTGATTGATGCCATTGCCATTGACCACCAGGCGTACACCTACGAGGAAAAAATGGTGCCCTTTGGGCTGGCTCCCCCCCGGTTGCCGGGGTTGGGAATGGCGTTGAGCTATCTGTGGGCGGGATTGGTAACGCCGGGACATCTCACCGCTGGGGAACTGTGGTCATCCCTAAGTACTAAAGCATTACATTGTCTGGGGGAACCGCCCGTAACGTTGACCCCTGGGGCAGGGATGGCATTAACCCTGTTTGCCCCGGAGGATGTCCCCCCGGATGAACTGCCTCTCCCTGGCGTTGCCCAAGGACGGGTGCGTTGGGTTTTGATAGCGTAGCGTTAGCGATTTCAAAAACAGGGAACCTCTATTTATTTGAACCAATCATCAATAATTACCCAGAACCAAGGGCGGGGGTGTCCCTGTGACCACTAACTTGGAATTGATAGGGGTGCCCTACAGTTCATCACTTCCAAAAATGTGCCGTAAATCCACAGTAAACCCCGGTAAAACATCTTCCCCAGAAAGAACCACATCAAAAGTGACAATTTCAGGGGCAACATTAGGGCGATAAATCGTAACACTGCGGGTTTCAGGATTCACCAACCAACCCAACCGACAGCCATTTTCCAAATACTCCTGCATCTTAGCTTGCACAGTGGCTAAATCATCCGCAGGGGAGACTAATTCGAGGACAAAATCAGGGCAAATTGGGGCAAATTGTCGCCGCTGTTCAGGAGATAACTGTTCCCAACGTTCCTGAGCAATCCAGGCTAAATCGGGAGAACGAATTGCCCCATTCGGTAAGCGAAACCCTGCTGAGGAATCAAAGGCTTTCCCCATTTTTTGCTGACGGTTCCAAGTTCCTAAATCCGTATTTAATTCAAAATTGTAATTCCCCGTTTCACTCCCCGTTGGTGCCATGACAATCACTTCCCCTTGAGCAGTTAATTCCCAGCGCAAATCGGGATTGAATTTCACCAATTCCCTGAACTGTTCTTCAGTACAACGTAATGTAGGTGGAATCAGAATGGGCATCGCCGTTTGCATAACACACCTGGGCTGACCATGCTGGAATTTTAACTTTTCCCTTGCCAGTCCTGGGGAAATCCCTTACAGTATCGGGGTAGAAAGCGTTAAGATTGCTTAACCCTGTGTTTTTTGAGGAGTGGTTCTGATGTCAATTCATTGGTTGCAAGCTCTGGAAGTGGGCAAATACCTGGTAACGCAACGGATGTTGGGGCGCAAGCGGTATGCCCTGACCTTGATGTTGGAACCCCTATTTCGTTGCAATTTAGCTTGCTCGGGCTGTGGCAAAATTCAGCATCCGGTGGATATTCTCAAACGCAATCTCACCCCGGAGGAGTGTTTCCGAGCAGTAGAGGAATGTGGGGCACCCGTGGTGGCAATTCCCGGCGGTGAACCCCTACTGCATCCCCAAATTGATGAAATTGTGGCGGGTTTGGTGGCACGTCGCAAATTTGTTTATCTTTGCACCAATGGGATTTTGTTAGAAAAAAGTTTGTCAAAATTTACCCCATCTCCCTACTTTTCCTTTAGTGTGCATTTGGATGGAATGCGAGAATTACATGACAAATGTGTGGATCGCAAGGGGGTATTTGATATAGCTATCAGTGCGATTAAAGCGGCAAAAAAAGCGGGTTTTCGAGTCACTACCAACACCACCGTTTTTGATGGCACCAAGCCGGAAGATATTCAAGAATTATTTGATTTTCTCACGGAATTGGGTGTGGATGGGATGATGGTTTCCCCCGGCTATAGCTATGAATGGGCACCGGATCAGGAGCATTTCTTAAAACGGGAACAAACCCGGGCGTTATTCCGGGAAATTATGGCTCCCTATCGCCAGGGCAAGGTCAAGTGGAATTTTAACCATAACCCCTTATTTATTGACTTTTTAGTGGGGGAAAAGGACTACGAATGTACGCCCTGGGGAATGCCCAGTTATAGTGTTTTGGGGTGGCAAAAACCCTGCTATTTGCTCAATGAAGGACATTGCCAAAGCTATCAAGAATTATTGGAAACTACCGAGTGGGAAAACTACGGACGTGCCAGTGGCAATCCCAAATGTCGGGACTGTATGGTGCATTGTGGTTATGAACCCACGGCAGCAATTGATGCGATGGAACCGGGGAATGCGGCCCGCTCCTTAGCAACGGTCTTGGGCATTGGTCGCTAGCTTACTCCACCCAAAAAACGCAAAAAAATTGCCCCCAAATCCAGGGGGCTTTTGCTTCATTGTCATTAGATTTTTAATCCTGGTTCTGATGAGGATTAGAGGTTGTTCGGGTTGTTGGGCTGACCCCGCCGTTGTTGCCATTGTTGCCGCCGGGCTTCGAGTTGTTGCCGTTGCTCCGGGGTGAGAATGGCTTCAATTTGCTGACGGGTACTGGTGCGAATTTGCTTCATTTGCTGTTTTTGGGCATCGGTGAGGTTGAGACTTTTCATGGTGGCTCGCCGTTGTTCCGGGGTTTGACCTGGCAGTTGGCTGAGTTGTTGCCGCTGTTCGGGGGTCAAAATTTGTTGCATTTGGTTCCGGGAATTTTGGCGAATTTGTTGTATCCGTTGCTGTTGCTCCGGGGTGAGGTTCAAATCCGCAAGCGGGCCTCTGCGTTTAGTCTGTTGCGCCACTTCAAATTGGGCTTGAGCGGGGGTGGCGGTGACCACAGGGGCGGTCAACATTAACCCCAACAAAGCCGGTAATACCATGAGTTTCATGCAGATTCTCCTTAACGAGTGCGTTGGTAGGTGCCGGTGCGGGTGCGGCCTTGGCGACCGGTAATCGCAAAGGTGTTGTTGTTACGGTCGAAGGTGCCGGTGCGGGTACTGCCGTTGTCAAACGTGGTGGTGCCGGTGCAAACTCCGCCGTTACAACTTCCGACCCGGCTATAGGAGCGGGTGTTCCCATTGGGGCCGGTGACGGTGGCATGGTTGGTGCGCCCGGTTTCCGTGCGACTCCGCTGACCATTCACCTGGTATGGGTTGGTTTGCCCTTGGCGGTTGGTGCGCTCGACGGTGCCGGTGTAATTCCCATTACCATCCGTTGTCCAAATGCCCGTGCTGAAGGTGGTATCCCCTTGGCGACCGATGGTGCTTCGGGTCGTGGTGACGGTGCCATTGCCCGTGGGGGTAACGGTTTTATTCACGGATTTGGTTTGTCCCTGGGGGTTGGTGTAGAGGCGTTCCACCGTCCAACCGGTTTCCGTGCGGTTGCGTTGGCTATTAATGGTGCCCGTTTTACCGTTTTCCCCAGTGAGGGTGACTTCTCCAGCTTGAGCCACCCCAGCGAGTGCCAAGGTAGCGGCCAAAGCCGGAACGAAGCAACGCATTACTCCCATAAAATCTCATCTCCCATCCAAAGGGTTTCATCCTTTTAGACGGCGGTGGCGTGGGGGTGGTTCACTCCAGGGGCTGGGCGGACAGGAATGCCTGCACTGTATTCACCGTTGGGGCTTGGGTAATGGCTCCCAGAGCGGTAGTGGATAAAGCGGCAACCGCACTCGCCCAACGTAATGCTTGATTAAGTAAATTTGCATTACTTATTAAAGTTTCCCCATAGGTTAGCCATTGATGTAGCCATCCTGCTACAAACGCATCCCCTGCCCCAGTGGTATCTATGGTATTTACTACAAATGCGGGATAATGACCTTGGTATTCGCCGATCTGATAATCACAGCCCTGGGCACCCTGGGTTAGGAAGATATGGGTTAAATGCGGGCATTGTTGGTGAATGCTATTAAGATCATCACTATTAAATAACCATTGGGCTTCTTCACTAGTCAATTTTACCGCTTGCACTTTTTTAAGTAATTCTAAAGTTAGAGATTTCGCTAATTTGTGATCTGACCAAAATACGGGTCGCCAATTCACATCTACCAGAATCATTAAACCCTTTTCTAAAGCCCAATGCACCAATTGCCAACCGGTTTTTCTTGCCTGGGGAAAGGCTAACATCAGGGCTTCAATATACACGCATTTAGGTATAAAATTAGGTTCCAAAAAGGTGATATAACCATCGGCAAATTCCTGGCAATCGGGCGGATAGAATCCCACAAATTCCCGTTCCCCTTCCTGACTGCGAATGACCTCCACCAACCGGGTCGGATAGGGTAGTTCTTGTATGTAATCTGTACAAACTTGGTAGGATTGCAAAACCTGGAGTAATTGGCTTCCCCGTTCATCCTGCCCTACTCCAGCGATCAATGCCCCCGACACGCCCAATGCACCCAACCCACAGGCGACATTCAACCCCGCCCCGCCGGCATAGGCTGTCCAGGAACGCACTTGGTTGCGGGGGATGCCGGTTTGATCCGCCAGCATATCCCAGAGGGCAAGCCCGTAGCAGAAGATGGCAGGATTGGTCATAATTTTAGGTCATCATTTATTATGAGCATCTCTATTTATTGGAGCCAACCAATAGCCTGCGTGACATAGCCATAAATCTCATCGTTGGCATACCCATATTACCCAGAACCAAGGGTGCTACGACCGCTAACTTTGAATTTATAGAGGTGCCTTTCATTTTAATATCAACAGAGGCATCCCTAAATTCCTACCGGTGTATCCACATATTTATCATACTCAATTCGTCCATAATCTAGCTTAATCAAATGGTCGGCAATATGAAAATAATGGTCATCATGACTAATCACTAAAAGCGTTTTTCCCTGTGCCCGCAAATTGGGTAGAAATTCCGTATAAAAAAACTCCTTGAACCGGGGGTCTTGGTCGGCAGCCCATTCGTCAAAAAGATAGATGGGGCGGTTTTCCAAATAGGCAATCAGTAAACCCAGGCGTTTCCGTTGTCCTTGGGAGAGGGCGGTGGTGGAAAATTGCCCATTTTTAACCGTAACTTTATGCTCGATTTGTAGTTGTTTGAGGTATTGATAAACCAGCTCTTGATCCGCTTCCAAACCCAATAGACTTTCAAATAAATAAAAATCAGAAAAAACCACGGCAAAATGTTGGCGATACCAATGGCGGTTTTGGGCATCAATCAGGGTATTGTCAAAATAAATTGCCCCAGATTTGGGAGTATATAAACCCGTAATTAACTTCGCCAGGGTGGATTTACCACTGCCATTGCCGCCAATAATCATGACAATTTCACCAGGAGCAATCGTTAAACTCACAGGACCAAAACAGAACGGTTGGTCATTTTGAGAGGATGGATACTGATGTACGACTTCCCGCAATTCCAGTTTTTGCCATGATTGTCGGAGCGGTTGTGCTACGGTTTCCAATTCACTAGAACCGGAGAGGGATAAGCCCAAGGAGGTGATTTTTTCTAGGGCGACACCTGCCCGACTGAGGGTGGGTAAATTGTTCACCAAATTCTCCATTGGGAGCATTAAATAGGTGAAGATTAACACATAGCCGGAGAGGGTTTGGGGATTGAGGGTAATGAGCTTTGGCAGACTAAAGAGTACAAAACCGATGGCGAAAAAGAAAATTAGTTTTCCCAAACTGGAGGTGCTGGCGAAATAGGTTAAGCCGGTGATCGTATGGCGGCGAAATTCCTGGGCATGAACCATCAAGTGCTCTTGCAAAAATACCTGTTGTTTTTGGGCATGCAGTTTAAGTTCTTTGATCCCTTGGGTTAGCCCTTGGAAATCCTGGAATAAATGATCCTGTTTTTCCCGGGCACGGGCGAGGGATTGACTGCCCAAATGGGTAAAAAATTGACAACTGCCAATCGCAACGGTGGTTAACCCCACCACCATGAATAAAACCTGCCACGAGAGCCAGGTAATATACACGAGACTGCCCAGGACAATGGCGGCATCAATGCACAAAAAAGGGATGGCAAAAACCGCATTGGCGACGGCTTGCACATCCTCGGTCAGGGTCGCCAGGAGGCGGGGGGTGCCCAGTTGCTCCAGATGGGTGAGTTCAGCACGGAGAATTTGGCGGCTCAAATGGAGGCGGAGGTCAAAAACCGCTCGTTGGGACAGGCGAATCAGCATCACCTGGGAAATAATGCTGGTGGTGAGGGCAATTCCGGCTAAACCGATAAAAGCAAGGATGACCAAGGGGGTGACCCCTTCGACTAGGGCACGGCTGATCAGGGCAATCAAACCGGCACTGCTCCCGCCGCTGAGAAACCCGGTGATAATTGCCAAACCGACCATCCACCCGGAGGTCTGTACTAAAAAAAGTAGGAGTTTCACCGGTGTATCCTATCCCCTATCCCTGGCGGCATCCATTTGAGGAACCCATAGTAAAAAAATCATTAAGAACTTTAGAGAGCGTTACAATTATCCCATGAACCCCGCCCTTTGGGGGAGTTATCCTGCCCATGCCTGCCCCTGTCCTGTACCAGATTGTCCGCCTCCTGCGCTGGGATAAGCCGACGGGACGGTTAATTTTGCTGGTGCCTGCCCTGTGGTCGCTGGTGCTGGCGAGTGGGGGTCGTCCGCCCTGGGATTTGCTGGTCGTGGTGGTGTTGGGGGCGGTGGCAACGAGTGCGGCGGGGTGTGTGGTGAATGATTTGTGGGACCACCGCTTGGATGCCCAGGTGCAACGGACGGCGCAACGACCTTTGGCGGCGAAGTATTTGCCCCTGTGGGTGGCGGGGGTGGTGGGGGGGGTGGATTTGGTCTGCGCTTATTGGTTGGCACGGTATCTGAATCCCTTGGGGTTTGCCCTGGCGGTGTTGGCGGTGCCGGTGATTATTCTCTATCCTTCGGCGAAACGTTGGTGTCCGGTGCCTCAGGCGGTCTTGGCGACGGCGTGGGGGTTTGCGGTTCTCATCCCCTGGGCGGCGGTGACGGGTACGGTGACGGGGGTGACTTGGTGGCTGTGGGGAGCGGTGTGGTGCTGGACGCTGGGGTTTGATACGATTTATGCTTTGCCGGATCGGGAAGATGACACTCGTTTGGGGATTTATTCCAGTGCCCGGTTTTTTGGTCGGCATACGCCCTTGGCGGTGGGCATTTTATTGGCAATAACGTTGATTTTGCTAACCGGTGTGGGGATGGCGACGGGCTTGGGCGGTTTTTATTATCTGATGGTGGCGGTGACGGCGGTAGTCTGGGGGAAACAGGTGTGGCAGTTGCGGCATAAGCAACCCCTGGCGGTTTATAGCCGGATGTTTCAGGAGCAGGTGATTACTGGTTTTTTGCTGTTGTTGGGCATGGTCATTCCCCTAATTGGCTAAGCGTCCCCCGGCAACGGATAATCAGAGGTTGTGGGTGGCGGCGGTGCGATGGATGAGGGAGCCTGGTTGGGACCGCTCATGTTTGTGGGGACGTTGATTTTCCTGGCGACGGGGTATCCGGTGGCGTTTGCCCTGGGCGGGGTGGCAATTTTGTTTGCCCTGGTGGGGGTGGCGTTGGGGGTGTTTGACCCGCTGTTTCTCACCGCTCTGCCCTACCGGATTTTCGGCATCATGTCCAATTACACCCTGCTGGCGATTCCCTACTTCATCCTGCTGGGTTCCCTGCTGGAGCAGTCGGGGGTGGCGGAACGCCTGCTGACGGTGATGGGGGGCTGGTTCGGTCGCCTGCGGGGGGGGCTAGGGGTGGCGGTGATTGCGGTGGGGGCACTGCTGGCGGCAACGACGGGGGTGGTGGCGGCGACGGTGGTGGCGATGGGGCTGATTTCCCTGCCGGTGATGTTGCGCTATGGCTATCAAACCGAGTTGGCAACGGGGGTGATTGCCGCTTCCGGGACGCTGGGGCAGATCATCCCGCCGAGTGTGGTGCTGGTGGTGCTGGGCGACCAGTTGGGGGTGTCGGTGGGGGATTTGTTTGTGGGTTCGCTCCTGCCGGGGTTGACCCTGACAGCTATGTACGTTATTTATACGGTTGTTCTCGCTTATTTCCGTCCCCATCTGGCTCCGGCTCTAACGGATTTACCCAAAGAACCGTTGCTAAGTGTCCTGCGGGCGGTGGTTCCCCCCCTGGGGCTGGTGCTGTTGGTGTTGGGGAGCATTTTTTTTGGCATTGCCACACCGACGGAAGCCGGGGCGGTGGGCTGTTTGGGGGCATTACTGTTGGCGGCTGGGGAGGGAAAACTCTCCTGGGCAATGGGGTGGCGGGCTTGTGAAGCGACGGTGCGGACGACCAGTTTGGTGATGATGATTTTGATTGGTTCAACGGCGTTTAGTTTGGTGTTTCGGGGACTGCATGGGGATCAGTTTGTGTATGAATTGCTGTTGAATTTGCCGGGGGGACGGGCGGGTTTTTTGTTATTTAGCATGGGCTTGGTGTTTCTGCTGGGATTTTTTATTGATTTTTTTGAAATTGCCTTTATTGTCGTGCCTTTGCTCATCCCAGCGGCGCAACAATTGGGAACAGATTTGGTTTGGTTTGGGGTGTTGTTGGGGGCGAATTTGCAGACTTCTTTCCTAACCCCACCCTTTGGGTTTGCCCTGTTTTATCTCAAAAGTGTGGCTCCCCCCACCGTCACTACCGGGCAGATTTATCGGGGGGTGATTCCCTTTATTAGCTTGCAACTGGTGTTGGTGTTGCTCCTGATTTGGTTTCCCCAGTTGGTCACTGTTTGGTTAAATTAATTGGTTGCATTAAACGGACAAATGTTTCATCACCGTTTGCACATCCTTGTCGCCCCGTCCAGAACAGTTGATGACAATCCGGGTGCCGGGAGCGCATTGGGGAGCGAGGGTTTCCAAATAGGCGAAGGCGTGGGCGGTTTCCAAAGCGGGAATGATCCCCTCTAACCGGCTCACCCGTTGCAAAGCGGCTAAGGCTTCCTGATCCGTCACACTGACGTAGGTCGCCCGCCCGGTTTCCATGAGATAGCTATGCTCCGGTCCCACCCCCGGATAGTCCAGCCCAGCACTGATGGAATGGGGTTCCACCACCTGCCCCTGGTCGTCTTGCAGAAGATAGCTCATCGCCCCGTGCAGTACCCCCACCCGCCCCTGGGTCAAGGTAGCGGCGTGTTTGCCCGTGTGAATACCCTCGCCAGCGGCTTCCACCCCCATCAGGCGCACCGTCGGCTCCGGGATAAATTCATAGAACAAGCCCATCGCATTCGACCCGCCCCCCACACACGCCAGGAGAATATCCGGCAGACCTTGCCACAATTCCGCACACTGTTGCCGGGTTTCTTTGCCAATCACACTCTGAAAATCCCGCACCAGCATCGGGTAGGGATGGGGTCCCGCCACCGAACCCAGGATGTAATGGGTGGTTTCCACATTCGTCACCCAATCCCGAATCGCCTCCGAGGTGGCATCCTTGAGCGTGCCCGTCCCACTGCTCACCGGCTGTACCGTCGCCCCCAGCAACCGCATCCGAAACACATTCAGGGCTTGGCGCTCCATGTCCTGTACGCCCATATAAATCACACATTCCAGTCCAAAGCGGGCACACACCGTCGCCGTCGCCACCCCATGCTGTCCCGCCCCGGTTTCCGCAATGATCCGCCGTTTGCCCATCCGTTGCGCTAGGAGTACCTGCCCCAACGCATTGTTAATTTTGTGCGCCCCGGTGTGGTTCAAATCCTCCCGCTTCAAATAGATGAGCACATTGCCGTAATGGGCACTCAAACGCTCGGCAAAATACAAGGGGGTAGGTCGCCCCACATAGGTTTTGTACAAAAATTGTAATTCCGATTGAAACGAGGGGTCATCTTTACATTGGTAATACATTTGCTCCAGTTCCGCCAGAGCAGGCATCAGGGTTTCCGGGACGTATTTCCCCCCAAACTGCCCAAACCGCCCCAACGCATCCGGTACCGTCGCCACTGTCACCGCCGTTTCCTCGCTCAGATAATTGGTAATTATACCCCTTTTCGGTCAGGTGATCCCTATTCTACAAGTATTACAAAGTAGTAAATAAACCTTGAAAAGCTGTCGCCGTCAAAATCATGCAAATAATTTTTCAAGAATGTTAAACAAAATCACCCATTTAGTAAAAAGGGCTAATTTTTGCTGATAAATGATTAAAAATTTTACTCAAAAGAACAGAATTTAAGTTGATAAAAAAGTCTTGTAAATGTCTCACCGTAACAATTTTGTAATTTGTCCAGATAATTTTATAAGCCTGTGTATTGAAGTAGAAAATCAAGGGAGTGTTTCGGGCATTAATTGCGCTTGAGCCATCCCAAAAGTCCGAGAATGAACCCTGTAGAATCACCTCAATAAGCCTTAAACCCCGTCGCCATAAGGATTTTAGCGAATTTCGGTGTTATTTGCCCTGACGTGACAATTAGCAAGTAAAAAATAATAAAAAAACCGAAAAACTCAGTCGCCGCAAATATTTCACTTACAGCAAATTGTAATTTTGCGAATGAACAAACTATAAAATTATTACTAAAAAAACTGATAATTCCGTTACCGTAACAATTTTTGAGACATTTAATGCCGATTTTAATACCCCTAATCTCCACCACCGATTCTAGAGGATTTTAGGGGCAAATGAGCTAAGATTTACCATTTACTTACAATCATAAGGGCAATTCATAAAACCAGCCTTCCTGAGCATTTTAGAGGCAGGTTCTTTGGGCAGTATCGGGATTTAGTTTTTTGAGAAGTGCCATTCTCATAAGTTGATAAAATTAAGCGCTGGGTTGCCGGGTTCACCGTACTATCAACTGCTACGGAAGCCTTCAGGACTGAATGGCAGAACGTTCACAGCGACCATTAGGACAGCGTTGTGCCGCTAGTGTCAGTACATCTGGTCTCCCTGTCAATGCCAACCGTCGCTCTGCCCACAGCCCGTACAGCCAATTTGCCAACCGATTGATGCCCGGCAGACGTGTCCAGCGGTACACCCATCCCAACCCCAGCAGTGCATAAATTTGCCGAAACACCTCGACCCCCTGGATCACCTGCCCGTCGGCGGTAATGGCATGGATTTCCCGCATGGCTGTCACAAAGTCAATCCCAGCGTTGGCTGTTGCATCGTAGTCCGGGGCGGCAATATCCACAAAGGCAATCAACCCCCGTCCCCCATCCCGGCGACGTAAAAAATCCACTTCCCGCAGACACAGGGGGCAATCCCCATCGTAAAGCAACTTAATTTGCCAACTGGATGTTACTGCCATAGGTAACAATGGTGAAATGTTTCTTAAAAGTTCTATATACATTTTAGCATGGTGATTTCATAACATAGCGACCTGGGGCAGTCACAAAACCAAATTTAGGGCTGATGTCTTGGGAAAAACTGCTAATAAAAAACTATCAATTAAAATTAGGATAGCAGGATTTTCGGTCACATTTTAAGCAGGAAATATCTGTTGAATTTGCTCCCGGGTCATGCCATAAAATTCATCCTGATGTTGTAAGCCATCGAATAACCACAAAAACACCCCTTTTGCCCCCAAAGAGAAGGCTAAATTTGTCCAATGGCGATATAAAGTGATCCGGTCATCCTGCAACTCACGGTTGGATAAGGGACGTTTATCCTGATCACTGCGGGGTCGGCACCAACCCAATTCCCCTAAATACCAAGGTTTATTGCCCATCGCCAACGCCCGGGAACGCAACCATTCATCCCCTAATTTTTGATAATTTTGCCAACTCCCTGCCTGGTCGGGACGCAGGAGATAATCCCACCCCCTCCGGTCAGTAAATGGTAAACCTGCTAGACTGGTTTTTTGCAATTCAGCGGCGGGATGGGTGTACATATGAATGGTTCCCATCGTTAAATTTGGGCGGGTCATATTGACAGCTAAATCAACTCCTTCCTGAGTTTGTGGTTCAGATTTTAAGTAATTTAATGCCAATTTTGGAGGTTGGGCAAACCAGCCTTCTTCCCCAGAGGTGATATGAACCGAATTACTCATAGTTTTGCGGATAAATATCGCTTGACGGTCTAGCCAATCAGCGACAATTTGTTGCATCAATATATTTGGTTTTATCGGACGATTTTCCTGGGCGTAAACTCCCTTACCCCTCGGTTCATTGAGAATATCAATGGCGATGACTTTAGGAGATTTATTTAACACACTGAGAACTTGTCTGGTATGATTTTGGAACAACTGCTCAACCTGGGGATTCAAATAAAAATCTGCCCCATATTTCAGATATTTATCCTGGTCTTGGAGGGTCATAAAAGCATTTAACCAAGTTCCCGCTGGTATGGCTTTGACCCACTCTAAATAGCGCAAAATACCCCCATAGGATAGCCAATAATTTCCCAAGACAGGAATTAAGTAAAAATCTAACTCACTTAACTGTTCAACCAAGATGTTTAGGATGTTCAAAACAGGCTGAATGACCTGATTGGGTGCTGACCAAAGAGCCGCATCAAAACTTCCCTCTGGTACGCCAGGAGCCGACACGGGATAGTCATTGAATGCCCAAAAACGGATGGCGTTGATCTGACTACGACGGCGTAATTCAGGCAACTGCAAATCCTGGGTTAAATAGTCCCTAACCACCTCTGGAACCGGTCGTTCCGGTTGCTGTTGTACCTTGCGATAGCTTTCTACCAGCAGGTAATAGGCATTAATGCCATACAATCGTGGAAACTGCGCCTGCACTTTGGGGGATAATTGTGCCGTTACAGATAGGGAAATTGCCCCTGATAATAAAGCCCGTCGTGAAATTGGAATACGCATTATTTTCCTGTCGCCACCGCACCGCCAAACGTAAACCACAAACCTAATTCAAATCCATAACCTGGTCCATCAATTTGTTTATAGGCTCCGGGAACAACTCGGATCAAATCCGTTGCTTTGATGCGAAATTGACCCACCACTTTGGTGAAATTTGCTTCTGGGTCTTGGGTGCCAATAATACTATCAATTTGCGCCGCCATATCGAGCCGGTCGGTAACCGGAATTGCCACTTCGGCAAAAGTACGAAATTCATCAGAACGTTCACTAAAATAGGGGCGATAAGCTACTTCTACTGTCCAATATCCCCAGCGATTCCCCACCGGAAAGGAGCGGCTCACCGGCACCCGAATATCCAAACCAACACCGCCTCGGGACAAGGGCAGAGGAGCATTGGGGTCATAACCCAAGGGAATAATGGGTGTCACTTGCAAAGATGCCGCCAGTAGGGGGTCTTGGGTAAACCGCCAACGAATGCCGATTTCACCATCAAAAAAACCACTGTTGGTGCGTTTAGGATTAAATTGATCGTCGCTAATCCATTGGTACGGTACTTTGAAAATGAGCGTGAGATTATCTTTTAAGCCATATTCTGCATAGGCTTCTACTTCTAATTTTTCAAAAGTACGACTTTCCAAAGTCCGAAACGTAGTGCTGACAAAAGCGGCACCTTCAGGTTGCGTAAATCCCCCCGCCCACGTTACATCCGGTTTGAGTAAATGGGGGATCATGCCGATGCCTAAAGCGAATAGTAGATGGGTGTATTTCATGGGCTGGAACCTCAATAATGACGAAATTGATGTTATGTGAGGTCAGCGCATATCAAAGATTTACAAATTTAGCATCCAAGCGTATGACTAAGTATATCACAGCCAAGTTCCCGTCACGGTTGCTGGCATCTGGGGCGTTTTACCGTTACAGTATGGAAAGTGGTTCCATCGAGAGTCTATGGCGGCTCATCATAAAGCTCGTCCCCTGAAGCCGACCAGTCCAAAACCGGCTAAAGCCCTGTGTAGTGAGTGTGGATTATGCGACACTTCCTATATTCACTACGTCAAATCCGCCTGTGCTTTTTTGCATCAACAATTTGATACCCTCGAAACGCAAACTCATGGGCGAAAAAGGGATATTAACCAGGAGGATGAATGTTATTTTGGGGTGCATCAAACGATGTTAAGTGCCCGGAAAAAACAACCCATTCCGGGTGCCCAATGGACAGGTATTGTCACCACTATTGCCACGCAAATGCTTAAGGCTGGGTGGGTGGAAGGAGTCGTTTGTGTGCAAAATTCCCCGTCTGATCGTTGGCAACCGCAACCGATATTAGCCCGCACGCCAGCAGAAGTTTTCGCCGCTCGGGTGAATAAACCCACGTTGTCTCCCAATTTGAATCTCCTAGATGAAATTGAACGGTCTGGAATGCGGCGATTATTGGTCATTGGGGTGGGATGTCAAATTCAAGCCCTGCGGGCGGTGGAAAAACATTTGGGTTTAGAAAAACTCTATGTTTTGGGTACGCCCTGTGTGGATAATGTGCCCCGTGCGGGATTACAAAAGTTTTTGGAAACCACGAGTCGTTCACCTGAAACGGTGGTTCACTATGAATTTATGCAGGATTATCAAGTGCATTTCAAACATGAGGATGGTTCCATCGAAAAAGTGCCATTTTTTGGGTTAAATACTCGGGAATTAAAAGATATTTTTGCCCCCTCCTGTTTGAGTTGTTTTGATTATGTGAATGGGTTGGCGGATTTAGTGGTTGGCTATATGGGTGCGCCTTTGGGCTGGCAATGGTTGGTGGTACGCAATGAACGGGGACAGGCGATGCTGGATTTAGTTCGGGATGAATTAGAAATCCAACCGGTGATGAGTCAAGGGCAGCGGCATCAGGCGGTTCAGCAAAGCATTCCTGCCTATGACCGAGGAGTAACGTTACCCATGTGGGCGGCTCGTTTGATGGGGGTGGTGATTGAAAAATTGGGTCCTAAGGGTTTAGAATATGCCCGTTTTTCCATTGATTCCCATTTCACCCGCAACTATCTCTATGTCCAGCGTCATTATCCCCAAAAAGTAGCCAGTCATGTCCCCGAATTTGCCAAAAAAATTGTCAGTCAATATCGCTTGCCCAAGGATTAAAAAAACCAAAATTTCTAGCAATTTACATGAATGTTCTTCACTTGAATACTTATGACACTGCTGGGGGAGCCGCACGGGCGAGTTATCGTTTACATCAAGGGTTACTTAAATCTGGGGTCAATTCCCAACAATTAGTCTTACAAAAAAAGAGCCAAGACCCTACGATTCATGTCTATCAGGAACCCCGGATGGTGAAACGTGTGCGAGCCATCGCCGATCAATGGGCATTAAATGCTTATCCCCAGCGAGAGCGTGCTTTTTCTGCCCATTGGGTGCCCAATTTTGTTTCTAATACAATCAAAAAATTTAACTTTGATCTTTTACATATTCATTGGATAAATCGGCTTTTGATCCCGGAAGCATTGCCCAAAATTACTGGGAAACCTGTAGTCTGGACATTACAAGATATGTGGGCGTTTACCGGCGGCTGTCACTATACCCAAGGTTGTGATTTATTTATGACCCAATGTGGTTTTTGCCCTCAACTCCACAGTTCGCAAAAAAATGACCTATCCTACCAAGTTTGGCAACGTAAAAAAAGGGCGTGGCGCAATTTTCATCCCATAATTATTACCCCGAGTACTTGGTTAGCGAATCAAGTTAAACGCAGTCCTTTACTAGGGCATTGTGATATTAAAGTGATTCCCAATGGATTGGATACCCACCGTTACCAAGTCATTCCTAAGCCAATCGCTCGGCAAATTTGGCAATTACCACCGGAGAAAAAAATTGTTTTGGCGGGCGGGGTGAGTTTTCTCAAAGAACCGCATAAGGGTTGGGATTTGCTCTGTAAAACTGCCCAGATATTACAAGATCAGGATGATAAAAATGAGATTCTCTGGGTGATTTTCGGTCAACAACAAGCCCCCGGATTTGCGGGATTACCCGTACACTGCCTGGGTTCCCTCACCGATGATGTGGCGTTGGCATTGGCTTACAGTTGCGCCGATGTGATGGTTGTGCCCTCCCGTCAGGAAGCCTTTGGGCAGGTAGCAAGTGAGGCAATGGCTTGTGGTACGCCGGTGGTGGCTTTTGCCGGGACAGGGGTGCAGGACATTGTGGATCATCAGGTGAATGGGTATCTCGCCCAACCCTTTGACCCACAGGATTTAGCGGCAGGGATTGGGTGGGTGTTGCGCCAGGGTACAGAACTGGGACACCATGCCCGTCAAAAAGTAGAGCGGTGTTTTAGCTTGCCAGTGGTGGTGCAACAGCATTTGGAACTGTATCAGTCCCTTATGGAAAAGCATCAGGTTAGGCTTTCTTCTTAGGGCGATTGCGTTCAAACGGCAGGGTTTCCGCCTGGGTCGTCACCGTTTTTTGCTGGGCATCCAGAATCTTTTGCAGATTTTCTGGTAACGGTTCCCGAGATAAGATAAAAGTCTGCGCCGTTTGAAATACGTTGGCAATCACCATGTACATCAACACCCCGGCGGGCAAAGGAAAGAACAAAAACATCACCGCAAACACCAACGGCAAGGATTTATTCACCTGATCCTGTTGGGGATTTTTAGCCGTATCCCCCTGGTTGGTAATCATTTGGCTGGCGTAGGTACTGGCGGCGAAAATCAACACCAAAATTACCGTATCCCAATGGATCATGCCGTTGCTGTCCATTGCTCCTACCCGCCCCAGGGCAGAGATGAATAAAAACCCTTCATTGGCGGCTAAACCCGGTACAATTCCCGTGAGCGAAACCTTACCAGGATGCAGGGCTTTGAGCTTGGTTTCCCCATTTTCTGTAATTACTTCCACCAATTCTGACCCACTTTTCACTGTCCAATGGGGGGTGACATTGGGATTATTCACCTCTTGGGCAATGCTTGCTAAACTGCGTCCCTCCGGGGTACGAAAATCCAGGACAGTTTCATCCCCCTCATGCAATTTATTTCCCGCCGTACTCACCGCACTAATGGCGTAATGTAACCCCGGTTGCACATAGATATTGTGGGTTTGAGCGTTAATCGGTTGGGATTGCACCACCTGATCTCGAGGCACAATTTCCAATTCCACCGGATAAGAAACGTCCGCAAATGGCGAACCCCGCAGGGTGGCAAATAGGGCAAACAGGATGGGTAATTGCAAAATTAGCGGTAAACAACCGGCGAGGGGATTCCCAAATTCCTGATAGACTTTCGCCATTTCTTCCTGTTGCTTTGCCGGGTCATTTTTGTAGCGTTCCTGAATTTCTTTGACCCGCTTTTGCATCGCCGGTTGAGCGATTTTCATCTGCCGCATATTGCGAATTTGTCCGGCACTGACGGGAGCCAAAGCCGCCCGCACGACCAGGGTGAGGGCAACAATCGCCAGCCCGTAGCTCGGCACCACCCCGTAGAAAAAATCCAGGATGGGGAGCATCAGGTTATTGGAAAGAAAGTTCGTGCCGAACAAGTCCATACGTCAACGTCCCAATGGCTTCCTTCTGATATTAGCCTGTGTTGCCCGCCTTTGGTGGCTAAACTGGAACTATGACATGGGATGCAGTACGGGTCGGCAAGGCGTTGGCGTGGGAGCGGGATGAGGGCTATCCCAACCTCCAGGGTCAGCATTGCTTTTTTTATGAATTTCTCCTGGAGCAGATGAGCTTGGTGTCCTTGGATTGGTTGCCCAAGCCAGCGATTAATCAGTGGCAGGTACTCTTGGCGGAATTGCGCCACTACCCCCAGTTGACCCATGACCAACGGGAAGCCCTGGTGCAACGGATTGCCGCCCTCGTCCCCCAGGTGCGCCCCCCCGGAACCCCTTCCCCCCGGGTGCAGGAAACCCCGCCGCCCCCCCCTACGGAAGCGACGCCCATTCGGGAGTTGGAAATTCTCAAACCCCAGCAAAAAAAAGTTTTGTACCAATTGGGGTTAAACACCCTTGGGGATGTTCTGCGCTACTACCCCCGCAGTTATGTGGATTATTCCCAGCGGTTATTGATCAAAGATTTGCAACCCGGTAGTACGGTGACAGTGATTGCCACTATCCGCAGTTTTCGCTGTTTTACCAGCCCCAAAAATCCCCAGTTAACCATTGCCGAATGGTGGGTCGCCGACCGCTCTGGACGCATGAAAATTAATCGTTACTACATGGGCAAACGCTATGCAAATAAAGCCTGGCAGGAACAACAAAGAAAAAATTATCCGACCGGGGCTTTAGTGGCAATCTCCGGGTTGGTAAAGGAAACTAAATTTAGTAAAACCTTAACCGAACCGTCCATTCAAATCATTGATGAAGAATCAGAATCCGGGGGAAAAATCATCCCGGTTTATGCCCTCAAAAGTGACCTGAAAGCCAGTTGGGTACGGCAAGCAATTCATGGGGTTTTGCCCCTGGTGAAATCCTGGACTGACCCCTTACCGGAATCCTTGAAAAAACAATATCATTTAGTAGATTTGGGAACTGCCTATCGGGGGATTCACGCCCCCCAATATAGTGAGGAATTAAAACGTGCCCGCACCCGTTTGGTGTTTGATGAATTGTTCTATTTGCAACTAAGTTTTTTACAACGTCGCTATCAAAATCGCCGTCATACCAGCCCGGTGGTGTGCGCCGAGGGCAGATTACTCCAACAATTTCGGGCGCAACTGCCTTTTCAACTCACGGGTGCCCAGGAACGGGTAGTGCAGGAAATTCTGCGGGATTTGCAACAGCCCCAACCCATGCAACGGCTGGTACAGGGGGATGTGGGTTCCGGCAAAACCGTGGTGGCGGTGATGGCGATGCTGGCGGCGATTGAGGCGGGATACCAGTCAGCTTTGATGGCGCCCACCGAAGTCTTGGCGGAGCAACATTATCAAAAATTACTCCACTGGCTCACACCTCTACATATTCCGGTGGAATTACTCACGGGTTCGACCAAAGCCAGTCAACGGCGGCAAATTTTAGCCCAATTATCCACCGG